>Ga0310811_10007854_pt1 | contig 13674 bp, 15 predicted proteins | sample YCmetagenome_FD_207642 | JGI IMG/M metagenome (GOLD analysis project Ga0310811, IMG submission 207642) | Soil microbial communities from experimental microcosm in Duke University, North Carolina, United States - YC | ecosystem: Engineered > Artificial ecosystem > Soil microcosm > Unclassified ... | reverse complement strand
TGGCGCGCGACGAGGGCATTGACGCTGTCATGCGCCAGCACAACCTCGACGCGCTCTGCATGCCGACAGGTGAACCTGCCTGGAAAATAGACCTGATCGACGGCGATCACAGCATGGGCGGCGCCAGCCAACCTGCCGCGCTGGCCGGCTATCCGGCGATCAGCGTTCCTGCGGGCTACACCTTCGGTCTGCCGCTCGGCGTCACCTTCATGGGCCAGGCGTGGAGCGAACCGAAGCTGATTGGCTTTGCCTACGCCTTCGAGCAAGCGACGAAAGTGCGTCGCGCGCCGACGTTTCCTGCGTATGTACCTTAGCCACTGGTTTGATAGGTACCTCAATAATATCTGTAGCTGAGCAGTACTCTTGACCAGTGGCACATTTCTTGTCATACTGGGATACACATGGGTGGTCGTCCGGTTGCTGCCGATGCGGCGGTCAATGAATGTTCGCCGAGACCATCCAGTTACCACCAATCTGCCACTGGCGCCAGAACTGGAGTATCCCTTGGCTGACCTCATCCGTGAATTGCGTCCGCTACCGTCCCTTGGAGACCGCGCCGAGCGCACCCGCACCTTTACCGAAGCCGATGTCGTCGAATACGCCGAATTAAGTGGCGACCTCAATCCCATCCACCTGGACGATGAATATGCTGCCAAATCGCGCTTCGGGCGTCGTATCGTCCATGGCTTCCTCACCGCGGGTATGATCTCTGCCCTGCTGGGAACCGAGCTGCCCGGCATCGGCTCCATCTATGCCTCGCAGACGTTCAAGTTTCTGGCGCCCGTCTATATCGGCGACACCATCACCGCTAGTGTCGAGGTGATCGAGATTCGCGAGGAGAAGCGGCTCGTCACGCTGCGCACCGATTGTGTCAACAGTGACGGCGTGCTCGTGCTGACTGGCGAGGCCGTCATCAAGTGCTGAGCGCTCGCCGTCCCAGGGACGTTCCCACATTTAAGTAAGATTGCCTGCCGTAGCTGCTTGCGCCCCGCGCCTGCCACGTCGCATACTGCACCTGTCTCGTATGCACTCTCATCGTGGCATCTGGGCCGCGGTGACATCTCCTGATGAGAGGGAGGCACGGCGTGGCAACTCTTGAGGGAGCGGTTGTACTGGTCACGGGCGCTGGCCGTGGCATCGGACGGGCCATCGCGGAGGAACTCGGCGCGGGTGGCGCGCGCGTTGTCGTCAATTTTGGCAGCAGTCGCGGCCCCGCGGAAGAGGTGGTAAGCACGATTGCCGCATGTGGATCGAAGGCCATCGCAGTTCAAGCGGATGTCTCCGATCCCGAGCAGGCAGCGCGACTCATCGAGCAGACGGTGGACGAGTTCGGACGTATCGATGCTCTAATTAACAACGCGGGCATCACTATCGATCGCTCGATGAAGAATCTCTCGATTGAGGATTGGAATCGGGTGATTCAGAACAATCTCAACAGTTGTTTCTATACCGTCAAGGCTGCCCTTCCCCACTTTATGGAGCAGCAGAGCGGCACAATCGTGAATATCAGCTCGTTTGTCGGGCACATGGGCAACTTTGGCCAGGCCAACTATAGCGCCGCCAAGGCTGGCATCATTGGCTTTTCCAAGACGGCGGCCATTGAACTGGCCAGATACCACGTAACGGTCAACTGTGTCTGCCCCGGATTTACCGAGACTGATATGTACACGGTCGTGCCCGAGAACGTGAAAGAGCAGATCGTCAAGCGCATTCCGCTGGGGCGTGTCGGCACTTCGCAGGAAATCGCGCGCGCAGTTCGCTATCTCATTGTGGATGGCGACTATATCACCGGGCAGACGCTCAACGTGAACGGTGGCATCTTTATGATGTGAATGATGTGAGCCGATGCAGGGCCGCAGACATAGAAATAGACCGGAGCGAATTGCCCCGGTCTGTGCGTTTCCGCTGTAGTATCGCCGAGTTAGCGGGCCTTTTGAGCTGCCTGGCGCGTCACATCGATCCCCTTCTGGTAGAAGGCGATTGGTGTGGCGAGCAGATCAAGATAGGCGTTCAACGACTCCTGGGCGACCTTCTGGAATGCCGCCCGCTGCTTCTCGGACTGCTCGGCCATTGTCTGGAACAGTCCGCGCGCGGTCTCTTCCTGCGCGCGAAGCTGGGCGACACCGTTCTCGAAGGTCGTTTGCGCGAACTGAACGTTGTGCTCCTGCGCCGCGACGATGCCGCTGGCGACCGCCTGATAGGCCTGACGGGTCGTCTCGGTCCATTCTAGCGCGGCGTGATTGACTCCCTTTTCCATGTGATCTCATCCCTTCCGGCGGAGAATCCGCCACTGGTCTTATCGCGAGTTGGTTTTATCTTCAGGCTGTCCGGTATACAGCCGAAAGAACGTATTCATCATCGTGCGGTAGTGTTCGATGCCGCTGGCCCAGAGCTTCAAATACGCCTCGCCAGCTTCGGTGATCGCATACATCCGCCGCGCCGGACCCTGACCGCTGGTGTCCCAGGTGGAGCTGACCATGCCATCTTTCTCCAACTGGCGCAGCACCCGGTAGAGCGACCCCGGATTCATCGCGGCGAACCCAAATGCCGCCATGCGTTCCATCAGGTCGTAGCCGTATGAACTCCAATCGCGCAGCAGCAGCAGGATCACCGCGGTCATCCAGTTGCGCGGCGTTGCGCCGGCCACCGTCTCCGTCGTAGTGGTTTCCGAAGCATCCGCAGTATCGGTATCATGCCCAGTTTCCTGGGATTTGGACTTTCTCGCGCTCATGCCTCAATACCCTTGCCTTAATGCATCTATGTGCATTATACATATAGATGCAATATGTGTCAAGAGAAAGCGTTCGCAGTGCCAGGCTTATACGCACTGAAGCGATATCGGCAGCCGGTAAGGCCAGGGTGTGACCGTTTGCCGCACGATGCCGCCTGAATGGGTGAGGCGTTCGCGCGCGTAGCTGTCGTCAGCTATGGCGGTGTACGCATCCAGTGGATATACTGGCATGGCAGGGTCTCTCTGTAGACAGCGCACGGCCACGGAGGTCTTTCGATGAGTCAGCCAAATGATATTCCCAACCCCTTTGATCCATTTAGTTTCTGGCGGACCACGCAGAATGCGTCGCTGGAGGCATGGTCGAAGGCTATGATTGAGCTCGTCAATACTGAGGCATATGCGGAGGCCACAGGGCGCATTCTTGATAACTACCTCGCCGCGTCGGTGCCGATGCGCAAGGCCGTTGAGCAGGCGATGGCGCAGGTGCTGGGGCAGGTCAACATGCCAACGCGCGCCGAGGTGCTGAGTCTCGCCGAGCGCATGACCAACATCGAGATGCGGCTCGACGACTTAGATGCACGCTTCGATGAAATGAAGCGGACGTTGACGCAGATTGTCTCGAACACCACGCCGGATCAGGCGGCTCCTGTCGCCATTGGAACGAAGAGCACGCCAAAAGCGGCAAGCGCATCGACCACTGCCGCAAACAGCAGCCGTCCGCGCCGCGCGCGCGCCGCCAGCGTGTCAGGCCGTTCCGCAACAGCCACGCGCACCAAGGAGTAATCTTTTCCTATGGCGACTCCCACCCATCCATCAACCGCGAAAAGCGGCGCGAAACAGAAGCACCTGCGATTGGTCGAGGAGCAGCTTCGCACGCTTCAGCGGGTGCTCACAACCCCGTATCCCATTGCGCAGACGCCGAAAGAGACGATCTGGACGCTCAATAAAGCCAAGCTCTATCACTATATCCCGGTGGTTCCCCCGGAACAGCGCTATCCAATCCCGTTGTTGCTGGTCTTTGCCTTGATGAATCGTTCGTCTATCCTTGACCTGCGCCCAGGGGCCAGCTTTGTGGAATATATGGTCAGCAAGGGCTACGAGGTCTATCTGCTCGACTGGGGCACGCCCGGTCTGGAGGATCGCAGCCTTAAGTTTGACGACTACGTGCTGGATTACCTGCCGCGCGCCGTGCGCAAGCTGAAGTCATTTAGCGGCGCGGATGAATTCAGCTTGCTCGGCTGGTGCATTGGCGGGCTGATCACTACGATGTACGCCGCGCTCCGTCCCGACGATGGTCTGCGCAATCTGCTGCTGCTGACCGCCCCACTTGATTTCACCGATAAGAGCTGTACTGGCTTCATTCGCTGGGTGGATGAGCAGCATCTCGATGTCGAGCGGATACTGGCGACGTTTGGTAATATGCCCGGCGAGATGCTGGATTACGGAGCAAAAGCGCTCAAGCCAGTCGATAACTACATCACTAACTATCTCAAGCTGTGGGAGAACATCGACGACCCCAAAGTGGTCGATTCGTGGCATGCGATGAATACCTGGGTCACCGATCTGACGTCCATCGCGGGCGCGGCCTATCGGCAACTGATCGTGGATATGTATCGCCACAATCGCCTGATGCAGGGGACGTTGACATTGCGCGGCGAGACCGTGCACCTGGAAAATATCACCGCCAGCGTGCTCAATCTCATTGCCACGGAAGACCATATCGTGCCACCAACTCAGACCGAGGGCATCATGGCGAAGATCGGTAGCAAAGACAAGGAACTGCTGCGTATCCCTGGTGGTCATATTGGCATGATGGCCGGCAGTGGCGCAATCAAGCGTACCTGGCCACAGATTGATGCCTGGCTCGCTTCGCGCTCTGGGGTACGGGAGGTTTGAATCTACCGCAGTAGAGAGGTGTCCCTAACGTCCCACATCAGGGACACCTCTGCCCGGGCTAGCTCAAGCGGGTGAAATCCATCGTCCAGTTGGTCTCCCAGGTTGCTCCGCCATCCTGTGAAAATGCCTGCTCCCATCGGCACGAGTCTGGCGAGTCATGGGTCCAGAGAAAGCGGCTAAAGATCCGCTTGCCCTCGAACGGCTCGCAGTCGTAAAAGACGCCGACGCCATCCTTGAATTCGCCGACCATTGGCGCCCCCAGTGTGGCGCCGACGCTGTCTGCCCAGTAGATGCTCCATTGTCGTGTCTCTGGATTGAAGAGACGTACGGTAACGCCCCGCATCTCCCCTGATGCGCGTTGCATCGTGACCTCATCGAAGTTGCCCAGCCCGCCGAGCATCTTCCTGACGACCGAGACGCTCTCGAATTCCTCCCATGATTGCGAGCCTTTCAGTCGCTCGCGCAGCCGCCGTTGGTGGCCCCTCCACGAACCAATGAAGAAGTCAAAGTCCTCTCGCCCGTCGTGGATGGTTTCTACACTATTCGTGTCCATCGCCATCGCTCTCTGACCGTCCTTTTCTTTTGTTGTGCAATCGGCAACATCTCGTTTCATGCATTCGATGCGCAGGGAGGTATGGCGGCGCGAGCGTCAAGACTCTGGCGCTGGCGATTCGCGGAAGGTGTATTCCGCGGGCGCGAAGAATACCAGAATGGTCAACGCCTCGGTGATCGTGTGGAAGCGGTGGATGATACGCGCAGGCACATATACCATCGAGCCAGCCTCTACCAGCACATTCTCCTCACCGACGAGCAGCGTCGCCTTGCCCGATACGACGTAGTACAGCTCGTCTTCGGTATGCGGCTGTTGCCTGTCCTCCTCGCCAACGCCAAGCTCATACACCCCGGCGCTCATCGCTGGCACATGCAAGAACTCGTGATAGGGTCCATTGCTCTCTGCCCGAAGACGCTGTACATCCGCCAAAGAAAACCGCTCCATTGTCTCCCCCTCATGCATGAGAACGCGGTGGATGTTTCCACTGCTCTCAGGGTACAGTCCTTACCGGACACATGTTGTCCGGTTTTCACCGAATCTGGCCCGATGAGGAAATTATGTCGTATTCCACGGCTCGCGTACTTGCCTTGCTGGAGCTTCTGGAGACACATGGTCGCGTGCGTGGCGAGGAGCTGGCTCGACGGCTGGAGGTGAACGAGCGCACGGTGCGCCGCTATGTGATGACGCTCCGTTACCGTGGCGTGCCAATCGAGATGGAACGCGGTCGCTATGGTGGGTATTATCTGCCTGCCGGGTACAAGCGTCCGCTGGCGCTCACCGAGCGCGAGGCGCTTTCGACCGCCTGGGGGTTGCTTCGTAGCGCTCGGCAAGACGTTGGTGTTGTCGGTAGCGACTCGATGCGCGCGCTCGATAAGCTCTCGATGGCGCTGCCGCAAAGCACCCGTGATATGGTGCGGAGTCTGGAGCAGGTGGTGACGTTCGCAGATTCTCCCGCGCATGCAGATGACCCTGTGGATGTTGAGCACCTGAAGGCAATCCTCTACGCCGTCGCGTCACATCGACAGGTGCGGATGTCATATCACTCCTGGAGTGGGGATGTGACTGAGCGTCTCGTTGACCCGTATCACGTGGTCTGTCGGTACGGGCGCTGGTATCTTGTCGGCTACTGCCACCTGCGGACGGATCAGCGTGTGTTTCGACTCGATCATGTCCTCGATGTCACCCTGCTCGCCGATACATTCAGGCCACCCGCCATCGACGCCCTGGCAGCCGTCGAGCGGTCCATTGGGCAGGTGCCGTGGCGCTGGGAGTATCGCGTTCAGCTCGATCTCCCGCTAGAAGTGGCGGCGCAACGAATATCTCCCGCAACTGCCAGGCTGGAGCAATCGGATCGTGGCGTCATCATGTGTGGCTATGCCGATGACCTTGCCTGGATAGCGCACCTGCTGGTAGGGTTGCGCTGCCCATTGGTTGTGCTCTCACCGCCAGAGCTGCGCGAGGAGTTGCATGCGCTGGCGGAGCATGCCCGCCGGATCGCGACTGAGGCCTCATTTGCTGATGCCCCTATCGCCATCGCCGACGCCGACGACCATTGCCGTAATTGACGGTCAGTGGCGTGGCGAATGAGACGACGACTATCACGATTCCGAGTCCCAGAATCGCATAGGACAATATCTGCGCGAGCAACGAATCGTAATAGATGGCCGTGGCAGATAGCACATGGATGCGATCCAGAATGCTCGTAACGATCCAGAAAAGCGCGGCGGCAAACGTCAACGTGTATCCAATCACCAGTCTTCGCATAACAAGCAGCAGCCCTAGAGCCTGGAGAGCGCATATCGCGCCTAGGAGAGCGGTTGCCACATAGAGGTCAAGGCCGATTCTGGTCGGCAGGCCAAAGGCGATGTTGTTGGTCATCTGAGTGACGCCAAGACCCAGCAATATCAGTGACGTAACCGATAATGTCGTCGGCAGCACCGTTGCCTGATGCCCCGACATGCCTACCATTCCTGGAAAGCTCGCAAAATGCGTACTGCGCACAGGCGCCGATGACACACCCTCTCGCATGCTACCCTGCGAGAGCACCTGAATAGTCTGGCTGCGCACCTTTTCAAGGTTGACCCCCAGACTCTCCAGCACCCCGGCGGCAATCCCTTCACCCTCACGCACCAACCCCAGCAAGAGATGCTCGGTGCCAATGTAATGATGGTTGAGCCGCCGCGCCTCATCCACCGCCAGCTCGATCACCTTCTTGGCGCGCGGGGTCAGCCCGATCTCGCCCAACACAATGCGGTCGCCGCGGCCAATGATGAACTCGACCGCGCTGCGCACCTTGTTGAGCTCGACCCCCAGGTTGGCCAGCACCTTGGCCGCCACCCCGTCCCCCTCACGCACCAATCCCAGCAACAGGTGCTCGGTCCCAATGTAGTTGTGGTTGAACCGCTGCGCCTCATCCTGCGCCAGGCTCAACACTTTGCGCGCTCGCTCCGTAAACTTCTCGAACTTATCGTTCATCGCCGTCCTGCCATTGCGTCATTCTATCCAGGTCTTTAGACATGCATGCGCTGCTATGCTGGCGAAGTATTTACGACGGTACTCACGGGGAAAGGGCTGCGGAAACCTGTCCGCAGCCCTGTGCGCGTAGAACTAAGGTGTATACGGCGTCTGATATTCCCAGGTTGCAGACTGGCGGCATATCGCGCCTACCGTGCCTGCTAACCTTATCGCTCCGAGGTTGAGCTATTAATGCATGCGCTGGCAATCCCTCATCATCAGTCTGCAGTAACTCTATCGATGAACGTCCTGGCAAACTGCACATAGGTGTAGACATCGGCGAAGGTAGTAACGAGGCCGAGTGAGGCGCGTAGCGCTCCGGTTGTCTTGCCGTCGATTACCTGTAAGAACTGCTCGAAGGTCTGTGTGTCCTTGTCTCTAAAGCAGGCTACCAATTCGTCTTTTGAGAAACTCAGCGCCACCTCACGTGCGCCCGGATTACAGTGACACCCGGCGCGTAGCGAGATTCGTGCATCGTTCGCAATCCGCTCGACGGTGGTGCAGTCGATCAATCCGCCATCAGGATCGAGGAAATTCACCTGGATCGTCGCTCCTCGCATGTGCATATTTGGTGGTCCGTAGAGGCGCAAAAGCGGGGCGCCATTGCTGTGGCGCAGGCCGATAAGTTGGTCGATAAGCCAGCCGGTGAGACACATCACTCGCGTATGAATCAACTCGACTCCAATCGACTCGATGAATTTTAGGCCGATTTCGACGGCCGGAAGGCTCAGGTAGTTCACTGTGCCATCCTCAAAGCCAACTGGCCCAGGAGTCAGGTAGCGGTCGAATGCCAGCACAGAAGAGAACGTGATGGTGCCCCCTGAGTACCACGGCCGTTGAAGTTTGCGCACGGCTGTCTTGCGCGCGAGAAGACAGCCTGTTCCCGTCGGGTAGCCAAATATTTTGTAGAACGAAATGGCAACGAAGTCGGGATGCCATTGGCTGAGGTCAAGCCGGTTGGTGGGGACAAAGGATGCAGCATCCAGCAGGACATCCCATCCTTTGGCTTGGGCAACTGAGATCCACTCCAGCGGATGTTGAACCCCAGAGAAGTTGGACTGCGCTGGATAGGCGAACAGGTTGTTGCCTCCTGGGCGGGCCATCTCCAGACCATGTGCCAGCGCATCGGAGTCCACACGCAGGTCAGTGGGTATAACGGGAATGTATCGTACCGCTGCTCCACGGGAACGGGCAAATTCCCGAATGCCGTTGACCGAGTTGTGGTTGTCAAATGTCAGCAGGTAGGTATCGACTTCTCCGAATGGATATGACTCGCCGACAAGTTTCAGCGCGCCTGTCGCGTTCGGCGTGAAGATCACCATGTACTCCTCAGGCGAGGCGTTGAAATATTTCAGGACGTACTCGCGCGCCTGCTCTACCCGCTGAGTCATTGCCAGGGACGTCAGGTTCTTCGAATGAGGGTTGCCAAACACCTCATCGCTCAGCAGCGTGACGTGTTCGAGTAGCTGAGACCGAGCGTAGAGACCGCCGCCGGTGTAGTCCAGGTACACCTGTCCCTGCCGATCGAGGCGGGTGTACTCGGTTGCCCGTATCTCATCCAGGTGGTGGGTTCTGTCGTATTCGGGAAATACGCGCCGGAATGCTTCGAACGCCGCGGGCATACCGTCGAGATTCAACGGGATGATCTTATTGGCAACTGCTGGTGGCTGCATAGCTTACCCCTCCTCAAAGCTGCCGGTCCACTTATGAGATGTAGTCTGCTCCGTACACATTTCGTAGCCTCCTCATCCCTCAAGCATTGTCTGTCTGTGCTGGATCTAGGCTGCCTCTAAGATAGAGCCAACGTACAAAGGACAAGCGCGCTATTTCCCTTTGGCTGAACGGCACGTTGTCTTGCTGGCATGCTTGCTGGCGCTTCTCGCCGCTCCGGGTGCGCCGCAGACGAGCGCACCACTCATCCCAGGTGGGCGCGCGGTTGCCATTAGTCGCTGATGCGACGCTCCAACTTTTCCAGGTCCGCAACGGGCGCCTCCTTGTGACCCTGGAATTCCGGAGGGAGCCGGAACAGAACGTGCCCTGGCTGGGCTTACGGTTGGTCTGCCAGGGCACGTTCGGCGCTATAGTAGGGCAACCATCCAGGGTAAACTGATAGAACATCTCCTCCAATGATTGGTGGTAGTATAAGGGCCGACCGTGACGACACCGTATCAGGCACGTGACGGAAGGCAGTCGCCGATGGATACTGTGCGGTTTTACCTGTTTGGCTCACCTCATATCGAATATCAGGGACATCCAGTCAGGATCGAGCGCCGCAAGGCAATCGCGCTCGCGGCCTACCTGGCGTGCGCTGAATATCGCCAAAGCCGTGACGTCCTCGCGGATATGTTCTGGCCTGATCTCGACCGTGACCACGCACGGTCTGCGTTGCGCAGTGCGCTGCTCGCGCTGACGACACCGATTTCCGTTGATTGGGTTGCGGCTGACCGGACGACTGTGGGGTTAAAGCGAGACGTGGTGTGGGTGGATATCCACGCGTTCTCGTCGGCGCTTTCTGGCAATGATGTGCATGGCCACAGCGTCGCCACTCTCTGTGCACAATGCGCTCCCCAATTCGAACAGGCGATAGGCTCCTACCAGTCTGGCTTTATGATCGGATTCAACCTCTTGGACTGCGCGGACTTCGGACATTGGCAAGTTTCGCAACGGGAATGGCTGCGGCGCGAATTCGCCGACGCGCTTCAGCGGCTATCTGGCTATTTCGCAGAGGCAGAGCGTTATGCTGAGGCGATCAAATATACGCAGGTTTGGCTGTCAACCGACCCGTTCCATGAACCGGCTCATCGCCAGCTCATGAGACTCTATGTGACGAATGGGCAGCGTACTGAAGCCCTGCGCCAATACCGGCAATACGAGGCTCTGCTGGATGCAGAGCTGGCTACGCCACCAGAGGACGAAACAGTCAGGCTCTATGAGGATATCCTTCAAGGTCAATCGCTCACCACGGAGACGCCACGTCCTGTCAGTTCATCGCCGACGAGCGTTTTGCCGCCGCTCCCCTCTCTAGTCATTGGCCGCGATAAAGCGCTCAGAGAGATCAAGGAACGACTCGGCATTGGAAGCACAGATATGCGCGCGATGACCGTAGTTCAGGGCTGGCCTGGGGTGGGCAAGAGCAGTATGGTCGCTTTGCTGGCACATGATCAGGATGTGGCGCGGCAGTTTCCCGATGGGGTTCTCTGGGCCTCACTTGGTGAGGAGCCGAATATTCTTGGTCCGCTTTCCGCCTGGGCTGGCGCGCTTAGCATGAATCCACTCAGGCGAGCACGTGGGATTGGTGAGGTCAGCGCACAACTCATAGCGCTGCTCCGCGATAAGCGTATGCTGCTCATTGTAGATGATGTGTGGCGGACGGAACATGCAGTGCCGTTCCGCGTGGGGGGACAACTGTGCGCTATGGTTGTCACGAGCCGCCTGAACGATGTGGCGATTGCTCTGGCACCTACGGCATCCGACCTGTATCGTCTGCCCGTTCTGACGGACCATGCGGCGCTTGAATTGCTCGGTCAGCTTGCGCCAGAGACAACCAGGCAATACCCCGACGCTGCGCACGAGCTCGTGCGCGACCTGGAAGGGTTGCCCCTTGCGATCCATGTTGCCGGGCGTTTGCTCCATAGTGAAGCCCAGCTCGGTTGGGGTGTCCGTGAGCTACTCGCCGAGCTTCGCAAAGGAGCGAACTTATTGACCGCACGTCCCCCGAGCGACATGCTTGGAGCGACCATAGATACCACGCCGACGGTTGCTGCTCTCCTCAAGCGTAGCACTGACGTACTGGATGCCGAGACACGGCTTTACTTCGCTTATCTTGGTTTATTTGTTCCTAAGCCTGCCACCTTTGATTTGGCCGCGATGGCAGTAGCCTGGAATGTCGCCGACCCCAGACCCTCGGCGCGAGTGTTAGTCAGTCGCGGCCTGCTGGAGCCGGTTGGCAGTGGCCGTTTCCAGATGCATTCACTGCTCGTCATGCACGCTCGTTTGCTTCTAGAGGAGGAAGGCTCTCAGCAATGACCGCAAGCTCTGACCTTTCCGAAAGAGAATACCGCCTCGCCAGGCATTACCTCAACAAGCTGCGTGCCGTGAATGAAGCTATGCAACGTGGCCAGTCTACTGGTTCGTACGGCCTGGTCGTCTTCGACCAGGAGTGGGAGCAAATCAGACACTGGCAGGTATGGACAACTCAGCGGGCGCCTGAAGATGACCTGCGCGCCCGGTTGTGCATTGAGTTTCCTCTCACTGGATTGGAGGTGTTAGCAAACCGCAATAATGCGGCAGTTCAGATCAATTGGCTGAAATCGGGATTGGAAGCCGCTGGCCAGCTTCAGGATAAGGAAGCGGAACGCACCCTCGGTTATGAGCTCATGATGGTCTACTACCGTCTCGGCTCGCTTGAGGCAGGCAGGCAACTTGCCCGCGAACTACTCCGCCTCGGGGAAGAAGCAAATGACCTGTTGTGCACTGAGCGCGCGTATTTCGGACTGGCGGTCTACGGCGAAGAGCGAGGACTGTACACCGAGTCTGAGCATAGCTACCAGCAGGCGTTGCGGCTTTCGAAGAAACTCAATGTCACAACCGAGATAGGACGAGCGCTCAATGCTCTTGGCGGCGTCGCCCAGTATGTCGGGGACTTTGAGAAGTCGTATCAGTATTGCTCTCAATATCTCGAACTCATGGAGATACACGGCAAGCAAAATAGGGTATGCCATGCCTTAATATCCCTTGGCGAGAGTCTGATTAGCCTCAAAGCCTACAACGAAGCCGAACGGCGCCTTCAGCGTGCCATACGCATGTGTCGTGCGCTCGGTTTTCAGCGGCTGCTGGGTGTTGGTCTGCTCACTCTCGGCGCGCTGGCGCTTGAAGAGGATAAGTTGGACGTGGCCCAGATGTACGTAAACGAGGGGTTACAGGCGGTGCGAGCCGTTGGGGTGCAACGGCAGATTATATCGGGACTTACAAAACTCGGCTACCTCCACCTGCGGCACGAAAATTTTGCGGGCGCGTTCATGCATTTGCATGAAGGATTGGAGATGGCGCGCGAGGTGGGGAATCCTCGTTACGTCTGTGAGGTAGAGCTTGCGCTGGTGCATGCATATCTTGCGGTGAATGACTACGGCGCTGCTCGCGCTGTCTTACTCGAGTCGCTCAGTATTGTACAGGGGATAGAGTCGCGCTCGCAGAAGGTTCGGATTCTCTCTGGCGTCGTTGCTTACTATCAACGGCTTGGCCGTCACAGTCAGGCGGCAATTTTGGCGGGCGCAATCAGTGACGATCTGTTGGTGGATGCTCCATTGTTCAGAGGCGTTCGCGCTCAGCTGGAAACGACGCTTGGCCCGGATGACTATCACAATGCGCTCGCCGAAGGCGCTCAGCGATCCCTTGATGGCATTTTGACAGAGGCGCTGGCAGCCTTGGCGTGAGGCGACGGTCTGGCTCAACTGTCATGCCCGTTATGCTTGTCACGCTCGCCTGATTCTGATACGATAGGCAAACTACCGCCATTCTCCCCGAGGAACTAGAATTGCCGATACACCAGCGGAGGAGCCTTCTATGACTGTAGCCCGCCAAGACCGCCCCGACGTGCAATACCGAGTCACCGTCCGCGACATGCCGAGTGATGAGCGTCCGCGCGAGCGGTTGCTGAAATATGGGGCGGTGACGCTGCAAACGGCAGAGCTTCTCGCGATTATTCTGCGGGTAGGCACGCAAGGTGAAAACGTCATCGAGCTTGCGGCGCGGCTGTTGCGCGAACACGGCGGACTGGGCGGACTGCTGACGGTAGATGCCGCGATGCTCAGCGCGGAGCGAGGAATGGGCGAGGCGAAAACGTCGCAACTGAAGGCGGCGCTCGAGCTGGGCAGGCGGCTGAGCGCGCTGACGCCGGGAGGGCGCTCGCAGATTACTAGCCCAACGGACGTCGCCAACCTGATGATGCTGGAAATGGGCTATCTCGCGCAGGAGCAGTTGC
>Ga0310811_10007853_pt1 | contig 13675 bp, 11 predicted proteins | sample YCmetagenome_FD_207642 | JGI IMG/M metagenome (GOLD analysis project Ga0310811, IMG submission 207642) | Soil microbial communities from experimental microcosm in Duke University, North Carolina, United States - YC | ecosystem: Engineered > Artificial ecosystem > Soil microcosm > Unclassified ... | reverse complement strand
ACCTGGAAGACCCTGCCTTCTCGATGGCTGTGCAGTACGAACGCCTCCCGCACGGCTTCGAGCACGTCGTCCGCTTTCAACAAAGACTCGACCGCGTCCTTGTCGAGAAGTACCAATCTTTCGCTATTTCGCATCGTTATATACCGTTGCCCGTGAAACGCCCAAATGGAGCGCGACGATTTCCATTGCCCGGCGCACTTCCATGCTGCCCGACTGCTTGAGTTCGCGCATCAACATGCGGCGATCCTCCGTTTTTAGCGCCCGCGGGATGGTCCCGAGCCGAGCGGCAAATTGGTCGATGCGCTGCCGTATGGCGTCCGCACCCAAGGGCTCTAAGGATTCCTCGACCCCTGCGGCAGCGTCCGTACTTACGAAGCGCCCGAGCACGTTTTGCAAAGCCCCGAAGAGCGTCAGATCGATGTTGAGGCATAGCGCGGCAACATATCTGCCGCTTGAATCCTTAATGCCGATCGACGTGCTCTTCACGGGACGCCCGTCGGCAAACTGGTTCGCGTAGTTCGCGATCACTTGGGGATAACGGTCGTCCGCTATGCGCGCGAGTCCCAGTTCGGTGGCCGGCTCGCCTTCGACTCGACCTGACAAATTGTTATGGATCGCCACGATTGCATGCTCGGCATGGACCAGGTCATGAACCACAACTTCGCAAAATGGGGACAACGTCTCGCCGAGCCCTTCCGCAATCTGCTTCAGTTGTTCGACTATCGTTTGCTGTTCGGTGGTTGGCTTCTGCATTTGTACAATTTATCTAAAATTAAATAATTTGTCAAATTCCACATTCTGGCGCCTTCCAGCCCGGCGTCATCGGGTTCAGGAGCGCGCTGGCTTGTGCTTGCAGGTCGCGGCACGCTGCTCCTGGACAGCACCGATTTCTCGGAGGAGGCCGCTACCCGGAGGCGCTGCAGCACATCACAGGCAGTAACACAGTAACTGCTGCGTGAGGAAATAGGGCGCGCGCACGTTCACGGCGAACAGGTCGTCGAAATTTTCGACGGTCGTTTAAGGGGCCTATATACGGTCGGGTGCCGCCGATCATCGACACACAATGTGCGGCCCATCTCCCGCCATTCGCGTTCGCTCATAGCCGGACGGTCGAACGTCGGTTTAAACCCAACCTGCGGACCTTGGTGCTCAGAATGCGCCAGAGATCGGTCCTACCTTGGTGCCTCCCAAGCGGTCAGCGCTCCGCAGCGTCCAGGCCAAACTCTCGCGACAACATTGATATACGATCACCGGGAAAAATGGTTCGCTGTTCAGTTTGTCCGTTTTTCACGATCTTTAGCGTGTCGCCAAACAGGATCTTTCGACCAGCCTGGTCGTGCAGGACAATCAATAGCTTCTGCACAAATACTGCGTCCGGGTGCGTGGAATTGAGGTAATTGGCGGGCACAAAATCGATCCATTCATGGCGAGACAGGTCGAATGCATATTGATTGACCCATTCGCCATCGACCATCGCTTTCAAAACGTATTCCTGACTGTCAGACAAGGTCAGCATGAACGTATCCGAGTCCTGTTTTACTTGAACGTCCAGCAGATCCAGTCGCATCGGAGCCCTAATCCCATAACTTCCGAAACCGAGGTCACACAACCAGCGGATACCATCCAACGTTAGGACGAGTGCCATATGGGTCTTGGGTCTCTTGACCGGGTAGAACATCGGCCGGGCGGCAACGAATTGGTATGGAATGCCAATCGCCTCAAGTGCCATAGCAAAGAGTCCATTCACTTCATAGCAATACCCCCCACGCCTTTTTCGGAGAATCTTTCTGACAATCTCCTCGGGAATCAGTGAGACGACTTTTTTCGCCTGCACGTCGAGATTTTCGAAAGGCACGGTGAATAGCTGGCACCTCATCATCTGTGTGATGGTTTCAATGTCCGCTTTCCCGCTTTTTTGAAAGCCAATCCGGTCGAAGTACTGTTGCAGCGAAAAATTTTCAGCTTGCATGATTGCGCATGGTTGAGGGTGACTGGGAGACTTCTTTTGGGCCTATCGCGCACGCCAAGGAGCTAGCTGTGCTCGGCGTGAGGCACGCTCGCCAGGCTGCGCGAATCGCGGCCAGCAAAGAAATCGCGGGCGGCAGCAAGCGCAAACGCTACGGCTTCCTCGCCGACATCAAGGTGCGTAACCCAGCGCTGTCTGGTTGCGCCATATACGGAAGTGACGCCGACACCCTGCGCGGCCAGATGGTTTGCGAAGTCCGATGCGACCTCGGCGGCAACATCCACGAAGACGATATTTGTGGCCGGCACCGATACGGACAGACCTGGAAGTTCCGACAAACCCTGGGCGAGCGCCTTTGCATTGGCATGATCGTCAGCGAGCCGGTCGATATGGTGTTCCAGCGCATACAGACCCGCCGCAGCGAGAATCCCTGCTTGCCTCAGGCCGCCGCCCAGCATCTTGCGCAGGCGCCTTGCTTTGGCGACCAGTGCCGCAGGACCAACGAGCACCGATCCTACTGGCGCGCCGAGTCCTTTGGAAAGGCATACGGACACGGTGTCGAATGGGCGCGCCAGCATGCTGACCGGGAGCCTTAGGGCCACGGCGGCGTTAAATACCCGGGCTCCGTCCAGGTGACAGGCGAGGCCGTGCCGACGGGCCAGCATCGTCGCAGCATCGGCGTAAGACAGTGGTAAAACCTTTCCGCCGATCGTGTTCTCGAGGGCGAGCAGGCGCGTGCGCGCGAAGTGTGGATCATCCGGCTTAATGGCTTCCTCGATGTCCTTGAGCAGTAGCGAACCGTCCGCCTGGTTGTTCAGTGGCTGGGGCTGGATGCCGCCCAGCACCGCTGCGCCGCCCGCCTCCCAGCGGTAGCAGTGGGCATTCTGGCCGACGATGTACTCGTCGCCGCGCTCGCAATGCGCCATGAGCGCGATCAGGTTCGACTGCGTACCCGACGACACGAATAGTGCTGCCTCTTTCCCGAGCATGTCGGCCATCCGGCCCTCAAGCCGCTTTACGGTCGGGTCATCGCCCATGACGTCATCGCCAACTTCGGCTGCGGCAATTGCCGCGCGCATGGCCGGACCTGGCCGGGTAACTGTGTCGCTACGGAAGTCATATCGGACGGTGGTGCTCATGGTATTCCCCTGAAAGAGGGCCCATGTTGGCATTCCGATCACGACCGGCCTATACACAACAGCGAAGAATCTCTCACATAACAGATTCACCCAACCTGATCGCGATCATGGGAACTGCAGAATCCGTCTTGCCGCGAGACAGGCAACCCGCGGAGCGGCTGGGGAGCAGTATCGAACAGGCTGGACAGGAGGAAGGTAGTCGCCTGCTGTCCGTGCGCACGCGTCTCACGCCGCAGCACCCAGGCTGCGGCGGGATCTCATGATTTCTTGTGCTTGCCCGGAATGAAACGGAAAACCTGGTGTTTGCCTTTGCACAGGCCGGCAAATGCTGTAGATCGGCTGCATAGCACTCGAGTCGCGACAATACCGCCGACTTGGGATGTCGTCAGGCTTTGGGGTATTTCGCAAACCAAAGATGTGGGACGCCCGGTGAATTGGGCAGGGCGCTGACGCTGCGTTCCCAAGCCAGGTCGAGAATTGACGCCGAATAACCACCCCTCGACTCGGTTGATTGTGCAGCACGGCCATCGTACGATTTCGCGAAAACGGGCGGACGCTCGAGGGCGCCGGCGGCGAATCCGTTCAACGCGTCGGCGATTCGGCGCTTGACTGTGCGCCCGGCCCGCAGCCGCATCCCGCTCCATGCTGATGCGTGTAAACCGCGCGTTCGTTGACTTGGCGTTCTGCACTCAGCGTCGACGACATAAATGCCAACGCAGGCATGGCCAGCATGCGCTGCGCGATAGCGGCACACGTGGGGCAAGCACAGGCCGCGTCGCGTTCAGCGACACGGCGCATGACGGCGAACGTGCCACAGGTTTCACAACGATAGGGATAAATCGGCATCGCCTTTCTTTCCTCTTTCTTCGAAATCGATAGTTTTACAACAGACTGGCGCGTGCCAGTTCCTCGGGCCGTAACCGTTCAGAAAATCGTCGGTGCTCACAGCGCAGTCGCCTGTGCCGGGGCCGCGACGACGCTGACCAAACCGTGTTCGGAAGCATCGCGAGGCGAGGAAGAAGGCCGGTACGCTGGACATGAAGGCCGAGTCAAGATTAACCCCTCGCGCAACACAATGATCATCAACGGCATGATCAGCGGCGCGTGCTTGCTGAAAATTCGCGCTGTTCCGCAGCGAGGTTGTTGAGCTTGGCCGGCGACGATTTTCGCGATCACCGGCAGCATCGTCTGCGATGGAATGTTCGGCATGCACGCGCCAACCAGCGCCAGCATCGTCGCCAGGAGTCCGCTCTCGATGACTTGTCGCGGTGCTGGTCAGCTCCGGAAGGAATCCGTGGCCCGATGCCGTTTCCTCAACGCTTGGGCAAGTACTTCTTGTCGACCTTGCAGATATAGGTATATTTTGGATTCACCATCTGGGTACAGCGCGCTTCCGCGATCTGACCGAGCAGCATGTACGCTTCGGCACCAGGGATGCCGTAGCCCTCTTCAAGCCAATAGACCATTTCCTCGAACGCGATGCGCAGCGCATCGTCGAGCGGCCGCGCGCAGCCAACGGTACAGATGTGCGTCGGAGTCTCGATGCGTGGCCACGTCATGCGGCTCGGCGCGCGGACGAGGTCGACCTTGAGCTTCAGGTGACCACGAATTTCGATCGCCCCCATGCCGTTGCACTCGGCGTCGCCCTGTAAAGCGTGCACGTCACCGAAATACAGGTACGCGCCTTCGTGGAACACCGGAAACATGATGCGATTGCCGTTCGTGACTTCCTGGATGTCCAGGTTGCCACCGTGGGTACCGTTGTCGACGGTGAGCGTGCCGCCCGCCACCGGGGCCACGCCGATCACGCCGATCATCGGCTTGGCTTCCAGCTTGAGCGAGTCGCTCCAGTGGACAATGCCATTTTCAACGACGACGTTACGATTCTGGATACCAAATTCCTTCTTACGAACCCAATCCGGAAAAATGCCGATGCCGGGCCACAGGGCGGTATAACCAAGACCGTGCACGCCAACTTCGAGGACGTCGATGACGACCATATCGCCAGGCTTCGCACCTCGCAGGCGCACAGGCCCGGTGGCCGGATTGACGAACGGGAGCTTCACTTTCGACTCGTCCAGCTTTTCGTCGAGCTGAGTAATAAGGTGGCCGCCGATGTTCAATTCGGTCTCGACCTCGAAGGTCTCGCCAGGCGAGACTTCAGCGATGAAACCATCTGTAGCCGACAGTGCGTACTTCAGGTCATCCTTGCGGATGATCTGGTGATGTGCGGATAGCGTGCTCATAGAATGCTGCTTACTCCTTCAGGGGTTACTAAATGTCACCCGCCGGCAACGTCGCAGCGGATGGCTTAGATCAATCGAACTTGTGCCAGGGCATGAGGAAGCGCTCGAGCCGGCCGACGAGAAACGACAGGAAGAGCGCGAGCGCGATGGTTACCACCACGCCGGCGAATACTTTGGGAATGATGTAAAGGCTACCCGCCTTGAAGATCGCATGACCGAGCCCGTCGTCCGACGACATGAATTCGCCCACAATGGCACCAATCAACGCGAAGCCCACCGTGAGCTTGAGGCCCGCGAAGATGTCGCGCAGCGAGGCGGGGACCACCAGCTTGCTGAAAGTCTGCCGCTTGGTCGCACCGAGCGTGCGCATCTGATTGATCTGATCGTCATCGACGCTGGTCGCCCCCTTGTACGCGGTGACCAGCGCCACCACCACGACGGACAGCGTCGACATTGCGAGTTTCGAGGCGAGCCCGGTACCGAACCAGATGATGACGATAGGCGCGAGTGCGACGATCGGAATCGAGCCCAGCGCAACGATGAATGGCTGCATGACCTTCGAGACGAAGCGCGAATACCATAATGACAAGCCGAGCACGGTGCCGATGACATTGCCGAACAGAAAGCCGAGCAGCGTTTCCATGCCAGTCACACTAGCGTCGTGCAGGAGACTGCCATCCTGCTCCATTCTTACCAGGTAACCCCAGATCTGGCTGGGCGAACCGAACAGGAAGGCAAGCGCCTGACTCGACGTGGCAACTTGCCACAGTGCGAGCAGTGCAGCGAGTAGCGCGAGTTGGCAGGCGGCCACGACGAGCTTGCCACGGCAGCGGCGCAGCTGCCTACGCCATTTGAGGGATGCCGGGGCATACGGGGGGGCCGGAGAGCGGGTTTCTTGCACGCGGGTTCCTTTTCAACGTTCGCCCATGCGCACGTCGAGCTGAGACCAGATCTCGCGTACGTGGGCGGTGAAGCCCGCAGCGTCGCGGGCGGCCATCATGTCGTTGCGGTCGCAATCCAGGTGGATCTCGTGGATCGCCTTGATGTGCGACGGACGGTGGGTGAGGACGATCACACGGTCCGACAATGAGACCGCCTCCTCGACGTCGTGCGTGATCAGCAGGACGGAGCGTCCTTGGCCCCTGACCAGCCGGGCCATGTCGCTTTCCAGCACCAGTTTCGTCTGGAAATCGAGCGCGGCGAACGGCTCGTCGAGCAGCATCACTTCGGGGTCGGTCACCAGCGTGCGTGCGAGCGCAACGCGCGCACGCATCCCGCCCGATAGAGCCGACGGGTAGTAGTTGTAATACGGTGCGAGTCCGACCTTGCCGAGCATTGCATGCGCTTTTTTCTCGCGATGCGCGCGCGGCATTCCGGTCAGTTCGAGCCCAAGCGTGACGTTCGCCAACACGTTGCGCCATGGCATCAGCATGTCCTTCTGCAACATGTAGCCGATGCCCTTGGGGACGTCCTGCAGCGCCTGGCCGTGCCACAGCACCGAGCCACGTGTCGGCTGCGTAAGACCGCTCATCAGGTTCAGCAGCGTGGTCTTGCCACAACCAGATGGGCCCACCAGGCTGACAATTTCCCCCGCGCGCAGGCTGAAGGAAATGTCACCGATGACCTGATTCAGCTCGCCGTCATCTTCGCCATATGATTTGCCGACCCCCCGCGCAACCAGCGGGGTGCGCGGGTGGGCCGTCCCTTGCGCCTGCGCCGCAGGCGCTTCTGCGCCCGCTACGTTCATTTGGACCCCGCCACCGTTACGCCTGCTCCCGCCACGGCGGTCTTGACCGCCTTGTTGGAGAAGGTGTTGTCGATCACGTCGTTATAGGACAGCGTCCCTTGTACGTTGCCCAGGTACTTCTGCATCGATATCAGCTTGTCCCACTGCTGCCGGTCGACAGGTAGCGTTTGCGCCGGGATCTTGTACTGCAACTCCATGTCGATTGCCTTGTTCACAACGTCGGGCGGCAGGTCTGGGAACTCCGCACGGGCAACCTCCTTCGCGTAGTCGGGCTTGGCATACGTAAGACGTGCGGCTTCTTCCAGTGCGTCCACGAGCGACTGCACGACCTCGGGATGCGCCTTGGCATACTCGGGCAGCACCATGATCCCCGTATTGCAGAACGGACCCATATAGCTCGAGAAGTCGAATACCACTTTCGCCCCTTGCGCCATCGCAGCCGCCACCATCGGCTGCTGCGCAAACGCGATGTCGGCGCGACCCGCGAGCATGGCACCGATTTCCGTGCCTGGGGTGACTTCGACGATCTTCGCGTCCGTGCCGACTTTCAGGCCATTGTCCTGTAGCAGTTTCTTCGTGACGCTGTACTCGGTATTCGGATCGGGCGACGTGACCAGGGTCAGACCTTTGAAGGCCTTGGGATCGGTGATGGGCGCCACGGTCTTCGATACACCAAAGTAATGTGCCCGCTGCACCAGCGTCCCGACGACCATGCCCGGTCCGCCGCGCTCGCGAGACATCTCCACCATGGTCGGATCGCCGACGGCGAACTGCGCGGTCTTGCCGAGCACCGCGGCGAAAGCCTGCGTATCCCCACCGGCCGCGCTCAGGTGCACCGTCAGCCCGTGCTTCTCGAACAGCTTCGCATGCTGTGCAACGTAGAGGTCGATGTAACCGAGGTTATGTACGGCCTCGGAAAACTCGATGGGTTGCAGCGGCGCCGCGGCAGCGGGGTGAGCGAACCCGAAAGTGCTGGCGCTGAGCATGGCGAGCAGAACACGCGCAGGCCGAGGCACAGCACCGGTAGCAGAGCCCGAACCGACTGCTGAAAATGTACGTCTTTTCATTGCTTCAACTCCGACAATAATGGGATCGCAAAACGAAAAAGGTCCGGCATCAGACGCGCTGATGTCGGACCTTTTTGGCCGGTGCTATCCAAGACGCCTTTGTCTCGGACAACGGGAGTGCTGTTTGATGCTCGTCGCGTACGGCGAACCAGCGTGGCTTATTAAGCAACCGCTGTGCCAGTTTGCGCCGCGCCATACGTTGGGTTCTTCGATCCGTGCGCGCGCCCAAATGAAAGTGGGATCACTCACATTTCACGCAGAGCAAAAGAGCCATGTGAACGATTTACACATGCGCCGGCGCGCGCACCAATTCGCGTCACAGCACGCTAATGGTGCAACGTTGCACAGGCAAATCGATTTCGATACTTTTGCGAAAGCTCATCCCGATACTCTCGACATTGATGTGTGTCGATCGAAGAGACGGCGCGTGAGGATACCGAACCCGCGCTGCGATATGTCGCGGCATGGGCGTTGTCGCAATAGGAGCGGTCTGTTGCACTGGCAGTACGTGTCCCGATTGCAAGGGCTCATGGAAAAATTGCGTGGAACAGGGCACTGGTTTTTCAATCAATCGTTCGATTTGACAAGAGCGAGCGGCCAGTTACGGCCCGGGTTTCCGTCCGGTCCCGTAAAACGTACTAACCAGGATGCCTCCGAGACCGATTGTCGCTGAGACCGATTGCCGCAAATGCAATTCAGCATTCCCTGAAATGCCCTTGTCCATCCGGTCGTAAGGATAGGATCATCGAGTCCTCGATTTCATATAAGAGGCACACGTTGAGCCTACAACCATTCAAAATGAAAGGTCTTCTGATAGCCCTACTGACGGCTACTTTTGCAACTGCGGCGCACGCTCAAAGCAGCGTAACGCTGTATGGCCTCATCGATGCGGGGCTAACGTATACGTCGAACCAGAAGGAAACGGGGTCGACCGCAGGGCATAGTAAGTTCGGGATGACCGATGGCAGCGTCAACCCGGATCGTTTCGGCCTACGTGGATCGGAAGATCTGGGCGGCGGCCTCAAGGCTGTCTTCACGCTGGAAAGCGGCTTCACCCTCTCCAACGGCGCCCTTGGCCAGCACGGCCTGCTGTTCGGTCGGCAAGCGTTCGCTGGCCTGTCGAGCGATCAGTTAGGTACGGTGACGTTCGGCCGTCAATACGATTCGATGGTCGACTACCTGGCGCCGTTGGCGGGCGCCGGCGCCGCCAAAGGCGGCGTGTTCTTCGGGCACCCGTACGACAACGACAACCTGCAGAACACGATGCGGATTAACAATGCGGTGAAGTATGCGAGTCCGAACTACAACGGCTGGCGGTTCGGTAGCCTGTACGGCTTCTCGAACGCGGCGGGTGGCTTTTCCGACAACCGCGCCTATAGCTTCGGCACTTCATATAACAACGGCCCATTCCGTTTCGCGGCATCGTACCTGCAGCTGAACAACGGCGGTAGTGCCGCCAATCTGGCCGGCGCTACAGACTCCATCGTCAATTCGGCTGGCCAGCTGACCGGCAGCGACTCGACGTTTAGCGCCGGGCAGCAACGTACGTTCGGCGCGGGTTTCGACTACGCGTTTGGTCCGGCGACGGTCGGCTTTGTATTCACGGAAACAAAACTGGAAAATGCAACGGGGATCAACAACACTAGCGCCTCGCCGATCCCGCTCGCTAACTCGAGTCTGCGTTTCGACAACTATGAAGTCAACGCGGTCTATAACGTGACGCGGGCATTTACTGTCACAGGTTCGTACACGTTCACAGACGGCAGTTCCAGCCTCGCGGGCGCGTCAAGCCCGAAATGGAACCAGTTCAACATGCTGCTGGACTACGCGCTGAGCAGGCGGACTGATGTGTATGTCGAAGGCCAGTTCCAACACGTGAGCGGCGGTGGCACCGTCTTCACGGCTGACATCAACGGATTGTCACCGTCGGCCACCAGTAACCAGGTCGCCGTGACGGCAGGCTTGCGTACCCGCTTCTAGTACAACATGAAGGCGAAGATTGACCAGATTCCCATTTTGCCGAACAGGCGGGTTACCAGCACCCAGTAAAAGTTTCGGTGGAGGCGTGGATCCAGATAGAACGAGCGGATGAACGCGAAGAGCTCGAACTGTCCGCGGGATCCGGCAGGCGTCGGCTCGCGCGAGCCGCAAATCGTCAGCCAAAGGCAGAGCACCATGATCGCAATGAACGTGGCAACCGTGGGATACACGTGACGCGGAGAATAGAACGCAACGAGCACCACGTTGCCAGTGATGGTGCGCCGACCTTCGTGTGCCGGCACTGCGGTGCGCCGATGATCATCATCGAAATCCTGCTGTGCAGTCACCCGATTCGCGCACGGCCGACAATCCGAGGCAACGCTGAGCGCGAATGACCCCGTATGTTCAATCCGACCGTCGGCTGTTCGGCAACGAACGCCAACAGCGGACGCTCGCGTCCAACGTGCCAGGCAGACGTTGGCGCCACTCCCCGCATCGCTAGAACACAGTCCAGGACAGTGTCGAAACCTTGTCCGTGCCCATCCGGACCCAGCTTCGTTCCAACACTCCCTGGGTCGGTTGCTCCCGATATCTCTCCAATCCCCATAGCCGCCTAAGGTTCCCGCCCTGCCGGTGCACTCCGCGGTTTCCTCCCTCGGGCGTTGTCCAACGCCTGCCCGCACGCGTCGCCGCGCGTTCATCGTGTGACGGACAAGAGCAGGCGTCGAATAGCGCTTAACACTTTGAGTCACTCGGCTGCTATTTCCGAGCGTCCGCTCGCCGCTTGGCAAGCGACGCTGGTCGTCGTCGATCAGTGGTGCATCGGCAAAGCCGCCACGTATCTGAGCGTCCATCACAGAGCATGTGGACAACAGCCGGATTTCGGGCGATTAATTAAGACGCTCCGCCCGAAGCGTCTGTGCGTTGTTTCTCGCAACGGTGCGTAATCGTAAATAGCGTGAATTTCAGAATGGTAATGAACCGGTCATTGTCCGGTTACCCCTCCCGCCTATCATCAGAGTATGACGTTGATCTAATTCCAAACGAAGCGACCAAGGCTCCAATCCGTTAGTGGCCTGCCTGCCGATGTTCGGCGACCTCTTTCCTGCCGGACCACGGCACGCTTCGGCTTGCGGCCTTGGGAGTTGTCGAATAGGTAGCGCTGCCTGTTCGACCAGCAGCGCTACCACCTCATAGTCCTGCTCAATGAGATCAATTTATTTGATCAATTTAGTATGTTGATAGTTTTATGTTATTGTGAGCCTTCGAACAGAACCGGCTTCGCCTGGCAGCGCCCTAGGAACGATGCAACGCACTTCGGCTCGCTTACATACCACGGACTAATAAGCCGGTCATTCCAAAGGAACGCATCATGTCATCTGGTTCGCCCGCCGCAGATCTGGACTGTGTGGCGTCTACGAATAACGGCGAGAATTTTTCACTGTCTGAATTTTTCAGGACTGAGGCCACTACGCTGCTGGGACGTGTCAAACCGTTCTCGGACTACTATCGTGAATCACGCGCCATGGGGCTTGCGCATTACGGCAGGGAGATCGTTTCAGCGGTATCAAATCGCGTGCGGGTGAGGGGGATCGACGGCACGACGAGAGAGATGGTTATGTTCGGTTCGAACAATTATCTCGGCCTGACCACGCATCCGCACGTTCTTGGGCGCATCCAACAGGCGCTGGAGGAATTCGGTGCGGGCGTGGGCGGGCCACCCTTGCTCGGCGGGATGACCCAGCTCCATATGGAGCTGGAGCGTCGCCTGTCGATTTGGAAGGATACTGAGGATTCGCTGCTGTACGGCTCTGGATACCAGGCCAATCTCGGATGGGTCACGACCCTGCTCAGGGACGACGACGTGCTGCTCTACGACGAGTACAACCACGCCAGCCTTTATGACGGCATTGCTCTCGCGGCGACGACGACCAACCTCAAGGCAATCCGTTTCGCGCATAACGACACGGAGCATCTCGAGCGGTTGTTGATTCGCGTCCGGAAAGGTGCGGTGTCACCTAATCGTCAGATATTTGTGGCGGTCGAAGGCGTGTACTCGATGGACGGCGACCTGGCTCCCTTGCCGCGGATCAGCGAGCTTTGTGGCGAATATGGCGCGACGCTGGTGATCGACGATGCGCATGGGACTGGCGTCACGGGCAAAACCGGCCGTGGCACGTCGGAACATTTCGGAATGAAGGACGGCGTCGATATCTGCATGGGCTCCTTCAGCAAAGCTTTTGGCATGACAGGAGGGTTTCTGAGTGCAGACCGTGAGGTGATCGATTACCTCAGGTTCTGCTCGCGCTCATACATGTTTTCGGCCCATTTGCCGATTACGACGGTGGCGGGGGTGCTCGGCGGGATGGAAGTGATCGAGCGGGAGCCGGAACGGATCGTCCGCCTGCACGAGAACGCCGTCTACCTGGAGGCTGGACTGAGCGCGCTCGGTTTCAAAACCTTCCGCGAGGCCTCGATCATTCCGGTTCGAATTCCTGTGGACGTGAATATTCGCGATGTTTGCAAGCAGTTCGACGATGCAGGCATCTTTCTGAACTCGATCGAATTTCCCGCGGTCAAGAAAGACGGTCAGCGTCTGCGGCTGAGCGTCATGTCGACCCACACCAGAGAAGACCTCGATATGGCGATTGCTGCGTTCGAGCAGATCGGCCGGAGAACCGGGATCATTCCTGACGTCACGGTTTGACCAGGATTAGATCCGGCTTGCATCACAACGAGCGTGGGCTCTGCTCTGGCTGTTGTCGATCGCGCGAAATCTCACGACCCCTGGCCTGAATCCCCCGGGTTCTCCGCGGGCCGGCTTGGGGGCAACCAGCAGCCGTCGCGCCGAATTGCGGCTTGGCCCCTTATGAGCGGACGTTCCCGGGATGGAGAGGGTCCGCTCGGGGTCGGTGAACGAAACCGCTCGCGCGGTAAAGGGCTCCGGCCCGCGATAGCGGTAATGGAGGGGGAACCGACTCTGTTTTCATGCTGAAGGGCGAGGCAATCCGCCTCGTCGCTCAACGGGAACAGAGTCATGAATCAGACCCTTCAGGCTATCAGTCCGCTGCGCCAGCGCATGATCGACGACATGCGTATGCGTCAGCTGGCACCGAAGACGCAGGCCAACTATCCGCGCATCGTGCGCGAGTTCACGCGGCTTCTCGGGCGCTCGCCCGATACCGCCACGGTCGAGGACCTGCGAAGCTACCAGCTGCATCTGGTCGATCTCGGCACATCACCCATTTCGCTGAACGCCGCGATCACCGGACTGAAGTTCTTCTTCGAGATCACGCTTCACGAGCCCGGGCGGATGGCGCGGAGGCAGCCGGTTCGCGTTCCCCGCACGCTGCCGGTTGTGCTCAGCCCGGACGAAGTGGCCCGGCTGATCATCGCCGCGGGCAACCTGAAGCACCAGACTGCGCTGTCGGTCGCGTACGGTGCCGGACTGCGTGCCAGTGAAGTGGTTGCGCTGAAGGTCGGTGACATCGACAGCCAGCGCATGACGCTGCGTATCGAACAGGGCAAGG
>Ga0310811_10007852_pt1 | contig 13677 bp, 14 predicted proteins | sample YCmetagenome_FD_207642 | JGI IMG/M metagenome (GOLD analysis project Ga0310811, IMG submission 207642) | Soil microbial communities from experimental microcosm in Duke University, North Carolina, United States - YC | ecosystem: Engineered > Artificial ecosystem > Soil microcosm > Unclassified ... | reverse complement strand
GGCCGGGAGCCGCGGCCGGCACACCGTCGGCGAGCCTGCGGGACACAGCGGAGCCGCGACGCGACACCCGCGACGGCTTCGGCGTGGTCGGGGCGAACGCATACGAGGCACTCCTCGGCGCTGGAAGCTCAACGGTCTTCGACACGGTGGTCATCGCAACTCCAATCCGACAGCCGCTACGCCTTCGTCAGTGGGCTGGCCTGTTACGAAAAGCGTGCGACGGCCGGGCGTGCCAGGGCATGGGTCATTTGACCGCATTGGCACGGCGTCGGCGGTGGCCGGATCGGTCATCTGGTCATACCGCCGCGCAATCATGCGGAGCGGCGACATCCTTGCGCCCGCTCACCCACCGATCGCAGAACCGGACCGACTTGACCGCCTTGGTATCCGACGAGGCAATCGACTCGGCGGCATCCTGCACGAGCAACGACATGCCGATTGAGCTGTGTGGACGGGGTTTTCGGCCCGCAGAGACATCGATGCTGGCCAGGGAGCTGGCCAAGATCATCACGGTTGGTCCGGGTCGCTGACCGGCTCGGCCTGCTGGTCCTCCGCCACGACCGGTTCCGTAGGCCGACTCTGGCGTTCCGCCCACACCTCGCGGGCAATGATCTGCAGCATTGCCACGAGCGGAATCGCCAGCAGCGCGCCGAGGATGCCGCCCAGCTCTGTCGCGATCAGGATGCTGACCAGGACAGTCAACGGGTCGAGCTGCACCGTGCGCGACAGGATCACCGGCTGTAGCAGGTGGTTTTCCACCTGCTGGTAGATGATGAAGAAGACGATGACGATGATGCCCGCGGTGAGGGAGTGGAAGAAGCCGGCGGCAGCCGCCACTGTGGCGCCGAGCGTGGCGCCGACGAGCGGTATGAGGTCGACGATCGCCACGAACAGCGCGATCAGCGCCGCGAATGGCACGTGCAGGATCAGCAGCACTACGAAGGTAAGCGTCCCGCAGATCACGCTGATGAGCAGGTTTCCGCTGATGTAGCCGGTGATCGTGCGGGCGCAATCGCTCCCGACGCGGCGGATGCGCTCGGCACGGCTCGGCTCGAACAGCCGGAGAAAACCGCCGACCAGGCGTGGACCCTGCAGCACCATTAGGTAGGCGAGCACGAAGATCGCGATGATGCCGGCAACGGTGGTGGCTGCGCCCCGCAGGAACGCCAGGGTCGGCGCGCCCAGACCTCTGAGGTAGGCGCTGATCTGGCCGCTGTGCCGCTCCGCGTACTGGCGTAGGTGGAACCGGTTGATCAGGTCACCCAGCGGTCCACGGCCGGCACGGGTGTCACGGATGAGGGCGGGAAGCTCGTCGACGAACTGGACGGCCTCCTTGAACAGCGGCACCATGAACAGCAGCACCAGCGCGGCGAGAGCGACGAACACCAACAGGAAGACCACGAGCGTCGCGAGCCATCGCTTGCACCACCGGACGCGCCGCTCGGCCCAGCTCACCGCCGGGTGCAGCGCCGTCGCGAAGAACGCGGCGATGACGATCCAGGTGAGGATGCGTCTGGTCTCATACAGGAGAAAGAGGCCGAGCAGGGTCAGCAGCACCAGACCGATGACGGTAAGCGTGATGCGGGCAGGGGATCGCTCGCTCTGCGTGGTCACCCCCCTGCAACTCCCCGCCGGTCACCCCACGAAACCCCTGCCCCAGCCGCTCGACGTCAAGCATCATCCGAAGTCGGACGCGACACCATGGCTGAGGTCTGCTCTCACACACCGGTTGAACCCGCCCGAATTGGCCCCACCCGACGCTTGACATGATCATGGTAAGTCCGAGCGTGCCTGCTGTGCCGCGCTGCGCCACGTCCGCTCAAAGCCACGCAGCGGCAAGGCGGATGGCGTCGTTACGTGGATCCGGCGGACGGCGTCGATAACTACCTCGCTGGGCTTGATCTTCAGGGCGGACATTGCCGGGCGGAACCGCCGGGGCCGCATCGGCTGCGGGCTGCGGCGCTGTTCGCTCAGGACGTGCCGGTCCCGGAGATCGCCAGGCGGTCGCATCACGGTTCGTACACCAGGCGGGCGGGACGGTCCCAGGTCCGCTCGATGTCGCGCAGGGGGACGGTCTCGACGTCGATGGTGAGCCGGCCGTCGGCCGCCGCCCGCAGCACCTCCGTGATCGCCGTGGGCCGGGCCGCCGGGTCGCCGCTGCCGACGCAGTGCCCGATGAGCCGGAGGTTACGGCTGCGCACCAGGGCCGCATCGAACTGGATCGACCCGCCGGCGACCGATCCGATCTGCAGCCATCGCGTCTCGTGCCACGACGGCGTGGCGGGCTTGTCGAGGGCGGCGATCGCCCGCGTAGGCGACATACGGAGCGGTTCCGCGATGCCTGCAACCGCGGCGTTCGGCCTGCTTGCGGTACCTGGCCGCGGCAAGCCGGTACCGCTGCCTGAAGCGGAGGACGACCCCTGTGGCGGGGCCTGACACGGCAATGCACTGGAGCGGCCACTCGGCTTCGTCCTCGTCGGGTGAGGTGGTGGTCCGAGATATGGCCCTAGCCTTTAGCAATGAGGCTGGTGGTCGATCTGACCCGGTGCCAGGGGTACGGACAGTGTGCCTTCGCTGCGCCGGAGGTGTTCCGGATGCCCGGCGATGAAGCGTTGTTGTACGAGCCGAACCCTGGCGAGGAGCACCGAGCGAAGGTGCTGCGCGCGGCGGCGTCGTGCCCCGTGCGAGCCATCGTCCTCGATTATCAGGCGCGCGAGACCGTGGCGGCGGCCGAGACGCGGCCGACGGTTGATGCCGGAGTCGAGCGGATTGTCATCGTCGGTGCCTCGCTGGCAGGGCTGCGAGCGGCGGACACGCTGCGCCGGGAAGGCTTCACCGGCTCGCTGACGTTGATCGGTGACGAGCCGTACGAGCCCTACGATCGGATCGCGCTGTCCAAACAGGTATTGACCGGATGGGTGCCGGCGCAGCATACGACGTTGCCCCGCAGCGGCTCGCTCGATGCACAGTGGCGGCTGGGCCAGCCGGCAGTCGGGCTGGATCGGCGCAACAAGCGGGTGCTGCTCGGCGACGGCGAGCAGGTGGCCTTCGATCGGCTGTTGATCGCGACCGGTGTGCGTGCCCGGCCGTGGCCGAACGCCGATGAGGCAGCGCTGGACGGCGTGTACACGGTCCGCAGCCGCGATGACGCCGCCGCACTGCGGCAGCGGCTGGCCGCCGGCCCGGGGCACGTGTTGGTGATCGGGGCCGGGTTCATCGGCTGCGAGGTTGCCTCCGACTGCCGGGAGTTGGGCCTGCCCGTCACGGTGGTCGACCGGGGACCGGCACCCTTGGCCGGCGCGTTGGGCGCCGCGATCGGCCGGGTCGCGGCGCAGATGCAGCGGGACGCCGGCGTGGATCTTCGCTGCGGGTTGTCGGTGCACGCGTTGGAAGGCGACGCGGACGGTCGGCTTCGCCGGGCGCGGCTGTCGGACGGCAGCACGCTGGACATCAACGTCGCGGTCGCGGCGCTGGGTGCGAAGCGCAATGTCGAGTGGCTCTACGGTTCCGGTTTGGCTGCCGGTCAGTGGGGTGTGGCCTGCGACGCGGGGTGTCGCGCGTTCGACGTCAACGGACTGGTCACCGACGACATCTTCGTCGCCGGCGACGTGGCGCGCTTTCCGCAGCCGGTCTACGACTACCAGTTCATGGCCCTGGAGCACTGGGGCAACGCCATAGACCAAGCCGAGATCGCGGCGCACAACATGATCAGCGCCGGTCCGGATCAGTGGCCGCACATCGCTTTGCCGGTGTTCTGGTCCACGCAATTCGGCACCGAGATCAAGTCGATCGGAGTGCCCACCTACGCCGACGAGGTTGTCGTTGCGCAGGGATCGACGGACGACCGCCGGTTCGTGGCTGCTTACGGCCGCCGGGGGCGGATCACCGCCGCGGTCACCTTCGACCATGGGATATGGCTGGAGTTCTACGGCCGGCTGATCGAGCAGGCCGCACCGTTCCCGCCGCGGTTGCGCACCGTCGACCAGCCGGCGACCCGGCAGCCGGTGCCCGCCGAGGTACGGCCGGAGCCGTCCCCCCAAGCCACGGTGGTGCTCACCGGCCACCAGCCCAGCGAGCGCCGCGCCGTGCTCGTGCACGGCGGCTGAGTGTCGGGCTGAGTGTCGCAAGACCCGTGGAGCAACCGTGGAAGGAAGCCGTCATGGCAACGGCCAGCGTCTTCGAGCAAGTTCTGGACTACACCAACCGGGCCGATCCCTACCCGCTCTACCGGCAGTTGCGGACGACACCGGTCGTACACGAGGCCGACGGCAACTACGTCGTCAGCCGGTACCGCGACATCGTCGCCCTGCTGCATGATCCCCGGGTCAGCTCCGGCGACGTGGTGAGGCTGGGAGGCTTCATCTCGACCGACCCGCCGGAGCACGACCGCATGCGGCGACTCATGAATCGACACTACGGCCCGCCCGAGACACCCGACCGGATCGATCGCATGGGGCCTGACCTCCTGAATATCGTCACCGGACTGATCGACAGCTTCACCGGCAGGACCGAGGTCGATCTGGTGGACGACTTCGCGTACCCGCTCCCGGTGACGGCGATCTGCCGGCTGCTCGGCGTGCCGTTGGAGGACGAGCCCCGGTTCCACGTCTGGGCCGACGCCATTGTCGAGGGCCTCGGCCCGCAAGCCCAGGGGGTCGAAGAGGCGCGTCGGCACGCCGATGACGCCTTTGCCGAGATGGGTCAGTACTTCGCCACATTGGTCCTCGCCCACCACGAGATGCCAGGCGAGGATCTGCTCTCGGCGATGGTCACCGACGACCGTACCTGGGAGGGGATGTCGCGTGCCGAGTTGCTGTCCAACGCCTCCCTGCTGCTGATCGCCGGCCACGAGACCACGGTCAACCTCATCACCAACGGCATGCTGACCCTGCTGCGCCACCCGGACATGCTCGATCGGCTCCGCCAGGAACCCGAATTCGTCATCCGCACGGTCGAGGAACTACTGCGCTACGAACCGCCCGTACACATGTTGATTCGTAAGGCATTGGACGACATCGACGTCGCTGGCACCACGATCCCGGCCGGCGCCACGATGCAGCTGGTCCTTGCCTCCGGCAGCCGAGATCCCGACCACGTGCGTGATCCGGACCGGTTCAACCCCGACCGGCACGACCTGGAGCGCACCGACTTCAGCCCGAAAGAAAGCCAGCACCTAGGCTTCGGCGGCGGCGTCCACCACTGCTTCGGCGCACCGCTTGCCCGGCTGGAGACTCAGATCGCGCTCACCGAGCTGGCCCGGCGGCTGGAGAATCCCCGCCTGCTCGCCGACCCACCACCATACCGACCCAATCCCGTCCTCCGCGGCCCACGGCACCTACCCGTCGGGTTCGACCATGTCCGCTCAGCCGAGGAACTCGGCATCCACCAGGGTCAGGCGCCCGTGGAAGTGGCAACCAGACAGCGCGGGTAAGAAGGCGAGCACCCGTGCGACGCGTCATCCGGGGTGCGGCGGGCGGTCCAGTTCGCCGTGACGGGCGGTCCCCTGCGACCCGCCCGACCCGCCGTGAGTTGCCCGACCCGCTGGGCCACCACCGCGGGGAGTTCTCCATCCTGCCCGGCGAGGACGAGCAGGCTCTGGTCAGCCAGGAGTATCTGGCGGCTGCTGCGCCGCTACGTCCGGCGACGTCGAGAGCCTCCGGCGGCCGTCTACAGCCGCCATGTCCGTTACGCCGTCCCGGTCGGCGGGGGACGCTGGCTGTGGGGCTTGGTCATTCTCGTCCGGCGTGATCGTCTCCAGCGCGTGGCGTAGGGCGGCGCGTGAGGTGATGCCCAGTTTGGGAAAGATCCGGTGCAGGTGGCCACCGACGGTGCGATGGGACAAGAATAGCCGTTCGCCGATCTGCTTGTTCGTCAGACCGGTGGCCGCCAGCGTGGCGATCTGCCATTCCTGGGCGGTGAGGCTGGCTGACCGGGTGCCGGGCAAGGTGTCGGGCCGGCTGGTGGCGACGCCGGTTGCGCGGAGCTCGTTACGGGCCTGCTGCCCCCACGGTTGGGCACCGAGCCGGTCGAACGTGTCGATGGCGGCGCGCAGGTGCATGCGGGCTCGGGCGGTGTCGCGGGCGCGGCGCAGCCGTTGTCCATAGGCGAGGTGGATGCGGGCACGCTCGAACGGGCAACGGTCGGCGGCGGGCAGCGACAGCGCAGCCTCGAACAACGGGCCGGCTTCATCGTCGTCGTCGGCGGCCACGGCGGCGGCGCCGGCGGTGATCAGCGCTGTGCGGGGGGAGATGCGGTCGATGCCGGCCTGTCGGGCAGCGGCGACGTGAGCGCGGGCCTGGTCGATGTGCCCAGCGCGGACCGCCGCCTCGACCAGGTCCATGATCACCCAGCGGCCGGGAACGCCGGGAGCGAGTGCACCGGGCGGGTCGACCTGGATGGCCTGCACGTAGGCTTCCTCGTAGTCGCCCCCGCCCAGGGCGGCGATGGCGCGCGCATGCCGCGCGCACGACTGCGTTATCCCGATACCGCGGGGTGCCGCCCAGGTGGAGATCTCGTCGGTCAGGGCTCGCGTGAGGTCCACGTTGCCGCGGGCGGCCGCGACAAATGCCAATTGGAAGCGAAGCTGCTCCCCAAGAAGCCGGTAGCCGTTGGCCGCGGCCAGGTCCAGCCCCTCACGTGACAGCTTGTCGGCCTCGTCCCACTGCCCGTGTTCATAGGAGTCGACGGAGAGCATCAGCAAGCCGACAATGACCACGCCGATCGCGCCGTCGTCGCGTTCCCGTTCGATCATGCGCCGAATCAGGTACCGGTAGCCGGACAAGGCGTCGACGCCGACGGCCGCGTAGGCCAAGGGGACGACCTGCCAGAGCGCCGCGTGGGCGGGCAGGTCCGCGAGGGCGCGGGCGAGGCCCTCCCGCACGGTGTCGGCGGTGCGGGCGGGGTCGGTGTACGCGTCGTGGCACAGCCGAAACGGGATTACCGTCTCCGGGTCGAACCTGTCCAGCTCGGACTTGAGAAGCTTCCAGGGCTCCGGTCGGGCGGCGTAGATGCTGACAACCAGCAGTGCGTACAGGACCGCGTAGGAGTCCAGGCCGGTGGTGTTGGCGGTGTCGGCGACGTCGTCGAGCGCCCGGTCCAGCAGCCGGTAGGCGGCATCGACGTCACCCTCATTGTTGGTGAGCAGGTGGGCCGTGGCGGCGAAGACCAGTCCGGTCGGGGTGTCCGGTGTCTGACCGGCGTCGGCCAGTAACTGGGGCACCTCGTCGAGTTGACCAGTGATGCTGGCGAGCAAGGCGGCGTCGACCAGTCGACGGGACCGGTCGGCCGGGTCGGGGCTGAGTTCACCGGCCCGCACGAGCGCGGCCACCGCGGTGGACGCGCCGACGCGGCGACGCGCGGAGACGGCCGCCTCATCCGACCCTCGGGCGCCGGCGGTAGACGGGTTGCAGCGCCGCCAGCTCGACGTGGCCGCCTCCGCCAACGCCCGGGCCACCGCCTCATCTGGTCCGGTGGCGGCCTCGGCCAGGTGCCACACCCGGCGCTCCGGGTTGCCAACAAGGGCGGCGGCCAGCGCTTGGTGGGCTGATCGGCGCTCGTCGGGCGACGATGTCTGCACGATCGCCGAACGAATCAGCGGATGGCGAAACACCATGCGGCCGGTGACCGTGTCCACCTGGAGGAGGTCCACCTGCTGCGCTGGGGCGAGGTCGTCGACGTCCGCATGGCCCTGTGCGGCAGTCCGGACGGTGGTCAGGCTGGCGTCCGCCTCCAGCGCGGCGAGCAGCAGCAATCGTCGGGTCCGTGCGGGCAGCGCCCGGATGTCGGTGGCAAACGTAGCCTCCAGCCGCCTGTTCAGCGGGAGGCATGCGGGTAGCGGGTCCTGCCCGCGGCGCTGCCGCTCGGTCAGTACTGCGGGCAGGTTGCACAGCGCGAGCGGGTTGCCGGCTGCCTCAGCCAGCAACCGCCGCCGTACCGCCGGCGAAAGGTCCGGGTACCGCGTGTCCAACAGCGTCGCCGCCGCCTGCTCGGCCAGCGGCCCGAGCTCCCACTCGGGCAGCCCGACGTGGTCGAAGCAGCCCTCGACATCGGTGCGGGCGGCGGCGAGGAACCGGATCGGGTCGTCGCCGACGCGGCGGGCGACGAACGCCAGCACGGCTCCGCTGCCATGGTCGATCCACCGTACGCCGTCGACGATCACCAGCAGCGGACGCTCAGTGGCCACCTCACCGAGCAGGGCCAGTACTGCCGTGGAGACAACGAATGGGTCCAGGGACAGTTCCGGAGCGAGGTCGAACACCTGGCGCAGGATGTCACGATGGTGGCCGGCGAGCCGTTCTGCGCGTTCGCGCAGTGGGTAGAGCAGCTGATGTAGCGTCGAGAAGTCGATCTCGGCTTCGCGCTCCGCTCCGGAGGCGCGCAGGACCCGCCAGCCGACTGTCTGCGCACGGGCGGCCGCCGCGTCGAGCAGGGCGGTCTTTCCCATGCCACGGTCGCCGCGCACCAGCAGCCCGGGGCCGACTCGGCGGTGCTCGTCGAGCAGTGAGTCGATCAGTTCCAGTTCGTCCGTACGCCCCACGAGATCAGCTACTGACCGTAACTCAATCGACCGCCCGGCCTGACCGTTCTTGTGCGAAAGACGATGATGGGTCGGCAACGAGGAGTTTGCATCGGTCACGGCGTGACCCCCATGCTGTGCAGCCCCGCAGTCCTCTGAGCAGCCATTCGGTGTCTGTAGGGGCGTATCACCCAGCGTACCGGCGGTCCTACAGACCAGCCAGGTGAGCGGTCGTCATGAGGGATGCCGCTTGCACGCTTCGTGGCCAGAGGGACATGAGTTGTCTGATGAAAGAAATCCGTGAGAAAGCTCCATACGCCACGGTTGGGTCATAGGACCCTCCCTGTCACGCTGTCCGCTCCGCGGTCGACGTTCCGATCTCGGTCGAGGGTCGTATCTGGGGCGCGATCGGCGTCGCGTCGCGAGCTGAACGGCTTTCCTAGTGCCATAACTGTGTTTGAGGGTGTGACCTGGGGAGTTGTCGGGTGGATCAAGCGGCCCGGCGATACTCATTGATCTCGCCGCCCAGGACGCGGCGTTGCCGGATCGGCTTGTCGATCACAATGACCATGCCCGGGTCGTAGTCGGTTGGATGCTGATCCAGGCTCTGGTGCGGCCGGTGCCTGTCGAACTGGTTCTCGTAGTCGTGCAACACCGCGATGGCGTGCTGTTCGTTGTAGATCAATACCCGGTCGGCGCACTCCGCGCTGACACTGCACACGAAGCGTTCCGCAAACGCGTTCGCCCGAGGCGGCTGTCCTCCGACGCGGTTGGATGGTCAGTCGGCGGGCTCGATCGCTCGGCGTAGCAGCGCCAGCAGCGCCTCGCGTAGTTCGTCGTCGGGTACGTCGTCGGAGTCGCCGGACGTCTCGGCGATCCCAGCGAGCATCACCCGCGCGGCGATCCGGGCGGCCGGGCGTTCGGGATGCCCGGCTACCGCGTCGACGAGTCGGTCGGCGAACCGTTCTAGATGCGCGAACTCGGGGCTCTCGAGCAACTCCCGGAACTCGCCCCGCAGCAGGGCCATCTCCCGCCGGAACCGGACCGCGAGGTCGACGAAGCCCTCCATGGCGACCCTCTGCGCGCCGGCCGGACCGGCCGTGGCGACGATGCTGTCCTCCAGCGCCCGGATTACCGCGAGCGCCGGGGCCATCAGCTCAATGAGAAGGGCTTCCTTGCTGGGGAAGTGGTAGAGCACCGCCGCCTTGGAGCAGCCAACGTCGCGGGCGATGTCCTGCAACGAGGTGCCCTTGTAGCCAGCGAACGCGAAGCGCCGCGCCGCGGCCGCGAGGATCTTGTTGTGCATCTCCGGTGCCACCCGTGCCATGCCGTTCCACCTCCAGAACCAACATGCCTGACCGGTCGGTCAAGGGGCTGACCGATCGGTCAGAACGATTCGGTGGTCTCGGTCACCAGCGCCCTCATCCAACCAGCATGTCCACCACCACAGTGCAGGAAGTCGCAACACAGGAGGCCGTTGGCCTGCGCGGTGAGGAACTCGGTCCAGAGCGGCACTGACGCGACGCTGGCCGACCTGGTCCGGGACTGCCTGTACGCGCGTGCACTTCTCGCGCCTCCGACGTCTTCCGGATGCATGGCGACGAGGCGCTGACGTATGACCCGGAGCCCGATGACGGGTTTCGCCAGGAAGGCCACCGTGACGACCATGCCGGTTCCACGGTCACGTGGGCTACCGGATAGCGTTGTGGTGAGCACGCCAGCGCAGGTGGCCGCCTCTCGCGTGACGATCCAGTCTCGCGTGAGCGCACGCCCCTCTGCTGGAGAGGGAGAGCGGGCCCGGGGACTGATTCGGTCATGACGGAGACTGGGCGCGAGTTTAGCCCGGACAAGCTGCGGTGCCTCGCCGACGAGCAGGCCTCGCTGCGGCGGGTCGCGACGCTCGTCGCGCAGGGAGCGTCGCCGGCGGCGGTGTTCGCGGCGGTCGCCGAGGAGGTGGGCCGCCTGCTGACTGCCGAGTCCACGGTTGTGGCCACATACGATCCCGATGGCGCTGTGCCGGTCGGTTCGTGGGGCAGAACGGGCGATGTCGTCGCCATAGGCGGCCGGATCCCGCTGGGCGGTCAGGACGTGATTACACGTGTGTTCGAGACCGGCCGACCGGTGCGGATCGACAAGGAGCCAATCGACATGGAGTCAGCCGACGACTCCAGCGTGGTGTCTGCCGTTGTGCGCAGACGGGGGGAGCGGTCGGCGGTCGGCGCGCCGATCACCGTGGCGGGTAGCCGCTGGGGGATGCTGGCCGCATGGTTGCCGCGCGAAGTGGGCTTTCCCGCCGGCGCGGAGGACCGCCTGGCGGATTTCGCCGAGCTCACCGCGACCGCGATCGCCAATGCTGCAGCGCGGGACAAGCTTCGCCGGGTCGCCGACGAACAGGAGGCATTGCGGCGGGTGGCGACCCTGGTCGCCCGCGGAGTGGGGCCGAATCTGGTGTTCGCCGCGGTGGCCCAGGAAGTCGGCGCGCTCTTCGACTCCGACGTCACGGTGATCGTGCGGTTCGAACCGGACGGAGAGGCGACGGTGATGGGAGGCCACGGGTTCGCGTACCTCGAGCCCGGAGTACGCCGAAAACTGGACAGTCGCTTCGCGCAGGGGCCGGTTCGGGAGACTGGCCGCGCTGCACGCTTCGACGTTGACGACTCGGAGTGGGACAGCCTGCCCGAGACCGTCCGGGCGGAAGGAGTCCGCTCCACGGTCGACGTTCCGATCTCGGTCGAGGGTCGTATCTGGGGCACGATCGGCGTCGCGTCGCGACGTGAACGGCTTCCCTCGGACACCGAGCAGCGGATGCTCGAGTACACCGACCTCATCGCACAGGCGATCGCGAACGCCGAGGCGCGCAGCGAACTGGCGGAGGCGCGTGCGCGTCTCATCGCCGTCGCCGACGAGACCCGCCGGCGGATTGAGCGGGACCTGCACGACGGAGCCCAGCAACGGCTGGTCTCCCTGGCACTGCAGGTGCGCAGGGCGCAGGCCGAGTTCGGTGAGGAGCTCGACAACATCGCCACCGGGCTGACCGGTGCAATGGACGACCTGCGTGAGCTCGCGCGTGGCATCCACCCGGCGACCCTCACCGAAAGTGGTCTCAGACCCGCGCTCAAGGCGCTCGCTCGCCGCTCATCCGTGCCTGTGGAACTGGACGTGCGGACATCGGCCCGGCTGCCCGAGCCGATCGAGGTGAGCGCCTACTACGTCGTGGCCGAGGCGCTGACGAACGTGGCCAAGCACGCGCAGGCCTCCGCTGCCACGGTCACCGTCGAGACCGCGGACGAGGTCCTGCGCGTCTCGGTCCACGACGACGGTATCGGCGGCGCGAACCTCACCGGCGGCACCGGTCTGGCCGGGCTCAAGGATCGCGTGGAGGCGCTCGGCGGCCGGATCTTCCTCGACAGCCCACCCGGAGCGGGGACCGCCCTGCGCGCGGAGTTTCCGCTTGCCAACGGCGTCGCGGTCACGTGATGGGAAGCCCGGGACCGGGCTAGCGCCCGCGGGTGGAGCAGCGCCTCGAGGCCCGCGATGAGCGTCTGCATTGCTAGTCTTGCTTTTTAACGTTCGTTCGGCTTGAGTGCGGGCGCGGTGGACGGTTTTGCCGACGTCGTGGCGGGGTGTGCGATGTCGATTCTGGCTGCCGGGTGGGCGTCCGGGGCCGGGCCGGGTGGGTTTTGGCGCCTGTGCGGGGTGGCTGGTCTTCGGTCGGAGGTTGCGAAATCCGCGGCGGACGCGGGCGGGGCTGAGTCGTTCGGGTCGGGTGGGATCGGCGGGTCGTTCCCAGGGGCGGCGCAGGTCGCTGGTGAGGCCGCGGGCGAGCCGGAGTTGGGTGTGCGCGGCGAGGATGAGCCAGGTCCAGGTGTCCGCGGCGTTCGGGTCACGCAGGCGGGGCCGGGTCCAGCCGAGGGTTTGTTTGAGCAGCCGGAAGGTGTGCTCGAGGTCGAAGCGGCGCAGGTATGCCTGCCAGAGCAGGTCGATCTGGGCGGCGGTGAGGTCGGCGGCTGAACACCACAGCCAGATCGGTTTGGGGTTGTGTCCGGAGGGGACGCGGTCCACCTGCAGGCGGATGAGGGTGCCTTCCATGATCGGCAGTGGTCCGGTGTGGCTGATCCAGGCGGCGCGGCGGGTCAGCCGGGGATGGACTCGGTTCCAGGCGTGGGCCTGGGCGGTGCCGTAGCGGGTGGTGGCGGTGTGGGTGTGGTGGGTCGGCTGGGGCCAGGTGGTCTCGTCGGACAGCCGCAGTTCTGGGCCGTGGTGGCGGGGCCGGCCGACCGTGGTCGCGGTGCGGGCCGGCGCGGGGAGGCGCATCACCCGGCTGGAGCGCAGTCGCCCGAGGAACTCGACCGGCAGATCACGCAGATCGTGCGTCAGGCGGGCGGTGTCATAGCCGGAGTCGGTCACGATCAGGATCGGTGTGTCGCCCTGGCGCCAGTGTCCGGCGGTGATCAGCCGGTCGACGACCTCCCGCACCTGCCGGCAGGTCACCGCCGTCTCGTCGTCGGCCGGGCCGAGCCGCACCGCGTCCAGCAGCGCGGTCCACGACGTCGCGCCGGTCTCCAGCGCCGCGACGATCGAGTAGGGCCAGCCGGGGACTCGCTGGTCCTGGGCGCGGGTCTGCCCCGTCACGTGGCAGTAGAGCCGCTGCGGGCTCGTGTGCGCTTCCCGCCGCAGCCACGGGGAGACATCGACCGCCAGCACGATCCGCCCACCACCTGCGAGCGGGACCGGCAACGCGGCCACCGCCCGGCGCAGCCGACCCAGCTCGACCCGGCCCTGGTTGACCGCGTCGTACAACGCCCCATGCCCCCGGCGATGCTCGGCGGCCAGACTCAGCCCGGCCAGACTGCCGACCGGCCCGTCGGCGCACAACACAGCCTCGGTCAGCTCGAACAGGGCGTCCGCACGGCGGGTCAGGCAGGCATAGAACTCGTCCCGGAAACCCGCGAGTCGCCGCAGCGACTCGACGCGGCCCACGGGGTCGGGCACACTGATCATCACGGCCTTCGGTTGGAAGTCATGTTCATCTTTGGCGAGACGACATGATCACCGAAGGCCGTCTGTATGTCCACTCAGGACACCGCATACCGTCAGGCCACAGCCCAAAGGGTCGGGTCGCCCAGGGCATCGCAGCCCTGGGCTCCCACGGAACCGTGCGT
>Ga0310811_10007851_pt1 | contig 13679 bp, 11 predicted proteins | sample YCmetagenome_FD_207642 | JGI IMG/M metagenome (GOLD analysis project Ga0310811, IMG submission 207642) | Soil microbial communities from experimental microcosm in Duke University, North Carolina, United States - YC | ecosystem: Engineered > Artificial ecosystem > Soil microcosm > Unclassified ... | reverse complement strand
TCGTGCCGACTTTCCTATTTGTCGTGGTTACGCAGTGGCTTGGACTTTACGTAGCGAGCTTCATTCTCATCGTCGGCTTCATGACGCTGATCGGCCGCATCGCGCTGTGGAAGTCGCTGCTGACGTCGGTAATTTTCACGGTCGCCATGTTTGTCACGTTCGAGATCGCCTTCGACGTCATCATGCCGAAGGGCCCGCTCGAAGCCCTGTTGGGCTACTGAGGCCGCGCGATGGAAGCACTCGGCCTGCTGGTCCATGGCTTCACCGTCCTGCTGACGTGGAAGACGCTCATCCTGATGATGGTGGGCCTCGTCCTCGGCATTTTCGTCGGCGTGCTGCCCGGGCTGGGCGGACCGAACGGCGTTGCCATTCTGTTGCCGCTGACTTTCTCGATGGATCCGACCTCGGCCATCGTGATGCTGTCGTGTATCTACTGGGGTGCGCTGTTCGGCGGTGCGATCACATCCATATTGTTCAATATTCCGGGCGAGGCGTGGTCGGTCGCCACGACATTCGACGGCTATCCGATGGCGCAGAAGGGCCTGGCGGCCGAGGCGCTGACGGCGGCGTTCACCTCGTCATTCATCGGCTCACTCGTCGCGGTGATGCTCATTACGTTCCTCGCGCCGAGCGTCGCTGATTTTGCCTTGCGCTTCGGTCCGCCGGAATTCTTCTCGGTTTATCTGCTCACATTCTGCTCGTTTGTCGGCCTCGGGCGCGAGGAAAAGCACAAGACCATCATTTCCATGGCGCTTGGCCTGCTGCTCGCCGGCGTCGGCATGGATACGGTTTCCGGCCAGTTGCGCATGACCTTCGGCTGGAGCGAGCTGTTCCGCGGCGTCAACTTTCTGGTGGCTGTGATCGGCCTGTTCGGCATCAGCGAGATCATGCTGACGATGGAAGAGCGGTTGGCGTTGCGCGGCCATGCCGCGTCGATCAGCCTGAGGGTCGTTCTCAAGGTATGGAAAGACCTGCCGAAATACTGGGTGACACTGCTTCGGTCCTCGGCCATCGGCTGCTGGCTCGGCGTCACGCCGGGTGGCGCGATCGCCGCGTCCTTCATGGGCTACAACCTCGCCAAGCGTTTTTCCAAGGACAGGGATTCGTTCGGCACAGGTCGCATCGAGGGCGTGTTTGCGCCCGAGACGGCGGCGCACGCGTCCGGCACGGCCGCACTGTTGCCAATGCTGGCGCTGGGGATTCCTGGCTCCGGCACGGCGGCAATTCTGCTCGGTGGCCTGATGGTCTGGGGCCTCAATCCTGGTCCATTGCTGTTTGTCGAACAGAAGAGTTTCGTCTGGGGCCTGATCGCGTCGATGTATCTCGGCAATATTGTCGGTCTGGTGCTTGTGCTCACCACGGTGCCCATCTTCGCTTCGATCCTGCGGGTGCCGTTTTCGGCGATCGCGCCGATGATCGTCGTGTCCTGCGCGATAGGCGCCTACGCCATCCAGAACGCCATGTTCGACATCTGGCTGATGCTGCTGTTCGGCGTGGTCGGCTACGTCTTCAAGAAAATCGGAATTCCGCTGGCGCCTTTCACGCTCGCGCTGGTGCTCGGGAGCCGCGCCGAAGACGCCTTCCGCCTGTCGATGATCGGTGCTGAAGGCGACTTGCGGGTGTTCTGGTCCAACGGCCTGGTCGGCTCGATCACGACGCTCGCATTCATTCTGCTGTTCTGGCCGGTGATCAGCAAAGTGTTCGGCCATATCGGCCAGTTTGTCCGGCCGTCCGCGCGCACTAAATAGTTTGCCGGTCTATTCCGCGGGTTCAGGGGCGCCTGCGCGGCGGCGCGCAGCTGTCCTTCGCATCGTCGGCATCGCCAGGCGTGCTACCGTCGGGATCACCAGCAGGCTTGCAATCGGCGACAGCAGCATTCCGCCCACGATGACGCAGGCGAGCGGCTGCTGGACCTGCGAGCCGATGCCGGTCGAGATCGCGGCAGGGACAAGCCCGATGCAGGCGGAAAAGCCGGTCATGAAGATCTGACGCATGCGAATCTGCGCGGCGCCGATGATGGCCTCGTCCTTGCCAAGTCCTTCGTCCAGGCGCCGCCGAATGTAGGAAACGAGCAGGACGCCATCCATGGTGGAAACACCGAACAGCGAAACAAAGCCGACGGCCGCCGACACGCTCGCGTTCAGGCCGAACAAATATAGCCCGAGGATGCCGCCGCAGACCGCAAAAGGAATCGCCGACAGGGCAACAAGGCTGTCCCGCAGCGAATTAAACAGGCTGTAGAGCAGCATGATGATGAGCAGTAGACTGAGCGGCACAATGACCGCAAGCCGCTTCTGGGCCTCAACAAGTGCGCCGAACTCACCGGACCATTCCAGGCGGTAGCCTTCTTTCAGCTCCACGTTCTTGGCGATCCGCTGCTGCGCTTCCGCGACCGTCGAACCCAGATCGCGGCCGCGAACGCTGTATTTGATCGGAACAAAGCGTTCCGTGTTCTGCCGGTAGATATAGGCCGCGCCGGTTTCGAGCCGGACCTCGGCCACATCGCCAAGCGCGATATAGGCGGTCGGAGATTTGGGATCGGCATTCGGCAGCGCGACCGGGACCGAACGGATCGCGTCGACATTGTCGCGATACTGCAGGGCAAGGCGGACCGTCAGCGGGAAATTCATCTCGCCGTCGTAGACGCGCGTGACTTCCTGGCCACCGATCGCCGCCTGCACGACCGTGTTCATGTCGCTGACGGTGATCCCGTAGCGTGCGGCCTTTGCACGGTCGACCTTGATGACGAGGTTAGGCTGGCCCAGCAGGTTGAACGCGCCCGGATCGGTCACGCCCGGCACCTTTGCGAGCTCGTTCTTGACTGCCTGCGACAGCCGTTCGAGCTCGGCGAGATCACGCCCGAAAATCTTCACCGAGTTCTCGCCTTTCACCCCGGATACGGCTTCCTCAATGTTGTCCTGGATATACTGGGAAAAGTTGAAGTCGACGCCGATAAACTCGCTCTCCAGGCGCGCGGCCATGTCTTTCACGAGCTTTGCCTTGGTCAGGCCTTCCGGCCACTCCTCGAATGGCTTCAGCGGAACGAAAAATTCGGCGACGAACGATCCATCCGGATCGGTGGCATCCTCGCCGCGGCCCTGTTCTGACACCACCGTGCGAACCGGCGCATAGCTTGCAATTACTCCGCGGATTTTGTTGACCGTGTCGCGGCCGGCATCGAGGGTGATCGTCGGCGGGAGGAGGGCGCGGATCCACAGATTGCCCTCTTCGAGCTTAGGGAGAAATTCGGTACCGAGACGCAGGCCGAGCGCGCCGCAGACGAGAAGAAAGGCGATGGCAGCGACGCCCGCTATGCGGGCATTTTTCACAGCGAGACGAAGCAAGGGCTCATAAATCCTGCGGATGCTGCGCACGATGAATGTCTCGACTTCGCTTACTTTGTCGGGCAGCAGAATCGCCGACATCACCGGCGTCACCGTGAACGTTGCGATCACGGCGCCAAGCAGGGCGTAGGCATAAGTTCGCGACATCGGCCCGAAGATCTGGCCTTCGACGCCCTGCATGGTGAAAAGCGGCAGGAACGCCGCGATGGTGATGATCACCGAGAAAAATATCGGTTTGTCGACCTCGACAGCGGCGACGAGAATGCGATGCAATTTGTCTGAGGCGCGGGACTGATCGGATATCGCGCGATGCGAATGCTCAGCCAGATGACGATAGATATTCTCGATCATGATGACGGTGGCGTCGACGATGATGCCAAGGTCAATCGCGCCAACCGATAGAAGATTGGCCGACTCTCCGCGTAGCACGGTAATGATGACCGCAAGAAGCAGGGCGACGGGAATGGTCGCCGCAACAATCAGCGCGCAGCGGAAATTGCCAAGAAAAACCCACTGTATCAGAAAGATGAGGGCGATGCCGAACAACATATTGTGCATCACCGTGCGCACGGTGATCGCGACAAGATCGCCGCGATCGTAGAAGGGCTCGATCTTGACGCCGGGAGGCAGGCTGCCATCCGCGTTGACGCGCTCAATGGCCGCGCGCACGCGGGTCACGACGTCCATCGTCCGCTCAAGTTTCTGCATCAGGACGATGCCGAAAATGATGTCGTCCTGGTCATCGCGCGCCGCGATCCCGAGGCGCGGTGTGAATCCGATCTGGTTGCGGGCAACGTCCTTCAGGATGACGGGAAGACCGCCTTGTTGGGTTATGACGACATTGTCGATGTCATTGACTGATCCGAGCGCCCCAACGCCACGGACGTTGACCGACTGCTCCCCGATGGTGATGGTGCGCCCGCCAACGTTCGAATTGCTGGTCGAAATCGCACTGATGATTTGCGGCAAGGTGAGGCCGTAGGCCCGCATGCGGTCCAGATCGATTTCGGCCTGATATTCCTTGGTTTTGCCGCCCAGAACGGCAACGTCCGCCACGCCTGGCACGATCCGTAGTTTGCGCTCGACCACCCAGTCCTGAATCGTCTTCAGCTGGATCAGGTCCATTCCCGGCGGACCCTTGAGCTGGTAGCGGAGGATTTCACTGATGCCGCCCGCCGGCGAAATGACCGGCGTCACCGTTGCCGGCAATGTCGCGTCCTTCAGCCGGTTGGTGACCTGCTGGCGCACGAAATTGTAGTCGCGGCCATATTCAAACTGCAGGCGGATGAAGCCCAGGGCGAAAACCGTATTCGAACGGATGTAAGTGAGGCCGGGCGTGCTCGCGACGGCAATCTCCAGCGGAATCGTGACATAGCGTTCGACTTCCTCGGGCGACTGGCCTGGATATTGCGCGATGATTTCGATGATCGGCGGTGCCGGGTCGGGATAGGCCTCGACATTGAGCGCCCTGAGGGTCGCAAAGCCGACGCCGAGAAATGCGACGTAGGCGACCAGAACGAGGAGCCGCCGCGACAGGCAGAACGACATCAGGCTACGCAACATCGAAGTGTCAGCTTCCGGCTGCTGCGCGATCGACGAACAACGTGCCCTTGCTTATGACACTTTCGCCGTGGCGCAATCCATCGAGGACTTCGACCATCTGGCCGTTGGACAGTCCTGTCTTCACCTCTCGCCGTTCGACGGATTGATCGCTCCGGGCGATCCAGACATGGGTCGATTTTCCGTCGTAGACGATCGCCTCGCGCGGAACGCCGAGCGAGCTGTCACCCTCGGTGGTGACAATATTAACGTTCGCGAACATTTCGGGGCGCAGCAGGTGCTGTGAATTGTCGATCGTGGCTCGCACCAGAAGCCGTCGTGTGCCGGTATCGAGAGACGTTGCGACGTAGGAAATATTCGCCGAGAAAGTCCGCTGCGGATAGGCAAGGACCTTGAATTGAACAGGCTGGCCGACACGAACGTTAGGCGCCTCGGTCTCGCGTACATAGGCGACGAGCCAGACGGTGGAAAGATCGCCGATGATGAACGTCGGATCGCTGGCGCTCGCGTTCTGCGATGACGTGTTGATATATTGTCCAGGACCGACCTTGCGCTGGATCACGGTGCCGGCAAGCGGCGAATAAATCGTCATATGCGGGCTGACCGCGCCGGTCTCGCTGAATTTCGTGATCTCCTCGTCGGTCATTCCAAGGATACGTAAACGATTTTTGCTCACCTCGACCGTGGTCTGGGAGGCGCGCACATCGTTTTCCGCCGCACGCGTGCTGGCTTGCGACTGCTGCAAATCGCGAAGCGAACCGGCCTTGCCTTCAAAGAGCGTCTTGTTCTGCTGTTCGACGATGCGGGCAAGGTCCAGAGCCGACCTGGCCTTGTTCAGGGCAGAGATGGAGTTGATGAAATCGTTCTGAGCTTGAACCATGTCCGGCGCTTCGACGACGAAAAGCGCCTGTCCAGCCTTTATCGCGTCGCCAGGTTTGGCCAGAAGCTTGATCACGCGGCCTGAATAGGGAGAGAACACGAGCGTGGCGCGGTCCTCGTCGACCGCGATCTTGCCTTCCGTCATATGCTCGGTGCGGAACACGACTTCGGCAACCGGCGAGATCCCCAGCGACGCCCATTGCTTTGGCGTGGGACGGTACGCAGCACCGTCCTGTTGGCCCTTTGTGGCGGTGCCCGTCTGGTCAATTTTGTCGCCGCCCGGGGCGCGGGTGGTTGAAGCGACCGCAAGCCACGCGCAACTCAACAGAAGGATTCCGGCAAACAGCCAATGACCCGCACCGGGGCGCCAAAGCGTCAGCTGCCGCGCAATACTTTTGACGACGGAATTCAAGAAAGCTGTCCCTGCTCTACCCCTAGTGGAGGCTTATAGTGAATGGACAGCGCGCCGCGGCATTACCGTGACATAAAGAATGTGCGTCCGGTAAATGGCGGAGATTCAAGGACCTAGCTTAAAGTCTCCGGTGGACAGCGCTTTTCGTGCGTCATTTTATTGCAACTGAATCGCAACAAGCTCGGCTATGCTGACCCCTTGTATTGCAACGCGAAAACGACGCGGCCGCATGACGTTACATGTCAGGAATCTTGTTTTAGCGGTCGCTGCGGTTGCCTCCACCAATTGCATTACGCCGGGTTTTGCCCAGTGGAGCCAGGATCAAACCCCGGACAAGTTCGGAATTACCGAGCCATCGATTGCGACCAGCCTGCCGCAGTACGGTGACCCGTACGGAATTCGCAAATATCTTTACGACCGCGGTGTCTCGTACAACGTCATCTACACCAATGATGTTCTGGGCAATATACGCGGCGGTATCCGCCGCGGGACGATCGATCAGGGCAAGTTCGAAGGGCAATTGTTGGTTGATCTTGAGAAGCTGGCCGGATGGAAAGACTGGACGTTCTACGCAAACGCTTTTGGGATTTATAACTCCGGCCGCATTCGCCGCGATTACGTCGGCGGCATGAATACCATCGCGGCGATCGAGGCGACGCCCACCGTACGGCTGTCGGAATTGTGGCTTGAACGCTGGTTTGGTCCCGTAAGTTTGAGATTCGGGCAGCTCGCCGCGGACGCCGAATTCTTCTATAGCGACCTTAGTCAGATCTTTCTGCAGAGTGATTGGCCGACGATTGGCGCGGTCAACTTGCCGGGCGGTGGCCCTGCTTACCCGTTGTCGGCTGTTGGCGCGCGCATCAAGTATGAACTTCCAAAAGATGCATCGTTGTTGTTTGCGATTTTCAACGGCAATCCGGCAGCGGCTTGTCCGAACGCCGATCCCGACACCTGCAATCGCTATGGCGTGAATTTCCGCCTAAGCGATCCTGCGTTCATGATCGGTGAATTCCAGTGGCGGCGAAATCGCGGAAAAAATGACACCGGGCTTGCCACGACCTTGAAGATCGGCGGCTGGGCTCACCTCGGCCAGTTCGCCGACAAGCAGTTCACCAACAACGGCATGCTGCTGGCCAGTCCGGCAAGCAACGGCGTGCCGCTGATGCATCGCGGGGATTACGGAGTATATGCCGTGATCGACCAGCAGCTCTATCGCCTGCCGGGCGGTGATGGGAATAGCGGCATTTCCATCTTTAATCGTTCGGCAATCAGCCCATCCGACCGTAATCTCGTCAATGTCGAGATCGATGGCGGGATTGTCTTTGCCGGAATGATCCCGAAGCGGCCGGACGACAACTTCGGCGCGAGCGTGATCTACTCGCGTTTTTCCAACAGCGTGCGCGCCTTCGATCAGGAACAGATCAACTTTGGCACGCTTTTCACGCCACCGCGCGACTACGAAATCAATCTCGAATTGACTTACGTCGCGCAGATCGTGCCGGGCTGGACCGTTCAGCCTGTCTATACGTCCATCTGGCATCCCAGCGGGACGGGCATTCGTTATCCCGATGCCCAGGTCGCCGGAGTCCGGTCGGTCATCAGGTTCTAAAAAAGTGACCCGCCCGGACGGGGACATTGCCGGGCGGGTCGTGTGGGATCGGCGCGAGGATGGACGGAGGCAGGCGCCGATCTCAAGGCTGGGTTCAGTAGGTGTCGCACACCCTGATCAGGCGAATGTTGCCCCAGCGGTCATAACGCTCGATGTAACGGCAGCTGTAGACCGGGGTTGCATAGGCGCCGGAAGCGACGGCGGCACCGACCAGCGCGCCGGTGGCAATGCCGATGCCAAGGCCGACACCAAAACGCGGATGGGCTTGGGCGTTACCGCTCGTTGCAACGAGGCAGCCGACGAGCGCGAGGGTCGCGAGCGCGGCACCGGTGAATTTCGACTTGCTCAACATGGCTCTCTCCATCCTTTTGAATCGGGGGCGGCCGAACTGGCCGCATACCCATTGGTCGCGGATGGAGCGAAAAAGGTTCAAGCCTTCGGAAAGCCTTGAAAAATCAGGTCCCTAGGAGCTGAGCGATCCATTCGGGCCTGACGTTGAGCCCCAGAAACCCGGCAATTCCGGCGCCTATGCCCAAGGCTCCCGCGGCCCAGGCGAAGTAAAGAAGCCAAAAACTATCGACCAGGGCCGCGACGGCAGCCACTGCGATGCCAATCGAGAGGAATGCGGCTGACATATCAAATTGGTCGTCACGGTAGTTCAGACGGTCGTATTCCTTTTCCAACGCCTCGGCCTTTGCGCGGGTTTCTTTTGACCGCGCTTCGTACTTCTTGATGTCGGCCTCGTAGTCCGCCGCCTGGCGGGCGGCGACAGCGCGGTCAATGTTGCCGGCGGTTTCAAGCATTCGCAGCTGCGTCAGGCCGTTCTCGTCGACATGCAGCTTGATGCGGGAGGCTTGATATTCGGCCCAGGCGTCAACGGACTCCTGCTTGGCCTTCTGCATGGCCTGGTTGATGTTGTCGTCCTTGATATTCGAAACAGTCATGAAGACCGACAGGATCACGACAGTGATGGCGACGAGATTGTTAAGCCGTTTGTCGTCGCCCTCGGTTTTGACGTCCGCGTCCATCTGCTGCCCCCCGATCACGCAAGTTCAGTTTAGCGGATTTGCTGCAATAGCGGTCAGGGTTTATGCCTAGAGTGTGAATAGAACGCGGACCATGAGATTCATCTGCATTACCGGAATCATCGCCAGCGTTGTAGCGGCGACGCCGTCACACGCACTCGACAAGGTTCGCTTCGCCACCAACTGGGTGGCGGAGGCCGAGCACGGCGGTTTCTACCAGGCGGTTGCCGACGGCACCTACAAGAAGTACGGCCTCGACGTCACCATCGTGCCGGGAGGGCCGAACGTAAACAATCGCATCCTGCTGCCGGTCGGGAAGCTCGACTTCTTCATGAGCGCCAATTCGCTGCAGTCATTCGATGCGGTTGCGCAGAACATCCCAACCGTCGCGGTGGCCGCCAGCTTCCAGAAGGATCCGCAGGTCTTCGTTGCGCATCCCGGCGTCACGAAATTCGAGGATCTGAAGACGCGGACACTGTTCGTGTCGAAAGAAGGCATGACGACCTATTTCCAGTGGCTCAAGTCCGACTTCGGCTTCAACGAATCGAAAGTGAAACCCTACACGTTCAATGCGCAGCCGTTCCTCGCCGACAAGAACTCCGCAATGCAGGGCTACGTCACCTCCGAGCCTTTCGCGGTCGAACGCCAGGGCGGCTTCAGGCCGGTGGTGTTCCTGCTGGCCGATCATGGCTTCGACGCATACTCGACGTTGATCGAGACGCGCCGCGATCTTGTTGAGAAGAAGCCCGACCTCGTGCAACGTTTCGTCGACGCTTCGGCGATTGGTTGGTATCACTACATCTACGGTGATGCCAGACCGGGAAATGAACTGATCAAGAAACAAAATCCGGAAATGACCGACGCCCTGCTGGCTTATTCCATCGCCAAGATGAAAGAATACGGCATTGTCGATTCCGGCGAATCGGTAAAACTTGGCATCGGTGCCATGACCGATGCGCACTGGAAGAGCTTCTTTGACAAGATGGTGCGCGCTGGCGTCGTGAAAGCCGGTTTGGATTACAAGCGTGCTTACACGCTTCAATTCGTCAACAAGAGCGTCGGCGTCGACCTCCGGCCGAAATGAGTGCGACTGATCAGCCAATCGTCTCGCTGCGCAACGTCGCCAAGACGTTCGAAAGCGGCACGGTCGCGCTCGATAGTTTGAATCTCGATGTGCGCGACGGGGAGTTCGTCTCGCTGCTCGGCCCCTCCGGCTGCGGCAAATCAACGGTCCTTCGTATCATCGCGGGTCTAAGCCCGGCGACGGCAGGCTCGGTGACCTGGCCGGCCGGCGAGGCGCGGCTTGGTTTTGTGTTCCAGGAGCCGACCTTGATGCCTTGGGCCGACGTCGCAGCCAATGTGCGGCTGCCGATCAAGCTCGCGCACAAGCAGGATGCCGGAGCGGTGGCGAATGCGCTCGGCCGCGTTGGGCTTTCCCCGTTCACGCACAGCTACCCGCGGGAACTGTCGGGCGGCATGAAAATGCGCGTGTCGATTGCGCGTGCGCTGGTGATCGAGCCGCAACTTCTGCTGATGGACGAGCCGTTCGCCGCGCTCGACGAGATCACCCGGTTCAAGCTCAACAACGATCTTCTGGCGGTGTGGCAGTCCGTTCGCAGCACCGTGATCTTCGTGACCCACTCGGTGTTTGAGTCGGTTTATCTCTCGCAGCGGATTGTTGTGCTGACGCCGCGCCCCGGGCGCGTTTTTGCCGAAATTCCGATACCTGCGGCGTACCCGCGCGACGAAAACTTCCGCACCTCGGCTGAATATGGCCGTTTGTGCCGACAGGTGGCCGAGGCGCTCGCGGGCGCAATGACGGGGGCGCCAGCATGAACGAGCGGGCCCTTCGTATCGTGCTTCCGGTCCTTGTGCTGGCCTTGGTCATTGCCTGCTGGCATGCGGTCGTGCGGATTTTCGCAATCCCGCCTTTTGTTCTGCCGGGCCCCGGTATGGTATTTGCGACGCTGATCGCGGACGGGCCGCTGTTGTGGCAATCGCTCCTGGTGACACTCACGCTCACCTTCGAGGGATTTCTGCTCGCGGCAATCGGCGGTATTGCGCTCGCGGTGATCTTCAATCAGTGGCGCCTCGTCGAATATTCGCTCTATCCCTATGCCGTCATTCTCCAGGTGACACCGATTGTCGCCATTGCGCCGCTGCTGCTGATCTATCTGCCGCAGCCTCTGGCGGTGCTCGCCTGCGCCTGGATCGTCGCGTTTTTTCCCGTTCTGGCCAACACCACGCTCGGGCTCAGTTCCGTCGATCACAATCTCGTCGCGCTGTTCGAACTGTGCAAAGCGTCGCGCTGGCAGACATTGTGGAATCTGAAACTGCCAGCGGCACTACCGCAGACGCTTGCCGGCCTGCGCATCGCCGGCGGCCTGTCATTGATCGGCGCCGTGGTGGCGGAAATTGCCGCGGGTTCTGCCGGCGCGGGCTCCGGGCTCGCCTACCGGATTGCCGAATCCGGCTACCGCCTGAACATTCCGCGCATGTTCGCTGCGCTGCTGCTGCTGTCGCTCGCCGGCGTCGCGATCTTCTTTGCCCTGTCGGCGATTTCGCACCTTGCCTTGCGTCGCTGGCACGAAAGCGCGGTCAGCCGCGAGCGTTAGGTTCCGAGCGCGAACTGAACGATGATGCCGAGCGCGGCCATTGCGACCACAACTTCAATCAGGCTGCGGTGAAGGCCGAACGCCAGCACTGCCGCAATCACGGCCAGTACCGTTGCACGGAGGTCCAGCGCGAGCGGATCGAAGGCGTACCAGCGCAGTGGACCGGCACGCATTTCCGTGACCTTTCCGAACAGCACGTGCAGTGCGAACCACACCGATAGATTCAATATGACGCCGACGACCGCGGCGGTAATCGCGGCCAGCGCGCCTGACAATCGCCGGTTGGCCCGCAGCGGCTCAACAAAAGGCGCGCCGGCAAAAATCCAGAGCATCGAAGGCACGAACGTGACCCACGTCGTCATGGCTGCTCCGAGCACACCGGCGAGGACCGGTGAAAAAGGGGCCGGGTCACGGAAGGCAGCGAGGAAGCCGACAAACTGGGTGACCAAAATCAACGGGCCCGGCGTGGTTTCGGCCAGTCCGAGGCCATCCACCATTTCGGGCGCGGTCATCCAGCCGTAAGTCTGCACCGCTTCCTGCGCCATATAAGCGAGCAGCGCGTAGGCGCCGCCGAAGCTCACGACCGCAAGCTTCGAGAAAAACGCGCCGATGCTGACAAGAACATGCTGCGGCCCGAAGATGATTGCCGCGAGCGCAATCGGTGTCAGCCAGGCGATGGCGCCCACGACGGCGGCGACGGTAAAGTGGCGCCAGCGATTGCCGTCCGCGGGCAGCACGCTTTCTGTTTCCGTGGAGAGCCCGAGCAATTGTGGTGACCGGCGCGCGACGGCGTAGCCGACGAGTGCTGCCGCAGCCACGATCAGCGGAAATGGCAGCATCAAAAAGAAGATGCCGAGGAAAGCGGCCGCGGCGAGTCCGAGAAGGATCGACGATTTGAGCGCGCGCTTGCCGATACGGAAAAGCGCCTCGATGACGATCACCAGCACTGCCGCCTTAATACCGAACAACGCGCCGTCGACCAGGGAAATTCCGCGGCCGAGCGCATAAAGCAGGCTCAAGCCAAGCATCACGAACGCACCCGGCAGGACAAAAAGGATGCCCGCGCTCAATCCGCCGCGCACGCCATGCAGAAGCCAGCCCAGGTAGGTCGCGAGCTTTTGCGCCTCGGGGCCGGGCAGGAGCATGCAGAAATTCAGCGCGTGCAGGAAACGGGCCTCGTCGACCCACTTCTTTTCGTCGACGAGGGTGCGGTGCATGAGTGCGATTTGCCCGGCCGGTCCGCCGAAGTTGATGCAACCGATCTTGAGCCACAGGAGAAAGGCTTCACCGAAGCTCGGCCGAGCACTCGTGACGATCGTCGTCATGTTGTCACGCGGCCTTGGCCGGCCAGTTGTGCCGCTCTTCTGCCGCGAAGCGCAGCCAGGCGAACAAAGCATCGTAGACCACGAAGCCGCGCTCAAGCAGTCCGTGATCGTCGTCGCCGGCCAGCGCCGAAAGCCCGAGCGAAATGGCGTGCAGACCGCCTGCTTCGGGGGCGATGTCGTGTCTTGCCGTGTCGGCGCCCCGCACGATCAGGGCCAGGCGTGCCAGCGAAGGCTCGCCTTCGAGTCCGAACAGCTTGAGCATGGTGTCGAAAGAGCAACGTTCGCCGACGTGGCTGAGTTCGACATCCTTGATGTCGAACGGGATGCCGCCTGTTTCACGCGCGACATTGATCACCTGGTCGGGATCGACAAACAGGATTCGCGCCTGGGGATCGATGAAGCGGCGCACAAGCCATGGGCATGCGATCCGGTCAATTTTCGGACGCCGTCTTGTGACCCATATGCTCGGCCGGCGTGGCGCGATGCGGTCGAGCTCCGGCTTCGCGACAAACGAAAGGCCTGCCTTTGACCAGCCTTCGTAGCCGCCTTCGAGCACGCGCGCGTCGATACTATTCGCACGCAACTGAGCGGCCGCGCTCTGGCTCATTTCGTGGCCGGCCTTGCAGGCGACGACAATCGGCCGCGTTGAGTCCAGTTCTTTTGCCCATTCCACGGCCTTGGCGGCATCGCGCCAGATCGCGCCGGGTAACAGATGTGGCGACTCGGCATATGCCTCGCGCCGCCGCACATCGACGATTTGCGGCGAGTCCTGCGTCGCAATCGCATTCCAGAGATCTTTTGGTGAAATCGTGAAGCCTGGAGACAGCATGAGTCCCCTCCGTCAACGAAGGAGACGGTGCTTGGGCTCGCAAGCCTTGCAAGGGCGGGGCGACCGTCGCTGACCCCACAT
>Ga0310811_10007849_pt1 | contig 13680 bp, 14 predicted proteins | sample YCmetagenome_FD_207642 | JGI IMG/M metagenome (GOLD analysis project Ga0310811, IMG submission 207642) | Soil microbial communities from experimental microcosm in Duke University, North Carolina, United States - YC | ecosystem: Engineered > Artificial ecosystem > Soil microcosm > Unclassified ... | reverse complement strand
AGCCGTGGCCCTCAAGCTTGCTCTGGCTTCCACCCAGCCTTGGTCCTTGCAAGCATTCTGTCCTTTGCATGCATTGGTGGCCGACTTGCACGCGCTCTGACCTTTGCAGGCATTGATACCCTTGCAGGCAAGCGAGGTGTCACCGAACGTCGGGCTGCCCGAGGTCTGGGCGCTGACCGCGGACGCAATCAGCGTCCCTGCCGCGAACGCACTCGCTACAGCTGCCATCAATGATTTCGTCATGCGACTGCTCCCTTGGAAGTTCACGTGTCAAAGTTACCGCAACGTGAAAGTCGGACTGTAACCAAGGTGACAGAACGCATTCGTTCACAGGTGCGCGTCACAAAAAGGGCGCCGCCGGTTTCCCGGGGCGCCCGTCGATCTTTCAGGTTCTACTACGGTTAGCTGCCGGATACGCCGCCCGGCACGCCACCTTGGGCACGGCACTCAAGGCTGCTGATGCCTCCGATCCACCCCTGGCCCTTGCAGGCGTTCTGGCCTTTGCAGGCATTGGAGGCGGACTTGCAAGCGCTTTGCCCCTTGCAGGCGTTGACGCCCTTGCAGTCCGTCGAGCTGTTGCCGAACGATGGACTGGACGGGGTTTGTGCGCTGACCACCGACGCAATCAACGTCCCTGCCGCGAACGCACTCGCTGCGGCTGCCATCAACGATTTCTTCATGCGACTACTCCCTCAAATTTTCACGTTTTGTAGTGATCGCAACGTGAGGAATGGGAGTCTATCTACGGTGACGTTGACATCCGATCACAGGCACGTGTCATCGGCAGCTAAACCATCACGTGCAGGTGATGCTGCTTTGCACCTCGGCATGGCTGGCCTGCAGCTGCCTTGCGCTCTTTCTGAATTTTGATCGCCAGGCGATTCGACTCGTCAGAGCACTTTGCCGCCCTTCGACGTGCACTCACTCTCGGTGCTGACTTCACTCCAGCCCAGTCCCTTGCACGAATTCTGTCCCTTACAAGAGGATAACGCCGTCTTGCAGGCGCTCGTGCCCTTGCATGAATTGACGCCTCCACATTTCACACGAGTTGCGGCCGACGCGTCGGCCACCACGGCGGCCGTTGCAAACAAGGCGGCGGCAGAAGCGATGATCAGATGGCGTTTGGTCATGTCGATCTCCCCGACGAGTCAGCATCTTGCCTGCAGTCGCAAAGATCGAGAAGTCAGACCTTGGCGAGAAGGCGTGACTGCGCAGTCACTGTAGCGTGAGACGGCGGGGCGAAAGCGCCGTTTCCGTGACGCCGAGCTCGGCGATGTCGGCAGGCAGTCCCTGGCCGAGCGCTAGGTTGGTGGCGAGACGGCCGGCCGCGGCGCCGGTCTGGATGCCATACCCGCCCTGGCCGGCGAGCCAGAAGAAGCCGGGGATTGCGTCGTCGTAGCCCACCACCAGATTCTTGTCGGCAACGAAGCTGCGCAGGCCCGCCCACTTGTTCTTGATGCGGCGGATCAGCAGGGTCGTCGCGGTCTGTATGCGATCGACGGCGATGGCGATGTCCATCTCTTCGGGCTGGACGTCGCAGGGCGCCGAGGGCGTCTCGTCCGCGGGCGAGGCGAGGAACTGGCCGATCTCGGGTTTGAAATAGAAAGTCTCGTCGAAGTCGATTGCCATCGGCAAATGCTCGATCGCGAGTCCGGCGGGCGAGTCGAAGGTGAAGGCCGTCCGTCGCTTCGGCACCAGGCCGACGGGCTTGGCGCCAGCCAGTCCCGCCAACACGTCAGCCCACGCGCCTGACGCGTTCACGATGTTGGCCGCGGCGATCGGCTCGCCACTGCGCATGCTGATCAACCAGCGATTGTTTTTGCGCTCGAGACGGATGACCTCCGCGTCGAGGCGCAGCAGTGCGCCGGCGGCTCGCGCGCCACGCAGGAAGCCGCCATGAATGGCGGCGACGTCCATGTCGTCCGCCTCCGGCTCGAAGAGCGCGCCGCCTTGTACGGCCGCCGGTTTGAACAACGGCATCCGTTGCAGGACCTCGGCGGGGTCGAGCCAACGCACGCTCGGCACCAGCTTGGCATACTCAGCCGCCGCCGCCCGGATCGCGGTCTCCTGGTCGGCACGGCCAGCGACCAGTGCGCCTCGCGGCGTGAGCAAGGGATGATCGGCGAAACCTTGCGGCGGCTGGCGGTAGAAGCGGCCGGAGGCGACCGTGATGGCGCGGATCTCCGCGGAGCCATAGGTCTCCGAATGCAGCGCGGCCGAGCGCCCGGTCGTGTGATAGGCGGCGACGTGTTCCCGCTCAAGAATGATCACGCGTTTTTGCGGAGCGAGATGATAGGCGACGGAGACACCGGCGATGCCGGCGCCGACGATGGCGAAATCGAATTCCTGCATGAGCCCACATTGCAAGGTCGTTGCTTACCCTGCAATAGTCCGACAGACATGAATATCGCCCATCTGCTGCTCGGGTCCTCGCAGGAATTCCGCGACCATATCGCGTTGGCGCGCGGTGGCACGGCGCATCTCAGCTACCGCGATCTATGGCGCAAGGCCTCGGTGATGAGCACGTACCTGCGTGCGCGCTTCGGCCTGGCGCCCGGCGATCGCGTCGCTTTCGCGCTCTCCAATTGCGTCGAGGCGATCGAGGTCATGTATGCGATCTGGCACGCGGGTCTTTGCGCCGTGCCGATGAACGCCAAGCTGCATGCCAGGGAATTCGCCTTCATCCTTGAGAATTCGGGGGCCAAAGTCTGCTTTGTGACGCCTGACCTCGCGACCACCATCGAGGAGGCGGCGAAAGAGGCGCCGGCGCTGAAGGAGATTATCGACGTCGCGACCCGGCCCTACGCGCTCATGGCGGTGAGCGACCCCAGCCCGATGGCAGACTGCACGCCAGAGGATCCGGCCTGGCTGTTCTATACGTCGGGCACGACCGGACGGCCGAAGGGCGCGACGCTCACCCATCGCAATCTCCTGGCGATGACACTCAACTACTATGCCGACGTCGATCGGCCGGTCGCCGGCGGATCGATGGTGCATGCGGCGCCGATCAGCCACGGCTCGGGTCTATGGAATTTCGCCATGCTGGCCCGCGGTATCGTCCAGGTCTTCCCCGAAAGCGGCAAGTACGACGTGGCCGAGACGGTCGAGCTCATGAACCGCTGGCCCGACTGCAGCATCTTCCTGGCGCCCACCATGGTGAAGCGGCTGGTCGAGCATCCGGCGGCAGGCGATCTTCGACCGGGCGCCCTGCGGCTCATCAGCTACGGCGGCGCGCCAATGTATGTGAGCGACCTCAAGCGCGCGCTGGAAATGCTGGGCAATGTCCTCTGTCAGCTCTACGGCCAGGGCGAGAGCCCGATGACCATCACGCATCTCTCGCGTGAGATGCATGCGCTTAGCGATCATCCGCGCTGGGAGGCGCGGCTTGCCTCGGCTGGCATCGCCGACACCTGCGTTGAGGTGCGGGTGGTCGACGAGGCGGGACAACCGCTGCCGGCCGGCGAGGTCGGCGAGATCATCGTCAAGGGCGACACGGTGATGTCGGGCTACTGGAACAATCCGGAGGCGACGACCAGATCGCTGCGCAAAGGCTGGCTGTGGACCGGCGACGTTGGCGCTTTCGACGAGGACGGCTTCCTGACGCTCAAGGACCGCTCGAAGGACATGATCATCTCGGGCGGCAGCAACATCTATCCGCGCGAGATCGAGGATGTGTTGAACCTCCATCCCGGCGTCGCCGAGTGTTCTGTGGTCGGCCGGCCGCATGCGGAATGGGGCGAGGAAGTGGTGGCGTTCGTCGTTGCCCGGCCGGGCGCCGCGCTCACGGCGGCGGAGCTCGACCGGCTCTGCCTCGACAATATCGCGCGCTTCAAGCGGCCCAAGGATTATCGCTTCATCGAAGCCTTGCCCAAGAACAACTACGGCAAGATTCTCAAGACGGAGCTGCGGGCCCTGCTATAGGGTCGCTCGCAGGAGAGAGGAGGAAAGCATGGGCATGATCGACTTCAAGCGTCCGGACGGCTCGTCGTGCAAGGGCTATCTTGCGGAGGCGGGCAAGGGCAAGCCGGGCATCGTCGTGATCCAGGAGTGGTGGGGTCTCATCAGCCGGCTACAACGCCCTGGCCCCTGACCTCTACAAGGGCCGCGTCACGCAGGATCCCGATGAGGCCAATCACATGATGACCGGTCTCGATTTCGTCGGGGCGTCGGATCAGGACATCGCGGGCGCGGTGAAGCACGTCGCTGACCTCAGCCGCAAAGTCGGTGTCATGGGCTTCTGCCTAGGCGGTGCGCTCACCATTGCCGCTTGCGCGCGCGTGTCGGGCATCGCCTGCGGCGTGCCCTATTATGGTGTTCCGCCGACGCAATTGGCCGATCCGGCGAAGATCAAGATCCCCATCCAGGGCCATTTCGCCAACCAGGATGATTGGTGCACGCCGAAGGTCGTGGACGAGTTTGCGGCGGCAATGACCAAGGCCGGCAACAAGCCCGAGGTCTATCGCTACGACGCAGCCCACGCTTTCGCCAAGGACGGTGGTGCAGCCTACGATGCCGCTGCCGCCAAGCAAGCGTGGGACCGCACGCTGGTCTTCCTGGGCAAGCACCTCTGAGCTCAGCGGAGCGCGCCGCCGCGGCGGCGCCCACCATCCGACCGGCCTTCGGTCTTGCGATCGTGGGGCTCGGGGCCGCGCTCGCGCCGCTCGATATCGCCGTCAACGTCGCGCTGCCGGCGATCACGGCACACTTCGGGCTGGCACTGGGCGACGTGCAATGGCTCGTGATCTGCTACGTCCTTGTCTACGGCTCGCTGATGCTGGTGTGTGGCAAGCTTGGCGATCTGGTGGGCCATCGCCTGGTCTTCCGCGTGGGCCTCGGCCTCTCGGCGATCGGCTGCGCGGCCTGCGCGTTGGCGCCAAGCTGGCCCCTGTTCCTGTGGGCGCGCGCGGGGCAGGGTATTGGCACCGCGCTTGCCCTTGCCTGCGGGCCGGCGCTGTCGACGTCGCTCTATCCCGAAAGCCAACGGACCCGCGCGCTTGCCGGCTTTACGGCGAGCCAGGCGCTCGCCTCGACCATCGGACCGCTGCTGGCGGGCGTTCTGATCGAGATCTGGGACTGGTCGGCCGTCTACTGGTTCCGGGTTCCGATTGCACTCGGTGCGCTCGCTCTATCGGGGTTGCTGCCGGCTCCCAGGCGTGACAATCGGCCGTTCGATGCACTGGGGGCGGTGCTGCTCGCCTGTTGCATGAGCGCCCTCCTGTTGGCGCTTGTCCTGTCGCAGCGTGCTGTACCGACCTGGCAGCCGTTGGTGTTGGCAATCGGTGCTTTCGCCGGCATCGCCATCTTCGTCCGCCACGAAAACCGGTTCGACGAACCGATTCTGCGGCCGACGCTGTTCGCCGATGCCAGCTTCGCCATTCCCAATCTTCTCAGCGTGCTCGCCAATCTCGCGAGCTTCGCGATCTTGCTGTTGACGCCTTACTATCTCGCCAATGTGCTGAGCCTGTCGGCAGCGATGTCGGGGCTCATGATCGCATTCGCCTACGTCGGCGGCACGGCCGGCGCACCGCTGGCCGCGCGGTTGGTGTCTCGGTTCGGACAACGTCCGACCGCCTTTGCGGGCATAGTGGTGGTCGGCGTCAGCCTGATGGCGCTTGGCTGGACGACGTCGGATACGCCTCTAGCGCTGCTCGCGGTACTGTTGCTGGTCGAAGGCAGCGCCTACGGCCTGCTGGTCGTTGCCTACACCGATATCGTGACTAGTACACTCGCCCGACGCGATCGCGGCGTGGCCGGCGCGCTGGCGCTCCTGACACGCACCCTCGGGATCGTGAGCGGCGCTTCCGTCTTGAGCGCCCTGCAGGCACATGGCGCTGCCGGTCAGGCTGGCGTGGAGGGATTTCTCGCTGGTTATCGCTTCGCTTTCGTGGCCGCAGGCGGCGGCCTGTTGGCGGCGCTCATCCTCTCCTGCTTCTGGCCACGCGCCTGGTTCCGACGCTGATTGCGCTCAGTCCAGGGTCACGTGGCCGCGCTTGATGATGTCGGCGAAGGTTGCGCTTTCCTTGTCCACCTCGGCGCGCATGGCGGCGGGACCGAGGTAGGTCGCCTTGGCGCCACCTTTGTCTAGTTTCTCCAGCACATCCGGCGCCTGCAAGGCCTCCTCGATCGCCTTGGCCATGCGCGTGATGATCGGTTCAGGGGTGCCGACCGGTGCGAGCAGCCCGTACCAGCTCTCTCCCCCTTCCTTGCCATAGCCTTGCTCGCGCATTGTCGGGATGTCGGGCTTCTGCGGCCAACGCTGGTTTCCAACGATGGCAAGTCCCTTCAGCCGGCCGGCCAGGATATGCGGCAACACGGTCTGATCGAACTGCGCCTGGATCTGACCGCCCAAAAGATCCTGCGTTGCCTGGGCACTGCCCTTGTAGGGGACGTGCACCATCTTGATCCCGGCCTCGATGTTCAGCATCTCGCCGAACAGCTGCGTGATGGTGCCGAGCCCCGCGGAGCCAAAATTCACCTTGCCTGGGTTGGCCTTCACGTAAGCCACGAACTCGGAGAGGGTGTTGGCGGGAACCGACGGGTGGACCGCAAGCGCCATCCACGAGGTCGACATGCGCGCCACGGTCGCGAAATCCTTGTCAGGGTCGATCGGGATCGGCTGCAGGTGACGCGTGATGGCAAGCATCGCCACGGTGGTTGCGAGGAAGGTGTAGCCGTCGGCGGGCTGGGTCTTGGCGATGTCCGCTCCCAGCATGCCCGAGGCACCGCCTTTGTTGTCGAACAGTATCGGCTGGCCGAGCAGCTGTGCCGCCTTCTCAAGCACGATGCGTGACGAGATGTCGGTGGGGCCGCCAGGGGGATAGGGGACGATCACCTTGATCTGCCGGCTGGGCCACGTATCGGCAAAAGCAGGTGCCGCGGCGGCAAGGCCCAGCGCAGAGATGAAGGTACGTCTTAGCATGTTTCCTCCGATGGTCATTGACGCAGCATTCCATGCCGCTTGTGCTAAGGTCCAGCGATGAAGAAGATTTCGAAGACCGCCTGTTGCAGTGCGAGCTTCGCATGACCCGTCGCCTCGCAGGTAGCAGCTTCCATGAGCACTGTCGTCTATTCCGCCCGTCGCATCATTACCATGAATCCCAACCAGCCTTTCGCCACGCATATGGCGGTGCGCGACGGGCGCATCCTGGGGGCCGGGCCGATCGAATCGCTGAAAGGGTGGGGTAAGTTCGAAGTCGACGATCGCTTCGCCGACAAGGTGATCCTGCCAGGATTTGTTGAAGGCCATAGCCATGCCTACGAAGGCGGTGTGTGGAAGTTTCCCTATGTTGGCTACTTCGACCGCACGAGCCCCGACGGCGCGCTGGCACGCGGCCTCAAAAGCATCGACGAAGTCGTGGCGGCCTTGCAGGCGTACGAGAAGAAGATGCCCCGCGACGACTCCACTCTTCTGGCATGGGGGTTCGATCCGATCTATTTCGGTGGACGGCGCATGAACCTCGCTGACCTCGACAAGGTTTCAACGGCGCGGCCGGTGGTCGTGCTCCACTCCAATTTCCACGTCTTGAACGCCAATACGCCGGTGTTCGCCAAGGCCGGCATCACACGTCACACCAACGTGCATGGCGTTGTGAAGGACGAACGGGGCGAGCCGACGGGCGAGCTGCAGGAAAACACGGCCAAATTCATGGCGTATAAGGCGGCCGGCGTCGAACTCGCTGCCATACTGTCGGACGATGCGGCGACTTGGGGATTTGCCAAGGTGGCCCAGCTGGCGGGCGTAACCACGGCGACCGACCTTCACAATACGTTGCCGGACAGCACCGTCGCGGCCTATCTGGCAGCGAGCGCATCGATGGATTTTCCGCTGCGCCTGCTGCCGGCATTCGCGGCCTTCTCGATGCCGCCCGATGAAGGGATCGCGCGATTGAGACAGCTCGCGAAGAAGAACAACGAGCGACTGCGCTTCCAGCTCGTCAAGATCATCACCGACGGCTCGATCCAGGGGCTGTCGGCGCGAATGCGTTGGCCCGGCTACTATGACGGGACGCCCAATGGTGTCTGGAATGTCGGGCCGGACGAGATCGACCGATTGCTGCTTGCCTATCACCGCGCCGGTTTCCAGGTCCACATCCATACCAACGGTGACGAAGCATCCGAGGTCGCGATCGAGGCGGTCGAGCGGGCGCTGGCCGCGGCGCCCCGTTGGGACCACCGTCACACCTTGCAGCATGCGCAGATGGCAGATGCGGGGCAGTTCCGCCGCCTGAAAGCCTTGGGTATGTGCGCAAACCTCTTCGCCAACCACCTCTTTTATTGGGGTGACATCCACTACGCGAAGACGCTCGGCCCCGAGCGAGCTGAGCGCATGGATGCCTGTGGAACCGCGCTCAAGCATGGCGTGCCGCTCGCCATTCATTGCGATGCGCCGGTGACGCCGATTGGGCCGTTATTTACGGCCTGGTGTGCCGTGAATCGCCTGACCGCATCGGGACGCACCTTGGGCGAGGTGGAGAAGATTTCTGTCGCCGATGCGTTGCACGCGATTACTCTCGGCGCTGCCTACACGCTGAAGCTCGATGAGGAGCTGGGCAGCATCGACGTCGGCAAGCGGGCCGACTTCGCCATCCTTGACGATGACCCGCTCGCCGTTCCGCCCGAGAAGCTCAAGGATGTCGGCGTGTGGGGGACGATGCTGGGCGGTCGCGTCTTCGAGGCACCGAGAGTGTGACGGCGCCCATTCCCTTCACTGTCATTGGCGGCTTCCTGGGAGCCGGCAAGACGACTCTGCTCAACCGTCTCCTGGCCGGTGTGGTAGGCCGGCGGTTCGCCGTCCTTGTCAACGATTTCGGCGCGCTCGATATCGACAGTGAGCTGGCCGCCAAACATGGCGGCGACACGATCGCGCTTTCCAACGGCTGCCTGTGCTGCACCATCGGTGATTCGCTGGTGGCAACGTTGCTCGCCCTGCTCGAGCGCTCGGATGAGTTAGATCACATCGTCGTTGAAGCGTCCGGCGTCGCCGATCCAGGCCGAATCGCCGATCTCGCGACCCTCGAGGCGCGTCTCCATCGTGACGGCGTCATCGTCGTCGTCGACGCAGATGACGTGCAGCGACGCGCTGCCGATCGGCGTGTCGGCGATACAGTATTGCGCCAGCTCAAGGCGGCCGACCTGCTGGTCCTGAACAAGATCGATTTGACCAACGACCCCTCTGTCGTGCGGACATGGCTCGGCGGCCAATCCGCGGCGCCCGTTCTGGAAGCACGGCATGCCGACGTGCCGCTTGCTCTTCTGTTCGGACTGGACCAACACGGCGTTTCACAGGGCGATGGCAATCCAAAGCCCTTCCGGAGCTGGTCCTACAGTTGGCCCGATGCGGTCGATCGCTCTGCCTTGCTGGCCATGCTGAACGAGGCACCGTCGCACATCCTGCGGGCCAAGGGCATCGTGCGCTTCGCTGACTCCGCTGATCGGCGGTCAACCGTGCATATGGTCGGCCGCCGCGTCGATATCAGCGAAGATGGTTCGTGGCCCGGCAACGCGGAGTCGCGACTGGTGCTTGTCGGTACAAGCGCCATGCTACATTCCTTCGAAAGGAGTGAGACAGCATGGCCGGCAGACTGAAGGACAGAGTGGCGATCGTGGTGGGTGCGGGCTCGAGCGGCCCTGGTTGGGGTAACGGCAAATGCACCGCTGTCACCTTCGCCCGCGAGGGCGCCAAGGTTTTCTGCGTTGACCGCAAACGCGCCGCCGCGGACGAGACAGTCGGTCTGATTGTGAAGGAAGGTGGCGACGCTGCTGCCTTCGAATGCGATGCCTCGAACAATGCCCAGGTAAAGGCGATGGTCGATGCCTGTATGGCCAAATGGGGTCGAGTAGACATCCTCGACAACAACGTCGGCATTGGCTCGACCGGCGGTCCTGTCGAGCTCTCCGAGGACGAGTGGCAGCGGGTGTTCAACGTCAACGTGACAAGCTTCTTCCTTACCGCCAAGCATGTGCTTCCAGTCATGGAGGCGCAGGGCCGGGGAGCGATCGTCAACGTGAGCTCGATCGCTTCGATCCGCTCGCCCAAGGGCATCTCCTACGTCGCCTACAACGCGTCCAAGGGCGCCGTGAATTCGCTCACCATGGCAATCGCCTCGGAATATGCGTCCAAGGGCATACGCTGCAACGCGATCCTGCCGGGCCTGATGCATACGCCCATGATCGACTTCCTCGCCGAGGAGTACGCCAAGGGCGAGAAGGATCACAACCAGGCCTATGACAAGATGATCGCCATCCGTAATCGTGCCTCGCCGACGGGCAAGATGGGCACCGGCTGGGACACCGCCAACGCCGCCTTGTTCCTGGCTTCCGATGAAGCGGCGTACGTGAACGGCCATCTGCTGGTGGTCGATGGCGGCATCACCCTTCGCGCCTGATCGTCAGGGAGCGAATTGCTCCTTGAGGATGCGCTCCTCGAGGTCGTGCTCCGGATCGAACAGCAGGGTGAGCCGGATGTCGTTGGCCTCCGTTACTGTCACTTTGACCACATCGGCGATCTCCACCGAGTCGGCCGCGGCGGCAACAGGACGCTTGCGTGGATCGAGTATGGTGAAAGCGACCTTGCTTTTGTGAGGCAACAGCGCGCCACGCCAGCGCCGCGGCCGAAAGGCATTGATCGGCGTCAGCGCAAGCAGGCCGGCCCCCAACGGCAGGATCGGGCCGTGAGCGGAGAGATTGTAGGCCGTCGATCCGGCCGGCGTCGCGACAAGTGCGCCATCGCAATGGAGGTCCGGCAGACGAAGGCGTCCGTCGACCGAGACGGCGATACGCGCCGTCTGGCGGCTCGAGCGCAGCAACGAGACCTCGTTGATGGCGATCACTTCATGGCGCCGGCCGCGGATGGTCGTCGCGACCATGCGCAGGGGGATGAGCGTCACTTTCCGGGCAGCCTTCAGGCGGGCCGGCAGACCACCGGCGCGATACTGGTTCAGCAGGAAGCCCACCGTACCGAGGTTCATGCCGAAGATCGGCGTGCCGCGGCGAATGTTGCGATGGAGGGCATTCAACATCAGCCCGTCGCCGCCCAGGGCCACGATGATATCCGCCTGCGCCGGCGTCACGCTGCCATAGCGTTTCATCAGCGCCACGCGGGCGGCGCGGGCAACCGGCGTCGAGGCGGCGATAAAGGCCAGACGCGGAGCGGAACTGGGAGGGACTGACATCGGGCCTCGGCGACGCGTAGAACGGAATTCGCACTATAGCGGCTGACTGCGCGGTTGCGATAAAATACCCGTCCAAAGCGAGTCGGAGGAGGAACGCGATGGAACTGGTTCCGCTTGGGCGGGGCTTCGGCGTGGAAGTCAAAGGCATCGATATCCTTGACGTCGCCACCGACGCTGACGCCTACAAGGCAGTGCGCGGAGCGTTCGAGGACCATTCGCTGCTGGTGTTTCGCGACCAGCCGATTGCCGATGACGTCCAGGCCGCTTTCAGTCGTGCCTTCGGACCGCTCGAGCTGACCAAAGTGTCGTCGCTCGGCCAAAATACATTCTACTCGCGCCTGACCAACAAGGCGAACGGCAAGGTGGTGCCGCCCGACCATCGCCAGGTGCTGGTCGCCAAGGCGAATGCCCTTTGGCACACCGATTCGTCGTTCAAGAAGACACCGGCTCTTGCCTCCGTCCTGACGGCCCGCGTGCTGCCCGAGGATGGCGGCGAAACCGAGTTCACGTCGACACGGCTCGCCTGGGAGCGGTTGCCCGGCGACCTGCAATCCCGCCTGAAGGACGCTGTGGCAACGCACTCCTATGCCAACAGCCGCGACCAGATCCATCCTGACCTCGCGACCGAGATCGAGCGCCGGTCGTTACCGCCAGTGCGCTGGCGTCTCAACTGGCGCAATCCGACCAACGACCGCCGCGCGCTCTATGTCGCGAGCCATGCCTACGCGATCGACGGCATGGACGATCGTGACGCACGCCAACTCCTGGCACAGCTTCTCGACGAGGCGACGCGCCGTGAGTTCGTCTACAGCCACAAATGGCGCCAGGGCGATGCGGTGATGTGGGACAACCGCGCCATGCTTCATCGCGGGCGGCCTTGGGATTATGCTCGCGAGCGTACCATGGTGCGCACCACGATCTCGGCGACGACGGCGGACGGACTCGACGAGGTGAGGCCGTCCGGTCTCCATTGACCGGTCCGGCACGTAGTAGGTTAGGGAAGGCTCCAGCCACCGGCGCCGCGCAGGCCGAAGATCGCCTGCGGCTGATCGACGTCCTTCAGCACGTGAAGGCCAAGCGATTCGACGTCCTTGGGTGGCAACAGATCTGCCAGGGCGGCCGAGAGCAGGACGGGTCGACTGAGCGGCACGCAAAGCTTCTCCAGTCGGGCGGTGTGGTTCACGGCGGGGCCGATCACCGTAAAATCGAGTCGATTGCTGGCGCCGATGTTGCCGAATATCACCTCGCCGATGTGCAATGCCAGGCCGAAGCGCACGGCAGGCTCGTCGGCGGCAGCGCGGATGCCGTTCAATATGGTGATCGCGTCGGCCACGGAACCGGCGGCACGCACTACCTTGAGGGCCACCTGGCCACGCTCGGCCGGTTTCGCCACGGGAAAGATGCACAGCATGCCGTCGCCCATGAACTTCAGGATCTCGCCCCCCGAGCCGGTGACGATTTTCCCCATCACGTCGAAATAGTCGTTCAGCAGATTGATCACTGTATCGCGCGGCAGGGTATCGGATGCGCGCGTAAAGCCACGCAGGTCGCAGTACCAGATGACTGATTCGATCGTCTGGCCGTCTCCGCGCTTGACCTCGCCGGCCAGGATTCTTTGGCCGGCAGTGCGGCCGACATACGCGTCAAGCAGATGGGTCGCGGTATCGCGCAGTGAATGGATCTCGACCAGTCGCGTGAAGGCGAACTGCAGCAGGTACATGCGATCGAGATCGGTCGATGAGAAACCGCCCGGCCGGTCGGATACGACGCTCAACGCATCGACATGGCCGTTGGTGAACAGCAATGGCAGGGCGACGTAATCCGTCGCACCCTCGCCCTTGAGCTGGCGCAGGAGTGGTGCCTGCGGCTCGGCTTCCTCGAGGCGGACGCGGATGGTCCTTTGCTGCTCGAAGACGACAGGCAGTGGATTGTCCCGATACTCGGCATCATCGACCTGGACGTGCGGCCGGATGCCGACTTCGATGCCGCGGCCCCTCCGCCAGAAGTAGCCCTTGCCGGCGAATTCGGGGTGCAGCGTGAGCTGGAAATAAGCCAGGCGATAAAGCGGAATGTCGGCCAGGACGAGCTGCTCGCCCGTGGCGGCGACGAGTTCGGCAGTGTCGATGATGCGATAGGCCTCGGTGACGAACCAGCGGGCCACCGGGTCGCTGTAGACACGCTGGGCGATATCGTCGTCCATGGTCGAACCATAACCCGGTCCGGCCACGGCCGTGACACTATTCGGCAGCGGCAAGCCGTTGGTGTTGGGCGACAGCCGCCCGTGCGCGCGCCAGGTCCTCGCCGCGCTTCTTGCTGACGGCTGCCTCGCCGCCTGCCGTCTCGGCGAACAGGGCGAGCTTGTCCATGTCGTCGTCGACCACGGGCGTTAGGGCCAGGTCGGTATATTCGTGACGCTTGGGGTCGTGCTTGACCTTCTGGCCGATGCGCCAACCCTGCCACGCGAGGCGGGCATAGATCCGCAGCTTGCGCCAGGTTTCGGCGGCGAGCT
>Ga0310811_10007847_pt1 | contig 13680 bp, 13 predicted proteins | sample YCmetagenome_FD_207642 | JGI IMG/M metagenome (GOLD analysis project Ga0310811, IMG submission 207642) | Soil microbial communities from experimental microcosm in Duke University, North Carolina, United States - YC | ecosystem: Engineered > Artificial ecosystem > Soil microcosm > Unclassified ... | reverse complement strand
GGGGCGAAAACGATCCACGCGACCGCATGGAGGAGTTTTTCGGGGGTCCCAATGGTCCGTTCGGACCGAAATTCCGCGGTCCGCGAGGGCCTCAAGGCCCGATGGAGCCTCGTGGCTTCCGCGGGAGCGGGCAAGGATCGGGCGTCATCGTGTCCCCGGACGGCTATATTCTGACAAACAACCATGTGATCGATGGGGCGCGTGAAGTTACGGTCACCCTCCCGGATAAGCGCGAATTCCAGGGAACGATCGTGGGCGCCGATCCGAAGACCGACCTCGCAGTGGTCAAGATCGAGGCAAAGGACCTTCCGACGATCCCGTGGGGAGACGCCTCGAAGCTGCAAGTCGGGGAATATGTCCTCGCAGTCGGGAATCCCTTCGGTTTGAATTCCACGGTGACGCTCGGCATTGTCAGCGCGCTCGGACGAGGCCGCATGGGCATCACCCAGTATGAGGACTTCATCCAGACAGATGCGGCGATCAACCCGGGCAATTCGGGCGGCGCGCTGGTGAACACTAAAGGCGAACTCGTCGGGATCAACACCGCGATCTTCTCGCAGAGCGGCGGTTATCAAGGCGTGGGCTTCGCCGTGCCGACCAGCATGGGCATGCCCATCTATGACAGCCTGGTGAAGCACGGCAAAGTGGTCAGAGGATATCTCGGCATCGGCATCCAGGACTTGAACCAAGATCTTGCGAAATCCTTTGGCGTCCCGAACGCGAAGGGCGCCGTCGTGACGGATGTCAAGGAAGACAGTCCTGCCGATCACGCCGGTCTGAAACAGGGCGACGTGATTACGTCGTACCAGGGCTCGGCTGTCGAGGACGCCGTGGCGCTTCAGCGCCTCGTCACCAAAACCGCCGTCGGTTCCAAAGCGGCGGTGAAAGTGTTGCGGGACGGCCATGAGAAAGACCTCACCGTCACCATTGGCGAGCTGCCTGCCGAGGTCAAGATCGCCAAGGCCGACGGCGACGACAAAGAGTATGCATTCGCGGGTGTAGCGGTGCAGGACCTCGATCGCGACACCGCAAAGGAGTTGGGCATCAAGGGCAAGGCGCAAGGCGTGGTGGTTACAAGCGTCGAACCGGATAGCGGCGCCGAGAAAGCCGGCCTGATGCCGGGAGACGTGATCCGTGAGATCAACCGTCAGCCCGTAAAATCCGTGAAGGACTTCGAAAAAGTCTCTTCGGGGGTGAAGAAGGGTGAGAATGTGCTGATTCTGGTCAATCGTCGGGGGGCGTCGTTGTTCCTGACCGCCAAAGTGTAACTTCAAGGCGACGGGGATGGGATTCTTCCTATCCCCGTGCCGTTTAGTCGAACACCACCGTTTTGCGTCCGTAAACCAACACACGGCGTACAATGTGTCGCCGGACAGCCCGCGCAAGGACAATTTCCTCAAGGTCCCGACCTTTTCTGACAAAATCGTCAACCGTATCGCGGTGTCCGATCCGAATCACATCCTGCTCGATGATGGGTCCCTCATCCAAGTCGTCGGTGGCATAGTGTGCAGTCGCTCCAATGATTTTCACTCCGCGATCGTATGCCTGCCGGTAAGGATTGGAGCCAATAAATGCCGGAAGAAATGAATGGTGGATGTTGATCACCGGGCAGCCGACCTGTTGCAGAAACTCCGCGCTGAGTATCTGCATGTACCGGGCCATCACGACCAACTCTATTCGATGTTCTTTCAGCACCGAGAGGATTTGCCGCTCCTGCTCGGGCTTCGTCTCCTTTGTCACCGGATATACAACGAACGGAATCTTGTAGAGATTAGCCCAGCCAGCGCATGTGTCATGGTTCGAGATGATGACGGGAATCTCGACGGACAACTCATCTCTTTTCTGGCGCTGCAAAAGATCGGCTAAACAATGGTCCTGCTTTGAGACGAGAATGGCAACGCGGGTGCGATGCGTGGAGGGATGAATTTCGTACTGCATTCCGAACACTTTTGCGATCGGATCGAATGCCGAGGCAATCTCTACGACGGGAATCTGAAAGTGTTCCGTGGAAAACTCCATCCGCATAAGGAAATCATTGGTTTCTTTGTCCGTATGGTGATCTGAATCGAGGATGTTCCCTCCGAAATCGTGAATGAAGCCGGCCACTCGAGCGACGATTCCGCTGCGGTCTTTGCAGTTGACGAGAAGGACGACGGACTCGTTCTTAGCGCTCATGCTGAGAATTTCGAACGGGCCCGTGGCAGGAATCGGATCTCAGATCGATCAACGGTAATACCTGTCCGCCTCTCTTATCGGAGGATGAGAGGGGCCAGTCCCCGAATCACCGACGATTCTTCCGATCAAATCATAGGTGGTGGCATCCGTGATTTTCACGTTCACAACTTGTCCAGGCTTACCCAATCCTTTCTCAATATAGACGGCGCCATCGATGTCGGATGCCAGTCCTTCATGTCGCCCTTCAAGCCAACGGCCATCCTCCTCCGAAGGACCATCCACCATCACCTCGAGCGTCGATCCGATCCGTTCGATGCTTTTCGCCGCCGCAATCGTTTCTTGCACTGATAAAAGCTCATTGCGGCGCTCTTCCATCAACGCCCGGTCGACCTTCCCGCCAAGGCGAACGGCGGGTGTCCCTTCCTCGTCGGAATACAGAAACACGGCGACGCGGTCGAACTCCGCCTGCTCGACGTAGCGGGTCAATTCTTGGAAGATGTCGTCCGTTTCCCCGGGGAACCCGACGATGAAAGCGGTTCGAAACGTCACACCCTGAATTCGTGACTTGATCCGTTCGACGAGCCGTTCGACGGCCTGACGGTCGCCCAAGCGGTGCATGCGTTTGAGCATCTCGCTGTTGATGTGCTGCAGCGGCATATCGATGTATTTTGCAATTCGCTCCTCGCCCGCATAGAGCTCGAGCAACTCGTCCGTGACCTGCTGCGGATACAAATAAAACGGCCGGATCCAGTGCAGTCCCTCCACCTTGACGAGCTCGCGCAGCAATGAGACGAGACCCTGCCTCAGGCCTAAATCCACGCCGTAATTGACCGTATCCTGAGAAATGAGATTGACTTCCTTCACGCCCTCCTCGGCTAATCGCCGCACCTCTGCCGTAATCGATTCCACCGGGCGGCTGCGTTGTTTTCCCCGCATGATCGGAATGGCGCAAAACGCGCAGTTACGGTTGCAGCCTTCGGCGATTTTGACATAGGCGCTATGGGATCGTCCGAGCCGGAGGCGGGGCGCCATTTCATCGTATAAATATGGAGGTTGGCTGATCCACAAGCGTTGCTGCTGTGTCCGCGGGGCCAGCAGTTTGCGGCAAATATCGGCGATCTTCGCGAACTCGCCTGTGCCGACGACGGCGTCCAACTCGGGCAACTCCTTGAGAAGGTCGCCTTGATAGCGTTGCGCCAGGCACCCAGCAGCAATGAGCACACGGCATGCCCCGGATTCTTTCAGCTTCGCATGCTCGAGAATCGTGTCGATGGATTCCTGCTTGGCTTCTTCAATGAATCCGCAGGTGTTGATGATGACGACTTCGGCCTTGGTCGGAGTCCCCGTGAGCTCAAAGCCGTCGGCCGCCAGCGTCCCGAGCATGACTTCAGAATCCACCTGATTCTTCGTGCAGCCGAGATTGACAAACCCGACCGTCGTCTTTTTACCCGAACGCGACGATCCTATGGTCTTTTTGGGACGGCCAAGCTGAATGAGCTGGTGACTCATACGCTTGTCAGTCTACGAGAGCCGTGAAAACACTGTCAACGAGCCCCTTGCGTGCAGGAACGGATTCCCCTATCGTGCGGACATGATCAGGACCTTCCAAGGCATCAGACCCACCGTTCCTAACTCGTGCTTTATCGAAGAGACCGCCGTCGTCATCGGCGACGTGGTGATGGGCGAACAGTGCAGCGCCTGGTTTCACGCCGTCATCCGGGGGGACGTGCACCACATCCGCATCGGGCATCGGACCAACGTACAAGATTTGTGCATGTTGCATGTGACGCATGATACCCACCCCTTGATCATCGGCAGCGACGTCACGATCGGCCACCACGTCGTGCTGCACGGCTGCACGATCAGGGACCGCGTGCTGGTCGGCATGGGCGCCATCATCATGGACGGAGCCGTGATCGGCGAAGACTCCGTCATCGGAGCCGGCGCGCTCCTGACCGAACACACCGTCATTCCTGCAAAGAGTGTCGTGCTTGGCTCGCCTGCCAAAGTCCGGCGACAGGTCACCGAAGAAGAATTGTCCTGGATCAGAGAGTCGGCGGCGAACTATATCCGCTATGCAGGACAGTATACTGATGATTCCGGGAGCACCAGAACCGGCTTTCTTCTCTAAGCCCTCCGCCGCTTGTCCGCACCCACTCGGACGAAGCAGATCGCATCGCCCACCAACGCCGTCCGGAACTGCCGCCGCTCAACGCGATACGGAACGTGCTTCCGGTGACACCAGTCGGCAATCCAATTGACCTCTTCCACGGAAGTTGTGACGATCCCGGGCAACCGCAGTTTCGGCAGGCAGCGATCGACAAGCAGGCGGAGGATCTTCCGTTCTTTTGCAAAGGCGGCCGGATCGAACGTCAGGGGCACGGCTCGGCCATACGACAACGCGGCAAGCTGCGGGTACCGCTCCGAGTCGTTCAAGACGCTGACGATCCAAAGATGATCAAACGTTCCTCTCGCGTTTGCTGCATCGGTCGCATGAAAGCGGAGAGGTAGCCCATGGCAAGCCCGATTGAGCACGGCGACTTCCAAGCGCCGCAAGTTGCACGGATACACCGTTCGATGCAGCTCGAGCGATTCGATCAGCAACGGCGGCAGCTCGGCGACCCCGGCACCGACGTAGAGGCTATGCCCCCCGGCGGGAAGCCGGGAGAGCAAGGCTTCGGCGACCCGCAAGCCGAGACGGCGACAGGGCACTCGTTTTGCCTTCCAGAATGCCTCTCCGCCTTCATAGCAGTAGATGCTGGCAAGTCGCCGGTAGTCGAGCTCGTCGAACACGTGTGCGACGGTCCGATGCGTCGCAGGACTGATCCGCTTCGCCCGCTTCATCCTCCACTCGCACCGGCCAGATCTTCCACACAGCCGACGACAAGGTCGCTGACTCCTGCGAGAAAATCGAAGTTCAATGTGTCGAGCGTATCCGTCGATTGATGATAGTGCGGATTGCGGAAATTCGCGGTGTCCGACAGCATGACGGCGCAATACCCCTCGTCCCAAAATGCCGCATGATCGCTTCTCCGGACATCAGGCAGGCCCTCGCCCTGGCTTGGCACGGTCAGAGTCACGGTCGGCGTCGTGGGCGCCGCACGCCGCGCGCTGCGCTCAAGGGATGAGATGAGATCTCGCGACGCCTCGTTTCCGACAATACCCAGAAAATTCCCGACTGACGGAACGGGAATGGGAACACCAGGAGGGGTTCGCTGTGAACCTGCATCCTGGCTGGCGTATCCGACGCATTCCAAGATGATTGCACCGTGCAACGCCTGGCCGGTCCGTTTGAGGCCCGAGACGAAGGCTCGGCTGCCCAAGAGCCCCTGTTCTTCCAGACAAAACGCGACCAGCCACACCGGTCGAGCCACAGACATGTGCCGTAGTCGATCGGCGGCTTCCAGCATGACGGCCAACGCACTCGCGTTGTCGTCCGCGCCAGGCGACGCTTCAACCGTGTCGTAATGCGCGCCCACCAACAGCGGCGGCGGTGCATTTTTGGCAGGCCGCCCCGCCGGCCATTTCATGGCGAGAACGTTTGAATAGGACCGTCCTAGGGCTCGAAACGGTTGCCCGCTCGTCGTCCATCCGTATTCGGCAAAGCGTGCCGTCAGATACTCTGCAGCCCGCGTCAATGCTTGCGGAGCGGTCTCAGGATGACGTTCCCCGATTAACGACTGAAGATGGCGAAGTAGATTGGGCCGTCGGTTCTGCAAAGGAGGGTCGCGGCGTTACGCCGTGATTTCAGTGCCGATGCCCTTCCGCGTGAACACTTCGAGAAGGATGGCATGGGGAATGCGGCCGTCGATGATGTGCGCCTTTCCCACGCCTTGTTCCAACGCATCCAGGCAGGCATGGACCTTGGGCAGCATGCCTTCGGTGATCGTGCCTTTCTTGACCATCCGCTGGACGTCCTTACGGGACACGGTGGACAAATGCCGCCCCTTCGCATCGCGGATCCCTTTAATGTCGGTCATCATGACAAGCTTCTCAGCGTGCAGGGCGCCCGCGATCGCGCCCGCCACGAGATCCGCGTTGATATTGTACGTGTTGCCCTCACGGTCCGTGCCGATCGGTGCGATCACTGGAATATAATGGTCGCCCTGCAGTTTAAAGAGCAGGCTTGGGTCCACTTTTTCGATGTCTCCGACGAATCCAAAATCGCTTTCAGCGTCATCGTCGTCGAGGTCCCGTTCGAGACTTTCCGCCCAAGCCCGCGCCGTCAGCGGTTTACTGAGGATCAATCCTCCATCCTTCCCGCTCAGTCCGACGGCGCTGCCGCCGTGGCGATTGATGAGGTCGGTGATCTCCATGTTGATCTTTCCTGCCAAGACCATCTCGACGATTTCCATGGTCGCTTCATTCGTGATTCGCACGCCGTGCAAAAATTTCGATTCAATCCCCAGGCGGTCGAGCATCTTGTCGATCTGCGGTCCCCCGCCATGGATGATGACCGGATTGAGACCGACGTACTTTAAGAGGACAACGTCTTGGGCAAACCGCTCCTTCAATGACGATTCCGTCATCGCGTTGCCGCCGTACTTGATCACGATGGTCTTGCCGCGAAACGTGCGGATATAAGGCAAGGCCTCGATCAGTACGTTGGCTTTCCGGATAAGTTTGTTCATCTAGGCTCCTCGCAGGCTTGGATGAACCCGATTGACAGCGCGACCATAGCACGATCGGCCGCTGGAGGCCCAGCGAAATTGCCAGGTACGGAATTACCGCTTCTCGCGCTTGGCCGGCGGGCCGGCGGTCGCCCGGCCTGCCCTGGGATGAGCCCGATCATAGACTGCCAGCAGTTGATCGGTCGCCACATGGGTGTACCGTTGGGTCGTGCTGAGGGAGGCATGGCCCAGGATCTCTTGAATGCTGCGAAGGTCGGCGCCCTCGTCCAGAAGGTGCGTCGCGAAGGAATGCCGCAGGGTATGGGGGCTCACGGCTCCGGCCGCCAGCCGGCTCGAATAGCGAGCGACGATACGGGCTACACTGCGGGTGGTCAATCGCCCTCCTCGATGGTTGCGAAACAATGGCTGGGAGAGAGCACCGGCGCGAGAAGCCGGAAGACTCATACCGTAGCGCCGGAGAGCCTCCAAGGCGACTTCTCCAATAGGTACAATCCGCTCCTTCCGTCCTTTCCCCGTTAACCGCACGAGGCCTTCAGACTCATGAAGGTCTCCGACATCCAATGCCACCAGTTCGCTCACCCGTGCTCCCGTTGAATACAGCGTCTCAAGCAAGGCGCGGTCCCGCAACGACCCGATATGCTGATCGGCGGGGAAGGTCATGAGCGCGTCGGCATCGTCTTTGGTCAGGATGCGAGGGAGCGATTTCGGTTGTTTCGGCGTGCGCATGCCTGCGACCGGATTGTGTCCGACCAGGCCGTGACGTGTCAGATAGCGGTAAAAACTCCTGATCGCGGCCAGCTTGCGCGCCAATGAGGCCGGTTTCACGCGTCTCTGATCAAGCCATTGCAGATAGGCGCGGACCGCATCGGTCGACACCGCGGCAGGATCGACAGGAGCGGATACCAAGCGGCGCGCCAGCAAAAAGGTGTTCAGCTGCCGAAGGTCTGACGCATAATTTCGGAACGTTTCCGGCGAGGCTCGTTGTTCCGCCTCTAGAAACCTTATGAAAGCCCTGATCGACTCATCCATGCGGCATGGTCCTCAAGCGCGCGCTGTGAAAACAACTGTCGCTTGCGCTCCTTGTCCCTAACCGTGACGGAGAGCGGCGGGAAGAGTCCAAAATTCATATTCATCGGTTGAAAATGACGCGGGTCTGTCCCGGTGATGTACGACACAAGACAGCCGTGAGCCGTGGTAGCCGGAGGCGTGACCAGCGGCAATCCGCGTAACGCGCGGACCGCGTTGATACCCGCGAGCCCTCCCATCGCCGCGGAATCCGTGTATCCTTCCACACCAACCAACTGGCCGGCGAAGAAGAGCGTGCTGCGATCCTTAAGTTGCAGCGTAGGACGCAAGAGATGCGGGGAATTGATGAACGTATTGCGGTGCAGGCTGCCGTAGCGAAGAAATTCCGCCTGTTCCAGGCCGGGAATCATCCGGAACACCCGTTTCTGCTCTCCATAGGTCAGCCGGGTTTGAAAGCCGACGATGTTGTAGCAAGAACGGTGGGCATTCTCCGTTCTGAGCTGTACCACGGCATAGGGGCGAACGCCGTCGGGATTCTCGAGGCCGACGGGTTTCAACGGACCGAACTGCATGGTCTGCCTGCCGCGCTCCGCCATGACCTCAATGGGAAGACAGGCTTCAAAATAGGGAATCCTTTCGAATGATTTGGGCTGCACCTTTTCCGCCGCCAGCAATGCCTCATAAAACTTTTGGTAGGTCGGCTCGTCCATGGGGCAGTTCAGATAATCGTCACCGCCCTTGTCATACCGGGACGCCCGAAACGCCACCTGCATATTAATGGACTCCGCATCGACGATCGGCGAAATCGCGTCATAAAAATAGAGATGGTCCGACTTCGTGAGTGCGGCGATTGTCTGCGACAGCCTGTCGGAGGTCAAGGGGCCGGTGGCGACAATGCAGACGCCATCGGTTGGAATGTCGGTGATTTCTTCACGGAGGATACGCACGTTGGGATGGCTCTCAAGGGCCTGCGTGATCTTTGTGGAAAATTGCTCTCGGTCGACGGCCAGTGCCGTCCCGGCGGGCACCCGCACCTCATCGGCGATCTTGATAATGAGCGACCCTTGACGCCGCATTTCCGCTTTTAATATGCCGGCGGCATGGAGCGGATCCGTCGAGCCAAGCGAATTCGAACAGACAAGCTCGGCCAATGCCCCTGTTTTATGCGCGGGCGTCGTTTCCTTTGGGCGCATCTCGTAGAGTGTCACCCTGGCGCCCTGATTGGCCGCCTGCCAGGCCGCCTCTGATCCGGCCAGACCGCCGCCGATAATCGTGATGTCTTCGCGCATCTGTAAGGGACTCCTTAGAGAAACCGGAAGAAGCGGCATTCTAGAAATCGTCTTTGAGCGATGTCAAGATAAGAGGGCGCCCTGCAGGATGCCAATCGGCGGTGGCTGTGCATTGAACGATGCGAAAGCGTCGTGCTAGACTCCGATCGATGGGCGATTAGCTCAGTGGCAGAGCGCTTCCTTCACACGGAAGAGGCCACAGGTTCGATACCTGTATCGCCCACCATCCTCTTAAATTCGCACGGAATTCTCACTATTCCGAAGCCCGCGCGCAAACCCGCCCTTTTCTGGACAGATGCAAGAACGTCGGCTACACTTCCCCTAGTCAATGTAATTGTGGAACAGCATTCGATCGAGGACGCGAGGTAGACTTATGAAGACGACACTCGTAGCGGTGGGATTGTTCGTTATCGCTGGCTTCGGGGGCTGCGCGGGCCATCAGCAGGCCGCTGAATCGGATCTCGGGTATATCGCGCCGGCCAGCATCTATAGCGTGATGGACAGCACATCCCTCGTCTACACCGACGTCGCCGCCGGCTCGCCCCTGAACGACAATCCGTTCCGCTGGGCGGGATTTCTTTTGCACCCGGTCGGACAGATGCTTGATTACGGATTTAACCGGCCCGTCTACTCGCTTGGCGGAAGCATGCCCTATCTCTTCGGGTACACGAGTGAAGACGCGATGCTGGACAGCCAGCGACGGCACTCGTCTCGATACTGAATTGATCCAGCCCTCCTTCCCGGCAACGCCCGCTTTCGTCCGACGAAGGCGGGCGTAGGCTTTTCAGACCTGGCAAAGCGCCTCACGGTTTCGGTATTCTCCATGTCACCCGCATGAGGACCGTGTGCCGACATAGAAGACGGTGCTTGCTGCCGCACGTCGCGGTCCTCGCCCTCGGCCTCGTTGTTTGGCTGTCGAGCTGCGAGACGCCAAATCCGCGTCAACAGCACCTCCCGCCGTCGGACACCGACCTGGTCCTGCTCAAACCCGGAACGCTCTGTGAGCGAAAGCCCGCCTTTCTTCAACAGCACCCCCCATCCACCCTCATCGCGAAAACCTGGGGGACAGGCCAAGAATTCATGATCCCGGCCGACCGCAGCCCGTCCCACGGCGACGAATCGTATTTTTTCGATGAGGACGGAACGCTCGTTGGCACGCTGTTCACGTTTTCTGCCGGCCTCGACTTGGCGCCCTACTCGGTGCTTCGTCACACGCTGACGCTGCTGAAGCCGACCCTGGAATTTTATTTGACCGTGGCGAATTTCGCCGCAAAATCCAATATGGATTCCAGCTCGCTCTATGAAACCGGCGACGAGAAAAGCACCACGCAATATTTAGTGATCAGCGCGCATGAACATCCGGCGCTCCTGCAAGCTTCCTTCACAATCGACCCGTACGTGAAGTTGTTCTCGCCGTACCGGCGCGAGTTCTTGAACCGCCTACGCCTGCCAAGCGGCGCCCAGCCGGGTCAGCAAGTTGACAGTCAGGGCGCCGAAGACAAAGAACCGTTCCCTTCACTGCAACAATTCGCGCGCGGCCAAACGGCGCAACTCTCGTATTGCGGCGGCCAGTCCTACGACATCGCCGCGGATGCCTACCGCAAATCCATTGCCAGCGGCTTTACGAACAAAGTATGGCAGGCCGAGGCGCACCACAAGCTCGGCCAGTCGTTATTCGGGTTAGGACAATACGAACAGGCGAAGGCCGAATTGCTTCAGTCGCTGGCGATTAGACCGAACACACCGGAGATCTTGAACAATCTTGGCACGACGCAGTTGAAGCTGGGAGACAAGGAAGGCGCCTTGGCCTCGTTTGAAAAAGCCGTTACCCTCCGTCCCAATTACGCCATTGCCCGCTTCAATTTGGCTGAACTCTTGGAGCCGACGAATCCCAAACGCGCCCTCTCTGAATACGAGACCTATCTGGTCCTCGTGGAAGGCATACCGGAAGAAGCCGACCGCGTGGCGTTGGCTCAGCAACGCGTCAAAAAACTGAAGCCTCCGAAATGAAGGCTACCTGCGGATCTTTTCTTCTTGTTCCTGGAGCGTTTTGCAGGCGATGCACAGAGTGGTCACAGGGCGGGCTTTCAAACGCTGGTAAGGAATCTCTTCTTCGCAACGCTCACAAATGCCGTATATGTTCTTGTTCATCCGGTCCAAGGCCTCATCGATCTTCTTCAGCAGCTTCTGCTCCCGTTCCTTGATCCGCATGGAGAAATTCTGATCCACCTCGGCAGACGCCTGATCGCTCACGTCCGGAAACGCCTCAGGCCGTTCCCGTTTGGTGAGTCCCTCGCCAGCCTCATCCAGAATAGCTTGCCGCTGTTTCTCGAGCTCGCGCCTGATCGCGCTGTACTTGCTCCCGGCCACCGGCTTCCTGGTCCGTTTCGCAGCGATAGTCCTGTTGCGCGTTATCCGCTTTGGTGAGTTCCTTGTTTTCATGTGTCAACCAACGCTCAGGAAAAGAACGTGAGACTATAGCAGGGGCGTGAAAAGGCGGTCAATGGGAAAGGGGAAGGACCGTCGGCGTCAGAGATCCCGGCGGCCTTCGATCGACTTCAAGAGGGTCACTTCATCGGCATACTCAATGTCCATCCCGACCGGAATGCCATAGGCGATCCGGGAAACGCGAACGCCGAGAGGCTTCAGCTGATTCGTCAAATAGATCGCGGTGGCTTCTCCCTCGATGGTGGGATTGGTCGCCAAGATCACTTCCTGGACGCCGCCGAGTTTCACACGATCGATAAGTTCTTCCGCGCGGATATCCGATGGCCCTACGCCATCGAGCGGAGAGAGCGCGCCGAGCAGGACGTGATAGAGTCCCCTATAGGCGCCGGCGCGTTCGACGGCATACAGCGTGCTCGGCTCTTCGACGACCAGAATTCTTGACTGATCCCGCTTGGGGTCCAGACAGTATTCGCATAGGTCGCCTTCGGCAATATTCCGGCACTGACGGCAGAACGACAATCCGTCTTTGACGGCTTTGATCGCGTCGGCCAACCGCAAGGCGTCGTCCCGTTCCGCCTTCAGCAGGTGGAAGGCCAACCGCTGAGCGGTTTTCTGACCGATCCCCGGCAAACGGACAAGCTCCCGAACCAAGCGAGCCAGCAGGCCTTGTTGATCGACAGCCATCGGATGTTAGAAGAGCCCGGGGATGTTCATACCGCCGGTGACCGATTTCATTTGATCGGCCACCATCTGCCGGGCTTTCTTCAGGGCGTCGTTCGACGCCGCAAGAACCAGATCCTGCAGCATATCGACGTCGCCCCCTTTGGCAGCCTCGGGGTTGATGACGACGCTCACGATTTCCATGCCGCCGTTTGCCGTGACGGTGACCATGCCGCCGCCCGCCGTGCCGACGACGGTCTTCGTCGCCGCCTCTTCCTGCAGTTTCGCCATTTGCGTTTGCATCGCCTGGGCCTGCTTCATGAGGTTGGCCATATTGCCCAACGGATTTTTCATTCTTGCACCTCTTGTCGGTTCGCGACCGTCCTGACATCGGCGAGTTCGGCTCCAAAGATTTCCAGGGCCTCTTTCACGACGGGATGAGCCTTCGCCCGCTCGAAGAGCACGAGCTTCTGTTCTTGTTCCTTGGCCGCCCTGATCTGTGCCATCGTAGGACCGGACGGATCGGTTTCGGCCAGCTCGACCACCCGCAGCCTGACCGGCTGCCCGCTCATCCGCTCACACAAGGCGCTCAGCGCCTGAACGTTGTCGGCCTTCTCCAGCATAGCCCGCGCCACGGTCGCCTGCTTAGTGAATCCGATCGTCACCACATTGGCGTCAATCCCGACGAGGCGTCCCATTTCCAGAAAGGGTGCGACGTTCGGAAAACTATGCCCGACTTCTTCTTGAAACCGTTCCCAATTCAGCGTGATGGCCTGGGCCGTCCGAACCGGCGACGACAGACTTGCGACGACAGGCGCCGCCCGTTCGGACGACGCCGGTGGTGCTGCAGCGGTGCGAGCGGTCGGGGCGGCCGGGGCAGATCTCGAAGGGGGGGCGGACCGCGGCGGCGGTGGACCGGCCGAACTCGCAGGAGGCGCCGGCTTGTCAGCCCGGACGGGAGAAGGCTGAGGCGGACGGCCCGAAGTCGCCGCCCGAGCCGGCTGTTCTGGGGGGACCGCGTTCAGGCGGAGCAGACGGGTGGCTTTCACCGCCGCAGTTTCGAGAACGAACCGCGGATGCGCACTCAATCGCAGCGCGTCTTCAGCCTGGGTAAAGAGCGCAAAAAGCTGTTGAATCTGCTCCGGCGTCAGCGACGCCTGGTCGGCCGCAAGTTGGACGAGGTCGTCGGCGGAGGCTTCGATCAGAGCCGGCCATTCCGCTTGCGGCGTGACCGAGACGACGAGCAGGTTGCGCAGATATTCGACCACGTCGGCACAGTAGACCCGTAAATCGTGTCCTCCTTCGATCAATTGAGCGAGGGTCCGAAGAGCGGCCGCACTGTCCTGCGAAATCACCGCCAGGATCAATGACCGCAGCAACTCCTGAGGCACGGCGCCGAGCAGAGCTTCCAGGTCGCCGTGGACGATCGACTTGCCGCCAAAGGCTACCGC
>Ga0310811_10007846_pt1 | contig 13681 bp, 14 predicted proteins | sample YCmetagenome_FD_207642 | JGI IMG/M metagenome (GOLD analysis project Ga0310811, IMG submission 207642) | Soil microbial communities from experimental microcosm in Duke University, North Carolina, United States - YC | ecosystem: Engineered > Artificial ecosystem > Soil microcosm > Unclassified ... | reverse complement strand
GCCGGGGGTTGTCCCCCAATGCCCCAGCAGTCGTGGCTTGATGTCCCGAAGTTCGAGGGGCCGCTTGAGGAGCGGATTGTCGAGCAGGTAGATCTGGCCGACCGACAAATAGTTGGCGGCACGCCACCAGGCGTCGATCAACTCGAGTTCCCGAGCGGAGAGGGGGGCATCGATCGGCGACGCGGCTTTGGACATGGCGGTCTCCTCTATCGGTCGAGCAGGTCGCGAGTATGCCTGGCGATCGTCAGGTTCTCGTCGGTGGGGATCACCCAGGCTGAGGTTCGTGAATCGGCGGTAGAGATTCGGGGGCCGTGAGCGGCGTTTGCGGTGTCGTCGAGCGCAATGCCGAGCCAACGCGCATCGCTGCAGACGCGGGCTCGAATCGGAGCGGCATTTTCGCCGATGCCGCCGGTGAAGATCAGTGCATCGAGACCTCCGAGCGCCGAGGCGAGGGAGCCGAGCTCGCGCCCAATGCGATAGACGAAAAGGTCGACCGCTTCCCGCGCCGCCGTCGTGTTGCTTGCGAGGAGGGTACGCATGTCACCTGACAGTTCGGAGACGCCCAGTAATCCCGAGCGTTCGTAGAGTAGGTGCTCGACTTCCGGGGCAGCCAATCCTTCTTTCTGGATAAGATAGAGAAGCGCACCTGGATCTAGTGCGCCGCAACGTGTGCCCATCGGTAAACCGTCAAGCGCGGTCAGGCCCATGGTCGTGGCGACACTTCGCCCGCGATCGATGGCGCACATGCTGGCGCCGTTGCCGAGATGGGCGACGACGATTTTCGCTTCAGCGCACTCGGGGGCGACCGTTGGCAGGGCGGAAACGATATATTCGTAGGAGAGGCCGTGAAAGCCGTAGCGACGGACGCCATTTTCCATGAACCGGCGCGGCAGCGCGAACTGGGTGGCGACGCGAGGCTGCGTGGCGTGGAAGGCAGTATCGAAGCAGGCGACCTGATGGACTTCGGGCGCCATTGTCTGTACGGCGCGAATACCTGCCAGATTGTGCGGTTGATGCAGGGGCGCCAGAGGCACAAGCTTTTCGAGCCCCGTCATGACCGCGTCGTCAATGATCACTGGCTCATGAAAGCTCGCGCCGCCATGGACAATGCGATGGCCCACGCCATCAAATCCACTTTCCTGACCGATATGGCTGGTGAACCAGTCGTGGATGGCCGCCAAAGCGCGATCGTGATTCCCACTCTCGACCGTTTGATCGACAAGGGGACGTCCTTCGGCGTCCACGACCTTCAGCTTTCCCGTACCGCCAATGCCTTCCACTTCGCCATGCGCCGTGGCCCGCAACGATCGGTCGGGTTCGGTCTGGAAGATCGAGAACTTGATGCTCGACGATCCGGCGTTGAGGACGAGAATGCGGTCGGGCATGGCGCAGGAGCGTAGTCGCAACGTGTTCGATGCGGCAAACGTTCCGTATAGGACGCGGTCACCGCATTTTGATGTTCATCATTCTGTCAAGGATCGAGCCATGACCGAGATTCCAGAAAAGCCTGGCAATCCCGTTCCTGTTCCGACGCCCGCTCCAGATAAGACCAATCCGACCCCCCAGGAGATGCCGCCTGTGAGCCCGCCGGGTCCGGAGGTCGAGCCACCGTCACCGCCCCATCCGCCAGAGCCGCCTGCGCCGGTCGCTTTGTCGATACGTCCGGGACCACATTGCATAAGTGGGCTATCTTTCCGCACCCGTGAGCCACACTCGAAGTTACCGACCGCATAGCCTCTTGCTCGTCGTATTGTTCCTCGCATTGAGTGCCTGCGATGCACAGCACCACGGCGATGAATGGAAGAAACGCGCCGACGGTTCGGCGCCAGGACTCGCCGATACCCAGGACTGTCACGCCGAAGCGCAACGTCAAGCCGCGGCGCGCTATCCGCCCCAACGCATCATGAACGGCCGGGTGGAGATGACCTTCCAGAATCGGGATCTTTTTCCGGCGGAGATCTCCTTCTTCGAAGAATGCCTACGTTGGAAGGGATTTGAGCGCACGCCCCAATGAAGCGACTCGCAGGTCACCCTATCTGCCGCTCATGCGAAACCTGCCTGCTGGCGCGGGCGTTGACTGGGAAACCCGATAAACCGCCCAAAGAGGTCCGCCATGGCCGATACCATTCCCGCGGAAGAGATTCGCGCTCACCGGCGTTCCTACACGACGTTTGAGCGGCTCGTCCTGTTTTCGGTGCTCCACATCGCATTGGTGCTGGTCTGCCTTGCCCTGGCTTTCCTGGGCGATGCGCCCTTGATCGCCTTCCTTCTGGGCGTAGGCGGCAGCCTCGCCATTATCGTGGGCCTTATGGTTCGAGGCAGAGCTCCTGACCTAAAAAAAATGGCCGAAGATCAGTGAACCTGTCTCTGCTTCAGCCAGGTGCGAAGACGAGGCGATGCCTGGAGTGCCGCGAGGATCATCAAGGTCCGATCGGGCTCTGAAGCCTCCAGGAACTCCTGCACGCTGATCTCGTTTTCGGGGCGACGCGGCGCTTCCTCCATAGCTACGGTACGGCGGTCGTCAGCAAGGATAAAATCCAGTTCTTGCTTGGACTTATAGTCAGTCATTGAGACACTACCTCCGCCGCACCGTCGCAGCAGCTCAGATATTACTTTAAGTAGCGTCGCCGTGTAAGTAGCTGATTTACGGTTCCATCTTCGTTCGCTGTACAGACTCCTGCTGTTTTCGCAAAGCCAGCTATCGCCACTCGGCAAGTTCCACCGTGACCCCTTCGGGCCCTTCGAGGAAGACTAGCTTGCGGTCATGGAAGGTCATTGGCTCGTTGCGCAGCCGTACGCCGGCCTTGGTCAGCCGGTCGATCAACTCGTCGATGTCGGAGACGGCGAAGCACATGTGATTGTAGCCCAAGCGATCCAGCCGATCGGTATTGGGGTCGGAACGTGGCGTCGGTTGGCGGTAGTGCAGGAGCTGGACCTCGCATCGCGGCGTGGCGTCCGCCATGACCAGCGTGACATGGTCGGCTTCGATCCCGGGCACCCCCATGTAGCGGTCCATGACAGGACCGCTGATCACCACCGCCTTGTCTTCCTTGAACCCCAGTAAACTGAAGAAACGCCGGGCAGCAGCAAGGTCGGCGACCACGACCGTCACATGATCAATATGTTTCAAAGCCATTCGATTACTCCCTGGATCGGATCCTACGCCGTTAGATAGGGCCGGCGTCCAATCGCGGGAGAATTCTAGCTGCAGGCTCAGTCGTCGTCTTCGAAACGCCACCAGCCCCGGAAGACGCGGCGCTTTCGATGATGGGGGTCGGCTTGCGCCTGGATGTCGGTGAGGTCGACGTTATGGCGCTCCGTCCACCGGCTAAGTGCGAACTTCGTGCCGCCGGCAAGGATCAGGAAGGATCCGAAGTAGATGATCGCCGTCCACAACGCGTGCATGGAGGTCCTCGATGACCACGGTTATGGGCCCTCGCAGAGCGAGCGAGGGCCGTCGCAGTTCAGGTCTGTGGTCGTGCCGTCAACGTGGCAGGACCTTGCGATAGAGATGCCAGGTCGCGTGGCCCAGCACGGGCAGAACGATCGCGAGTCCCAGCAGCAAGGGGATCGCGCCCAGCACGAGCCCCGCAACGATCGTCATGCCCCACAGCGCCATCACGCCGGGATTGGCGCGCACGACGCTCACGGATGTCTTGATCGCCGTCATGACGCCGACGTGACGATCGAGCAGCAGGGGAAAGGAGACGACGCTGATGACCGCCGCAACCAGTGCGAACAGGAAGCCCACGCCGATGCCGACAACGATCATCGTCCAGCCGGCGGACGTGGTGAGCACTTCCTTGGCAAAGCCGTTTAACGACTCAGGCGGCTCCGGCCCGAAGCTCAGCAAGTAGATGAAGTGAGCGGCGAACAGCCACAGCGCGAGCAGGGCGGCCAGCAGCAGGCCCATCACCACGATCTGGCCCAGGGCGGGCGAGGCCGCCACGCCGAAAGCATCGGCCCAACCGTTGGTGATGCCCCTCTCGCGGCGCCGGCTCATTTCATAGAGGCCGACCGCGAAGAACGGCGCGATGATCGCGAAGCCTGACACCAGCGGGAAAAGAAGCTGGAGCATGCCGTTGCCGACGATGAAGCGCGACAGCACGATGCCGGCAATGGGATAGAAAAGGCAGAGGAAGATCACGTCGGTGCGGTAGGCGCCGAAATCTTCGAAGCCCTTGCGCAGTACCTCGCGCAGGTCGGCGGCCCCGATGCGCTGCACCACGAGCGGTGCCGCTTCGCGCGCTTCCCAAGTACCTTCGACGGTATGTGCGGCCGCGTCCATGGCGTGGCCGGTACGCTTAAGCTGATCCCAACCCCATTCGATCGGATTTCGGATTTGATGTATGGCCATTGCGTCTTCCTCCCGGAACGACAGTCCGAAGGTGCGGCCATTCGTGGTCGACGCACGTCTTTCGCCGGTCACAAAGGAGCCGCGAACCAATTACTCAACCACCAGAACATTTATTCTATGCTTTCTGGTGGGTGACGTCGCGTTGTTAAGGCGAAAAAGAAAGTTCGCTTTTGCGAACTATCAGGCTGCCCCATCGATTGGCCGTGGCCGGCCATCATCGTCGATGGCGACAAAGGTGAAAACGGCATCGGTCACCTTGACCCGATCCCCTTGGCCCTGGCGCAGGGTCCAGACCTCGATGGAGAGCGTTACCGAAGAACGGCCGACACGCAGCGTTTCGGTGTAGCAGCAGACGACATCGCCGACCTTGACCGGCTCGCGAAAGACGATCCGGTCGACAGCAACGGTGACGACGCGGCCATTGGCGACCGTGGTGGCGGACATTTTACCGGCCATGTCCATGAGCGACATGATCCAGCCGCCGAAGATGTCGCCCTTGGGATTGGTGTCCGTGGGCATGGCAAGAACACGCGAGGCCAATTGGCCACGCGGCTCCTCCAATTGGCTCGGTGTGTAACCTGAGTCGGGCATCGATTTCTCCGCCAAACGCTAAACTGGCGGGCGTTCTCCCGAGCGTCGTCTTCTGCTGCGACGCACATCGACAAGGTAGCTAAAAATCGTGGCGATTCCAAGAATTATGCTGCAATGCACAATTCACAGACCTAGCGTGGCTTTTACCACCCTCGAGGCATCAAGCGAGCTCTGGAACGACCCATAGAGCAGGCTCGCCTCGCGCCACACGCTGGACATTGTCGAAGCCGTTGCGCAGGCGCGTGATGTTGCTTTCGAAGGTCGGGCCGGCGAGGTGCGCCGTCAGCACGACATTGTCGAGCTTCAGCAGCGGATTGTCGGCCGGCGTCGGCTCCTCGTCGAACACGTCGAGACCGGCGCCGAACAGCTTACCGGACGACAGTGCCTGGGTCATCGCCTTCTCGTCGATCACCGGCCCGCGCGAGGTGTTCACGATGATCGCCGACTTCTTCATCACCGCAAGCTCGGAGGCGCCGATCATGTGATGGGTCGAGTCGTTCAGGGGGACGTGGAGGGAGAGGATGTCCGAGCCGCGCAGGATCTCCGGCAGCAGACGGAAGCGCACACCAAGCGCATCCTCCTGCTCCTCCTTGAGGCGGGCGATATCGTAGTAGTGGACCTGCATGCCGAAGGCGAGAGCGAGGCGGGCGACCTTCTTGCCGATCGTGCCGAGCCCAATGATGCCCAGGACCTTGTTGCGAACTTCGTGGACCGTGGGCGGCGCATTGCCGTGCCAGCGTCCGGCCGTGACGTTGGAATGCTGGGTGATCAGCCGGCGCGAGGTGGCCAGCATCAGCAGGAGCGCGTGCTCGGAGACCGCGACGGAATTGGCGCCACCGTTGTTGCACAGCGGGACCTTGCTCTTTCTCGCCGCCTCGAGGTCGGCCCTGTCGTAGCCCGCGCTAAGCATCTGCACGAGCTTGAGGTGCGGCGCATCCTTGTAGAGCTGTGCCGTCACATATTGCTGCACAAAGCCGACAAAGTAGTGGGCGCCCGGCAAGGCAGCCTTCTGTTCCGGCGAGTTGTGCGGCGCCTTGACGATCTCGAAGCCCTTGGGGGCAAGGTCGTCGACCATCGCCAGGCAATCCTTGGGGCCTACAACCAGAACACGCTCGACCATTACCATCCCTCCGCCGCTAAGCGATGACCTCTCAGAAGCCCAGGCAACCGGCCCGGCTCGGTCCGGCCCCATCCGCACTCGGCGGAAAGACCGAAATCGTCGATGAACCGCCGCGCGACAGCGATGCGCGCCTTATCGCCGGCATCGTCGTCATAGTGAAGCAGTCCGAGATAAAGCCTGGTGCCGTCCGGGCGCCGCCAATTCCTGAGCGGCGCGTAGTACGCCTCGTCGGTTCGGTCCTTGGGCACGGGAATATGGAAGAAGTCGATCCGTCGCCGGGTGGCCGCCGCGATGCCGCTCAGCATTTCAACCAGGATGGTCGCATCCTTGGGCTGCACCAGATGTTCGTCGTGCGGCGAGCCATAGCAGAGATGGTAGCCCATCTCGACGTTGGTCGGCACGGCATCGCCCAGCCGGCCCAGCATGTCGAATATCTGCTTCCTGTAGTGGGCTGGCCTGTTTTCGAAGTAGTTCTCGAACACCAGCACTTCCTGGCAGACATCCCATTGGATCGCGAGATCCTTGGCAGGGATGGCGGTCACGATATGGGACAGGGCGGTTTTCAGTGCGCGCTCATAGACGCCGAAATAGGCTTCGCGTGCGGCCGGGCTTACATAAAGGTAACCGCTCGCCATCGGGGTCGGGAGGCTGACCTGGAAGCGCATGTGTCGTCCGATGACACCGACGTTGCGCAGCCGGTCGAACACCTGCCACGAGGCCAGTGCCGCCTTGTCGTAGCCTGTCTCGAAAGCGACTTCGGCCGGATCGACGCCAGGTTTGAAGCGCACCTGCTCGATCTCGCGGATGACCTTGCCGTCCCACTGGATGAATTTGTAGGGTGGCGCCGTCGGATCGATCTCCATCGCCGGATTGTCGAGTAGCATCTGGCGCTGAAAATAGACCCAGCGCGAGCGCTCGCCGGTTTCGCCGTCGGGCATTCGGTTGAGATGAGGGCCGAGCTCGGTCGCCAGCCGGCGAAAGACTTCCTCGCTGCTGTCGAGCGGGATGCTGCCGATCAGGTGCAGACGGTGGTGACCGTCCATCAGGCCACTTTCTCGAGCTTCTGCAGGGAGCGCAGATACTTGGGCATTGGCTTGTCGGGAAAGGTGCCGCGCCAGTTGGTGTAGCTCACCTCGCCGACATAGATGTCGCCTTGCGAATCGACGGCGAGGCCGTGCGGTGCCAGGAAGCGGCCGGTTTCCTGGCCGGGGCCGTCCTGCCCGCCCAGCCGGGCGATGAGCTTGCCCTTGCCGTCGACGATGCTGAGCCGCGGCCCGATGTTGGTATGCCGGGCGTTCACCGGCATGCCGGGTCCCAACTCGCCGACGATGAAGCTCAGCCGATTCGCCGCGCCGCCGCAGCAATAGAGCGCGCAGGGGCGATGGAGGTTGTTCCACTGCGCTTCATACTTGCCGTTGCCGTCGAACACCTGCACTCGATGGTTCTCGCGATCGGCCACGTAGACCCAGCCATCCGCATCGGTGGCGATGTTATGCGCAATGTTGAATTCGCCGGGGTCGGTGCCGGTCGTGCCCCAGCACATCAGGTGCTTGCCGTCGGGCGAATATTTGTGGACGCGCGAATTGCCGTAGCCGTCGGAGACATAGATCTCGCCCTTGGGCGAGAGGGCGGTATGGGTACAGCGATTGAAGGGGCGGCCGCTCATGAACGGCGCGGGCCGGTTCGGCACGCCGATGGTGAGCAGCACCTTGCCCTCGGTTGTGACCTTGCGGACGGTGTGATCGCCGTCGTCCGTGCAATAGAGCATATCATCGCGATCGATATGCAGGCCATGCGCTCGGCCGAACAGACCTTCGCCCCACGACCGCAGGAAATTACCCTCGCGGTCGAACACCATCATCGGGTGCTGGCCACGATTGAAGACGTAGACGTGGTCCTTGCTGTCGACGGCGACCGCGGCCACGTCCAGGAACTCCCAGCCGTCGGGGAGCCTGGCCCAGTTTTCGACCACGCGATAACAATGCTCGCCACTACCCAACACGACAGACATGGGGCCTCGCTTATTGTCCAGTGAGGATGGCGTCCGAAATCTTCTCGGCCGTCATCAGAGTCGGGAAATTGGTGTTGGCGCAGGGCACCATGGGAAAGACCGACGCATCGACCACGCGCAGGCCCTGAACGCCTTTCACGCGGCCCTGCGTATCCACCACCGACATCGGATCGTCCGGTCGGCCCATGCGGCAGGTGCAGGAGGCATGCCACACGCCGATCGCGGCCTTGCGGACGAAGGCCTCGAGCGCCTCGTCGTCGGCCATCACCTGATCGAAGGTGAAGCCTTCGATCACGAAGGTGTCGATCATGTAGCGACGCAGGGCGGCAGGGCCGTCGAGGAATTTCGCCACGATGCTGGTGAGAAACCTGTTCTTGGCATTGACCACGCCGATCTTGCGCACGCGGTCGGAGTAGGCAGCAGGGAAAGGATTGTCCGTCACCGCCTTCACAGGCGCACTCATCTGCAGCCCTGCCATCTTGCGGAAGCCCGTCATCAGGCGGTCGAGGTCGCGCTTGTCGGACAGGAGATTGAATTCGACCGTGGGCTCGGCCCGCCAGTCGCGGGAGTTGAGCTTCACCTGGCCGGTCTCGGAGTAGGTCCGGTAGATGCAGGTGAGCAGCGAGGCGATCTGCTCGCCGACGGCGTGCCAGGCCGACTTGTTCACGACGGCGACGAACATGTCGCCCTTGGGAATGCCGGGGAGGTCCGAGGAATAGCGGATGGCAAGATGGATATGGCGGCGGGTAAGACCATTCATGCGCGCGCCGCGGCGGAGGAAGGAAGAGAGCGAAATCGCGGGATGGTCCATCAACCGCTGGCCGACGCCGGGCAGCGCGGCGACGACCGGAATGCCCATGTCCTTCAGATGCCCGACGGGTCCGATGCCCGCTCGTAATAGATGCGCCGGCGAATGGATGGCGCCCGACGAGAGGATTACCTCACGCGCGCGGAACTCCGTCTCCTTGCCCTCGACCATGGCCGTGACGCCGACGCAGCGCGTGCCGTCGAACAGCAGCGACTTCACCTGGGTGTTGGTCGAGATGGTGAGATTGGCGCGCTTGCGGGTCTCGGCGTTGAGATAGCCCATGGCGGCCGACACACGCTGCTCGGCGGCATTGGAATGAGTCGCCGGAAAATAGCCGTCGGCGAACTCGCCGTTCTGGTCCGGCAGGAAGGCCATGCCAGCAAGCTTGCAGGCCTCACCGACGGCCTGGGTGTATTTGGTCCATTGCTCAGCCGGGATGCGGCGCACGGGAATGTGGCCGTCCTTGCCGTGCCACGGACCATCGAAATCGAGGTCGCGCTCGACCTTCTTGAAGTAGGGCAGGACGTCGTTCCAGCCCCAGCCCTCGGCGCCGCGATCCACCCATTCCTGGTAGTCGGTCGGTGCGCCGCGGTTGGCCATCTGGCCGTTGATGGAAGAGCCGCCGCCCAGCACACGCGCCTGCTCGTATTTGCGCAACGGCGGGCGGTTCTCGTCGGGATTGTTGTGCGAGACGACCTGGGTGTGGACCTTGAGCGCCGTCCAGTGAAAGCGCGGATCGAAATAGGCCGTGCCGGAGTAGGAGTCGCGGATTTCGGGAGGCTCTTGACCTGGCGGCGTGTCCTGGCCGGCCTCGCAGACCAGCACCTTGTTGGCGCTGCGGGCGGATAATCGGTTCGCCAGCGCCGAGCCTGCCGAACCGCCGCCGACGATGATGTAGTCGTAGGTCAAGCGTTTCCCCTTGTCTTGTCCGCACGCTACGCCTGTGCTGAAATCGGGGCAAAGAAAGAATGCTGCGGCAACGTGCTCTGCGAGCCGGGCGTTACTGGATCATGACGATCAATCTTCTGTTAGCGTCGGCTTTGGTCTCGGCTTCCGCCTTGGTGGTTTCGACTGCGACTGCGCAGACGATGCCCAAAGGGCCAACACCAACCAATCAGACGACTCAGGCAGGCGCCGCCGGCGTCTCGTCGCGTCTGCAGTCGCAGGGCTATTCGCAGATCCACAATCTTCACCGTGGACCGGACGGCAAATGGGTCGGCGAGGCCACCCGCAACGGCGTCCGACATACCGTTACCGCCAATCCGGACGGCAGCACGACAGCTCGCTAAGTTAGTCGAGTTCTCGCCGGACCAGCGCAGCACCGTTCACCAGAGCCCTTAGTTTGCCGAAGGCCGTTGCGCGCGGAAGATACTTCATGCCGCAATCGGGAGCGGGGAGGAGCTTGTCGGGCGCGATATGCTTCAGTCCGGCGCGAATGCGCTCGGCGACTTTCTGTGGCATCTCGATCTCGGGATCGTTGAGATCGATCACACCCAGCATCACTTTCTTGGGCGCAAGGTCCTTCAACACACCGAGATCGATCCTGGGTTGCGCCGATTCGATCGAGATTTGTTGGGCGATGGTATCGGCAAGTTGCGGCAGGAAGGAATAGCCGCTGGGCTTGCTGAGACCCGGCACCACCGCGGCATAGCCGAAGCAGAGATGCACCACGGTCGGTACGGTGATGCCCTCAAGCGCGCGATTTATCACCTTCACCGCGTAGCGCTTGGCCTCCTCGGGATTGTTGCGTAGCCACGGCTCGTCGAGCTGGATCACATCGGCACCGGCCTTGACGAGGTCGTGCGCTTCCTCGTTCACGGCCTGGGCGTAGTCCATGCACATCGCCTCGGCGTCGCGATAGAACTCGTCCTTCACCTGCTGGCCCATGGTGAACGGCCCAGGTAGGGTGATCTTGGCCAGCCTGGCCGTGTTGGCGCGCAGGAACTGCATGTCGCGCAGCTCGACGGGCCGGGTGCGTCTGATCTTGCCGACGACGCGCGGCACGGGCGTCTTGTTGCCGGTGCGATTGACGATCTCGGCCGGATGATCGCTGTCGATGCCGTCGAGCGCCGTGGCGAAGTGATTGGAATAGCTTTCGCGGCGCATCTCGCCGTCGGTAATGATGTCGAGGCCGGCGCGTTCCATGTCGCGGATCGCAAGCAGCGTGGCGTCGTCCTGAGCTTGTTGAAGGAAAGGCTCGGCGACGCGCCAGATCTCCTTCATGCGCGTGCGCGGCACGACTTTGCTCAGCATGTCCCGGTTCACCAGCCAGTCGGGCTGCGGATAGGAGCCGACGACGGTCGTTTGCAAAAGCGCTTCGGCCATAACGCACTCCTTATTGGATCTTGATGCCGGCTGCCTTGATCAAGGCGGCATTCTCCACCAGCTCGCGCGCGATGGTCTTGTCGAAGTCGGCCGGCGTCGTGGCCGAAGCGTCGGCGCCCAGCGATCCCAGACGATCCTTGACCTCCGGTGCGGACAGCGCCGCTTTCACCTCGGCATTCAACTTGTCGATCACGGCTGCCGGCGTTCCGGCTGGCGCAAGCATGCCGACCCAGAAGTTGTAGGCGCTGTTGGCGAAGCCCTGTTCCTCCGTTGTCGGCACATCGGGGAGGACCGAGGAGCGCGTGGTGCTGCCGACGGCGAGCGCCACCAGCCGCTTGTCGCGCACGATGCTGAGGCTCGCGACCACCGGCGCAAAGAAATAGTCGACCCGGCCATTCATCGTGTCGGTCATCGCCTCGGGCGTGCCTTTGTAGGGGACGTGCAGCGTGTCGATCTGGGCGGAGAGCTTGAACTTTTCGGCGTTCATGTGTGTGCCGGTGCCCGTTCCGGCGGAGGCGAAGGTGAGCTTGCCGGGCGAAGCCTTGGCGGCCTTCACGAGATCTCCCGCGTTCTTCCAGCCTTTCTCTGGCGCTGTGACGAGGATGTTGGGTTGCTGGGCGAGCAGGCTGACGCCCATCAAGTCCTTGCCGGTGTCGTAGGTGAGATTGGGATAGATCGACGGATTGACGGTATGGCCGGATGAGTGGACGAGCAGGGTGTAGCCGTCCGGCGCGGCTTTTGCGACTTGCGCCGAGCCGATAGTGCCGCCGGCACCGGGCTTGTTGTCGACGACGACCGGTTGGCCAAAACGGATCGACAGTTGCTGCGCCACGGCGCGGGCCACGACGTCGGTGGCGCTGCCCGGCGTGAAGGGGACGATCACGTGGACCGGTTTGTCGGGATAGGTTTCCGCCCGTGCCGAAACGCCCGCGACGGCCAAGGCTGCCGCGACCAACAGGTAACGCATTGTCTCCTCCCAAGCTCGTTTGTTCGGCCATCCGCTCGCAGCGCGGCCAGGCTCTGCGATGCCTTGCCGTTGATGAGTGAAACCTTTATCCCGCTCCGGTATTCGACGGTATGCCTCAGTCTGGGGGAGGGACCAAGCCGCTGTCTATGCCTGCTACCACGAAGGCATTCGCCCTTGCGCTGATCGGCCTTTTCTTCGGGGTCCTGGCGGCTTGCGGTGGCATGCTGCCGAACACGGTGATCCCGCGCCATCTTGCCGTACGCTATGTCGGCGCGCTCGATGCTGCGACGCCCATCCCGACGGTCATCCACGATCGCGGTATCCATGTTCCCGACCCGACGTCGAACGTGCCGCTGCTCGAGCAACTCGAAGCCGAACTGGCGCGCAGCGATGTCCATCAGTCTTTTGCCGCAGTCACCTACGACCTGACTTCTGGCAACAGGCTCGCGAGCGACTGGATCGTCCAGAGCCCGAACCGATGGGGGCGGCGGGCCAGCGATCTGCCGTTCTATCCGCTCGACTGCACGAACTGCGAGCCGGATGTCCGCTTGCCGACCTGTACGGCCGACGCCGATTGTCCAGGAGGCGGAACCTGCAACGAGATCTGGCCGCAACCGGGCAACCCACGCAACGCCAGGCGCAAGGTCTGCTTCGGCCATTCCGATGGGTTTATCGTGCGTCTTCATGATCTGATTGCGAGCGCCCGGCAGCGTATCGACATCAATCTGCTGGAACCCCCGCCGGGGACACGCTTCCTGGGCACGATCCGCGACGCTCTCGATTCGCTGGCGCGGACGCACCGCGCGATCTCGGTGCGGATCCTGATCGGCCAATATCCCACGGGCGAAGTCGATGTGCCGGCCTTCCTGAAGGCGCTGACGGCCGGACTGGCGGACATCAGCGGCTCGCGCCTGTCAGTCAGCGTTTCGGCCATGCGCTCGTGCGTCGCGTTCGAGGATTGCGACAGTTATTCGTGGAACCATTCGAAAATCGTGGCGGTGGACGGCCGAGAGGCGCTGGTCGGCGGCCATAACCTCTGGTCCGACGACTATCTGATCGACAATCCGGTGCACGATCTCTCGATGCAGGTGTCGGGCCCAGCAGCCACCAGTGCCGCGCACTTCGCGGATGCGCTCTGGCAATTTGTTTGCGCCAATCTCGACAAGAAGACGGCGATATCCGTGGCGAGCCTGCCGGCCGGTGCGACCGACCCGATCGGCGAGTGCCTGCCGCCGCAACCGTTGCTGCCTCAGTCGAAGGGCACGCGAGGCGGCATCCCCATCCTTGGCGTCGGCCGGCTGGCAGCCGGCATCACTAAGGACTTCGCCAATCAGAGCGAGCTCGCGCGCGATCTGATGCTGGGCACCGCCCGGCATGACATCCGTATTGTCCAACAGGATCTCGGCTTCAATCTCGCTCGCGCCGACACGCTCTTTCCCGATTCGACGTTCGACCGCTTCGTGGATTTCCTGCGACGCGAGCAAGGCGATATCTACATCGTC
>Ga0310811_10007844_pt1 | contig 13683 bp, 16 predicted proteins | sample YCmetagenome_FD_207642 | JGI IMG/M metagenome (GOLD analysis project Ga0310811, IMG submission 207642) | Soil microbial communities from experimental microcosm in Duke University, North Carolina, United States - YC | ecosystem: Engineered > Artificial ecosystem > Soil microcosm > Unclassified ... | reverse complement strand
GAAAAAGAATGGCGGCTCGCGGCCGGTCGCCCCCATCTCGATGGCGTGCTCGACGTAGTTGCGCCCTACGCAATAAACGCGATGCACGGGGAAAACGGCGTCGGAGCCGACGACTGGAAGCGTAACGAGCGGCAATGAGGGAACGGCAAATTGCATGACCAATATCGAGAAAATAAACCAACGTGACTGCGCGGCACGCAGATTATGCCACTTAAGAAATATCGCTTAAGAGATTGATTTGCGCAGATTCGTCCCTATCTGCGGACCGGTCCAATCGAAGGAGAGTCGCCATGTTGCAACGCTTGCGCCGACTGTTTCGCCTGTTCAGCCGCGACGCTCTGGTGTTGTGGCACGCATGCCGCCATCCCGGCACACCGGGCCGTATTCGCATCGGCGCGCTGCTGCTGGTGCTTTACGTGATCAGCCCGATCGACCTGATTCCCGATGCCTTTCTGCTGTTCGGCTGGATGGACGATGTGACGCTGGCCTGCTTCCTGATGCCGGTATTGATCCGCTTCCTGCCCGACGCGGTTAAGGCCGATGCCGGCGCGGCGGCAGATCGCAACCTGTCGCGCTGGGGATTCGGCCTGCGCTGAATATTACGCGGAACTACGCTTCGCCGAGATAGGCGGCTTGCACCTTCGGATCGTGCAGCAAGTCCGCAGCATTGCCCTGCATCGTGATCAAACCGGACTCCATCACATAGGCGCGATGCGCGCATTGCAACGCTAGTCGTGCATTCTGTTCGACCAGCAGGATCGCAATGCCCTGCGCCGACACGTCACGGATCACCTCGAAAATCTTCTCGATCATGATCGGCGCCAGACCCATCGACGGTTCGTCCAGCAGCAACAGCCGCGGACGGCTCATCAATGCGCGCGCCATCGCCAGCATCTGCTGTTCGCCGCCGGACAGAGTGCCAGCCATTTGCTGAGCGCGCTCCTTCAAACGCGGGAAGACAGCGAACCATTTTTCGATGTCGTCGGCAACGCTCTGCTTGTCCTTGCGCGTGTAGGCACCCATCAGCAGGTTTTCATGGATCGACATGCGCGTGAACACCCCGCGTCCTTCCGGCACCATCGCCAGCCTGCGCTGCACCAGTTCGAATGAGTGCAAGCCCTTGATCGGCTGGCCGAGATAGTCGATATGTCCGTCGACGCGGCAATGTGGCAGCGTGCCGGTTATCGCCTTCAGCGTCGTGGTCTTGCCGGCACCATTGGCGCCAATCAATGTAATTAATTCACCGTCGTTGACTTCGAGAGCGATGCCCTTGACGGCCTGGATGCCGCCGTAGGCAACCTTGAGCGCTTCGATGCGCAGCAGATTGTCAGCCATCAGTGCGCGCCTCCGAGATATGCCTCGATCACCGCGGGATCTTTCTGCACTTCCGCCGGTGTTCCCGCCGCGATCGGACGCCCGTAGTCGAGCACGGTGATGCGATCACAGAGGCCCATCACTAGCTTGACGTCGTGTTCGATCAGCAAAATCGCTTTTCCTTCGTTCCTGATCCGGACCAGCAATTCACGCAGCGCCAGTTTTTCCGTCGCATTCATGCCGGCTGCCGGCTCATCCAGCGCCAGCAGCTGCGGCTCGGTTGCCAGTGCGCGGGCGATCTCCAGTCGCCGCTGGTCGCCATACGACAGATGTCGCGCAGTGCGGTGCGCAAATCGCGCGATGCCAACAAAATCGAGCAGCTCCATCGCACGCTCGCGTATTGCGGCCTCTTCCTCGCGCGCCGCCTTGTGATGCAGTACCGCGCCGAGCAAGCCCTGACGCGTGCGTACATGGCGTCCGACCATCACGTTCTCCAGCGCGGTCATGTCGCCGAACAGACGGATGTTTTGGAAGGTGCGCGCAATGCCGGCCTTCGCCACCTTGTGCGGCGCCGAAGGCGAATACGGCTTGCCCGCGAGCTGGAAGCTGCCGCGGTCCGGCTGATACAAGCCGGTGATCACATTAAAGAAAGTCGTCTTGCCTGCGCCATTGGGGCCGATCAAACCATAGATCTGGCCGCGTTCAATGCGCACGTTCACATCGGATAGCGCCTGCAGGCCGCCGAAGCGTTTGCTGACGCCAGCAATATCGAGAAGGATGTCGCTCATTCGCTCCTCTTATGCCGCAGCAACGTCAGTCGAACTGCCGGCGGTATCGGTATCCGCCGTTGGCCGGTCCTCGCTGCGCGGCGCCGGCCACAAACCCTCGGGTCGGTTCAGCATGATCAACACCATGGCCAGGCCATACAGTAACTGGCGCAGTACTTCGGCTTCGATGATGACGTGGCCGAACAGGCTTTCCTGCAAGGGCTCGACCACGTGACGCAGCACTTCCGGCAACGCCGCCAGAATCAGGCCGCCCAGCACCACGCCCGGGATATGACCCATGCCGCCCAGCACCACCATCGCTAGCACCGCGATCGATTCTGTCAGTGAAAACGATTCGGGCGACACAAAGCCTTGAAAGGAGCCGAACAGCGCGCCGGCAACGCCGCCGAAAGATGCACCCATCGCAAATGCCAGCAGCTTGACGTTGCGCGTGTTGATGCCCATCGCCTTGGCTGCGACTTCATCTTCACGAATTGCGATGAAGGCGCGACCCAGCCGTGAATTCTGCAGCCGCACTGAAATGAAAATGATCAGAATGCACAAGGCCAGGAACAGAAAGTAGTAGGCGTTCACCGAAGGCATGCCGTAGCCGCCGATCATCACGGTGGCGCGCGACCCCTGCTCGCCTGCGAGCGATACACCGAAGATGCGGATCGGGTCGATCAGATTGATGCCTTGCGGCCCGTTCGTAATGTTGACCGGCGCATTCAGGTTGTTCATGAAGATGCGGATGATTTCGCCAAAGCCGAGCGTGACGATCGCCAGATAGTCGCCGCGCAGCTTTAGCGTTGGCGCACCGAGCAGCGCACCGAAGATGCCCGCGACGAGCGCCGCCAATGGCACGATGAACCAGATCGACAGGTGGATGCCATTCTGCGCAACCTCAGGACCGAGCACCGCTACCAAGGCATTGCCGATCGCGGGATATTCATTGACGAAGGAGGTCAGCACATCGGCAAACTGCGGTGATGCAAACAAACCGGCCATGTAGGCACCAATCGCATAAAACGCGATGTAGCCCAGATCCAGCAGGCCGGCAAAGCCGACCACAATGTTCAAGCCGAGCGCCAGCATGATGTACAGCAGCGCGAAGTCCATGATGCGCACCCACGAATTGCCGAACTGCTGCGCGAAGAACGGGAAGGCCAGCATGAGCGCGAGGATGCCAAGCAGCGCATAGCGCTTGCGCGGATTTTCCTTGATGTCGAAATAGTTGGACATACGCTCTCCTTACGCGCGATCGGCGACGCGCTCGCCCATGATGCCGGCCGGCCGCAGTGTCAGCACGATGATCAGCACGACGAAGGCGAAAATATCCTGGTAATTGCTGCCGAAGAAGCCGCCGGTCAGGTCGCCGATGTAACCGGCACCCAGGCTTTCGATCACTCCCAGCAGAATGCCCCCAAGCATCGCGCCGTAGATATTGCCGATACCGCCAAGCACTGCAGCCGAGAAGGCTTTCAGCCCCGGTACAAAGCCCATCGCAAACTGCGCGGACGAATAATTGGCCGCCCACATCACGCCGGCGATTGCGGCCAGCGCGGCGCCGATCACGAAGGTCATCACAATCACGCGATTGGCGTCGATCCCCATCAAGCCGGCCACGCGCGGATTTTCTGCTGTGGCGCGCATCGCGCGGCCCAGACGCGTCTTCTCCACCAGCAGCGCCAGCGCAACCATTGCCGCGGCGGCTAGCGCCAGCAGCAGTACCTGCGTGCGCGAAATCAGCGCACCACCTATCATCAAAGGATCGGTCGGCATGGTCTGCGGAAACGGGATCGGGCTGCGACCCCAGATCATCATCGCAATCGTCTGCAGCAGGATCGATACGCCGATCGCAGTAATCAACGGCGCCAGTCGCGGTGCGTTGCGCAGCGGACGGTAGGCGACGCGCTCGATCACCACATTGACGATCACGCAAACGGGAATCGCGCCGAGTATCGCGATGATCATCATGACGATGCCCGGCAATTCCGGCGCGACCTGATGCAGCAGCTTCACGATAGCGAGGCCAACCATTGCGCCGATCATCAGTACATCGCCATGCGCGAAGTTGATCAGGTTCAGCACGCCGTACACCATCGTGTAGCCGAGCGCGACCAGCGCATACATGCTGCCGAGCACCAGGCCGTTGATGATTTGCTGGATGAAAATATCCATGTCGATTCGCTTTCTTTGTTGCGCCCGCACGCATGGCGTGTTCGGCGTCGTCTCGCTATATTGGTTCCCGACAAGGAAACGGCACCCGGTTTGATCCTGAGGTGCCGCTTTTACGTAATGGGTATGGGCGTCAAGCCTGTGCCGCCTTGGGCCCGCCCAGTCCTTTCGGCAGCGGGAAAGTCACATGTTCTTCCGCGCCGTCCAGCGTGCGCACACTCTTCGCGCCGCATTCCTTCAGACGATCGATGACGGCCTGCACCAGCACTTCGGGCGCCGAAGCGCCGGCCGTCACGCCGATGCGGCGCTTGCCCGCCAGCCAGGCCGGATCGATCTGCGATGCATTGTCGACCATGTAGGCGTGCACCCCCTTCTTCTCGGCCACTTCACGCAGACGATTGGAATTGGAACTGTTGGGACTGCCGACCACGATCACCAGTTCGACCTGCGGCGCCATGAACTTGACTGCTTCCTGGCGATTGGTGGTGGCGTAGCAGATGTCGCCCTTCTTCGGCTCGACGATGTGCGGGAAGCGCTGCTTCAATGCGACGATGACGTCGGCGGTATCGTCGACCGACAGTGTGGTTTGGGTAACGTAGGCGAGCAAATCGGGATTGCGCACCTGCAGTTGCGCGACGTCTGCCACGGTTTCCACCAGGTGCATGCCATCCTCGGTCTGGCCCATCGTGCCTTCGACTTCCGGATGGCCCTTGTGGCCGATCATCACGATCTCGCGGCCGTCGCGCCGCATCTTCGCCACTTCGATATGCACCTTGGTCACCAGCGGACAGGTTGCATCGAACACGCGCAGGCCGCGCTGCTCGGCTTCGGCCTGCACCGATTTCGGCACGCCGTGCGCGGAGAACACGACGGTGTTCCCGGCCGGCACGTCGGCCAGTTCTTCGATGAAGATCGCGCCCTTGTTGCGCAAGTCGCTGACCACGTAGGCGTTGTGCACGATCTCATGGCGCACATAGATCGGCGCGCCAAACTCGGCCAGCGCACGCTCGACGATTTCGATCGCGCGATCGACGCCGGCGCAGAAACCGCGTGGCTGGGCGAGCAGAATTTCGGTATCCATCTTTATCCTTGCATTGAATTCTTCAGCATGCTCACAGTATGCCGATGATCTTGACCTCGAAGCGCAGCGACTGGCCGGCCAGCGGATGATTGAAATCGAACAATCCGCCGTCCTCGTCGAGTTCGCGCAGCACGCCGGCAAAACGGCCTCCGCTCGGCGCTGCAAATTCGATCAGGTCGCCGACCGCGTACGCGTTGCCGTCGGCGTTTTCATCCAGCATCGCGCGCGATACGCGCTGGAACAGCGCCGGATTGCGCGGACCGAAGGCCTGCTCCGGCGGCAACTCGAAACTGCGATGCGCATCTTCTTCCAGCCCGATCAGGCAGGCTTCCAGAAACGGCGCCAACTGACCCTGCCCCAATTGCAAAGTCGCCGGACTGTCGCCGAAGGTGCTGACGATGTCCGCGCCGTCCTGCGCTGCGAGACGGTAATGCAGCGTCAGGTAAGCGCTTGCCGTCACAAGCGGACGTGGTAAATTTGCCATGCGATTGAAACTTCACTGGGAACAGCCGCTATTTTAAGCTACGTTGCGCGCTGAACACCGATAAAAACAGGAGCGCATATGCTGCGCCGCCACCAACAACAAGAACAACCATGGCAATCACAGACTGGCCCGAAGACCAGCGGCCGCGCGAACGCCTGATCCGTCACGGCGCTGCGGCCTTGTCAGACGCGGAACTGCTGGCGGTATTCCTGCGCGTCGGCGTGGCCGGCAAGAGCGCGGTGGACCTGGGACGCGACATGGTTTCCCATTTCGGTTCGCTGAACGGGCTGTTCTCCGCGTCGCTGAAAGATTACGCGGCTATCAATGGCCTGGGCCCGGCCAAATATGCGCAACTGCAGGCTGTGCTGGAACTGGCCAGGCGTTCGCTGGCGGAAGAGCTGCAGGCAGGCGTCACGCTCGATTCGCCGCAGACGGTCAAGCAGTACCTGCAACTGGCGCTGGGCGGCAAGGCGCATGAATCCTTCGCGGTCCTCTTTCTCGACGTGAAAAACCGCCTGCTCGCCTGCGAGGAACTGTTTCGCGGCACGCTGACGCAGGCCAGCGTGTATCCGCGCGAAGTCGTGAAGGCGGCGCTGGCGCACAACGCCGCCAGCCTCATCCTGGCCCACAATCATCCATCCGGTACGCCGGAGCCGAGCGCGGCGGATCACGCGCTGACGCATGCATTGAAAACCGCGCTGGGACTGGTCGACGTCCGCGTGCTCGATCATTTCATCGTGGCCGGCAGGCAGGTGTATTCCTTTGCAGAGCATGGCGAACTGTGAAGCTGGCCGGCGTTGACCCCTGATGCGATGGTCGGCGAACCAATCGGCCTCCAGCATCAAAACGGATGTCGCTTGGACGACTCTTTATGTCGTTCGCGCAACACGCTCACTTCTTTCCGACGTAAGTCCGCCTGCATACGTAATTGTTAAATTTCTTAACTATCGATGACACAGTTGTTTTACGCAAGTCATTGAATCATCTAAAAATTTTCTATATACTCGTCGTTTTTCCAGTTTTGGATATTTAAGGGAGTCTCACATGGCACGTGTCTGCCAAGTCACTGGGAAGGGGCCGATGGTCGGCAACAATGTTTCCCATGCAAACAACAAAACGAAACGCCGCTTTTTGCCTAACCTGCAAAATCGCCGCATTTTCGTTGAATCGGAAAATCGCTGGGTTTCCCTGCGCCTGTCCAACGCCGGTCTGCGCGTGATCGACAAGATCGGCATCGATGCCGTCCTGGCCGACATGCGTGCTCGTGGCGAAAAAGTCTAAGTAGCTAGCAGAATAAAGGAACCATCATGGCAAAATCAGGCCGCGACAAAATCAAGCTGGAATCGACCGCAGGCACGGGTCACTTCTACACCACCACGAAAAACAAGCGCACGACGCCGGAAAAAATGTCGATCATCAAGTTCGACCCGAAAGTCCGCAAGCACGTGGAATACAAGGAAACCAAGATCAAGTAATCGATCTTGCGATTCGCAAAAAAGCCGCTCTACCGAGCGGCTTTTTTATTGCCTGTCTTCCCGTTGTACAGAGATAAAAAAGCCCGGCGAGCCGGGCTTTTGTTTGAGCTTGCGTCGATCACGCGTAGCTGCGCAGGCGCAACGAGAATTCGCGCAGCGATGCAATCCCGGATGCTTCCGCACGTGCGCACCAATCCTGCAATTGCTGCAGTAACTGGTCGCGCGTAGCATGCGAACGGCCCCAGATCGCGCCGAGCTCGACGCGCATTTCGTGCATCGTTTTCAGCGCCTTGCTGTGTTCGAACAACGTAGTCAGCTGTTCCTTGTGCGGCTCTTGCAATTGCGTCGGCTCGCGATGCAACAGTTTTCTTGCCGCACGCAGATAGCCCGATTCGAGGTTTGCCTTGGCTTTCAGATGCTCGCGTTCCTCGCGCCACGTCTTCTTCAGCGACTTCGCGTATTTCGCCGTCACGTCATAGCGATTCGCGATCACGGCCTGCAGCGTATTGAAATCCAGATGCGACTTGCCATGCTCGAACTTGGGCTCCGGCGCCACTTTCTTGACGGTCGCCAAGCCAACAGTTTCCAGAATGCGGATGTACATCCAGCCGATATCGAATTCATACCATTTGGACGACAGCTTGGCCGAGGTGCCGAAGGTGTGGTGGTTGTTGTGCAGTTCCTCGCCGCCGATGATGATGCCGATCGGCAGAATGTTGGTGGCGGCGTCGGCGCACTCGTAATTGCGATAGCCCCAGTAGTGACCGATACCGTTGATGATGCCGGCGGCAGTCAGCGGAATCCAGATCATCTGAATTGCCCAGATCGTCACACCGACCACGCCGAACAGCATGACGTTGATGATCATCATGATTGAGACGCCAAGCGCGCTGTGTTTGGTGTAAACATTACGCTCCAGCCAGTCGTCCGGCGTGCCGTGACCGTACTTTTCCAGCGTTTCCTTGTTCCTTGATTCTTCGCGGTACAGTTCCGCGCCTTCGAAGAACACTTTCTTGATGCCGCGGACGACCGGGCTATGCGGGTCTTCCTCTGTTTCGCATTTCGCGTGATGCTTGCGGTGAATCGCAACCCATTCCTTGGTGACCATGCCGGTCGTCATCCACAGCCAGAAACGGAAGAAATGCATCATCACCGGATGCAAGTCGAGGCCGCGATGCGCCTGCGAGCGGTGCAGGAATATCGTCACGCCCGCGATCGTGATGTGCGTCATCACGGCGGTATAAATAAACAGTTCCCAACCGCTAGCGCGGGTAAGTCCGTTGGACAGGAAATCAAGTACTGCACTGAATGTCATTGTTGCTCCATGCTCCATGAAAGGTTGCCATCCATGCCGTTATTGTTTCCATTCACCTGCGGCAGCTTGGCGGGCGGTCTAAATTGTACCGCGATTATGCGCTTTGTCCTTGTTTTAAAAGGAGTTTCCGACAAAATTACTCGGTTCTTCGGGCAACATATTGCTGCTTGAACAAGCTTACTTCTGCGCGAACGGCACCCTGATCTGATGTGCCTGGAATGCGCGCCACACCGCCCGATGGACGTTGGACGTCGCCGCAGCCTTCCCGTTCACCGCATCATCGAGCCAGCACGTCAGTTCCAGCTCGATGCCATCTGCCGTGAAGCGCGTGACGAAGGCCTTCGGTACGCGCTTCAATGTATGGTCAATGTGTTCGACATCCACGGCTGCCTCGCACATCAGGCGCAGTGCCAGATCGATGTCGGTTTGATAATCGACCGTAATTTGCATCGTGAATTGAAGGCTTTTATCAACCGCTGAAAAATTCTGGACCGGCGCTGACACGAGCATGTCATTCGGCATCACGGTGTCCGCACCATCGCTGCCGCGCAGCGTGGTGTGACGCGCGTTGATGCGGACGATGCGCCCGGTAAACTTATCCACCGTCACGATGTCGCCAATTTGCAATCCGCGTTCAAACAGGATCACAAAACCGGACACATAACTGCTGGCGAGCCGTTGCAAGCCTAGGCCCAGCCCGACGCCAAGCGCACCGGTAAATACGGACAGCACGGTCAGATCGATACCGACCAGGGACAGGCTGACCAGCACGGCAACCAGAATCAGTACGGCACGACCGAGGCGCGCCAACACCACGCGCAGAGAGGAATGCATGCTGTCGAGCCGCATCAGGCGTTCCTCCAGCGTGGCTGCCGCCCATAGCGCAAGAATCAAGGTCACGCCAACCCACAGGATCGCCTGCAGGATGGTCATCACCGACACCTTGTTGCGCCCCAAATGCACGAAGGTCTGGTCCAGCGCATCCAGCATATCGGGAAGAAGGCCGGTGATATGCAGCGACACGACGATCCACACCAGCAAGGCAAACGCCTTTTCAAACAGCACGATCGCATTGCCGGCCGGACCGCGCCGCGCGAAGATCCGCTGCACGACGTAAAACGCAACGCGTATCAGCGCGAACGATCCGACCAGCGGCATTGCAACGCGCAGCAAGTCCACACGATCATAATGCGCGAGGATGGGCTTGGCCGCCGCGATCAGCGCCAGAGTGAGAAGCGGCCACAGCACGCGGATGAAACTCTCCACGCCCAGCCGCACCATTCCTTTTCCGACTTGCCGCTTGGCGAGCGAACGGCGCACCAGGCGGGCAATGCCCCAGCCGAGCGCAAAACAGAGAAAGAGTGCAAGAATCTGCCAACGCAAGCCTGGAATGCCGAGATCGGTCCAGACGTCATGCCACAGATCGAACAAGGGATTGGGTTTCATTTCTTACGAGTGAGCACCGCCGCGAAAAAACCATCGGTCTGATGCTGCAGAGGAGACAGTTTCAGGTACTCGTTCATCTCCAGCAGAATCTTCTGCTCAGCCAGCACCTCTTTCATTGGTACCAGTGTGAAGTCCTCGTGCGTCGCGAGGAACTGCTCGACGATGGCTTCGTTTTCCTCGTCCAGGATGCTGCAGGTCGCATAGACCAGGCGCCCGCCGGCCTTCACCAGGCGCGCCGCGCCCGCCAGGATAGACGCTTGTTTTTGATTGAGTTCCACCAGCCCCTGCGGCGACTGCCGCCACTTGACGTCGGGATTGCGACGCAAGGTACCAAGTCCGCTGCACGGGGCATCGACCAGTACGCGATCGATCTTGCCCGCCAGGCGCTTTACCTTCGCGTCGTTCTCGTGCGCAATCAAGACTGGATGCACGTTGGACAAGCCGCTGCGTGCGAGCCGCGGCTTGAGCTTCGCCAGGCGCTTGTCGGAAACATCGAAAGCATACAGGCGGCCGGTATTGCGCATTGTTGCACCTAGCGACAGAGTTTTGCCACCGGCACCGGCACAGAAATCGACCACCATTTCACCGCGCTTGGCACCAACGATCTGCGAGAGCAACTGGCTGCCTTCATCCTGCACTTCGATCGCGCCATTCTTGAACAGCGGCATATTTTGCAGCGCCGGTTTTTTCATCACGCGAATGCCGAGCGGTGCGAACGGCGTCGGCTCACAGGCGATGGGCGCCTCGGCCAGTGCCGCGATAACTTCCTGGCGTGTTGCCTTCAACGCATTGACGCGTAAATCCAGCGGCGCAGGCTGGTTCATTGCGTTGGCCAGCGCGAGCGTCTGCTCTTCACCGTCGTGCGCGACCAGCTTGTCGTACAGCCATGACGGCAAGTTGGCCCGCAGCGCGGTGGGCAGCGTCGAGCGGTCGATCTGCATCACGCGCGTCAGCCATTGCGTCTCGTCTTCGGACAGGCCACCTAGCGCGTCGACACCGACCGCATCGGCCAAGCCGAGCAAGGCCATGCGACGCATCGCCGGTCCATTGCCGGATTCAGCGAAATGCGTGTAGACGGTTTTATTGCGGAGCAGGCCGTACACGGCTTCGGCAATCACGCCGCGTTCGCGCGAGCCAAGTTTAGGGTGTTCGCGAAAATAGCGCGAAAGCGTGACGTCGGCCGGGCCGGTCAGGCGCAACACCTCGCGCAGCACCTCTTCAGTGCCGGCAACGATCGCGGGAGGCAATCTCATGAAATTCCTTCAGTTTGGTGAATGACGAATCGCTATGACTGCGATCCGCAAATGATCTGCGATGGCGCATCAGGCGCATCGATATGCACGCGGCCATCGGCGAGATGCAGACGGCCTTCGACGAACCAGCGGATGGCGCGCGGATAGATCAGGTGTTCCTGTTCCAGTACGCGCGCGGCCAGCGTTTCCTCGGTGTCATCCGGCAGCACTGGCACCGCGGCTTGCGCGACAATCGGTCCGTGATCCAAATCAGCCGTCACGAAATGCACGGTCGCGCCATGCACCTTGACGCCGGCGCTCAACGCTTGACGGTGCGTCGCCAGGCCGGTAAAACTTGGCAGCAAGGATGGATGAATATTCAACATGCGGCCGGCGTAATGCATGACGAAAGCTGCCGTGAAGACGCGCATGAAGCCCGCCAGCACCACCAGATCCGGCGCGAAGGCATCGACCTTCTCGCGCAGCGCCGCGTCGAAGGCTTCGCGCGTCGGATAATCGTGATGCGCAACAATCGCGGTCGGGATGCCTTGTCGTTCGGCAAAGATCAGACCGGCGGCATCGGCACGGTTGCTGATAACTGCAGCGATCTGCGCCGGCCATTTTTCATTTTTGGCCGCGCGGATGATGGCTTGCATGTTGGTGCCGCGACCGGAAATCAAAATGACGATCTTCTTCATGGCGCGCATTGTACCGTACCAGAGGTCGGAACAGGCTCATGCCAAGGTGATCAGATCAATCGGAAGAGCAGCAGTTTGACGGAAGACGCAGCCGCCTGCCAGCGGCTGGGAGGGAACTACTGGAAGGAATAGAACACGCGAAAAGCGATCTTCTTCTCCGCCCAGAAATCGGCGGCATCGCGAAATACGTCAAGCAGCGTCTCGCGCGCCTCCTTGTCGAATTTCGGCGTATTGGGCAATTGCTCAAGCACCACCAGGAAACCTGGCTGCGGACCCGCTTTGTGTGCGAGATCCGTCAGGCAATCCGACAAGGCATCGAAATTCTTGCCGAAATGCTTCGGAAAGTGAAAGGCCTCGGCGATCGTTGCCAGCACCTGCTGCTTGGTCGCGGCATGCGCACAATGCGCATACAGAAAATGCTGTCCCAGCCGGGCGGCCTCTTCCTGCAATTCGGTTACCCGAAATGCCCGGATCGACTGCACCACGTTCGGCGGCACGGTTTTAAACAAACTCATTTATCCTCTTCCCCGGCAAATTGATTGCGGCGCGCCGCGCGGCTGCGCGCGATTCATTCGGTGACCCGCTTGAAACTTCGGTAATGATCGTCGGTGTAATAGTATTCGTGCGGCGGCTGGCCGCCGGTAACGATCCGCCTTGCTCCCCTGTTGCGTGCACGCGGCGTCTTGACGGTAAATTCGCGATAATACCCGCGCTTCTGCCGCGGTAAAACCTTTTCATAGTTTCCGAATAGAGCGCCGTCCTTCTCGTAAGGAAAAGGCCCGCCTTGCCGAATTAACAAGATCGTGTGCTGAGCTTCCGGCGGCAGATCCGCGATGCGAACGGTGCGCAATCCACCGGAATCGAAGGCGGAGGCATTGTACGACAGTAATAAGGCCGTAACAAACAGCAAAAACCGCGGCAAAAAACGTGAAATCAGGCGCATTTCACCCCTATCCTTTTAGAAACTCCGCGTGCCTTGCGTTTACGCAACCGATGCAGGTTAGCGTGTTGCGCCGATTGAATCAATATGCCCGCTCGCTTCCCCGCTAACGGGAGATGTTGCAAAAAAGGAAAGTATCTCCTTTTTATGGGCCATTGCGTCCTTGCGGCCCAGTTCGATCAATTCGCAGGTGTAGCTTTTTTCAAACAAAAGGTAGGACGCCAGCGCCGAACCCCGCACCTCGGTCGCGCCGATACCTGACAGCAGAATGCGTACCGGACGGGGCAGGCTGCCGATGTGACGGCTGGCGATCAGGTCCAGCCGTTCCGACGGCGCGATCGTCAGCATTTCAATCGGCCGCAACTGCGTGCTAGCTTGCTGCTCCTCGGTGAGGAAGGACAGCGTATGGTTCACGCGGTTCAGGCGTTCAATGTCCACCTCCAGGCTATCCAGGAAGATGCTGGACATCGCATGCCCCGCGATCTGGGCCAAGCTTGGGTACTGGGCCATCGGCGCCTGATCGGCGACCGGTTCCAGCAAGCGGCCCGCACCGATCACGAATACCTTGTCGGCGCCCAGGTGAATGGCGGGCGAGATCGGCGCGATCTGGCGCATTGATCCGTCGCCGAAATATTCGCGGCGGCCGGCGCAATAAATTGGAATCGCGGGAAAGATCAGCGGAATGGCCGACGATGCGAGCAAATGGTCAATGCCGATTTGCGCGCGCATCGCAATACGCTGCGTACGGACCCA
>Ga0310811_10007843_pt1 | contig 13684 bp, 8 predicted proteins | sample YCmetagenome_FD_207642 | JGI IMG/M metagenome (GOLD analysis project Ga0310811, IMG submission 207642) | Soil microbial communities from experimental microcosm in Duke University, North Carolina, United States - YC | ecosystem: Engineered > Artificial ecosystem > Soil microcosm > Unclassified ... | reverse complement strand
GAGAAGGAGAGGGAGGCATAGGCCGCATAGACGTGCCGGTTATATTGCAGTGCATTCGATTGAGAGGTATCATAATAATAGACGGAGTTACCCGGCGTGGAGGAAGCCGGATCGAGGCTGAAGACGTCGGAAGTGCTGCCGATGTGCCGGATCTGCATCCTACCACCTGTTTCCAGCTTTACTTTTTCGCTGAGGGGCTGGGTATAATCGAGTCGGAAATTGGTCTCGTTGTCGTGTCCGTTGTTATTACTATAGGAGCCGGTAAATACGCTGTCGCCGGAGGGCAGGCTCTGGTTCTGGCTGTAGTAGGAGGTATTGGTGCCCTGGCTGCCCTGTACGGAGATGTTGAGTTCCCGATCTTCCTGCGGAAAAGTCTTTTTGTAGTTGAGGCTCCAGTCCAGGGATTTTCCTGAAAAGCGGTTCTGGGAATGGATACCGCTGTAGAAATCGGAGAGGGTAGCGCCCGAGGGGGCGTCCAGCTGCAGCTGTTCTTGCTGGGAATTGCTGTGGCTGTGGTTCCCGAATTCATTGTAACCGATGGAGCCGGAGAGGTTGTTGCGGTGGTTGATATTCCAGTCGAAGCCCAGCCCGGATTCATAGCCATGGCGGTTGAAGACGCTGTTGCCCTGCTGAAGAAGCCGGTTCTTGGTATTGGTGGCCGTGTCGTCGGAGAGCCGGTCGGAGCTGTTGTTGGTGGTGGAGTTGATCTGGGCGTTGCCGCTGAAGAAGGCATTGACGCCGAAATTGTCTTTGCGGGCATTGAGGTTGAGAGAGCCGTTCTGTAACCGGCTTCCCCCAGTGAGGCTGATGTTGCCGTTGATACCCCGGAGTTTGTTCTCCTTTAGAATGATATTGATGATGCCGCCGCCTTCTGCGTCATATTTAGCGCCGGGGCTGGTGATGACCTCGATGCTTTTTATCTGGCTGGCGGGGATGGACTGGAGGGCATCGGCCAGGCTGTTGCCAAAGATGCTGGAGGGTTTGCCGTTGATGAGGAACAGGATATTGGAATTACCCTGCAGCTCGACATTGCCGTCCACGTCCACGGATACCATTGGTACCTTTTTAAGCAGATCGGTTGCTACGCCGCCCTGGGAGGTAATATCCTTTTCGGCGTTGTAAACCATCTTGTCGATCTTATTTTCCACCAATCCCCGGGTAGCGGTGACTGTTACACTGGCCAGGTCCTGGGATTTTTTGGCCAGGAGTACATTTCCAAGTGCCAGGGACGGGATCCTTGCGCCAAGGGTGAATGGGCCAAAACTGCGGGGCTGGTAGCCGATAAATTCAACGGTCAGTGTATAGGTACCGGGCGCCAGGCCTTCCAGGGAGAAGGTGCCTTTGGGTCCGGTAGTGAGACCGTTGATGGGGTGGGTATTGTGGCTGGCGTAGAGGGAAATGGTTGCATATTCAACGGGGCTTTGGGAAACGGAGTCCATGATCCTGCCGGTGATCTTTCCCGGGCCGGGCTGGGTGGCCGTGGGAGAAGAGGCGGGTTTCTGAGCTTGGGCAATAAAGGAACCGCTCAATAAGATGAGCAACACATAATAGAAATACTTCATGATAGAGATTTGCAGCTATATGCCGCAAAATTACCGGCTTATTCTGACGAAATCCTGAAGGATATGTGAAAATAGCTATAGACTGTCGGGTCGACGGATATTCGGGGCGTTGGGAGGACGGGCGGTAGGAAGCCCGGAGGGGCTGACCGATGGCCCGTAAGGGCGGATCCGGGCCGAAATGCACGAGTTCCTTGAATGAGCGAGGGGCTAGCTTACTCTTTTTCCGTGCAGCAGCATGTCGACCGCCTGGTCGAGGCTACCGGCCCGGGTGATCGTGCCGGAGTTGACAAAGAAGATCTCATCGGCATTCTCGATCGTATTCAGACGATGGGCGATGATGACCCGGGTCGTCGTGTCCGGCAATTTCTGCAGGATGTCTTCCAACATTTTTTCTGTGACGGTATCTATATTGGCGGTAGCTTCGTCGAGGATGAGCAATTCCGGGTTGCGAAGAACGGCCCGCATAAAAGCGATGAGTTGTTTTTGTCCCAGGCTGATGCCATCGCCGCCGGAGGAGATGTTGGTATCCAGACCGGCATCGAAGCGGGTGAGCAGGGTCTCCAGGCCGGCGGCGCGGATGACTTCTTCCAGGTGTTCGTTGGAATAATCCTTATAGGCCGCATTTCCATATAAAAGATTGTCCCGCACCGAACCTGAGAAGAGAAAAGGTTCCTGTAAGATGAAACCGATCTTCCCGGACCTTTCTTTCGCGTCGTAGGATCGTATATCTTTCCCGTCCAGGTATACGGTACCGGCAGTGGGATCGTAGAGGCGAGCGATGAGAGAGGCGGTCGTGGTCTTTCCGCCGCCTGTGGGTCCGACCAGGGCGTAAGTCTTTCCTTTTTCCAGGCGGAAGCTGTTGTTATGCAGAACTTCCGTGCCGTCGGGGTAGTGGAAGGATACGTTGCGGAATTCCAGAAGGGGAGCGTTGACACCTGCAGCGGAGCGGTCTGTGGATGATACCACGGTCAGGGGCGCAGAAACGTCGGCTGTCTGCCCGGCGGGCAGGGTAGACAGGTCGGATTCCAGGGATAGGATCTGGGAGATCCTGTCCCATCCGGCCAGGGCGATCTGGAAGTTGGCCCACAGGGCGGCCATCTGCCGTAAGGGATCATAAAAATTGACTACATAGGAAAAGAAGCTGATAAGGAAGCCGGCGGTAAAATGCCCGGTCGAGATCAGGTAGATCCCAAAGCCCAGCACGATGAACTGTCCCATGCTGGAAGCAAAGCCGGATACCGGCATGAAGACGTTGTTGGCGATACCGGCCTGGACAGAGGCGGAATAATTCTGCCGGTTGACTTCATTAAACTTTTTTACAAAATAGTCCCGCCGGTTAAAGGCAATGATGACCTTAAAGTTATTCAGGCTTTCCTGGACCTCCGAACTCAGCAAACCCGTGCTCTTCATGCTCATGGCATTTTTTTTCTTCACCCAGGGGGAGACGAATTTGGTAAAGATCCACAGCAGCAGGGCGGGGGTGAGGGTAGCCAGGCCCAGGCGGAAGTTAAGGGCCAGCAAGAAAATGCCGGCGCCGGTGATGAGAAAGAGGCTGGAGACAAACTGCATGAGGGACTGGGAAAAGAACTGGTTGATCTTATCCGTGTCGTTGTTCACCCGGGATATCAGGTCTCCGGCCTTGTTCTGTGAAAAGAAGGCTACGGGCAATTCCTGGAGCTTGGTGAAAATGGCGTTGCGGAGAGCGAACAGGAGATTCTGTCCGAAACCGCCCATTAGTACGGTACGCAGGTAGATCGTCACCATGGCTCCCAGGTAGATGATCAGCAGAAGGCCGCAGTTCACCAATACGCCATGGTAGTTCTTTGTCAGGATATATTTGTCGATGGTGATGCCGATGATCATGGGGGCCAGCAGGCTGAGCACCGAGTTGATCAGGATAGCCACCAGGGCCATGATGAGCTTGCTGCGCTGTTCGGGCAGGAGGCCCACCAGCTTACGCAGGGCTGACCAGGTGGAGCTTTTGGGCTGTTGTTCCGCGACGATGTTAAGATTGTAGTTCGTGCTGCTCATAGTGACTGGTGCTACGTTGTGAATTATAGATTTGTACATATTCCGGACAGGTCTCCATCAATTCCTCATGGGTTCCGGCAGCAATCATTTCTCCTTCCATCAGCAAGATGATCTGTTCATATTGCTCGACGGCGGCTATTTTTTGTGTGACCGACAGCAGGGTGATGCCGGGATAGTTGCGGCTGACATTATCCAGGATCTTTTGTTCTGTATTGCTGTCCACTCTGGCAGTGAAATCGTCCAGCAGCAGGACACGGGGATTCACCGCCAGAGCCCTGGCCAGCATGATACGTTGTTTCTGTCCGCCGGAAAGGCTGCTGCCCCTTTCGGAAACGATGGTGTTGAGTTTGTCCGGTAGCGAGTCGATGAAGTCCTTTAACTCGGCCGTAGCGATGGCTTTTTCCAGGGATTCATCCGTTACCGTGTCGCTGAAGGCGATGTTCTCCCGGATGCTCATGTTAAAAATGATGCTGTCCTGGAAGACAAAACCGACCTGCTGGTGGAAGGTTTCTTTTTCATAAGCTTCCAGGGGGTGCCCGTCAAATTCGATGGAGCCTGAGGAGGGCCGGATGAGGGCGGTCAGCAGGTGGAGCAACTGCGTTTTGCCGGCAGCGGTAGGGCCGATGACGGCTGTCCTGGAGCCGGCGGCTACGGAGAAGGATATATTTTTCAGGGCCATTTTTTCTCCGTAGGAAACGGATATGTCTTTCAGGGATACATCGCCCCGCAATGTTGTTTGGAGGGTGCCGGTGTCTTTCACGTCCGCGGCGTTGAGGATGCCCGTAATACGCTGATAGGAGGCGGTAGCCTGTGCGATCACATTACTCATGAAGCCGATGATCAGGATGGGGAAGATCAGCATCGCCAGGTAATTGGAAAAAGCGGAATAATCGCCCAGGGTCATCTTTCCCGTGATGACAAAATGTCCCCCCAGTGAGAGAATGGCGAGAGTGGCCAGATTCGCGGTGAAAATGATGACAGGAATCAGGGAAGCAAAGAGCTTGAGGATCTGTATCCCGAAGCCCATGGCCTTTGTATTGGCCTCCATAAATTTATGGTATTCCTGTTGCTGGGAGTTGATCACCCGGATCATGGCTGCTCCCAGGATGCTCTCGTTAATGACCTTGTTCAGCCAGTCGATCACTTCCCGGGCTTTGATAAAGAGGGCCCTTACTTTTTTCAGGATGAAGGCAAAGGTGCCGCCGATGATGGGGATAATGGCAATCACCACCAGTCCCAGTTTCCAATTGATGGAGAGCAGCAAAATGCTGGCGCCTATAATAACGAACAGGGATGAGGCGATGGAGACGATGGCCTGGGAAACGAACATCTTTATGGAGTCCACGTCCGCAGTAAGATTGGTCAGGAGCCGCGAAGGATTGGATGTTTGAAGGAAGCTGTAGCTCTGCCGGGCAATCTTTTCGGCCAGGCGTGTACGCAGGTCGCGGGCTACCCGTTCCGAAGCATAAGTTTGTACGATACCCTGCAGAAAGCCGAAGACAAAAACCAGGATGGCTGCTCCCATAAATTCCCAGGCGATGTGAGACATATCGAAGGAATGGGCGATGAAGGCATCGATGCCGTGGGAGATGATCTTAGGGATAAGGAGGTTGATGCCATTGCTGAGGAAGGCCAACATAAGCAATAGCAGGATAAGTCCCCTATAGGGGGTCAGGAGGGAGAAGATGCCCGGTGGTTTGGGGCCGGGTGTGCCTGGCTGTGGTCCGCGGGCAACGGCGGCGGGCCCATCGGGCTTGCCAACGGCCGGATGAGGAGGGCTGGTACTGGCCGAAGATCCGGTTTTTCCCCTGGCTTCTTGTCCGTTAGTCTTGTTCATGCCGCAAAAATAGCAAAATAAAGACTGGGGGGAAGCAGCATTCGTCTAAGCGGGAGGGAATGACGGTAAAACGCGGGAAATCACCGGCGAGCGAAGAAGGAGGGGGAACCTGTTAACGAAGGCGCGAGGGGCAATAAAGGATGAGGGCCTATAACTCTTTCAGCAGTTCCATGATCTTTTTTCCGGCCACAGTCCAGTTGAGGCGTGTTTGGAATTCATTAAACGAAGAGAGGGCCAGGTCTTCATATAACTGATAATTTTCATACCGGCTGAGGATATATGCTGCATAGTCGGTGGCGGGGGCCGATAAGGGGAAGAGCCTGCCGTTGACATCCTCTTTGACGATGGTGGGGACGCCGCCGATATTGGTAGCTATGGCGGGGACGCCGAAGGAATTGGCTTCGCAAAATACCAGGCCATAGGCTTCAGCCTTCGTGGGTAATACAAGGAAATGGCTTTCGGCCATTAATTTTTCGAGTTGAGCTACGCCGGCCGGGGTGGATTTGCTGATAAAGCCGTGATCGGTTACGTGTTCCGGCAATTCCGAAAAGGGGAGGGAGCGGATCCCGGCGATATGCAATTGAGTTGGGAGGCCGGCCTTATTGAGGGCCTGCATGATCTGTACGGCCAGCTCGCCGCCTTTGCGTTCCCAGTCGACGCCCAGGAATAAAAGGTTGCAGGTGGTCCTGGACCGCTGTCTCACGATGTTTTTTATATCATCGAGGGACCGGTTGCATTCGATATTGGCGCCGAAGGGAACCACTTTAACCTTTTTTGGATCGACCTCATAGTGGGCGATGGCAGTTTCTGCTGCCCAGTCCGAAGCATAAAGCGCCAGGGCGCAGGAGCTCAGGGCGGTCTGTTCCAGTTGGTTACCTTTTTTAATTGTCTCGGCGGTCAGGTTGGAGAAGTTATTATAGAATCCCACCATACCGGCGAAGGTAGCGTCCGTGTAGAATATTTTGGGTTTGGGTGTATCCAGGCAGGCGATGGGAAGGGAGCCGGGGCAGAAAACAAAATCGGAGGCGGGGCTGATCCTTCCTTCGATCTGCCGTGCATAGCCTTTTGCCACAGCCAGGTTTCTTTCGATGAGATAACGTTTGCCCAGCGCGGCATATAAGGACCTTTTTGCCTTAAATACTTTTTCGTGCCGCATTTGCAGGTCGCCGATATATTCCAGTTCTGCGTGATGATCGGCCAGGGTCTTGGCGATATTGTATCCCAGGCCAGACCAGTTATGGACGTCGAGTGCGTTATATGTAGTGATGTAAGATATCTTCATGGATTGGGGAATGGGGGATTGAAATGGTTAATAGGCATTCTTATCTCCTTTTATAGTGCGGTACACCGTTAGGAAAATCACCCGCAGGTCCAGCCAGAGGCTCCAGTTCTCCATGTACCAGATGTCATGCTCGATCCTTTTGCGCAGCTGTTCCGGTTGTTTGATCTCTCCCCGGAAGCCATTGACCTGGGCCCAACCCGTTACGCCGGGTTTGACGAAGTGGCGGATCATATATTCTTCCATGATCTTTGAAAAAGTCTCCGTGTGCAGCAGCATGTGTGGCCGGGGGCCAACGACGGACATATCGCCCATCAGGACGTTGACGAACTGGGGCAATTCATCCAGGTTGGTCTTGCGGAGGAATTTGCCGAAGGGAGTGATGCGGGTATCATTTTTTGTCACCTGCCGGGTATGGGCGTCTTTATTAACGGAGAGGCTACGGAATTTAAAACAGCGGAACTGTTTGTTGTCTTTCCCGGAGCGCATTTGTACAAAAAAAACAGGTCCTTTCGAATTTAATTTGATAAGAATGGCCATAATGGGTACCAGCCAGGACAATATGAAGATGATAACAAAGAGACTGAATAGAATATCAAAGCCACGTTTCTTTACGCTATTAGTGATATCTTCCAGTGGTTCGGACCGGAGGGAGAGGATGGGGAATTCGTCCAGGTATTCCATATGGGTCTCCCGGTTGACATAAAATTTAAAATCGGGTACGAACCGGAAGCGGATCAGGGATTTTTCGGCCGTATGCGCCATTTCATAGATGGAGGTATTTCGTTCCGGGGAAATGGTGGAATAGATCTCGTTGATATTATTCTTGACGGCATAGGATACGCATTCGTCGATGTTGCCGATGATGGGCAGGGAAGTGAGCTCATTGACCAGTTCCCGGTCTTCGAAGAAACCTTCTACCATCAGGTTCCTGTTCTGCATGGAGAAATTGTGGGCTAATTTCCGGGCCACCTCGTTATATCCGACGATGACTATTTTTTTCCCCACCTTGCTCATCTTATTCATGTAGAAGGAACCTCCGATCAGCGCAGCCCGCGCAGCCAGCAGGATAGCGCTGAAGCCGGCAAAGCTCAGCAGCACGAAGAGGCGGGAGAACGGATAATGGTAAAAGAATATGAACAGGACCATGCCTATGAAAAAAAGGATCAGGCATTTTACCGTCCGTTTGGTAAACCGCTCGAAGCTGGGATTGCTTCGGTCGATATAGAGGGCTGTGCTGTAGGCTGACAGCAGCCAGATCATGTTGGCTACGATAAACAACACGATGTATTCTGGTCCGGCGCTGGCTGGGATCTTGTGCATGAAGTTCATGAGGAAGAGATGCACGATATTCAGCGCCAGCAGGTCTACACAGACAAAGAAGGAGCGAAACAGGTTGATATAACGGTTGTTCATAAAGCGAAAGTTGTAATGGGTGAATGAGTTGAATCAGGGCGGTTCTCAGAAAGCAATCAAGAATATATTGAATAGAATAGGTTAAAACGACTTGCGCAGTTTCAGGATCAGGCCGCTGGAGTTATAGAACAGGCCACCGGAGTCGAAAGCTGCCACGCAACCGGCTTGCCAACCATCCATCAGGTCTCTGTTCACTTCCAGGTAAGCGGAAAACTGTCGCACTTCCTTCCAAATCCCGTAGCGGGGCGGAAAGAAGGTGCGGGCAAGGGAATGCCCCCATTTGCTGGTGCCGAAAGTGCCGTAGTTGAAGGAATAGGAAGCCTTAGCGGTGAACTGATAATTCCCCGCGGCCCCTTCCATGCCAGCATACCAGGCCACCACTCTATTGTTATTAAAGTAATCCGTGGGGTCGTTGGGCAGTCCCGCCCTGGTCGAAGTGCTGGTGGTGATGAATGGATTGCCGACCCCCAGGCCCTTATAGGACCAGCCATCTTCGTATTCATTATTGTTATAGTAATTCTCATCGCCGGACTTGGTTAGTTTTGAGTTGGGATAACCTGCCTGGTCCTTGCTGTAGAAAAGCTCTACCAGGAATTTATGCCATTGGAAGCCACTCTCGCCGGGGGCTTTATTGAGAAGGCTGATCCCGTTGAGCCCGTCTTTTATATTGGCGAGTTTGGCAAGGGCGCCTTCGTCATAAAAGTTCTGGCGGTAGACGGCCAGCCGGACATTGTCAAAGTCATATTCCATTTTCACGTCGATGGAGCCCAGGTGGTTGCCTATTTTTGACCCGGCGTAGGTCTTTCCCATGACGACGTAGGTATAGGTCTTCCAGTCGGACAGGTATTTATTGGTGCTGTTAACGAGCAGCTGTCTTCCCCAATAGGCCTGGTGGTTGAAGCCGCCAAAAAGGTGCAGCCGCCAATCCGGGCGGCCCAGCCGGGCGTAGAAGGAAGACTGATGGAAAAAGGTTTGCGACTGGACGAAGCCGTGTGGCTGCACCCGCGGCAAATCTCCCAGCCATCCGTGAGCGAAGTTGCCTTTGACAGCGAACAGCTCGCCGAAGAGGGGGATGGACCAATAATTCGGGATCGAGAGCTGTACCTGTGGTATGCCCAGGGCGTTGCCGGAGACGGAAAAAGCACCGGAGGACAGCGTAGTGTCCACCAGGCCCATCATCTCTTTGACGCGGCCTGCCTTGAGCTCGAAGATGCTGACCTTTACTTTGGCATATCCTTCTATCAGGGTTGTCCGTGAACCTTGCCCGATATCCTGCCTTAGCTCCAGGGAGGCGCCCCAATCGAAGAGACGTGTTCGGTCACCTGAGACCAGGTCCGTAGGCAGGCTTTCCACGGTGTCGTAGTCTTTGCGGGCCATGCCGATAAAGCTGGCGGAGATACCAGGGAGGGGGATGCTCCCGAATTGATTGGAACGGAGCCAGAACGGAACATGGTCTTTACTAGTCAACACCCCTTGAGCCTGGACGGAAGCGTGATAGCTGCTGCCTCTTTCTGTCTCCGTTTCTATCTGGGCGTATGAAAGGGTGTAAGAAAAGCCGAGAAAAAATATGAGGAAAATTCTATTCATACATGGTGAGTGGCGTTAATGTTGGGATTATTTATCTCCCAGATTCCTGAAGTTGAAAGCCGATCCCTTTTGTCTTAGTACTTTGATCCGGACGAATTCTTTGCATAATAAAAAAAGGAAGATGGAATTGGTGACCGCATATCGTTTAAAAAGCCGCCGGGGTTCCTGGTAGAGGCGGTAGAGCCACTCCAATCCATTGCGCTGCATCCATAGGGGGGCCCGTTTCTGAATACCCAGGAGTACGGGTAAGGCGCCTCCCACTCCGATCATCGTCCCTTTTATCCTGTTCTTCATCATGCCCATCCAAAGCTCCTGTTTAGGACAGCCCAGGATGACGAAGACAATTTTAGCTCCTGAGTTGTTGATGAATTGGGCGGTCAGTTCTACCTCGGCGGGGGACAGCTCCCGGAATGGAGGGCTGAACATACCCGCGATCTTCAGATTGGGATAACGTTCGGGCATGTTTTCCCGGATACTGGTGAGCATGGCTTCGGTGCCGCCGTAGAAGTATACGGGGATCGCCTTGTGCTCAGCTTCCTTTAACAGGTCAGGCAGCAGGTCCATGCCTGCCACCCGATCTTGCCGGACCCCGTGTAATAATTTAAGTCCCCAGGTCAGCGGCATACCGTCCGGGGTGATCATGTCGGCATTGTTGACGATGCTGGCGAAGGAGGCATTGGTATATGCTTCCACCAGCATGTGTACATTGGCGATACAGGTGTACGAGGAGCTTTTGTCGGACATTTCCACCAGTTCATTTACGAAGTTGCGGTAGGTGCCGGTGTTGATGTTAATACTAATCAATTGTTTTTGCATACAGTATCGTTTTGTAGATATCTATTAAGTGTTGTTTGTTTCTTTCAGGTGTATACTCAGAGAGATAGGTGGCGAAAGCATTTTGTTGGTACATGGACTGCCGGGAGTCATCCATTTCCTGCCATTCCTTCAATTTCTCCGCCAGTTCCCCGGCATTGCCGGCTTTATAATGAAGGCCATTGCTCCCATGATGAATGATGGCCGACATGGCGCCCAGGTTGCTGGCTATTATAGGAGTGCCGGTGGCCAATGCCTCCAGGATTGTCATGGGCATGCCTTCGTACCAGATGGAAGGAAAGATGAGCGCCGTGCAGGACTTCATGGCTTGTTCCACTCCGGCCGGATCGAGGTTGCCCAGGAGCCGGATATTGGTATGTTGCTGTGCAGCCAGCAGCACATCTTTTTTCAGGGGACCGTCGCCGGCGATGTGCAGTTCGCAGCCGGAGAGGGTGGCTGCTTCCAGCAAAACCTGAATTCCTTTTTCGGTCGAAAGCCGTCCTACGAAAAGAAAGTGGCGACCTCTTTTCACTGGGCAGATGTCAGGGGGGGCGTTGATTTTAAAGTTGGGTTTGATCACCATTTTTTCGGGATCGATGCCAAACGATGAGTCCGAAAAAAGTTGTTTTGAAAATGCCGTAAGCAGGATGTATCGGTCAATGAGTTGCCAGGTGCCCAGCTTTTTATGGAACCAGGTCGTAAAGGCAAGCCAGAAGGTTTGGAAATGGGAGTTGCGGTATACTTTTTTTCGGATAGCCTGCCAGGGGAAGGCTGCATGGAGACTGTTGGTGAACAGGTCGCCGTCATACAGCAACGTGGCGGAGGGGCAGAGCAGCCGGTAATTGTGCAGGGTCATCACGACGGGCACGCCGGCCTTTTGGGCTACCCGGATGGCGATGGGGCCAATGGCAAAGTGAACATTGTGAAGATGAATGATATCCGGCTGTACTTCGCTGATTTTTTGCTTCAGCTTGCGGGCGGCAAAAGGATTCCAGAAGGAGAGGAGGAATTGGAGGGCGCCTTTCAGGCCGGGCTGGTTGCGGAATTCCAGGACTTCGACAAACTCGGATTCTTCCAGGAGTTTACGCTCCTGGTTAAATACGGCGTCTTCTCCTCCGGCCTGCTGATAATAGGTATGTATCATCAGGATTTTAAGACGGCGGGGCGCATGGGAATTAACCAGCTTTGGCTGGGAAGCCATGGTGGATGCTGACAGCAAGATGTTGATTTTAAGGGTTGAAAGCCTGCCGGGTTTGACAGCAAGGCCTTCGTTGAGAATTGCGATGGGTGATAACCGGCAGAAGCCGGTCAATTAGCTGGCTTTGACAGCCGGCTTGAGTTTGCTCTTCGAAAACCTGTTAAGTGCCGACAGGATCTTTTTTTCCACCTTGAGATGCACCAGGAAACCGGTCAGGATGCAGAACAGGGCGGCCAGGGGATAGATCCCATAGTTGATCCAGGCCTTGTTGCCATGAAAGCCCATCACATTGATGGACTTGAAAAGAATGGCCAGTACCACCGGATGAACCAGGTAGAGGACATAGGACGAATCACCCAGGAGGGCGAAGAAGCGGGTGAGGGCGGTGTCCTTTGACAATCTCAGCTGGGCGAGGCCCAGGATGATGAGCCCTGAAGCCAGTCCATAGGACACCCGGCTGGCGATAGTGAATTTGCCGAAGTTGGCCGGGAAGAGCCATGAGCACATCCAGGTAACCGCGAAGAGAAACAAACCGATGGTCCATAAGGGACGGGCGGCGGGCAGTTTCCCGGAGCCGTCAGTCTGACGGCCGGAAACCGACGAGCGGTTGGCGAAAGGCCTGACCGTGGTAGTCCCTTTTTTAAAAAGATAGGCCGTCAGGATGCCCAGCAGGAATTCCAGGTGGAAGCCGCTGGCAAAGAACGGGATGTCCACATGATGGCTATTCCCGACGGGGAAAATCAATTGAAAGAAAAGCAAGCAACCGTAGGTAAGAGAGAAGATCCAACAAACCTTTTTCCCGGTGAGGATGCCGATACCGAACATCCAGTAAAAAAACATTTCAAAACAGAGGGACCAGGCTACGGTAAGGAATGGGCTGAGCTGCTGGGGGATCAGCAACAGGGATTTTACGATATAAGAAGTATGGGTCAGAGCGGCGGAGATGTCTTCGTTCCCGCCCTTGGTAGTTTTTAGTAAAAGAAAGACCAGGCTGATCCCTGCGATGACCCAGTAAATAGGGTAGATGCGGATCAGTCGTTTGGACATGTAACGGGGCCATTGTGTCGGCCGGCCGATGTCATCCGAGTGGGCATAGTAGATGATAAAGCCGCTGAGTACAAAGAAAAAGTCCACGGCATTCCAGCCCGGGTCGAAGAAACCTCTGAAGGAATTGACGCCAAAATAGAAATTCTCCGACGCCGTGATGTGGTGGAAGACGACGATGAGGGCGGCGATGCCGCGGGCGAACTGTAAATAAATTAATTTCTTGTTCATGGCCTATTTGACGAAGGCGTTGAGCAGCTTATACTTTACCCGTTCCGGAATGGAATAGGGTTTGGTGAACCGGGCGATGATCTTTTTGTCCAGCCTTATATCATCTGAAAAGAGAAAGGATGTATTACCGGATTCATCCAGTTCGGTCGCGAACCGGTGGAATCGCTCTTTTGTATGGGTGGCGTCTCCGTTGAACCCGATATTGAGGATCTTGGAGGTCGCGGGGAAAACCGTATAGGTTCCGTGTTTGAACTGATGGTAACACCAGCGAATGGCCCAGGAGTTGATGTCTCCTTTCATTTGCCTGTCCAGCATACCGGCCATGTCAGAGCCCATTTGATTGAACGCCTTTCGCAAGGCACTATTGCCGGAAAAAGAGGAGTAGTCCTTTACCGTCCAATCCACCGGGAGCCATTTCTCTTTCCAGGTGGCCCATCCCCAGGATGTGGCCCGGGTGGTGAAATAAGTTGCCCGGGAATCCAGCTCAACCATCGGGCGGCTATAGCCACCTATGGAAAAGACTCTTGGGTTATTCTTATAATGGTCCAGGGCCTGGTTACAGAAAGAGAGGAAATTGGTGCTGCTGACCAGGTCGTCCTCCAGGACGATGACCCGGCCATACTTATTGATCAGTTGGGTCACCCCATCTATGATGGAGTTAGCCAGTCCTTTGTTGGCTGACGACT
>Ga0310811_10007842_pt1 | contig 13685 bp, 9 predicted proteins | sample YCmetagenome_FD_207642 | JGI IMG/M metagenome (GOLD analysis project Ga0310811, IMG submission 207642) | Soil microbial communities from experimental microcosm in Duke University, North Carolina, United States - YC | ecosystem: Engineered > Artificial ecosystem > Soil microcosm > Unclassified ... | reverse complement strand
AGCCATCCGGTACGTGTATGCCTTCAATCCTGGAAAGTTCCCCCAGGTTCGCGCCTTTCCCTCCAACAACCATGAGTTTTGTTCTGTCAATATCCCGAAAACCAGGGACAAAGGAACTCATATGTTCCCTCCTTTAATAGAACGCAGATTGCTCGCTTACCACCATAACCTCTCTTCACTTTGTTTCCACCTGAGTATAGGGGAAAGGACGCCAAAAAAAACCGTCCAAAAAGGCAGTGTGTCAGTAGACAGGAGGTGATACAATAATAGTGGAGAAGCATGGCTCGTTTTGGGGCTCGGAGAAGACTCATATCTCCTTTATGCTCTATGTTGTAAACATCAAGAGGATCGTGGCTCACTTTTTGTGAGGATGAGCCACTCTTAATATACTTGCTGTTGTCCACTCCTGACGCAACTCTGCCGCGCGACGCATAATCCGCTCTTGCAATTCCTTGCCGTCCCCGTTTGTATGGCCTGGAGTATTTTGCACGCCCTCCGGAGGGATTTAAGGTAGTATTTACGGTAGCCTGAGAGACTATGTAGTTGGCATAATGCCGTTTGACGTTGCCAACGACTTCGCCACAGCATTATTGCAGGAAGCCAGGGCCGTCAAGCCAAAGCCAAAAATCTCTGCTTTGGAACGATTCTCACAGTATAATCAAACCTCTCGCTTTGGATGGGGGGGGCGCTAAATCACAAAAAAGGCTGCTTCAATGTCTCTTGACAGGGCAAGGAGCTGATTTGTATAATTCGGATAATTTATAGAATTGGTTGGTATTGTCAACTTGCGGATCGAAGAGAACGACGGTTCTCAAATAATGCTTCTTGCGAAGGAAAAGGCATCGTTTATGGAAGGAGCCAGGTAAGCATTTTTTTCTTATTTAGCGTGGTAGATAATGATCCGTGCAGATGAACGCGTCCTCGCTTGCCGGGCTCCTTCCGTCATCTGATTGTGCAGTATGATCAGAGAAAATAGAGTGATTATGGATTCTGAAATGAATCCATAATACATTTATGGAGGATAGAGAAGATGCCTATGAGCGACAAAGATTTAAAAAAAATGATCCCGATCGCAGATGCCATTGCAGAGACATTTGGAAAACGCTGTGAAGTCGTGTTGCATGATTTAACGCGACCCCAGGCATCGGTCGTATACACGAAAAACGGGCACGTCACAGGACGCAAAATTGGTCAATCATTCCATCATCTGTTTCCCAAAGTGTTAAGCTCCAGCAAATTTAATGACGATCACTTGAGCAATTACAAAACGATCGCTGACGATGGTAGAGTGATAAAATCATCGACGGCGCTGATCCGTGATGACAATGATATGGTCGTAGGGGCATTTTGCATTAACTTTGACGTTGATGATTTGTTGAAATCAAAAATGTTCGTTGAAGAGTTCGTTTCGATGGACGAGGCGGAAAGTCTGCGCGAAGAGAAGGAAATTGTCGACAGCGTATGGGATGTCGTGACGAACCTCATCCGGTATGCAGTCGAAGAATATCCGGTATCGGTGAACGAGATGACCAAGCACGACAAGCTGAAAATTGTTTCGTTTTTAAACGAAAAAGGTCTGTTTCTGATCAAAGGAGCCATTGACGAGCTTGCAATATCCTTGAACATCTCCAAAGTAACGATTTATGGATATCTCGACGAATTGAAATCGCCAGGAGAAACGGCCTGAGATTGTTGAGAAGATAGCGTATTACTGGCATAAATACTGAGATGGCTCAGGTCAGGGTGGAGACTCTTTTGTGGAGAGGGCTCCATTTTTGCTTTTTGGCAGAATAAAGAGGTAAATGGCAGATAAAAAAATATCCCAATAGCATAAAAATTTATTGACATTCGGTTATCGTTACCTTATAATACAAATAAGATTATTAACGATCTATTAAGGTAAACTAAATATGTTGTAAAAAGCACTCAGGAACAGCGCTTGTCGCATCTACTGAAAGCTGATTGTACAGCATTATAATTGTAGGGTGTGAAATTATGCCAGAAATTTTATGTCTTTCTACATCTGACCTGCGTCGTGTGCTCACATTTGAAGCGACGATGGAGGCGGTCCAGCAGGCATATGTTGCGCATTCATCAAAGACGGGGCAGACGTATCCCATCATTCGAGAGAAGCTTTCAGCGGAAGCCGTATTTGGTGTCAAAGCCGGCTATTTGGAGCAAGGGAATGTTTTGGGATTAAAGGCTGCGGGCTATTGGAAGAGGAATCGGGAGCGCAATGAGGAAGCGCATCAAGCGACGGTTGTCCTGATAGATCCGGAAACAGGCAAACCGAGAGCCTTTATGGATGGAAATTATATTACGACGATTCGTACGGGCGCAGCTGGTGCAGTTGCTGCGAGATGTCTGGCGAAACAGGATGCGCAAGTGTTGGCGGTGATTGGAACCGGAGTTCAGGGGAAAATCCAGACGGAGGGCATCCTGAAAGTCCGGCCTGACGTGAGGCATGTGCGCTGTTTTGGGTTGACTGGACGTTCGGTGGTCGAATATACGGCGCAATTTCAGGGCCGGGTGGAAGTGAGTGTCTGCAAGAGTGTGAGAGAGACTATTGAAGGTGCAGACATCATCGTGACCGCAACACCGGCCATTCATCCTCTTCTGCTGAGAGAGGATCTCAAGCCAGGAGTGCATATCAATGCCATGGGGGCGGATACAAAAGGCAAATCCGAGCTGGACGAATCGGTCTTGAGTGTCGCTGAGATATTTACTGATGATCTTCGGCAAGCGCGAACGATCGGCGAATTACAACGAAATCCGGACAGGGTCGCGACTGAGATTGGCGATGTGCTGCTGGGAAATCATGCTGGAAGGCAGCGCGAAGAGCAAATTACCGTCTTCGATTCGACGGGCATTGCTTTGCAAGACCTGACAACGGCAGAACTGGCTCTGGAGATTGCGCTGAAGCAAGGTGTGGGAAGCACATTGTACTGGTAGAATCACCTGTGGCTACGATGACATAGTGATAAAGAAAATCAGTACGTGTTGATTTTTTTACTCAATGATGTGAGATAAAGTACCTGATACATGATGTCAACAGGACATGAGACCAGGGGGGTCTCAGTTTGTGTATTAGCGTGCTTTTTTTTGTTTCGCTGGAAGCAACAGACGTGTTGCATATTACACATTTGGAGGCTGTTATTCATGGGTAGATATGGAATCGAAGGGCGAGTAGCGCTTGTGACTGGTGGGGCCAAAGGGATAGGTGAAGCCATTGCCACATTATGTGCGCAAGAAGGGGCACGTGTGGTGATGATGGATTATGACGCAACGGCGTTGGAAGCAACCATTGCCAAACTGAGGGTAGAGCACTACGAAGTAACAGGCGTCGTTGGAGATGTCTCCAAACCAGCAGATTGCAAACGTGCCGTAGATACTGCCGTCGCACAGTACGGGAAATTGCAACTCCTGTTCCCCAATGCTGGAGTTCCCTTGATTGCGAGCGTAAAGGATGTAGAACCAGAGGACGTGGATCGGGTTGTGGACATTAATCTCAAAGGTATGATCTACATTTGCAAATACGCAATCCCCGAATTGATGAAAGCGGGCGGTGGTGCCATTGTCACGACAGGCTCAGAAATGGCGTTCGCCGCTGATCCTGCAAATCCAATCTATGATGCTTCCAAAGCAGGGGTTGTGATGCTGACTAAATCGATGGCTTTGGATCTTATTCAATACAATATTCGCGTGAATTCTGTCTGTCCAGGAGTAACCAATACCCCTCTTTTACAGCAAGAGGTGGAAACGAGCCCCGATCCGAAGCAGAGGGAAGAAGAGAACAATGCCTGGGCACCTATCGGCAGAGTTGCCGATCCGATGGAGATTGCCCATCCCGCAGTATTCCTGGCGTCTGACATGGCTTCATTTATGGTCGCTTCGGCTGTAATGGTAGATGGCGGCTTTACCGCCAAATAAGGTACGACACTCTCTCTACGAGACAATACCGTCAAGTTCATTACCACCACTACAAAACAATGGAGGATGAAAGTATTGGAGCGAGATTATCAGAGGATTTTAGAAATTGACGACAGCGCATCAGCGAAATCTGTTGCTTCTGATGAAAAGCTTGAGAAAAATGCTGTTGGACTTGCAGGCGCGTTTGGCATGTCACTGGCATTTGTTTCGCCGACAACCGGTGTTATGTTTATCAGTACCCTCATCGCATCGCAAGCAGGATTAGCATCTCCATTTGCATTTATCGTCGGGACCCTGGGCGTATTGCTTATGGCATGGGTTTTAGCCATGTTCGCGCATGAAACCCCGGCGGCAGGAACGTTCTATACATTCAACAGTAAAGGTATTGGACCGCGTGCAGGCTTTATGTCGGGCTGGCTCTTACTCATCGCGTATGGGTTACAGGGTCCGCTGAACGCGGCTCTCTTTGGCTCCTTTTCATCAGATGTCGTGTATACTATTTTTCAGGTAAGGATTCCCTGGGAGATTTTATCGGTTCTGGTGATCGTTTTCGTGAGCTGGCTCGCTTATCGGAGCGTAAGCCGATCTATGAAAGCGGATCTTCTCTTTGTTTGTCTCGAAGTATTGATTGTTGGTTTCCTCGTAGTCTGGGTGCTTGTAAAAGGGGGAGCGCAAGGACAACACTTCAGCTCTTTTACACCTGCCAATCCATTACATGGTTTTAGCGGGATTGGTCTCTCATTCGTTTTCATTCTGTTTGCCTTCTTCGGTTTTGAGTCCTCCATTACCATCTCGGAGGAAACGAAAAATCCGAGGCGGAATGTGCCGATTGCTTTGATCCTTTCCGTCGCGCTCACTGGAATTTACTTTGCCATTACGACCTATGCGATTATTGTCGGTTATGGTCCATCGCATATTCAAGATTTCGTCCATAGCGCCGCTCCTCTCAGCGATATCGCTAATAGATACTTAGGACATGGGTACCAGATAGCGGTTGATCTTGCCGGAGTCAGTGCCCTCGTTGCTGTACTTATCGCTGCGCACACGGCCAACTTCCGCGTCCTCTTCGCGATGGGTCGTGAAGGTGCATTGCCAAATGCGCTGGCCCGGTTGAGCAAGCATCATACACCTAAGAATGCCATTGTTGTCTACTCGCTCTTTTCTATCGTGGTGACACTCGTTGCAGGTCTGGCCTGGGGACCGGGGGTCACGGGGGCATTTGGATACCTGGGATTCTGGTCAAGCCTGGGCGTTATGCCCGTGTACTTGATGGTGTGCATTGCTTTGTGGCGATTTGCTCGCATGACGGGAAGATTCTCATGGTTCAAACATGGTCTGGTCCCGTTTGTCACGCTTATCTTTTATATCTTCCCGATCGTTACCAGCTTGTATCCGTATCCTGGAATGCCGCTCGCGGCCATGCCGTGGTTAACGCTGCTTTTTGCGCTCATCGGATTTGCTATCATTTACACGATGGGAAGAAGAAATCCACATCATCTCGATAAAATTGGGAAAACGGTGTTTCTTGAGGATAAATAATAGATAGAAAGTTGCGATTTACAATGCTGCGAAACGAAGTGCAAAATGCGCTAGCTGGTGAAGACTTAGATGCATTGTCGGGAAATTTGATCAATAACGAATGGGTGAAAGGGGATGGACCGTCGTTTCCCGTCGTAGCTCCTTCTTCGGGAGAGGTGCTGGCCGTCTTGAACGAGGCTTCCGAAGAGATGACCGCAACCGCGGTGAAATCGGTACGTCATTGGTTCGATAAAGGTGATTCACTCACCCCATTTCAACGTTATGAACTGCTACAGAAGGTCTCACAAGAGATCGCGGAAAATAGCGAAATCTACGCGAGACTTATCGTTGCTGAATCGGGAAAACCGATCAAAGATGCTCGCGTAGAAGCATGGCGAGCATCGCAAACATTCCGCTTAGCAAGCGAAGAAGCCAGGCGAATTCACGGTGAGGAAATTCCACTCTCCGGAACTCCTGGCTCTGAGAACCGGCTGGGCATGACGATCCGCGTGCCGCTCGGTGTCATTTGTGCGATTGCGCCTTTTAATGCTCCGCTGAATCAGATGAACCACAAAGTTCCAACCGGGCTGGCGGCTGGCAACGGCGTTGTGGTAAAGCCCCCCGAAATCACGCCACTAAGCGCTATTCGGCTCATGAAATCGATACAAAAGGCAGGGTTTCCCGCTGGCGCGATTAACATGGTGCAAGGGCGTGGCGAGGTGGTTGGAGAATGGCTGCTCGATAATCAGCTTATCAATGCATACTCTTTTACTGGCAGCGCCGCTGTTGGCGCGAGGATTCACCAGAAGGCCGGTCTCAGGAAAACGATGCTTGAGCTTGGCTCGAACTCGGCGGTCATTGTGCATAAAGATGCAGATCTTGCGCTCGCAAGCCGACTCATCGCAAAAGCTGGCAATATGTACTCAGGGCAACTCTGCATTTCCGTGCAACGGGTGTATGTACATGAGGCTGTCTATGCCCAATTTAAAGAAGCATTGTCCGCTGAAATTCGCAAGATCGTCGTTGGCGATCCGCTTTCTGAAGATACCGATATCGGGCCGATGATCAGTGCGAGTGCCGCAGAACGAGCCGGTGATTGGGTGCGAGATGCGGTTCAGCAAGGAGCCAAAATCGTCGTTGGTGGCACTCATGAGGGACCATGGTTTCAGCCGACTGTGCTTGAAAACGTGACGCCTGACATGTTTGTTGTCTGTAGAGAAGTATTTGCCCCTCTCATGAACCTTATTCCTTATAGGGAACTGGGGGACGCGATTACTCAGGCGAATGACAGCATCTATGGCCTGCAAGCGGGCGTCTTTACCCGCGATCTTGACGTGGCGTTCTATGCGGCAAAGAAACTGGAGGTTGGAGGCGTCATTATTAATGATACGTCGAACTATCGTATTGACCAGATGCCGTATGGCGGCGTGAAACAAAGCGGGATGGGCAGAGAGGGCGTCAAATATGCAATCGAAGAAATGACGGAATCCAGACTCATCGTGCTCAACCTTCGTTCTCCTTTCTCATCTTAACTGTAGATTGGAAGAGATGGAGCAAGAAAAGGAGATAGCGCATGTATATTGATGAGTTGGATACTCCCTCGGTGGTTATTGATGAGGCGATAGCGACAGCAAATTTGCAACGAATGCAAGCGCTGGCTGATCGGCATGGTGTCGCCCTGCGTCCGCATATCAAAACCCACAAAAGCGTGTATTGGGCCAGAAAACAAATCGCGCTTGGAGCCGTCGGTATTACCGTTGCCAAATTGAGTGAGGCGGAAGCGATGGCGCGCAACGGTATTCATAGCATTTATATCGCGTATCCGCTGATTGGGAAAACGAAAATTGCGAGGTTGCAAGCATTGCTTGCAACCTCGGACGCCTATTTGCGATTGACGGTGGATAGTGAAATCGCCATTGATACGCTGGCAGAGGCGATATCTATCTTCGACCGGACGTTAGATTTCATGATCGAAGTGGATACTGGCATGAACCGTTGCGGCGTTCTGTCACCCGAACGGGCTGTGGAGCTTGCGCAGTATTCCCGTCAGTATGCGAAACTGAATCTGGTTGGGATCATGACACATGCCGGTCACGCTCACAATACGACCGATGAAGAAGTCATACGAGATATTTCGCAGAGAGAGACAGGCATCATGCTTGAGACTGCGCAGGCATTGAAAGCCGCAGGCTTCGCGATCTCGGTGATTAGTGCAGGGTCGACCATAACGAGCCAGGATGCGCTACACGTGCCAGGTTTGACGGAAATTCGTGCGGGGACATATATCTTTAATGATCTTCGCACGGAGGAATTGCACCGATGCAATATGTCCGACATTGCGGCGACGGTCATTGCGACGGTTGTGAGCCGCCCAGCTCCTGATCGGCTGGTGCTTGATGCTGGCTCCAAGACGCTGACGCCGACGCGCGATGAGCGTTTCGGTTACGGGCTCGTCTCTGCCTATCCGGATCTTCGCATTGTCAGATTATCCGAAGAACATGGCGTATGCGAAGTTGCGGAAACAAACCCGCTGAACGTTGGTGACAGGGTCGAGATCATGCCCGTGCACGTATGTGTCATTATGAATATGTGCCGGGAGACCTATTTGCGCGCCGGAGAGCAGGTCCTTCATCCCATTGCCGTAGAAGCGCATCTTGGAAATAAATAAACTGATTCAGATGTCCCTGCCTGCTGACAGGTGGGGACAGATTTTGTCGGGATGGGAGCGTGCCGGAGAACTATTTGCCCTGATAGCAATGTCACGTCAATAAGCCTGTCTCCGCTGCCCATCGACCCCCACCCTTGTAGCGGCGCGGCTTGTCTGCAATGTCACGTAGATAACGTCTATACCCGGTCAAACGTCATGGCACCCGTTCGAACCGCTCCCCAGGCCAGTAGTACTCAGTCAAATCTCATTGCACCCGTTTGGGCAACCCTCGAAAAGGCTCCCCAGGCCAGTAGGGACGCCATGGAGGCACGGAATGGCGTCCGGGAACTCGCTCGATCCCGTTCGCTCCGCAGACGAGGCGTGTCGCCCTTCCACAGTTTCGCGTGCCACAGAAGTGCCATGACCTTTGACAGCGTACTACGGACTTGATGGGAGGTCCTCTTTATCTCCGTGACAGTGCGGCTTGTCTCATGAACTCCAACACATTCATTCCCCAAAAAAGAATCTCGCAAAAACTCTTCAGAAATCTCACCATGCGCCGAATATACATACCAGGAGGAGCAAACACTCCCTTCCACCCGATACTCACACTCACGATGTCGCCTGAGAGAGGGACAGTGCAACATCGACATTGGGACACGTGCAGTGCTGGTGTAGGGGAGAGTGTCAGTGAAATCGGCATGGTGTAGGTTATGTAGGATGTGTAGCATTTTGAGAAAAAACCTGGTAGCGCGTCGATGTAGGATGTGTAGCATTTTGAGAAAAAACCTGGTAACGCGTTAGTGTAGGTTATGTAGGATGTGTAGCATTTTTGTAGCGCGTCACCAAAAAGATCCACACGTCCTGCCTCACACTACTCTGTAGCCTGATACAGAGGTCAGTGTAGGATCAAGATCCCGATCACCTCCACCTTTGTGTAGGATGTGTCGCACTTTCACAATTTTCATCACGCATTGCCAACGTGCCTGGAACACACGTGCCAGCATCGCTTCCTGCTCAGGGAATGTTGCCGGGAGGAACGGCGCTTTGTGCCATTGGTTCCAACACATTGCCCCCATCATGCGCCGCAATTCGCGTCGACCTCCTTCTCTTTTCCGGCAATATGTTGGAAGCAATGGGCGATTCCTGGTTGACACATCTTCTCATGTATGATACATTTTATGCATGTATATAACAAAATTTATGTAAATGCATCCAAAGCATGAGTAAACCCAGATTTTGTAGCATCCTCTTGTAGAGCATATGCATGCTTCAATGGTGTAACACTGGAAGGATTCATCACTGCATGTTCGAAGCCAGTGCCACAGGCAGGAGATATTTTTACCTGATTTTATCCATATAAAGATGTAGTATATTATTGGGAAATAGATAAAAGTATATGTCGGGAGAAACACGAAAAACATATAAAATGGCTAAATAGTACTACTAGCGTTTAAAGACTATGCAGAAAGCATTTTATGTGCTATAGTGATTAGCAAGTGAAATACCAATTTTGTGGATATAGGGTTGGTAGGGAGGAAAAAGCACTGCATGAAAAGCCCTGTTTGTTCTTCTTGTGGAGCAACACAGCGTTTGACAACTCTCCAACATCCCAGCTTACTATGGTGATTCTATGCACATCAAGGAGTTCCTGTGAACGACGCACAGGCAAGCCCACAGCGAGCATCCGTATCATACCATGTACATTCAGATGGAGAATAGAGCATGGCCTCATTCCTCTTAGATACAGTACAACATTGTCCATGAGAACGCACATTGGTATCAGGAAAATGGGGGGATAGATATATTCGTCTTTCTCGGCATTATGCTTCTTTCAAGTAAAGAGGATACTTTGTGCCATAACTATGCCGAAACCGCTAACAAGCATCTGGCTCCCGGAACCTATATTGGTTTATACACAACTTTTATTGGTTTATATACAACTTTGGTGAATCATGAGGTTACGCAGAGGAAAAGCAGAGAGGCATCAAATACAAACGGAATGTCTTTCCCGCTTCTTACTGTAGAGCTTCCACTGAAGTTGTGTCTGAACACTCTATTGATAGTTATCAGGGAGGTTCTTTCAAGCGATGACAGATACTATAGCCTCTTATACTCCATCACCTCGAGATCGTCGGCCTATTTCTAAAGGGGCCGAGCCTAAATCAGGTCAGGGAAACCATCTGATCCAGTTCTGGAATGCGCTTACTGCCGTTCCGGAGGCTCCGTCGACTGCGGACTTTGCTCATCGCGAAGCAGTGCGTCAATCGCAACTGGCCAGTAACGTTTTGTTTTTCTTTACGGTCATGGTTGTCGCATTGCTTCCGGCCTGCTTCTTTGCACCCGGCCACGCCTACTTCTGGCTGGATGTGGGGCTGGCTTCTATGTCTATCGTCTCATTGATACTTAATAGGGCAGGACATACATTTGCAGCGGGACTCCTTGTCAATCTCGCGGGTTTCCTGATACTCACGATAGCTCTCTTCACGACTGTCCCATTTGACGAAACGACATTGCAGGGATATGGTATGTACGTAATTGTGGAACTCCTGGCCGTTTCCTTATTGCCAATGCGTAGCATCTTCCTCGTTGCTGCAATGAGTACCATCGCGATCGTTGGTACATTAGTCTATATACCCCATACCGCAATTCTCGACAAGGATCTACATGAGCGTTTCCTCATTATCATCGCACGACCAGTGGGCACGTTGTTCCTTGTGGCTGGTGTTGCTTACATACTGACTTCCACAATGGTAAAAGCTATTAAGCGTGCCGATCGTGCCGAACTCATTGCTCAACTACAACAGGGGATTGCCGAACAGAAATGTGAGCTTGAGGTAGGCATACAGCAAATCTTGCAAACCCATATAGCGGTGGCGAACGGCCATTTGCAAGCTCGTGCACCGCTATCGCAAGATAGCGTACTCTGGCAGATCTCGAAAGCATTAAATAACTTGCTTGTACGTTATCAACATGCAGCAAAGGCCGAGGTAAAACTCACCCATATTGATCAGGTGGTGGACTACTATATCGACTGTATTAAACTCGCTGAGCGGAGCCAGCAGACGCCGACCTTACCCCTTGCGTCCACTCCGATTGATCCTTTAATCGCGGCACTCCAGGGCAAAACATTCGGCAACATTCCGTTACCTACGCAGATACCTTCCGGACGAACTGTTTCTAGAACATCTTCTGACGTATCCAGAGGGCAGTCTTCTATACACAGAGGAGATGTTGTGCAAGCGTTTCCTCCTAAAGTGAAATAGCTGTTGCTCAGAAGAGCAGACATTATGTTGACATGACGTTTCCCGACGCTGCTTGCAAACTGAATGGAGCCTATGGATCAACAACATCTGGGCTTCGCGGATAGAACAGATGTGGTGTTGGGGAGCTGAATAAGAAATCAACGCAAATTTTCAGAGTATCTGTAGAGTATAGCAAACATATCAGCATGGGGATTCAACTTCTCTATAAGATGAAGAACAACAACTGGAGGAAATATGGAAGCAATTGCGATCATTGGTATGGGCTGTCGTTTTCCCGGTGCCCCAAATCTCCGCGCCTTCTGGCAGCTTATGTGTAATGGCATCGATGCGACGAAAGAGGTTCCGGCTGACAGGTATGATGTCAGTGCCTTTTACGACTCCCATCCAGCTACTCCTGGCAAGGTGATGAGTCGCAAAGGGGGCTTCTTAGACCAGATTGATCAGTTTGATGCTGCTTTTTTTGGCCTTTCGCCGCGCGAAGCCTCGCGCATGGATCCGCAGCATCGGTTGCTGCTCGAAGTTGCATGGGAGGCAATGGAAGATGCAGGCCTGGTCCCGGAAAAACTCACGGATGAAATTGCCAGTGTCTTCATCGGGATTATAACCGGCGATTACTGGGATCGACAGTTTCATAATCCTGCCGATCTCGATGTTTATAGTACAGCGGGGAGTGCACGTAGTGGAGCGGCCGGTCGTATTTCCTACGCTCTGGGATTACGAGGCGTAAGTGTGGCATTGGATGCCGCCTGCTCATCCTCGCTGGTTGCGGTGCATCTCGCGTGTCAGAGCCTGCGTACTGGCTCATGCACGATGGCACTGGCAGGAGGCGTGAATATTATCCTCAATCCCGACCACACCATCGGATTTTCACAAGGAAGAATGATGGCACCGGATGGACACTGTAAAGCATTTGACGCGGGGGCAGATGGTTATGTGCGCAGCGAAGGGGTGGGCGTCGTGGTGCTGAAGCCGCTTTCACGCGCCCTTGCCGATGGTGATCCGATCTATGCCGTCATTCGTGGGGGCGCCAGTAACAATGATGGACACTGTGAGTTATTCATGGCTCCCAGTGAGGAGGGGCAACAAGCGGGGTTGCGACAAGCGTACAGAGATGCCTGTGTGGATCCGTTGAACGTGCACTATGTCGAAGCTCATGGTACGGGAACCAGCGTAGGTGATCCGGTTGAGATGAAGGCTTTGGGAGGCGTCCTCTGTAAGGGGCGACCAGCAGATCGCCCATTGATCGTTGGCTCTGTCAAGACTAATATTGGTCACACTGAGGGGGCTTCCGGACTCGCTGGATTGATGAAGGTTGCACTTTGCCTTAAACATGAGATGATCCCACCCAATCTGCATTTCCATCAGCCCAACCCGGCAATCCCCTGGCAAGAGTACGCTTTGATGGTTCCTACCCGGTTGACACCCTGGCTGAGGGGCGATGCTCCACGCCTGGCGGGCGTCAGCAGCTTTGGCATCGCCGGAACCAACGCTCACATCGTGCTGGAGGAGGCACCGGAACCGCTCTTCTCGGGTACGGGAGCGTTGGAGGACGGAGTCCGACCCACAACCCACCTCCTGCCCCTGTCAGCACAGACTCCTGTCGCACTGAAAGACCTGGCGCGTAGTTATCTGCAACACCTGGAGGACGATGCGTACGCTGATCAGGCACTGCGTGATATCTGTTACACTGCCAGTCTGAACCGGACGCATCATACCTATCGGCTGGCTATTGTCAGCGACTCACGGCAGGATACTCACCGCACATTAGAAACTTTCCTGCGTGGCGAGTCTGCTTTGGGGCTGATCAGAGGGCAGAAAACTGCCAATAAGCAGCAGAAAATCGTCTGGGTTTTCCCTGGTCAGGGTTCACAGTGGGTGGGTATGGGCCGCGATTTGCTGGAGCAGGAACCGGTTTTTCGTGCAGCCATCAAAGAGTGTGCACAGGTGATAAGCGCATATGTTGACTGGTCGTTGCTTGACTTGTTGCAGGCCGATGAGGAGCATACGCGTATGAAGGACATCGATGTGATACAGCCAATGCTTTTCGCAATCGAAGTAGCCCTGGCTACCCTCTGGCGCTCCTGGGGTATCGAACCAGATGCCGTCGTGGGTCACTCGATGGGCGAGGTAGCTGCGGCCCATATCGCTGGAGCCCTCAGTCTGGATGACGCAGCCTGGATCATCTGCACCCGTAGTAAGTTGCTTCGCCGTGTGAGCGGTAAGGGAGCAATGGCCGCAGTAGATCTCTCGCTTGATCAGGCAAGGGCAATCGTGACTGATTACGAGGGGAGGCTTTCTGTCGCGGTAAGCAACAGTGAGCATTC
>Ga0310811_10007841_pt1 | contig 13685 bp, 9 predicted proteins | sample YCmetagenome_FD_207642 | JGI IMG/M metagenome (GOLD analysis project Ga0310811, IMG submission 207642) | Soil microbial communities from experimental microcosm in Duke University, North Carolina, United States - YC | ecosystem: Engineered > Artificial ecosystem > Soil microcosm > Unclassified ... | reverse complement strand
GCCAAAATTGCTATGTGGAAGCAGATGCTCTCGCCCGCACCCTGCAGCGATATCTCGCTGACTCTCGCGACTCCGTCATCGTAGAAGATGGCGCTGTCAGCTTCGAACTGGCGCGCGCTCATTATTCCGTCTCTGCCGAGCACGGCAAGTGTGTTCTCCACCTCTGGTCGGACGAACGCAACGCGGTGCGCCGCGTCGTGGAGGCGGAAGAAAAAGGGGACGTCTTGCGCCTCGCTGTCTTGCGCTTTGGCCAATCCCGGCCTTCAAAGCTGGAAATCTGCCGCGATCGCGACCGTCGCAGCGCATCCGCCAAGCAGGTCTCCCGCGCCGCCTATCAGGAGCGTCTGCGCCGGACCCTGGTCCGCCACCTGCCGGAGTTCACCCTTTCCCAGATGACCTCGGCGGTGGACCTGGAACGCTCTTTTGGACCCGTGTATGCCCGCGGCGTGCTGCGCCGGGGGCGTTCGGCCTTTGCCTTCCTCGGCGTAAATGCCGAAGAAACTCAGGCCTCGGTGGATGCCGCTCTCACCTTCGGCATGCTATGGCTCAATGCTTGCCGCGAATCGCTCACTGATCTGCAGGTCGAAGGCCTGAAGTTGCTGGCTCCAGTAGGGCGCTCGGCGGTGGTGTGCGAGCGCATGGCCCACCTCGACCGCGCGGCCGCCAAGTGGCAGCTTTATGAATTCGATGAGCGCGAGGAGGGCCTGACCCAACTCGACACCGCCGACCGCGGCAACTTGGCCACCCGTCTGGTGCACTCCTGGGACCAAGCCGCCGCCCGCCAGCGCTTCGCCGGCTCCATAGAGCGAATTTCAGGGCTTTGCCCGGAGGCGGATGTGGTCGTGCTCTCCTCGTCGGAGATTGCCTTCCGGCTGCGCGGCCTGGAGTTTGCCCGCGCCCGCGTGGCGCCTGACGGTTTTCGCAATCGTCAGGAAATCGTGTTCGGCACGGGCGCGGCGGAGACCGCCCTCAGTGACCAGAACACCGCCCAATTCCAAAGCCTGCTGCAGCAGTTGCGCCAGGTGCGCTGCTGCGACGGCCCGCGCGATCATCCCTGCTGGCGCATGCATCCGGAACGCTGGCTGGAATCGCTGGCCATGAAGGATGTGAGCAGCCTGGATGAGCGTCTGGCCGCCGCTCCCGTCTATTCGCAAGTGCCGGCTTTTTCTGCCGCCGATCGCGCCATGATTGACCTGTTGGCCGCCACCCGCGAGCGCCGCCTGGCCGTCGTCGAACTTAAAGCCGAGGAGGACATCCACCTGCCGCTGCAGGGCGTGGACTACTGGGCGCGCGTTCACTGGCACCGTGCCCGCGGGGAATTTACCCGCTTCGGTTATTTTCCCGGCATCGAACTGGCTCCTGGTGCGCCCCTGCTCATCCTGGTGGCCCCTGCCCTGCACATCCATCCCGCCACCGACGCCTTGCTGCGCTTCCTCGCCCCGGAAGTCGAATGGACTCTGGCCGCCGTTGATGAGCACTGGCGCGAGCAGGTGCGCGTGGTCTTCCGCAAGCGCGCCACCAAGCCCAGCCCAGGTTCATTTGCCGCCTGAAAACATCGCGGAGGGAGAACTCCTGAACCGACCTGAAAACTCGCTGACTGAAGTTCTGCGAAGTTTCTTTAGGATGGCTTTAGGAAGTGCTCTGACCCCTGGAAGACAATTAATGGCGGAGGGAGAGGGATTCGAACCCCCGGTACCCTTTCGGGCACAGCGGTTTTCAAGAACACAGGCAAGGATCTGATTGGTTTTGAAAATTTTCTACTCTACCTGATTTCTCAACGAGTTAACAGGCGGGCGTTATGACTCCTTCTGATCCCAGTTGACGCGTTTTGAGCATAGAACTACTACATTTTTACTACAGTCATGCGCTTCGTCCGCCATGCTCCCGATGGGCTAATGAAACGCCTCGCGGTCAATTCCGACCAATTCTCCCGAATCATAGTTTCCGGATGGCCGACAAGCCGACCGCTAGCCCTTGCCACCATGTGATCAAGACGTAGCCGCTCATCCCAAACGATTCACAATTGTTAAAGAACAAGTTGCAGCCAGAACCGCCTTGTCCGCCCTCGCAACTCAACAAGCCTGCTTTCCATTTACATCCGACTCTGGACCTCCCGGTAGTTTGTAGGCCCACTCAAGCCGTTCCGGGCCTGAGTGGGGCAGTTAGGGGATTTCTAGTCTTCATCACCCTCAGCGTCATCTCCGCTTCCCGGGAGGAACGCATTCTTGAGGACGTATGTTCCCACGGCAGTTCCGAGTGTCTGCCCATCTTTACAGGAAGAACGGAAATGAATCCCGCCAAAGACGCGAGCGTTCACCAACTCGGCGAGAGCATCATCAAAGTTGGCAAATGAACGAGTCACACCAGGCATCGCAAATGAGTCCACGGAGAACGGTGTGTTTGAGCCGAAGAAGTTGGCCAGAACCGTGGTTCCTGCGCTGCTGAAAGCGGAGTGTGCGGAAGGATACTCGGGGAAATTCGGTGTTGTGATCAATGGCACCCAGGTGGGATCTGCGTCCGTCGCTGGATTTCCATCTGTATCGGCCAATGCGATGGCAGTGACTGGCCGCCAGAAGGAGTAATAGTACTTGGCGTCCCAATTTGCAATCACGGCATCGGCAATGGCCACGTTCAGTTCGCCGAACAAATGGGCGTGTTCGATCAGGGGCATATCCTCTTGAGCTGCCAACTCCAATGCAACGCGGTTCCAAAAGTACGTCGCCGAAGCCGATTGCCAGAACTTCGCAAGCAGTGTCTGGTCAGCCGTACGTGCAAGGCTGCTGGCGCTGCCCATGATCTTCGTTTCGTTCAGATCGATGGCATACTGTTCGCTATCTAATGCCTGGGGTCCCGCCGGGCGAAATTGGTTTGGTGCTACAAGTACCCAGGGTGTCATGGTGGCCAACTGCGGCAGGGCCCCGGGTAGAAAGGCAGGGGGAGTGGGCCGCCACTGGCCCACCGTACTTCCGCCGAGATCAGGCGGAACTATGGAGGAGAAGCCGTCTGTGCTGCGCCATGTCCAGATGTTGTCAGCCACCTCCTGTCCCCATAACACGCCTGCGGATACCGCATCCTGAACACGCTGTTGGCGGTTATCTCCTGCGTTGACAGCGAGAATCGCATTCAACGAGTTCGCCCGTGCCGCATCGAATGTGCTTGTCTGCAAAGGATATAGGCGCACCAACGAGGCATATGCGGCTTGGACAGCTGCCGCGCGCGCTGAGGTTCCTTTCGGGGCCGCGGGTGTCACGTGAATCGCTGTGTATTTGCCCTTTACGCCGTTCACCGCATCGAAAACCGAGGCCTCCACGATCGCGGCATTGCGCGACGACACCATCGGATTGGTTCCAGCCGTCTGCATCGCCTTCAGCATGATCCGCGTCCAGTCGGTTACCTCGGTTTGCGCATCAAGTGCCACGGATCCCAAGAGAAAAAAGGAGAGGAAAAAAGTGGCAAATCGTACTGTGGTTCGAATTTGAGATCGCATTGCTCCCTCCTGTGATGTGAGAAACCGATGCCCGCCGGCATCGGCAGGTCGCCATAGTAGGAGTGCGTCTGATGTCAAATCTCAGGAAAAATATGGGATTAGTATGGGATTTTTGTAGGACAATACTTTGCGCTCCTGTAGAGGTGGCGAGCGCCCTCAATGATGTTCTTCGGAGAATACCAACTCGATCCTGCTCAGGGACTGAAGCGCGGCCAGCACGATGTCCGAATCACGCCTAAGTCGTTGTCCTTGCTTTGCCTGCTCGCTAAACGGGCCGGTCAAGTGGTAACAAAGGAAGAGATTTTCCGCCTGGTGTGGCCGGAGACTGCGGTCAGCGATTCCGCATTAACATCATGCATTCAGGAATTGCGCGGTGCCCTTCGTGATAGCGTCAAGCGACCTCGGTACATTGAAACTCTTCACCGTCGAGGATATCGGTTTGTTGCACACGTTTCCGGCGCTGCAATGCAGAATCCAGTGCCGATAGCTGTTCCACTTCTCCGAGCCGATACGACGTTTGTCGGTCGAGACGCAGTCGTCGGAGAGATGGCCAACGCCTGGACAGCCGCCAACCAAGGTAGTCGGCAGATTTTATTCATTACCGGTGAAGCGGGCGCGGGCAAAACGACCACAGTTTCCGTTTTCCTAGAGAGATTGGCCGCTCTTGAGCCTGTACAAGCAACATGGGCGCAATGTGTGCAGCACTTTGGTGTGGGAGAAGCTTACGAACCACTGCTAGAGGCGATTATTCGGCTGTGTCGCCAATCGAGTGGAGAGCAATTTCTCTCAATCCTGGAACAGCATGCCCCAACATGGCTGGCGCAGATGCCCGGACTTCTGCCACCGCGACGTTTCGCAGAATTGCAGCGCGGCGCGGCGGGCACGACCAAGGAACGCATGCTACGCGAACTCACTGGAGCTCTGGAAGCGATTACCCTGGACACCCCCCTCATTCTTTGGCTCGAAGATCTCCAGTGGTCCGACGTTTCGACGCTGGACTGGATCTCCGCCTTTGCGACCCGCCCCGAACCTGCTCGCCTCCTGCTGATTGGAACCGTTCGGTCTAGCGAGATCACTGGCACCCACCATCGCCTGGCATCACTAATAGACAACCTTGTATTAAAGGGCTTGTGCGATGAACTGGTTCTTCATGGCCTCGACGAAACCGCCATTGCCGAGTACGTAATGTTGCGTTTTCCATGCCGCGATGACCACGCAAAATCTTTCGCCAGGCTTGCGCCTCTGGTGCAAAGACATACTGCTGGCAATCCGCTCTTCGTCATGCACGTTTTCAGTGACCTCGTCGAACGCGGTCTTCTCCTCGAAGCCAATGGCAATTGGAGCCTTTCTGGTCCCATTGCTGCCCGAGATTTTGGAATTCCCGAAAGCGTGCGCCGCGCCATCAACGGTGAAATCGATCAACTTTCGGTTGCCGAACAAGCCCTGCTTGAAGTTGCGAGCGTTGTGGGCATGAATTTCGCTGTGCCCATAGTCGCAACCGTATTGGAAACGTCCCTGGGAGAAGCGGAAGCAACATTGAATTCGCTCGCATACCGGCATAGGTTCGTAGGTCGTACCCAAATACTTGAGAGCGCCGGTGATGTCGCTTCAGGTTTTCGTTTTCTTCATGTTCTCTATCGTGACGCCTTTTATCAGCGCATCGCACCAGAACGTCTCAAAGAATTGCACCAACACGTAGGCGATTGCAAAGAGCGTGTTTATGCCGACTCTGCGCAGTTGATCGCGGCAGAGTTGGCCATGCATTTTGAGCTTGGAAGGAAGATCGATCGCGCTGTGTTCTATTTGGAGCAGGCGGCTCAGAACGCGGGGAGTCGCAGCGCATTTGTGGAAGCACGGATCCATCTCGATAAAGCATTGCTTCTTATTCGACAGCTGCCTGTATCTCGCGAGCGAAAGGAGCACGAGGCGATTCTATTGGTCGAATTGGGTGCAATCTTCCAGGCGACTCATGGATGGGGAGCAAAACAGGCAGAAGACGCTTATTCTCGCGCCCAAAGGCTCTTACAAGACGTTGGGAAGGAAGCTAGGTCATTCATCGCGCTGTGGGGGCTCTGGCTTTTCTCCTGGGGTCGCGGGTTTCTGGACAATGCTCAGCATCTCGTTGAAGACCTGCTCGAGACCGCGAGCCGTGTCGGCGACTCCACCACGCTAGTACAAGCGCATCACGCTGCATGGGCAACAGCATTCTCGCGTGGAGATCTCAATGCCACGCTGCGGCACACCGACGAAGGCCTTCGACTCTATGATGAAGAGCGCGATTCCGCACTTCTCGCGAGGTTTGGTAATCACGACGCGAAGGTCTGTTGTCATATCTTTCGAGCGCAAGCCCTTGCCCTGCTTGGCCGAACCGAGCAAGCCACTCAACACAGCAATGACTCGATCGAATTCGCGCGGAAGCTAGCTCATCCGTTTTCCCAAGCGTTGGCGCTGGTGTTCGCCTCCCGTCTCGGGCACCTGTTGCGTGATTGCGTCGCAACTAAAGACCATGCCGCTGCTGCTGTCAAAATTGCTTGCGAACAGGAATTCAGGCTTATTCTTGCATGGGCCTCGGCTTTCGAAGGCTGGGCTGAAGCGCATGAAGGCCAATCGGAAGAAGGAATCCAGAAGATAGTTAGCAGCATCGGCAGTGTTCGAGCAATCAGTTGTGTTGTATTCCAACCGCAGCTCCTCGGACTGCTGGCCGAAACACGCATGGCGACCGGGCAATTTGTTGAAGCGTTTTCAGCTTTGGAAGAAGCTTTGAATCTTGCGGTCCAATCTGGCGAAAGATTCTATGAAGCTGAATTGCTCAGACTTAAGGGCGAATTTCAGTCAATAACCCAGGAGACATCCTGCTGCGCCGAGCGGGAATTTCTGAGTTCACTGGACACATCCAAACTACAGAGTGCGCGGCTGTTTACGCTGCGCACTGTGGCCAGTTTAGGTAGGTTGTGGCTTCGTGAGGGAAAGCGTCAGCAAGCTAGAGAACTTATCGTGGCCACCATCGCCGAAGGACAATGTCTGGCGCATACCGCGGATTACGCCGCGCTTGTGCGTCTGCAGTCGGAGTGAAAACTCGTTTCTTGGTCGAGTACCAGCCCATCCGTTCCGATCCCCGGTTTAACAAATTGCTCCGTCGCGTCCATTTGCGGTAGGCCGGTCAATCCTTTCATTTGAATATCAGGGATCGATCCGTGGAAAGTGTTTCTCTACGACCCAATAACGGGCAACCCAGAAGTTAAGCGGCGAGCTTCGACATGTAGTCGTTTCGGGAATCCTTGTCGGGCATACCTAGGCGCGATCTCCATGGTGTCCATAGTGTCGAAAAATCGCTCCAGAACACCTCACTGCGTCAATTCCATCAACAACCACCCGCGTTTGAGGTCGAGCTCGTTATATGAATGAAAGCTACCCTACTAGGGCAGGCATGCGCTCGTGGACGAGTGCGACAAGCACGATGACCAGCAACAGAGTCGCAACGACGAGCAGAATCGTTCTCGCCTTTGCCATCCGTTCACGGCGGCGCTTCGCGGCTTCCGTTCTCTCAATAAGGGCAGCACGAAATTTATCCCAATCCTCCATATTGCTATCCGCCAATCGCGCTCGCCGTCTCAGAAAATACGTTGTTAGCCTGCGAGCCGACCAAGCGGATGGTGCCTACCACGATGACCAGAATCACCGCCAGCATAACCGCATATTCCGCGATGTCCTGGCCTTGATCGTCCGACCAAACCTTACGCAATAGTTCTCTCATGTGGCTACTTCCTTTCCGAATCTGTCGCCAGTAGCGATTCACGCAGGAAATCGTACCGTGGGCAAACGGCCAAAGGAATGGCACGCAGGTGGTAAGGTAAGTACTAAGGTCAGCAATGAATTATTAAACATCCTTAAAGTAGAAGTTGGTGGGAATATCCGCCCCGGCCAATACCGCGACCAGGTCGATCCCTATCCGGGCCGAGTCCCCATGCCCAGAGGTGATAGAGCTGGCAATCGCACCCATCTCGTATGCGAAATACCAACCTCTACCACGAACGGGGATTTTCGGTGGGCTGAGCAACGGCAATAGTTGCTTGTCTCGAGGCGAAGGCCACCAGCACAATCCTCAGCGGTGTTGAAGGGGTAGTGCACTATTGGCAGCTGCCGCCAGGCAAGACTGACGGCTTTTCACCGGCTCGATGTGGCGAATCGTTTCAACGTTCATCAGTTGGGGCCCCCCAGTGGATTCATCTATGACCAGGACCCGGAACCGACACTCAGCGGCCAGTGGGCATGACCAGGGGCGCCGCCAGCACCTGCGGGCGATGCGTGCGTGCCAGGTTCATCAACCTCCACAGCACAATTCCCCACCAGGCCAGCGCCAGGACCTCGCTGAATCCGGTCAGCCCTATCAGCGGGTAAGCAACTGCCGGCGCGAAGTCGGTCAGGATCTGCAGTCCCACGCGACCAGCGCAGCCCAGGTTGATCAGAACAAACGGTCCCCACAGCGAACCGAGTTTCTTCGAATCCGCCCCCGCCAGGATAGGCACCACCCGCGCCGAAACGCCCATGATCATCAGGCTGATGAAGCCCACCGTGATCGCGTGCCGCTGCGCTCCCATGTAGGAGTGCGCGAACACCTGGTGCGTAACTGTGCCGTACAGTGGAAACAACGGCATCATGGCGGTGGCGACGATGAGCCATGCATAGGCCGCGCGAATAAATTTGAAGGTGCGGTCAGCATTACCGGGCCGCCCAAACACGCCCAGTTGCCGCGCTAGCAGCACCGCCCATACCGGCATCAGCATATATGCCAATTCCAGCCCGATGCCGTAGTACCAATTTTCCGTGCTCAGTAAGGCCACGTAGCTGAAGATGTCCAGCAGGAGGCTGACATTCATCAGCACAAAAATCAGGTTGAGCCGGTCGCGCCGCGGTGGCGCGAGCGCATAAACCCTCGGCACAAAACGCTGGCTAACCCCCGCGATCACCAGCGCAGCGAAACCCAGCACCTGGATGTCGCGTAGCGGGCCGTCAATCAGGGCAATGCGCCGGATCAGCTCGCTTTGATTGGCCGCCGTAGCCTTGGCAAAGAAGAACACATCGCTGACAATGGCCTGTAAGAAGAACCAGCCGAAGGAGGCCAGCAGAAACTTTTCATACGGGTTGTGTGGCTCCACCGATTGCCTTGCCGTGCGATAAATAATCAGCAGGAACAGGCTGATCGCCGCTAGCTCTACCACCGCGGCGAAGCCAGCCAGCAGCAGAGCCATGTTTCGCGGCTGCAGCAGTTCCGCGGTCATCCGAGTGACAATACCTGCAAGCATCAGGTAGAAGCTGGCGTTGGCCAGCTGCGGCCGCCACAGTGCCGTGTTCTTGAAGCGCGGAAAGGACTGATAAGCGAAGCCCATCACGAACAGTCCCACCCAGCCAAAGATCATGGCGTGGGCGTGGGCGTGAATGGCGGGCAATAGCCGCAACTGCAGAAAAGTCTTGCCTAACGCGATTTGGGCCAGATTTACCGCGCCCCAAAGGCCGCCAACGGTCAGGACTACGACGATACCCGCCTTGAAGAAACGCCGGTAAATGAAATCGGGCAACGACTCTTGATACACGTAAGGTTTCCGTGGTTTGCGCAATTCTTTGTTCAATTCGCGCACCAACTGTTCCACGTCTACCTGGTGCACCGAGGCGAAGAACTCGAGCGACTCTGCCGGCCCGAGTGCACCTCCACAGCCACGAAGGCCGTGCTGGTCGAAAACATGCCGGGCCTGCGGGCAGCGCTCAACGATTTCTGCCACGCTTGTCTCTTTGCTGATTTCCACCATAGCCATTCCTCTGTTGGGACTTTCACAGTAGTGAATAGGCATCAACCCAGCTATGACTTAGGTCACAGAAGAGTTTCAATATGGACCGCAGTGGGTCGCCTGGCCCTGGCGGAGTGTACTCCGTGCGCCCACGATCGCCATACTCCAACCCGATACAGCGCTCCACCACGAACGGAAAACAGTTCCTGCCGGACTGAGCATGGGCGCGCGGAACGGGTACACACCTTTGCTGAAAAACAGATGCGCGCCCTTTGTTGGTCGACGTCGGGCCATCTGCTTACCTCGCGAAGAAGCAGTTCTCTTTCTCGAAAGGTGATCAAATCGAGATCTTGAGCCCAAAGGTATCCGTCGGCGATAAAAAGACATTAATAGCGCGCCAGATCACGAAAGGAGGAAAGACTCTGGTTCTGCGGAAACGCTCGAGGTTTCCCGAGTGGGCAGGAGCCCGCCGTCAGCACTGAATAGAATCGTAAGGCACTGGATAAAGGAGCATCGTCCGATGCTCTTTTTTCTTAAACTGCCCGCAGGATGCTTGGGGAAACAGCTTTATGACGGCGCGTATCTCGAATGTCAGCCAAAAGAAGAATTGCGAACTTACAAAGAACCTCCCCATGAGGTGTTGCGTCGTATGTCAGATGCTTGGAGTGATCCATGTACGATTATTTGCAGCCAGGAGTGGTGGTGAAGGATAGGGCCGGCATCCGTAAGGCTATTACTAGGATTGCGGGCGAGAAGGTCTATTGGGTTTACAACGATCGCATTGGCCGGCGACAGCATGTGACGGAATAGGATCGCTTCAGTGATACGCACTTCATCATTGTTGACACACGGGCGCGCTTCGCTGACGTGGCGTGAGACGGCTATTCGGAATCAATGTGTCTCAGAGTTGAGACGGGACAAGTGCCGGCAATGCTGGCAGGTCGGCTTCGGTGCCAATTCCTAGTTACGGCCATGTCACGGAGCACGAGTCCTTTTCTCGCCTGCCGCTTCGATTTTGGCTCTACCCCCTACGCTGCTTTTGACATCTGGTGTCTGAGTTTCTGGAGTTCCTGCTCAAGGTCAGTCAATCTGCGTTCTTGCGAGGTGATCATCGTCAGCAGTTGCCCTGAGAATCCTGCAAAACTTCGTTCATAACTCTTCCATTGCAGCTTGAACGTCCGCAGGAGAGAGTCTAATACCCAGGCGAATATTTGTGCGATGGCGTCATGGCGGTCGCGTACATCGTTTGATTCCAGAAGCTGATGAATCTCCTTAATGCGTTCCTGGGTAATCTGTGATTCGAGGCTGCGTTGTTCTCGGAACTGGTTGAACTGCTCATCCGTGAGATTGAACTCCTGCCTAATGCGTTCAATTTCCTTCTCAACCCAAAGTTCGTCTTCCATTCGGGTTCTCCACATCCATAGCGGCGGTTACAGAGTTTGAGAGGTGCAACCTGCGGTCTCAGTGAGGAACGACATTATAGCCGAAGTTTCTAGAACTTGGTTTTATGCCTAAACTCTACATAGACGTATAAAAGTTCCGGAACTCAGCCTTGGCCCCCAGCGGGACCACACCGGCAACCCCGAACCAAGGCAACCGAGGGAGAAAATGTAGTTTGTATGCGCAGGTCACCATTACCTTCGATGCAGGCATGGAGACGCTGCCGTTTGGGATCAGCAGAGCTTGATTGATGGTTACCGCGTAGCTGGGTACACGTCGGAGTGGTCACGGTAACTGGACGCGACGAGGGTATCTGACCCGAAGGCGGATCTATGCCATTCCGAATCAGATAGCAGGTGGCCGTATTCTGCAAGAAAGTGATATTGCCTGCGTTCTCCTTCAAGGTCGAAAGCCGAGCTGCCTCGCGCGCGGCATTGTTCAGGATCTGGTTCGCACGGATCATGCCCGCGCCGTCGGAAACTGCCAGTGCCAGGAAAACCAGCAGGGGAAGCACCGCGGCAAGTTCAACAATCTGCGTGCCACGTTATCGTTGGCGCTCAGTTGGCCTCATTTCGCATCACCGCCTTGCTGCTCATGGTTACGCTGAACGGCAGAAGCATGAACTTCTAGGGTACGGTTACCTGGACTTTTGTATAGAAGGGATTCAGGTTGTCGTCCATTTTCAAGATCGCATCGGTGGTTTGTGTTGCGCCTGCCGGACAGATTGCCAGATTTGGCGATGCGGACCGAAAGCATAAATACAGAATACGTTGACGGTGCTCCCCTGTATGTGGCCAGTGGCCATAAACCGCTGAACGTCGCTTTGGATCTGCGTGGCTGAGGGGACGGCATAAGAGGTGCCGGGATCGGGGGCTACCGAATCCGGCTTGATCCCGTACCTCGCCATCGATCCCGCATTGGCGCCCCTGCGAAGTGAAGCTCGGTTTCTGAGGCTTTTGCGGTGGGTTTAAACCGGAGCAATGAGCATTAAACCGTAGCCGATGCTCTCATTGCCGGATTGGGCTTCTAGTGGCCGGGTGACGGGCATCTCGTCAGTGGGGCGTTCCGGTGCCTGCGGAAGCTCAACTTCAGGATGGCCGACCACTCACGAAGTGGCTTCGTTTGTGATCACACGGCTAACGGACGCATGATTCGCTGTCGTTATAAGCGCCGTTTTCGCAATGCTTTCATTTAGGTATGGATCGTCGCAGTTCGGCAAGTTCCGCCCGGGCCTGTTTCAGCACGGGAATGTCTGGATCGGCATCCTTCCAAAGTGCAAGGAAGTCTTTGTATGAGGAATCGGAATTCGGCCAATTCCGCGTCGACGCGTAGGCCCTGGCGAGTTGAAGTCGGGCCAGCGCTCCTATTGGATCGTTTACAACGATCCCGCTGTGGTCGAGAATTTTCTGAAACTCGACAACAGCTTCTGCGCCTCGGCCCTGCGTCAGATAAGCTTCGCCGCGCACATAAACGGGGTACAATGCGCCAAACAAAGCATGAATGCTGCTGCGCGGCGCCCCAAGTTCATTCGGCGCGGCCGCTTCGAGCATTTCAAGAGCCTTTGTGGGCTCTTTGCGGTTCAGTGCGATCTCTGCGCGAATCACGGGTAAGTAGCTAAACTTCACCGATGTATCTTCTGGAAACCGCTTCGCTAAGTCATTAGCAAGTTGTTCAGCCGTGGTGAACTGACCCGATAGGGCGAAGGCCAGAGCTGCGCCGTATTCGACCTCGCGATCTTTGGAGAACTCCAGTGCGGCATTTGCTCTCCGAATTGCCTCTGGCCGGTTGCCGAAGAGAGCTTCCCGTGTAGCCGCACCCGCCTGCCATAGGCCGCTTCTCTCCGGCTGCCCTGCTTGTAAGGCCTGGGCCGCGGCGCGTTCTGTTAGGCTCCGAGCTCGCTGCAAGTGACCGAAGTATGCCAAAACGTTTGCTTCTCTGCCGGAGATCCAATTGTCTGCCGCCGATCGTTGCCGCGCGCGATTGGCTGCGCGCTCGATAGCTGCTTGATCGCCTTTCAAGAAGGCGATGTCGTACTCAAGCATGATGAATTCATCTATGTCCAGGTCGCGTCCGGTGGCTCGTCGCAGGATGTTTTCGGCTTCTGATATACGGCCAAGATAGGTGTTGTCAATGGCGAGACCGTAATAGCCAAAGGCGAAGTCGGGATCGATATCGATACTCTTTTGCGCCTCAGCAACTGCTGCCTCGTAATGGCCCGGGACTTTATTGATATAACCCGCGAGCAGGGTATGTGGTATTGCGTCGCGAGGATACGTCTCAGCCCATGTTTCGCATACCTGCCAGGCCTCTTCCAGGTTTCCTGTAGCCAGCATGTGGTAATTCGCAGCGATAAAAAATTTCTCTCGGTCGCTTGCGTGATCTCGCAGCTGCCACGCCTTAGCTGCGTTTTCCGCAGAAAGGTCGGACTGGTCCAGGTCTGCGTAGATTCGTCCCAGTGAGGCATACCCCATGGCGAATTCGGGGTCGATCTCAACCGCCCGCTTGAAAAGCGGCAAAGAGGCGATCGCGCCATTGGTCGCATGAATTCGCCAACCCGCCGTATAAGCTTCCAGCGCTTCCAGCGAAGGAGTAGTTACTTCCGCAAGCGGCTTATCGTGCTGCTTCAAACTCGTAGGCGATTCGCCAATGTGCCGGCGGAACTTCGTTGCCATGGCGGTCAGCGCATTGAGGACATCTTCTTTACGGCCTGCTTGCTCCTGTTCTACGTCCAGAGCATCTCCGGTTTGACAGCTCGTGGCGCGAAGACCCAGTACATACTGATTTCCAAGGGGTGCGATCGACGATTCAATTACTGCCGCGCTTCCCGTCCGCGTGCAAACCTGGCGAGCAGTTTCCTCAGTAAGAGGCGCGTCCCCCGGTTTCCCCATCAGTTGCAGCGTATGATGGATTCTCTGCTGGGAAACAAGACTCAGGAAAGGTGACTGTTCCAACTGCACTATTAACCCTTGGCGCAA
>Ga0310811_10007840_pt1 | contig 13687 bp, 12 predicted proteins | sample YCmetagenome_FD_207642 | JGI IMG/M metagenome (GOLD analysis project Ga0310811, IMG submission 207642) | Soil microbial communities from experimental microcosm in Duke University, North Carolina, United States - YC | ecosystem: Engineered > Artificial ecosystem > Soil microcosm > Unclassified ... | reverse complement strand
ACCCCGTTCAGCGGGCCGTGCCCCGCCTGCGGCGACGAGATGCCGCCCTCCACGGGCTCGGAGGAGGCGTGAAGATCCTGACCGTGGTCGGCGCCCGGCCGCAGTTCGTGAAGGCGGCGCCGGTGAGCCGCGCGCTCCGCGGCGAGCATGAGGAGCTCCTGGTCCACACCGGGCAGCACTACGACGATGCCATGAGCGCCTCCTTCTTCCGCGACCTGGAGATGCCGCCGCCGGCGCTGAACCTCGAGGTGGGGAGCGGCGCGCACGGTGCCCAGACCGCCGAGATCATGCGGCGCCTGGAGCCGGTCATCGCCGAGGCGCAGCCCGATGGCGTCCTCGTCTACGGCGACACGAACTCGACCCTCGGCGGGGCGCTGGTCGCCAGCAAGGTGCGCTACCCCGACGGCCGGCGGCCGTGGCTGGCGCATGTCGAGGCGGGGCTGCGCTCGTTCAATCCGGCGATGCCCGAGGAGCGCAACCGGATCGTCGCCGACCACCTCGCGGACCTCCTCCTCGCGCCCACCCAGACCGCGATCGACAACCTCGTGCACGAGGGACTCGGTCCCGCGGCCGAGCTCGTCGGGGACGTGATGGTCGACTCATTCCGCTGGGCGCAGCCGCGCTCGGAGGCGCACCTGCCTGACGTCGCCCGCGAGCTGGGCGCGTACCTCCTCGTCACGCTCCATCGCGCCGAGAATGTCGACGACCCGGCTCGCCTCGGTGCGCTCCTCGCCATGCTGGAGCTGGATCGGCCGGTCATCTTCCCGGTCCATCCGCGGACCAGCGAGGCCATCTCCCGCGGGGGCATGCCGATGCCATCCAACGTGCGCGCGATCGACCCGGTTGGGTACCTGGCGATGGTCGCCCTCGAATCCCACGCCGCGGCGATCGCGACCGACTCCGGCGGCGTGCAGAAGGAGGCCTACCTGGCGGGCGTCCCGTGCCTCACCCTCCGCGACGAGACCGAATGGGTCGAGACCGTCGCTGCCGGCTGGAACCGGGTCATTGGGCTCGAGCCCGGCGCGCTGCGCTCCGCGCTCGGTGACGCCGGCTTCATGGAGCGGGGGCGTCCGCGGCCGGACCTCTTCGGGGACGGCATGGCGGCTGGCAGGGTCGTCGTGGCCCTCGAAGGGCTGCAGCGACGGCACCAGGCCACATCGACGAAGCAGCTGGCGGAGGCATCCCGGGCATGATCCCGATCGCGCGGCCACAGATGGGGGACGAGGAGAAGGAGCTGGTCTGGAGCGCCATGAGCTCCGGCGCGCTGGCGCAGGGTGCGCGGGTGCGCGATCTCGAGGAGCAGTTCGCCGAATTCATCGGCGTCCCCCACGCGGTGGCGACCAGCTCCGGCACCACCGCCCTCCATCTCGCCCTCCTCGCCTCCGAGGTCGGGCAGGGCGATGAAGTGATCACCGTGCCCTTCACCTTCTTCGCCAGCGCGAGCACGATCCTCTTCACGGGGGCGCGGCCCGTCTTCGTGGACGTGGACGAGGCAACCTTCAACATCGACGTGGCGCAGATCGAGGCCGCCATCACGCCTCGCACCCGGGCGATCATGCCGGTCTCCCTCTACGGGCAGCCGGCCGACATGCCCGCCATCGCCGAGATCGCGGAGCGCCGGGGCCTGGCGGTGATCGAGGACGCCGCCCAGAGCCACGGAGCGGCGATCGGCGACCGTCGCTCCGGATCCTGGGGGACCGGCTGCTTCAGCTTCTATCCGACGAAGAACATGACCACCGGCGAGGGCGGGATGGTGACCACCGCCGATCCCGAGGTGGCGGACCGGGCGCGGCTCCTGCGCGAGCACGGGATGCGGGTCCGCTACCAGCACGAGATCGTGGGCTACAACTTCCGAATGACCGATATCCACGCCAGCATCGGCCTCGCCCAGCTGCCGAAGCTGCCCGGCTACAACGCCCGGCGCCGCGCGATCGCGGCCCGCTACGACCGCGAGCTGCGCGGCGTCGTCACGCCCCGCGTCGGACCCGGGGTGACCCACGTCTACCACCAGTACACGATCCGGGCGAACCGTCGCGACGAGTTCGTCGAGCAGCTCAAGGAGCGGGGGGTGGGAACCGGCATCTACTACCCGATCCCGGTTCATCGGCAGAAGCCGTTCCTGGAGCTGGGCTACGGCGACCAGCACTTCCCGTTCTCCGAGCAGCTGTCGGGCGAGGTGCTCTCGATCCCGGTCCACCCGTCGCTGACCGATGACGAGGTCGATTCGGTGATCGCGGCCGTCAACGCGGTCGCATCCGAGCTTGGCCCGATGCCGGCCGCCGTCACCGCATGACCGAGCCGGAGCGGCGGCTGCGCGCCGGCGTCATCGGTCTCGGGATGATGGGCCGCGCCCACGTCCGCGTCTGGGACGAGATGGTCGGGGGGGTCGAGCTGGTGGCCGTGGCCGATACCGACGCCGGCGCGCTCCGCGAGGCGATCGATGGGCGCGAGGCCCGGCCCTACGCCGATGCCGGTGCGATGCTCGAGGCCGAGGATCTCGACCTCGTGAGCGTGGTGGTGCCCACCTCGCTCCACCTGCCAACCACGCTCGCCGCGCTCGACGCCGGGTCGCACGTCCTCGTCGAGAAGCCGATCGCCTCGACCCGGGGCGAGGCGGAGCAGATGATCGAGGCCGCGCATACGGCGGGGCGGATGCTGACGGTGGGGCACATCGAACGTTTCAACCCGGCCATCCGCGAGCTGCGGCGCCGGCTGGCGGCGGGCGAGCTGGGGCGCATCTTCGAGATCCGGGCGACGCGGCTCGGCCCCTTCCCGGCGAGGATTCGCGACGTCGGCGTGGTGGTCGACCTCGCGCCGCACGACCTCGACGTGATGCGCTACCTGCTGGGGTCCGATCCGGTGCGGCTGTACGCCGAGACCGAGCAGCGGATCCACACCGACCATGAGGACCTCTTCGTCGGACTCATGAAGTTCGCGAACGGGGCCGTGGGCGTGCTCGACATCAACTGGCTGACCCCCACCAAGCAGCGCACCCTGACCGTCACCGGCGAGCGTGGCATGTACACCGCTGACTACCTCGCGCAGCAGCTCGTCTTCTACCCGAACCCGGCGTCCGACGGCTCCGTCGAGGAGGGGAAGCGCATCGAGCGCGAGATCGAGCGACGGGAGCCGCTGGCGATCGAGCTCGATGAGTTCGCGCGGGCGGCACGGGATGGTGGCGTGCCGCCGGTCGACCCCCACGAGGCGATGGTGGCGCTGCTCCTGGCCCGGGCCATGGTCGAGTCGGCGAGCACGGGCGCGGTGATTGCCGGCGAGGCGCTGGCGAGCGTGCTGCGGTGAGGATCGCGGTCGTCGGGCTGGGCCACATCGGCCTCCCGCTGGCGGTGCAGTACGCCTCGCGGGGCCATGACGTCGTCGGATGCGACGTCGACGAGCGAATCGTCGCCGCGGTCAATGCCGGTGCCTCCCCCCATGACGATGAGCCTGCGCTCGTCGAGCGCGTGCCCGAGCTGGTGCGAAGCGGGCGACTCCGAGCGACCACCGATGACGCGGCTGGCGTCCGCGAGGCCGATGTCGTGGTGGTGATCGTGCCGGTCGCGGTCGACGAGCGACGCGAGATCGACTTCGGGCCGATCGACGCGGCGACGCGAGAGATCGCCCATGGCCTGCGCCCTGAAACCCTGGTCGTGTACGAGACGACGCTGCCGGTCGGGACGACCCGCGATCGGTTCGGACCGATGCTCGAGGAGGGGAGCGGCCTGACCCTGGATCGCGACCTCTTCCTGGCGTTCTCGCCGGAGCGCGTCCTGGTCGGCCGCGTCCTTCTCGACCTGCGCCGCTACCCCAAGGTGGTCGGTGGAGTGAGCGCGGAGAGCACGCGTCGTGCGGTTGCCTTCTACGAGGCCGCGCTGGACGAGGGAACGGAGATCCGGGCAGTGGCCAATGCCGAGACGGCGGAGATGACAAAGCTGGCGGAGACGACCTACCGGGACGTCAATATCGCCCTCGCCAACGAGTACGCCCGCTACGCGGCCAAGCGCGGGATCGACGTCACGGAGGTGATCGCGGCAGCGAACTCGCAGCCGTACAGCCACATCCACGCCCCCGGCGTCGGCGTCGGCGGCCACTGCATCCCGGTGTACCCCCACTTCCTCTTCAACGCGGAGCCGGACCTGCGCCTCCCGCCGCTGGCTCGCACGATCAACGACGAGATGGCCGCCTTCGCCGTCGGCGAGCTGGAGCGGCGTATCGGCCCGCTGGCCGGGGTCCAGGTCCTGGTGCTGGGGATCGCTTACCGCGCCGACGTGCGCGAGGATGCCTTCAGCGCGGCCTTCCGCCTCCGCGACGAGCTGGTCGCCGCCGGGGCGATCGTGCACGGCCATGACCCGTACTTCTCGCCCGAGCATCTCGCAGGTCTCGGCTTCGCTCCGTATGACCTGACGGCGCCGACATCGGTCCGGGCCGCCGTGATCCAGGCGCCGCATGCCGCCTATCAGTCGCTCGACCTCACGACGATTCCCGGGCTCGAGCTGCTGCTGGACGGACGCAACGCCCTCGACCCGGCCACGGTGACCGCCGCCGGCGTCTCGTACGCCGGGATCGGTCGCTAGGCGGATGGACGCGACCGAGACGCCCCGCGTCGGGATCGCCGCCGGGAAGGGCGTCGTGGTCGTCCTGCCGACCTACAACGAGCGGGAGAACCTGGAGCGCATCGGAGCCGCGATCCTGGAGGCGATGCCCGAGGCGCACCTCCTCGTGGTGGACGACAGCTCGCCCGACGGCACGGGGGACCTGGCCGACGCGATGGCCGCCCGCGAGCCTCGGCTGCACGTGCTGCACCGTCCCGCCAAGGAGGGGCTCGGCGTTGCCTATCGGGACGGGTTTCGCTGGGCGCTGGCGCGGGACGACATTCGGGCGGTGATCCAGATGGACGCCGACTTCAGCCACGATCCGCATGACCTGCCTCGGCTCGCTGCACCCCTTATGACCGGCTCGGACCTCGTCCTGGGGACGCGCTACATGCGGGGCGGCGGCACGGTGGGATGGCCGCTCCATCGGCAGCTCATCAGCCGCGCCGGGACCACGTTCGCGCGGGTCGTGCTCCTCCTGTCGTACCGTGACCTGACGGGCGGCTTCAAGGCGTGGCGGCGGGAGCTGCTCGATGCGATCCGCCTCCGCGAGGCGAACACGAGCGGCTATGGCTTCCAGATCGAGACGACCTGGTGGGCGCATCGCCGCCGGGCGGTCATCACCCAGGTGCCGATCATCTTTCGGGAGCGGGTGGCGGGCAGCTCCAAGATGAGCGGCGGCATCGTCAGGGAGGCCCTCGGGCTCGTCCTGCGCCTCCGGCTGGAGGCAATCCGCGACGCCTTCCGACGCACCCCCTGAGCCAGGTTGGCGTGCTGGCGCAGGCAGGGCCCATCGGCTAGCATGGCCCCTCGCCCACCGTCGGAATCCCTCTACCGCCCTGCGGAGAACCAAGCGCACTGATGTCGTTTCGCAACCGCCCGGTCCTCGACCGGAAGCATCGGCCCCGCTGGCAGGACGAGCTGGATCTTCGGCGCGACCGCCTGGAGCGATCACTACGACAACCATCTGCGGCCGGTCGCCGCGGTCGGCAACACGACCTACTCGATCGACGACCTGACCGATCGCATGGACGAGATCGGCTCCGAACTGCAGGCGCGCTACCTCGACCTCAACGATCGGCTCGGCGGGGTGCGCGACTCGCTCATCCAGCAGGGCCAGCAGGCGATCCAGGATGCGCTCAAGACGCTCGCCCCCAGCGCCACCGATTCACTCGTGCTCGGCCGGGTGCTGACCACGAACGCGGGACGCTACGGCATCAACGTCACCGATGACGCGCTGACCGCGGAGGTGACCCGGCGCAAGACGCTCCCCGAGCGCCTGCGGATCTCGCTCATCAGCGTCGCCGCCCTGCCGTCCGACGCGAAGCCGGGCGCCAAGCCGACCGACGCCGACTTCACCCGTGCGGAGGGAGAGGCCAAGGACATCGCCGAGGCGCTCAAGGGCGGCGCCGACTTCGCCGCCACCGCCAAGGAGAAGAGCGACGATGGCTCGGCGGCGGCAAATGGCTCGCTCGGCTGGGTGGAGGTCGACGACCCGCTGTATGCCACCTACTTCACCGAGGCGCACGATGCCAAGAAGGGCGACGTGGTGGGGCCGATCAAGGACGAATTCGGCTACCACCTCCTGCACTTGGACGATCGCAAGGCGGCCGGGCCCAACCAGAACCTCATCGACCTGCTCGGCGCAGCAGGGGTGAGCGACGCCGACTACCGCGCCTACGTCCACGACGACCTGCTGAAGACCGCCTTCAACGACTACTTCACCAACACGGTCATGAAGCCCTACCAGCCGCAGCGCGAGGTGGGGCAGATCTTCATCGCCGCGCAGCAGGGCGTCCCCGTCCCGCAGCAGCGGCTGCGCCACTTCCTTGCCCAGCCGCTCCCCGGCGAGTCGGACCAGTCGAAGGCAACCGATGCCCAATGGGCCGCCGCCCTCGAGCGCGCGAACGCGTTCCGGATCGAGGCGATGAAGCCGAACGCCGACTGGTTCACGCTGGCGAAGCAGAGCGATGACACCGGCAGCGGCAGCCGCGGCGGCGACCTGGGCTGGTACGACCCGGCAACCTCGACCTTCGTCCCGGAGTTCAAGGCGGCGATCGCCAAGCTCACCGTGGGCGAGGTGAGCGAGCCGGTCAAGACGCAGTTCGGCTACCACATCATCGAGATCACCGGTACCCGCACCACGGCGGGGGACCAGGCGGAGCAGCTCGTGACCACGCTGCGCGCACACCCGGACCAGTTCGCCCAGCTCGCCAAGGAGCAGAGCGAGGACTCCAGCAGCGCCGAGAACGGTGGCGACCTGGGCTGGGTGATCCCCTACCAGTTCGAGAAGGAGCGGATGGACGCGATCTTCGCGCTGACCAAGGTCGGCCAGATCAGCGATCCGGTCGAGACCGACAGCGGCTTCTACATCTTCAAGCTGCTCGACACCGCCGAGCTGCGCTGGGTGCCGGACAAGCAGCTCACCTCGGTGCGTCAGGGCGGGTTCGATCGGTGGCTGACCGAGATCCGGGATGCGGCGGCGACCTGGACCGATCCGCAGTTCGTCGCGGCTCCGCCCACGCAGTGACAGCCCGAGGCGTGGCGACGTCCCGCGGCGTCGATCGCCTCCTCGCGGCGGCCGGGCTCGACCCGGTGCTGGGCGTCCAGGTGGTCTCCGGGCGACGGCTGCCATCCATCGCCTTCGACCCATCGCTGCCGCTTGTGCTGCTGGCCGAGCCTCCGCTGGCCGATGAGCCGGCCGTCCTGCCGGGGCGTCACGCACGGGGTGGAGCGCGAGCGCTGCTCCTCTCGCTCTACCCAGCCGATCACCCGATTCAGCCGCTCCCCGAGGGGGCGCAACGGGCATTGACGGACCTGAGCGATGACGAGCTGATCGGCGGCGACTGGCTCGTTCCGGCGCTTGCGCCCCTGGACAACCTGGCCTCGCCGCACGGAATGGCGGCCATCTCCGCCTGGCTGCGGGCGCCCGACGGCTGTCCCTGGGATCGGAAGCAGACGCACGCCAGCCTCCGTCCGTTCGTTCTCGAGGAGGCCTACGAGACGGTCGACGCGATCGAGAGCGGCACGTCGGAGGATCTCGCCGAGGAGCTCGGCGACCTCTTCCTGCAGATCATCCTGCACGCCCAGCTGGCCGCGGAGGAGGGTTCATTCGACCTCACCGACGTCTACCGCACGCTCGGCGCCAAGATCATCCGGCGCCATCCGCACGTCTTCGGCGACACGGAGGTCAGCGGAGCGGAGGAGGTCCTTCGCAACTGGGAGTCGATCAAGGCCGCCGAGCGCCATGACGCCGGCGGCCCGCCATCGGCCTTCAGTGGCATCGCCAGGGCGCTGCCCGCCCTCGCCGCCAGTCGCGAGATCCAGGAGCGAGCCTCGTCCCTCGGCTGGGATTGGGAGGCGATCGACGGCGTCTGGGAGAAGGTCGGCGAGGAGCTCGCCGAGCTGCATGAGGCGGGGCCGATGGAGGGTGACGCCGGCCGGGACGCGCGGCTGCACGAGCTCGGCGACGTCCTCTTCGCGGCCGTCAACCTGGCGCGCTGGCTGAAGCTCGACCCCGAAGAGGCGCTGCGCCGCGCCAACCGTCGCTGGATCGACCGCTACGAGCGCGTCGAGGCGCTCGCGGCCGAGCGCGGGCTCGTGCTGGTCGACCTTGCCGCCGATGCCAAGGACGCGCTCTGGAACGAGGTCAAGTCGTCGTGAGCCGCGTGGCGATGGTCGCCCACGCGGTCTTCCCCGGTGACCCGCGCCTCCGGCGCCAGACCGATGCGCTCGTCGCCGTCGGGCACGAGGTCGATCTCTTCTGCCTGCGTGCCCCGGGCGAGGTCCCGGAGGAGCGGATCCGGGGCGTCCGCGTCTTCCGGCTGCCGGTGCACCGCGCCTTCAGCGGATTCGCCGGGCACATGGCCGAGTATCTCGCCTTCGCCGGCATCGCGGCGATTCGCCTGGCTCGCGAGCACGGGCGGCGTCGATACCGCCTCGTGCAGGTTGCCACCCTCCCCGACTTCCTCGCCTTCGCCACGGCGCCACTGAAGCTGAGCGGCGTTCCGCTGCTGCTCGACCTCCACGAGGACATGCCGGAATTCTTCCGGGACCGCTTCGCCCATCCCGCGCTGCAACCGCTGCTGCCTGCCGTCGCCGGCGCCGCAAAGGCATCGGCGTGGCTCGCGGACGAGATCATCACCGTCCACGAGCCGCTGCGCGAGCTGTCCATTGCGCGCGGCGTGCCACCCGACAAGATTTCGGTGGTCATGAACAGCGCCGATACGGAGCTCTTCGACGTCGCCGCGCATCCGCGGCGCCCCTTCATGGAAGACGGGGAGCTGCGCCTCATCCACCATTCCAACCTGCAGCGGATCTACGGCCTCGAGGTCCTGATCGAGGCGGTGGCGCGGATCGGAGCCGAGCTGCCGATCCGGGCCGATATCTACGGTGATGGCCCGTATCGCCCCCACCTCGAGGCCGCCGTGGCGAGGACCGGCACCGCCGACCGGATCCACCTCAACGGCCCGGTCCCCATCGACGAGCTGCCGGCCCTCATTGCCGCAGCGGACGTGGGAGTGATTCCGTCACTGCCGGAGCCGTACATGCAGTACTCGCTCTCGACCAAGCTGCTGGAGTACGCCGCGATGGGCGTCCCGATCGTCGCCAGCGACCTCCGCACGATCCGTGCCCACTTCACCGCCGATGCGATCCACTACGTCCGTGGCGGCGACCCCGACGCGCTGGCGGAGGGACTCCGATCGGTCGCGGCCGACCCGGTCGGGACGGCCCGCCTGGGCGCCGAGGCGCATCGCCAGGAGGCGCAGTACGAGTGGGCGGACCAGGCGAGACGCTACGTCGCGATCGTCGACCGCCTGCTGGCGCGTTAGCATCTGGGCCGTCGGGGCGTAGCGCAGCCTGGTAGCGCACCTGCTTTGGGAGCAGGAGGTCGCTGGTTCGAATCCAGTCGCCCCGACCATCCATCCATCGAGGAGTCGACCGAGCCGATGTCGCGAGCCCCGTCGCTGGTCGTCCCGATCGCGCGGACCCCGCTGGGCTATCGGATTGCCAAGCGCAGCCTCGACCTCGCCGCCTCGCTGCTGGGGCTCGTCCTCGTCTCACCGATCCTCGCGCTGGTCGCAATCGCCGTGAAGCTCGAATCGCGCGGGCCGGTCCTCTTCCGGCAGGAGCGGCTGGGGCTCGGCGGCCGGCCCTTCACGCTCTACAAGTTCCGCAGCATGTTCAGCAGCGCCGAGCAGGGCCGCCACCGCGACCACGCCCGCGACCTGATCCGGGGCGACGCCGCGGCGGCCGACGGCGGCGAGAAGGTCTGGGTCCCCATCGCCGCCGACCCGCGCGTGACTCGGCTGGGAGCCTTCCTGCGCCGTTCCCACCTCGATGAGCTGCCGCAGCTGATCAACATCGTCCGCGGCGAGATGAGCCTGGTCGGCCCGCGTCCGCCCATCCCATACGAGGTGGAGGTGTACGAGCCGTGGCATCTGCGCCGGCTGTCCGTCATTCCCGGATTGACGGGGCTCTGGCAGGCGACGGCCTGGGGCCGGATCACCTTCGACGAAGGGGTCGCCCTGGACCTCGAGTACGTGGATCGCCGGTCATTCGGCTTCGACCTGCGGCTGATCGGTCGCACCCTCTGGCAGATCGCCATCGGGCGCCAGTTCTAGGCCGCGGCCTCAATCGCCGGGACATTCGCCTGCGCGTCGGGCCCGCGGGCCAGCTGCGAGCCGATCCCGAGCAGGAACCAGAACAGGAAGGCAACGCTGTTCGCCTCGAGCAGCATCGTGGTGAACCCGTTGATCGACAGGCCGATGACGGCACCGCTGATCCCGGCCAGTGCAACGCGGCGCCCCCAGGCGGCTGAGCGTGCGGCCCGCATGATCTGGCGCAGCACGGCTGCCACCATCGCAAGGTAGGCGATCAGTCCCAGGACCCCGAATTCAACCGCGAGGTGCAGCCAGAAGTCGTCGACCGTGCGCTGGGACGCGCTGGTGAAGAGCTTGTCGGTCCCGTAGGCCGCATAGACCGGTGTCCCGTACAGGTCGGCGGCTGCCCCGCCGAATCTCCCGGGGCCGACGCCCAGCAGGGGATGGTCTGCCAGGATCGGCAGCCCATTGAGGATGAAGAGGACGCGCAGATCCCTGCCCCCGCCAACCGTGCCGATGCGGCCGATGGTCGACCCCACCAGATCCCCCTCTCTCTGGCAGCTCGGGCAGAGGAGGTTCCGCGGCATCGTCAGTGCGACCACCAACGCGACGGCGACCACAAGCGCCGCGATGCGCATCGGCCGATGGTCGATGAACAGCGCGGCGACCGCAAAGCCACCGACCGCCCCCAGCCACCCGCCGCGCGAGAAGGAGAGCCACAGGGCCAGGATCAGAAGGAACGATGTGAGCAGCGCGATGCGGCGGCCACGCTTCGTCTTCAGGCCGGTGATGCCGAAGAGCGCGAATGGAACCGCAGCGGAAAGGAACGCCGCGAAGACGTTCGGGTCACCGAAGAACGCGGCCAGCCGGTACAGCTCGCCGAACCGCCCGCGCAGCGCCGACAGGCCGAACAGATGCGGCGTGATGAGTGCCTGGGCGATCGCGATCAGCGCCCCCGCGAGGACGAGGCCCAGCAGCACGAGGATGGCGATCAGCGCTTGCCGAGCGTCGAAGCCCACCAGCCGCGCCAGGACGAAGAGGGCGACCGCGTCGACGATGAACGCGATTCCTGCCAGCGCCTGGCCGATGGGGACCGCATTCACCAGCGCCGACACGCCGCCCAGCACCACGAAGGCGACGGCGAACCGGACCGTGCCGTGGTCAAACGCCTCTCGCAGCGATGCATGCCGGGCAGCTTTCGAAAGGAGGGCCGTCCCGACCGCAAGCAGCAACGCCTCGGAGAGCAGGTGGGCGAGCTTCTCGGCGTCCGGCGGCAGCAGGCCCGGCACGACGTACCGATCGAGGATCGGGCTCAGGACTACCCCGACCAGGATCGCACGGGGCCAGAGGAGGCTCGCGACGGCGGCCTCCGCGACGAGGAGACCGGCCGCCGCCATGAAGATCCAGATCTGCAGGTGTGATCCAACGATTCCCACCAGGACGGTGGCGATCATGCCCGCTCCCATGGCGAGGGCCGCGATGGGGAGCTGCCCACGGGTGGCCGGCATGGCGCTCACCCGGCGACTCCGAGCAGCTCCAGGACCCTGGCGGCTCGGGCGTCCCACGAATGTGCGACTGCCGCCGCGCGGGCGGCCTCGCCCCAGCGCACGAGCTGCTCCGCTGGAGCACTGGCCATGGCCGCGATGCCTTCAGCGGACGCCCGTAGCCCAGGTATTCCATCACCTTGATCGGCACCGCTAGGTCGTTATACGGGGTCTTGCGGCGGGGCGTGATGCTCGCCAGCACGTCGGGGAGCAGTTCGTCGATCTCTCGGCCTTCGGCCCGCACGACGCGCAGCCAGGGGGCCCGGGGACCGGATGCTTCCTCGCCCGGCCGCGAGACGCAGATCAGCTCGAGGTTGCTCGAGCGCGCATTGGCCAGCTCCATCGCGTCGAGCAGGATCGCGCCGCCGTGGGCGGGATAGCGCAGGCCTCCCACGAAGAGCAGCGCGCGTGCAGCCGGGTTGATCGGACCGCCGTTCGCCAATCTCGAGCCGGGGGGCAGCAGCGGAGCCGCCTGGGCCCGCCGTCCCTCACCGAGCACTGCCACCGCCAGGCCACGAGACGGAAAGGCGGCAATGGTCGACACCGCGATCAGTGCGCGCGTGGCGGGGATGAAGAGCGCCCGCGAGGCGCGTCGCTTCGGGGTATTGGCGGCGTAGTACTCGGGGAAGAGCTGCTGGGCATCCCGGACGTACGTCAGGATCGGGATCCGTCGCGCGCGGGCAACCGCGAGGAACGCGAGGTCGAGGGGCCCAGGCAGGGTCGTCGAGTTCTCCACGTAGATGCCGGCCAGCCCCCGCAGCTTTCCGGCGGCAAGGTAGCGGGCCAGCACCGCGCCTCGAGCAGTGCGCGTCCCTGCAATGACGTCCAGCTCGACCCGTCGGGAGAGCGCGTCGCGCAGCTGGGTGATGCGCGTGGTGGCTCCCCAGAGGCCGCGGTCAAGCGGATACATGGAGAGGAGGAGCACCCTCGGTCGTTCAGCCACTACGGGGAGCTCCCGCCGGGTGGTCCATCCGCCGTCGAGCCAACGTACCACCCTTGCAGGTCCGGGCCGAAGAGACGCTCCATCTCGTCCCGGACGTCGTCGCGGCGCGGGATCAGCAGGTAGTTCACCAGCGGCTGCGTCGGGAGGTCGACGAAGTCGGGCCACGACAGCACGACCCGCTCGATGTCAGGCCCGGCCACGAGGGGGAGGAGGCTGGCCAGGTCTCCCGCCAGCGATCGCGGGAAGTCGGTCTCGACGGTGCGACCCGTTGCCGCCAGGAGCGCGGGGAGCCCGAAGATCAGGTCGGCCTGCGCGAATTGCCGTCGCAGCTCCAGCAGGAGCGTCTGCTGGCGCTCCGCTCGCTTGAAGTCGTTCTGCTGCTCGCGCGTGCCATCCGGAAGCTCGATCCAGCCCTTCCTGATTCGTGCATAGGCGAGGGCATGGACGCCGTCGTACTGCTGGCAGCCCGCTGGCAGCTCGATCCCGGTCCCCACCCAGGTTGGGCCGCCGTACTCAGGGTCGATCATCTTGCCGGCGAGGCAGAGCGTCACCCCGCCGACGGCGTCGATGAGGTCCACGAACCCCTGCAGGTCGACCGTCGCGTAGAACTGGATCGGCACGCCCAGGTAGAGGCCGATCGCTCGCTCCAGGGTCCGCAGCCCGCAAGCGGTCGTGACGCCGGACGGCAGGTCGGGGCACCAGCGCGACGGCGATTCGCTTGCCTCGGTTGACAGCTCGTTGATCTTCTTTTGGTAGACCCCGTCGGGGTAGACGCTCCGGTCCGGCAGCGGGACGAAGCCGGTGTCGCGCGGCACCGACACCATCACCGCAGTGCGCGCCACCGGATCGACGCTCACGACCAGGATCGTGTCCGTATTGGCCTCCTGGCGGCCAACGCCGGAATCGATCCCCAGCAGCAGGAAGGTGATCCGCTCGGTGCCGTCCCATCGGTACGCCGGCTGGTTGAGGGGTCCGGGCCCAGGCCCGCCCGAGGCGCCGGGGACCTCG
>Ga0310811_10007839_pt1 | contig 13688 bp, 10 predicted proteins | sample YCmetagenome_FD_207642 | JGI IMG/M metagenome (GOLD analysis project Ga0310811, IMG submission 207642) | Soil microbial communities from experimental microcosm in Duke University, North Carolina, United States - YC | ecosystem: Engineered > Artificial ecosystem > Soil microcosm > Unclassified ... | reverse complement strand
TAAGCAATTCGAATCGAAAGTCTACATCGCTGTGACTCGGCCAATAAACTACACTGCCTTCACTCAACTGCTTCGCATCCAGTTCCAATCGCTGCGTCTCTTGCCCATCCTTAATCCACAACACCGCATGGCCGGCATCGCGCGACAATTGATGGTTCCAGGATAGCCGCAGGCTGTTTCCGACGTTGGTCACGTTGAGTGCCGGCAGCGGCCCGGGCCTGCCCGCCGCCAAACCAGGCACGCGCCGCGGAATTGCGAAGAACAGGCCCACCGATAGAGCCGTGACGGCAACCGCCACTATCCAAATGCGCGCCCGCGCCTTCCAGGACGGCGGCCGCGGCGCCGAGGGCCGCACGATCTGCACCGTCCGGCGCGGCGGCGTTGGCCCCGGCGATTCCTGCACTGCTTGTGGACTCCGCGCGGGGGTTTCGTGGACTGCCGGCACGCTCATTGCCCCAGCCAGCGGAAATTGCACGTACGGAGTGTCGGAGACGATTCTCCCTTCTTCCCGGATCACGAAGCCGGCCGTGGGAGGACCACCGTCATTGGGTTTGATCAGTAGGAATACGTCCGATGCATTGCGGAAGTATGCGGAGAAAAGAGCAGCATCTTCCCTGGTGATCGCAAAGTCCGGGCGCGTGTGACCTCGATAGAAGCCCACGATCACGGGGTTCTTCCCAGCCGCCTCACGCGCGCCAATTCTCGCCTCCAGCAGGCGGCGATCCGCCTCCGAGAGTAAATAGGCGGGCCCCGCCGCATGCTCGGATTCGACAGCTTCGAAATCGTCGATCTCGACGACGATATGGTCGGCCGTACCATGCCTCGAGCCGATGAGGAGTCCGCCGGTTTCCAGACCGCGCCGTGGGAGCGCCTTGAATCCCTCGCGAGCCGCCATGCCGAGCCGTGCCGCCACATCCGGAGTGAGCCTTACGGAGAGAGGCCTGCCGGGCACTGTCCATTCGATCCAGCCGTCACGGACGATCGATGCAACGCCGCCAGCATTTTCCATCACAAAACCTCACAAAGCCACGGGAACCAGCCGAAATTCCAAATCTGGTTTGCAGGCCCTCATTGTAAGGCTCGGATTGTAGAATATTCTGCCTAAATTCGGGCGTCCTCTTGCGTTCTGTGAAAACGTATACGCATTGCGACACGACCGTCCTAATCGCCGCTCGAACTTTCCCCGGTCTCCAGGGAAATCAGCTCCGCAGCAAGGCGCCGGGGCTTGTATACCGCGGGCATCGCAGCAGGCCGCACCGGTTCCTCGCTCCAATTGCGCCGGTCGATGATGGGGGCAGGTTCGTAGCACTGCCCGGCGGCCAGACGCCGTTCCTCGCGCCGGCTGGTCCACCAGAGCACCGGGCCTAGCAGTTTGCCCGCCGCAACCGCGATCCAGCCGAACTCCTGCTCCATCTCCTTGCGCAGCGCGCGAATCTTCGCGGCGACCTCGGGATTCGTCCCGCTCAGGCGATGCTCCATCGCCCATAAGAACCCGACCCAGGCATGGCGCAGCGTGCGGCACTCGCGCCGCCAGCGCTCGCGGATGCGGATGTCCGGGTGATTCTTGTACCGCATATATCCCGCAAACGTGGTGCGGCAAATGCGGAACAGACTCGGACCGTTGCGTTCGAAATCGCGCCGGAACGCCCACGCCAGTGCCTGTGTGGATTGCTCGCGCGAGATCGCGGCGTGTTCGAAGTTGAACGCGTGCTGACCGTGTATGTCCGCCAGGTCCACATCCAGCAGCCGTCCCTGGGCGGCCATCTCGGAGTACAACGGCGTCCCGGGCACGGGCGTGTAGAGCATGAACTGGTGCAGGTCCGTCTCGTGCGCGATGGCATGCTCGATTTCTTCGATGACGTTTTCCGGCGTGTGGTGTTCCAGCCCGATAATTGTGGAGCCAAGCAGGACGATGCCGTGCTCCCGCAATTCGCGCGTCAGCTTGAGGGTATCGGCGCCGTCCAGTTTCGAGTAATTGGAGCGCGGAGATTCCAGGCCCAGCCAGATTGTCGCGATGCCGATCTCCGCCAGTTCCTCATAGGTATATTTGGCGATCGCGTTGGCCGAAGAGAAAATGTTGAACGTCCAACTCTTGCCGGCGGCCTTCATGAGTGCGAGCAGTTCCATCACTCGCCGCTTCTGCAATAAGAAATTCTCGTCCATGATGAAGAAGCTGTGCTTGCCGCGCGTCTTCTCCGCATGTTCCATCAGGCCAAAAAGCTCCGCACCCGTTTCGTAAAAGTTGAGGATCTTCCCCTTGCCGCCGAAAAAGGCGGAGGTCGTACAGAAATTGCAGCCCATGGGACAACCCACCGACGAAATAATAGTCGCGGATGTGGTGTCGGCGGCTGCCGGGATTTTCACGCCCAGCACGCGTAGATCGAATGCGGAAGAGAAATCGGGGTGCCGGATCGGCGCGTCCACCTCTTCGCCCAGATATCGCCGCATCCAGGCGATGCCGTCGCCTTTCACAATGTGGTCGGCATCCAGCATCTCCTCCACACCGGGAATGGCCGTAATGTGGCCGCCCACGATGACCGTGGTACCCGGTGAGAGTTCCCGCACCATCCGGCACATCTCGCGCGCCTTGCCGACATTCACGATGATCGACGAGATGCCGACAATGTCGTAGCGGTGCGTGGTGAGTTCCTTTGCGAAAGCCTCGCGTGTAGGAAAGTCCAGCACCGCGCAGGGCGCATTGATATTCCCCTGGATCATCAGGATGCCCCAGGAACGATGGAAGCTGCGCAGCGAGAACGAACCCTGGCCGCGTGTGACCTGATTGTGATAAAGCTCCATCGGGTTGATGGCACGGCTACCGTACGCGTCGTCCTGTGCGTACGGGCCGAAGACGGAGGAGAGCAGGATGCGGGCCTGACTTCCTTTGGGATGAATTTCCTTCATGATAAAGAGGATTAAAAGGTACCTTTAACCTCTTACCGTAACAGGAATAAACTTGGCCAAAGGTTATCCTGCGGAACAACGACAAAAACATTACAAAGGCTTTAAGCCGGTGAAGCTGGTCAGCCCCGTATTCCCCGGTCTAGCGCAGACTGATTTCCTTGAACGTCACGCTCGCCGCCCCGCCGTGGTGCTGGATCGCGATGTAGCCCGTGTCCGGCCGCGGGCCGCGATCCGGTTCGTACACCGATTTCTTGGCGGGCACCGGCGCCGAGCCGTCATAGTCGGTGACCAGCACGCCATTCAGCATCACCGTGGTACGCGGACCCTTCATCGTAATATCCAGCGTGTTCCATTCGCCTGCCGGCTTGTACGGGCGAGCCTTGGCCTGCGTCATGGAGTACAGAACGCCGGAACAGTGATAATCGTCGCCGCTCTCGTCGATCTGCACCTCGATGCCCTTGTTGATGGCGTCATCCTCCGACTTCGGCTGCACTGGGATACGAATGAACACGCCGGAGTTCGCGCTGGGCGCGGACACCTTGTAGACTACGCGCAGCGTGGCGTTGCCGATCTTCTCGCCGGTGAACCAGAGATCGTCTTCCGGCGCGGCGGGGATGGCCACCAGCATCCCGTCTTTGACCACGAAACCGGGCTGCTGATCCTTCGGTGCGTCTTCATGCCGCGGGATCCGGGCCCATCCGGTCAGATCCTTACCGTTGAACAATTGGCGCTCGGCTCCCGTCACTAGGGGGCAAAGGCACATCAAAATTACGATCAGGCGGGTCATGTTTCGATTGTACGGCGTTTAGGCTATCCTGAATCGCATATGAAAAAGCTCTCGCTTGCTTTTGCCGTGGGTTGCCTGTTGATGGCGCAGGAAAAGGTGGATCAGGCCACCGACGCCCGGTTCCGCAGTGAGGAACTGGAAAAGTCGCAGATCATGCACACCCTCCATATGCTGACCGATCGTTACGGTCCGCGTGTGACCGGTACGCCGAACCACGAGGCGGCGGCGAAATGGGCAGTGAAGCAGCTTACGGACTGGGGCCTGAAGAATGCACGCCTGGAACCTTGGGATTTCGGTCATCCAGGTTGGAGCAATGAACGCGCCAGCGCGTTCCTCGTTTCGCCGGTTCAGGAGAATTTGAAATTCGAAGTGTTGGCGTGGACACCGTCCACCAAGGGCACCGTCACCGCCTCGGCGATCCAACTCGTCCCTCCACAGGGGCCGCCGCCTCCGCCGGCCGCGGAGAGTGCCGATGCGGCTGCCGGAGGACGCGGGCGCGGAGCTCGGGGTGGCTTCGGCGGGCGTGGCGGCGCAGCTCCGCGCCTCGGACCCACCAAGGCCGAAATGGAAGAGTGGGTGAAGGCCAACCAGTCCAAGGTGAAAGGCAAGGCAGTACTGATTGGCAAAGCGGCTGTGATCCCGGTGAATTTCGATCTGCCCGCCAAACGTCGCGACGATGAACAGGTGAAGGCGCAGTACGATCCCAACAATCCCAATGCCGGTCGCGGACGCGGCGGCTTCGGCGGTGGCGGCCGTGGCGGAGCAACCGACCCCAACCGCCTCACCCCGGCGCAGGTCACCGAGCAGCTCGATTCCATGCTGCTTGCGGGCGGCGCCGTGGTACGCCTGAATGACGCGGCGCGCGGCGATGGCGTTATCGTTGCCCAGCAGCACCGCGCCTACGAGCCCGCGAAGACGGTGCCCACCCTGATCCTGCGCAACGACGATTACGGCCGCATGGAACGTCTCCTGGCCGACGGGGAAGACGTCAAGATGGAAGTCCACATCGTCAACCACGTCTATCCCGAGGGCAAGACTAGCTACAACGTGGTCGGCGAGATTCCGGGATCCGATAAGGCGGACGAGATCGTGATGCTGGGCGGCCACCTGGATTCCTGGCACTCGGCCACCGGCGCTACCGATAATGCGATCGGTTCGGCCATCATGATGGAGGCCGCGCACCTCATTCAGTCTCTGGGCTTGAAGCCTCGCCGCACTGTGCGCGTCGCCCTCTGGTCGGGCGAAGAGGAAGGCCTGCTGGGTTCGCTGGCCTATGTCAAACAGCACTTCGGCACGGCCGAAAACCCCAAGCCGGAGTGGGCCAAGCTCGATTGTTACTTCAATGTAGACACCGGCACCGGCCGGATTCGCGGCGCCGGAATCTTCGGACCCGCCGAAGCCGGCGCAGTTCTGCGGCCCGTGCTGGCACAATACACCGACTGGGGCGTTTTCGGCGTCAGCACCACCAACAGCCGCGCCACCGGCGGCACCGACAGCACGTCGTTCAACAACGCCGGCCTCCCAGGTGTAGGCTTCTCGCAGGATCCGATCGAGTACAACACCCTTACCCATCACACTAATCTCGATACCTACGAACGCATCATCCCGGACGATGTGCATAAAGCCGCGGCAATCGTAGCAGCCGCGGTATGGCATGTGGCCAATCGCGACGAAATGGTTCCCCGATTTACGAAGGAGTCCATGCCCGCTCCGGTGGAAGCCCGGTAGGTTCGTGCCTCATAAGCTGGTAGGTCCGGCGCCCGTGGCCCTGGCCGCGATCGCGGTGTTCGCCCTGGTGGCGGAGACGGCCTGCGGCGTGACACTCGATTCCCCGCGTGAGTATCAGGTCTTCCAAAGGGACACGGTCACCGCCGGGAAGGTCATCGTACGCGCCCACCCGTCACGCGGTTGCGACTCGGCGGAAGCGCGAATTGCGGAACGATGGCAGCCCCTGCGCGTGGATCGCGACTGCCGCGTCGATGACACACTGGCAGCTCCGGCAGGAGGTTGGTACAGGTTGCAAATCCGGTTCCACACGGCCGGCAGGATCACAGCTCAGACGAGTGTCGCGCACGTCGGGGTGGGCGAGGTTTTCGTGATCTCGGGACAGTCGAACTCCACCAATTTCGGTGAAGTCCGGCAGACTACGCGCAGCAAAATGGTGAGTACCTTCGATGGTGCACGTTGGAGAATCGCCGACGACCCGCAGCCCGGCGTGCGGGACGGCAGCATTCTGGGTAGTTTCATCCCGGCGTTCGGCGATGCGCTGTATGGCCGGGCTGAAAGTGCCCGTCGGTGTCGCCTGCGTCGGCTTCGGCGGCACCAGCGTCCGGCAGTGGCTGCCCAAGGGCGACCGCTTCGGATCGCCGCCTTCGTCTCCGGAGTTCCTGATCGCGGTCGGGGGCAATGAATGGCAGTCGGACGGGCGTCTGTTCGACGGCATGGTGCAACGGATCCGTCAACTCGGTCCCGGCGGTTTTCGAGCACTATTGTGGCATCAGGGCGAAGGTGATTCGCGCCAGTCTGAAGGGCACGAGCTATCGGGTGCGGAGTATCGGCGCATGATGGAGAGGCTGATCCGAGCGGTGCGTGGCGCGACCTGGGAGTTTCCGTGGATGGTGGCGCAGGTTAGTTATCACTCTCCCGAAGAGCCTTCCTCGGCAGACATTCGCGCGGCGCAGGCGTCGCTGTGGAAGGATGGTATTGCTCTGGAAGGTCCGGACACTGACACGCTGACCGGTGCCAACCGGCAGGACGGCGGGACCGGCGTTCATATGAGCGCCAGGGGGCTGCAGGCGCACGGCGAGATGTGGGCAGAGAAGGTGGGTCAGTGGATATCGCAGCGTTAGTCAAGGAGGCGGCGCGTTTTCAAGAACGCACCCGCCGCGTGAAACAGGGCCTCGGGAACGCCGGCTTCGAATGGTATCCCTACGATACGCTTTCCGCACTCGGGCATCTGGAGAAGTTGCTCACGGGTACGAATCGCGACATGCTCGAGGGACGCGGCAGGGTCCTGGATATGGGCTCCCAGGACGGCGAGCTTGCCTTTTTTCTGGAGAGCCTGGGGTATCAGGTCGTGGCCGTCGATCATCCTGCTTACAACCACAACGGCATGCGCGGGATCCGCGCCCTGAAGGCAGCCCTGGACTCGGCAGTGGAGATCCACGAACTGGATGTAGACCGGCCATTCACTCTGCCGCACGATACCTACGACCTGGTCTTCTTCCTCGGCATCCTTTACCACCTGCGCAATCCCTTTTATGTGCTGGAGGAACTGGCGCGGCGTACGACATGCTGCTTCCTGAGCACACGTGTGGCGCGCCGCTTCCCGGACGGTTCGGCCATGCCGTCCCAGGTGGCGCTGGCCTACCTCCTTGCCGAAGAAGAGCTCAACCAGGACAACAGCAACTATTTCATCTTCTCCGAGGCCGGCCTGCGGGTTATGCTGGACCGCACGCATTGGAAGATCCGCGACTACGTGAGCTTAGGCGATACATCTCTCAGCGATCCGGTTCGCCTCGACCGTGACGAGCGCGCCTTCTGCCTGCTGGAGAGCCGTTACGACCGGCTGGCGAACCTGGAACTCCTTACCGGCTGGCACGACAGCGAAGAGACCGGCTGGCGCTGGACCGCGCGCGAGTTTGCGCTCCGCGTTCCCGCTGCAGTGGGTCGGCGCCTGCTGACCGTGAACCTGTACGTATCCGAGGAATCGGTGCGGCGCCTCGGCGCCCTCACGCTCCACGCGACTGCGAACGGAGCGGCGCTACCCTCGGCCATATATGACACCCCGGGCATGCAAGCCTACGCACAGTTGCTTGAGGCCCGGAGCGGGCAATTGGAGCTACGCTTCACGCTGGATAAGGCCCTCCCGCCAGACGAACTCGACTCCCGCGAGCGCGGCCTGATCGTCGCCTCCATCCAAGTCGAGTAGACGTTTGTTCCTGCTTCTCTGCGCTTCCTCTGCGCCCTCTGCGCCTCCGCGTTGAATGCAACCGTTCCTAGGCCGGGAAGCTATCCCGCGATCGCATCCGCCAAGTGCGGCTGATACGTGCAGCGCGGATCTTCGGCCAGGTAATCGCCGGTCAGCGCGAAGGCGCGGGCGCGCGATCCGCCGCAGATCTTCTGGTATTCACAGATGCCGCACTTGCCTTCGCGTTGCGTGGTGTCGCGCAGCGTCTTGAACAGTGGGCTATTGCGATACACGTCTGTAAGCGGCTCGTTCAATACGTTGCCGCCGCTCACCGGGAGGAAGCCGCTGGGAAAAATCTCGCCCTGGTGGGAGACAAAGACGAAGCCCTTGCCATCGCTGACGCCCGCAGTCCGGAACGCGACGCCCTTTGCCGCTTCGTTTTCCGCCCCGCCGTGCTCCTCCCGCATACGTTGCGCGATGTACCGGCGATAGTGCATCGCTTCGGTGGTCTTGATGCCGAACGGGGCCGTCTTCGAGAGTTTGTACATGTACTCGAAGACATCTTCGTATTCGCTGGCGAGCAGGTCTTCGCTGGCCAGTGCGCGGCCTGTCACGATTAGGAAGAACAGGCTCCACATCTTGGAACGCATCTCGGTGACGATGTCTGCTATGGCCGGCAGGTGTCCCATATTGCGCCGCGTCACCGTGGTCTGGAACTGTGTGTCGAGGCCGATATCGCGGGCGTGGGCGAGAGCGAACATGGCGCGGTCGAACGTGCCGGGAATGCCGCGGAAATCGTCATGCGACGCCGCATCGTGTCCGTCCACGCTGATCGCCATGCGCGACACGCCGGCTTCTTTGAACTTGTCGATGGCTTCCGCCGTGAGCAACGGGGTAGCGCTCGGGGTCACATTGGTGCGCAGGCCGATTTTGACGGAGTATCGGATCAGGTCGAACAGGTCGGGCCGCTTGAGCGGATCGCCGCCGGTGAACACCATCAGGGGTTCGCCAAATGACCGGATCTCGTCTAACAGGCGGTAGCCCTGTTCGGTCGTCAATTCGGTGTCGCTGCGCTGGGATTGTGCCGAGGCCCGGCAATGTACGCAGGCAAGGTCGCAGGCTTGGGTGGCTTCCCAGATCACCAGCATCGGGGCTTGGTCGAAGTTCATGGCGTTTCTCCGCTCCTAGATGAGAACGGATTGCAATTACGGGGCCACCGAGAACGTATTGATAATAGGCTGTCAAATCAGATAGTTTTGGTCCTGTTTGTCCGTTATTGGGGGATTTCGCGCAGTCCTGCGCGGTTCCTTCCCCACACCCCGGTTACAATAGGGACTCACTGTGAAATCACGCGGGATCTTTATTACCTTTGAGGGCATGGACGGCTCCGGGAAGACTACCCAGATGCATCGTTTGGCGGAACGGCTGCGTTCCCTGGGCCGCACCGTTACGGAAACCGTCGAGCCCGGCGGCCCGCCGATCGCCCAGAAAATCCGTCGGATTCTGCTGGATTCGGCCAACCAGGAACTGAGTCCGACCACCGAGATCCTGCTCTATTTCGCCTCGCGCGCGCAAAACGTGGACGAGTGGATTCTGCCCGCCCTGGCGCGCGGAGAACTCGTGCTCTCGGACCGTTTTACCGATTCCTCGTTGGTCTACCAGGGCGTCGGACGCGGCTTGGGCGTGGACACAGTCGTCGAACTGGATCGCATCGCCTGTCGCGGACTCAAGCCGGATCTGACGATCCTGGTGGACGTGGATGCCGAGGCCAGTCTGGCGAGGGCGCGTTCCCGAAATCAGGCCGAACCACACTGCGAGACCCGCATGGACGATCAGGCGCTCGAATTTCACCTCAAGGTGTATCGGGCCTACCATGCGCTGGCCGCGGCGGAGCCCGAACGCGTGAAACTGGTAGATGGAAGCGCCGCCATCGATGAAATCGAGCGCGAGGTGTGGAAAATTGTGAGTGCCCATGTTTGAAAATTTTTGGGGCAACGCCGCAGTCACCGAATCGCTGGAGCAGATGATCTCGGGCCAACGGCTCTCGCAGACGCTCTTGTTTTCCGGACGCGAAGGCGTGGGCAAGGCAACCCTGGCCCGCCGCATGGCGGCCCGCATCCTGGGGCACGCGGAGCTGATCGAGAAGGACGACCTCGCCCTGCCGGACAACCTGGACACCATTGCATCGCGTGAGAAATGGACCGCGGAGAAGCGCAATGAAGATCCGCTGCAGTTCGCCACACATCCGGATTTCGTCACCTTCGCCCCCGATGGCCCGCTGCGTCAGATCTCGATTCCACAGACCCGCCTGCTAAAGGAATCGGCGCAGTACCTGCCGCACAAGGGGCCGCGGCGTGTCTTCCTGATCGACCACGTAGATCGCGCCAATGACCAGGCCGCCAACTCGCTTCTGAAAACCCTCGAGGAGCCGCCCGATCATTTGATCCTGATCATGACGGCCGAGAACGCCTACGACCTGCTGCCCACGATTCGTTCGCGCGCCGTACCGTTCTACTTTGCGCCTCTCGAACCCGAGGAGATGCGCGCCTTCGTGCGGGCGCGCGCCCTGGATCAGCCCGAGCGGCGGATCGCGCTCGCGGCCGGCAGTCCGGGCATCGCGATGTCGCTCGATCTGGAGGCCTACGATAAGCGCCGCGCCGCCATGCTGGCTCTCCTCAAGGTAGCGGCGGGCGCTGCGCCGTTCGCCGTATGGGTGCCCATTGGCGAGGCTATCGGCCGCAGCAAGAGCGAAAAACTCGAACTGTACCTGAAGGTGCTGTACGAACTCTTGCGCGATCTTCTGCTGCTGCACGAAGGGGCGGGCGAGATTCGCAATCAGGATATCCGCCGGGAACTGGATGCGCTGGCGGCCAAGGTGCAATTCGCCTGGATTCGCCAGGCGGTGGCTCGCATCGACGAAATTGCCGAAATGATCCGGCGGAACATTCAGAAGACGATCGCGCTGGACGCGCTGATCCTGGAACTGCGCGCCAAGGCCTGAGCTACGACGCGATTCGCGCCAGCGTGCTCCAGAATTCGGGGAAACTTACCGATGCGGCATCCGCATTTTCGATGACGCTCGGGCCATCCGCCCGCAGCGCCGCCACGGCGAAGGCCATGGCGATGCGATGATCGCCGAAGCTGTCGAACTTTGCCCCGCGAAACTTCTGCCGGCCGGGGATGATCATGCCATCGGTCTGCTCTTCCGCCTCCACGCCAAGGCGGCGCAGATTGTCGACGACGGTGCGTATGCGGTCCGTTTCCTTCACGCGGAGTTCTCCGCCGCTGCGCACCGTTAAGCCTTCTTCGGTGGCGGCACCGAGTACCGCCAGTACGGGAATTTCGTCGATCAGTGCCGCGGTCAGCGCTCCCTCGATCGTGCCGCCCTTCAACTCCGAGTGCTGCACGATGATGTCGCCGATCAATTCGCCGTTACGGCTTTCCAGCGTCGGGATGAGAATCTTAGCTCCCATCGCGGTCAGGAAATCCAGCAGCGCGGAACGCGTGGGGTTGAGGCCGACGCCGCGAATGGTGAGCTGCGATCCGGAAACGAGCAGCGCCGCCACGATAAAGAACGCGGCCGAGGAGAGGTCGGAAGGCACCATCAGTTCGCGGCCCGTCAGGCGCGGCCGCCCGGCGAGCGTGATCTTGCCTTTTACGGTCGAAAGCTCGGCGCCGAACTCTCGCAGGGCGATTTCGCTGTGGTCGCGCGACGCTACCGCCTCGGTGACTGTAGTCTGGCCCTCCGCGAACAGTCCGGCAAACAGTACGCAGGTCTTCACCTGCGCGCTGGGCACGGGCAGCGTGTAATCGATGGGCCGCAGCCGGGTGCCGTGGATTTCGAGCGGAGGGAATTTATCCTCGCGCGCGCGTATCTCCGCGCCCATATCGGCCAGCGGCCGCATGATGCGCTGCATCGGCCGGCGGGAGAGCGACTCGTCCCCGAAGATCCGCGTGGAGAAGGGCTGGGCGGCCAGAATTCCGCTGAGCATGCGTATGGTGGAGCCCGAGTTGCCGGCATCGAGATCGGCGGCGGGCACGCGCAGTCCGTCCAGCCCCTTTCCCCCGATCCGCACATTCGTGCCGTCAACCTCCACATCGATGCCGAGTGCGCGTACGCAGCCCAGCGTGGAGTGGCAATCGGCTCCGGTGGAATAGTTCTGGATGCGCGATTCCCCGTCCGCGATGGCGGAGATCATCGCGTAGCGGTGGGAGATGGATTTGTCGCCGGGCAGGGTGATGGCGCCGGTAATCGCCGAAGCGGGAACAATACGTTGTTGCATGGAAATTTGGAGGGCCTTCAAATATTCTAACGGCCTTCGCGGTCGAAGGCATAGCGGAAGCCGTTTTTCGCGACCGCCAGAAGTTCAGCCTCGGTAAACCCGAACCGCTCCGCTGCCTGCCGGTACTCGCCAGTCAGCGAACAGCGGAACATGGCCGGGTCGTCCGAGTTCAACACGATCGGCACTCCGGCATCGAATAACCGGCGCATCGGATGGTCCTCGATGCGGCGGACGACGCCGGTGACCAGATTGCTGGTGACGCAGATTTCCAGCGGAATATCGCGCTCTCGGAGATGGCGCATCAACGCTTCGTCGCGCACCGCGGCGATCCCGTGGCCGATGCGTTCGGCGCCGAGCGCCAGGGCATCCCAGATGGATTCGGGCCCCGTGCTTTCGCCGGCGTGGGCGTGAAGGTGCAGTCCGGCATTGCGGGCAAATGCAAAAACATCCTTGAACCAGCCCGCCGGGCCGCGTTCTTCGCTGCCCCCGATGCCGATTGCGACCACTCCCTGGTCCACCCGCGCGGCGGCGAGTTCGGCTACCTGTTGTGCCGGTTCGACGCCGAACTGCCGGACTGCGTCCAGAATCCAACGGACCTTCACTGCGGAATCCGCCGCCGCCGCGTGAACGGCCTCGAAAATCGGTGGGAACCCCTGCCCCTTCCACAGCACCACGCCGGCAGCAATCATGATCTCGGCGTAACGCACGTTCTGCGCTTCCAGACGTTCGAGCAGGCGGCGCGTGATCAAAGCATAGTCTTCGGGAGTGCGCAGGCGCTTGCCGACTGCCCCGAAAGCGCGCAGAAAAGCGTCGAAATCGGTGTAATGATAGAGAGCGCGATATTCCTCGAGGGAAGTGGTGGGGTCGAGCTCGTAAAGTGTTTCGGGCTCCACCGAACCTTCCAGGTGGAGATGCAGTTCCGCTTTGGGCACGTCGCGAAGGAAATCGTCCATACTTGAATTCACAAGGTTCTCATGACCGGCGAAGAAATAGAAGCGATAGTGAATGGATACCATGGGGATGCGTTCGGCATCCTGGGACCGCATACGGTCCGCAAGAAGAACAATCAACCTCGCTGGGAAGTGCGGGCGTTCCTCCCGCATGCGGACTCGGCGGCCGTGGTGGTGGGCGGAGTTCGATGCGAGATGGTGAAGAAGCACGCGCAAGGCTTCTTCTGCGCAGTGTTGGAGGGCGAGCCGGCGCCATACGAATTGTGGGCGCACCTGTGGGATGGGCGGGATTTGCAGATCGACGATCCCTACCGCTACGGGCCGCAGATTTCCGAATCGGATCTTTACCTTCACTCCGAAGGGACGCTTTACGAGGCGTGGTTGACTTTTGGCGCGCACCCGGTGGTGAGCGCGGGCGCAGCGGGCGTGCGTTTCGCGGTGTGGGCGCCCAATGCGGAGACGGTTTCGCTGGCCGGCGAGTTCAACGATTGGGACACGCGCCGCCATCCCATGCGGCGTCGCAACGGCGGTGTCTGGGAGCTGTTCGTGCCCGGGCTAGCGATAGGCGCTTCGTATAAATACAATGTGCGATCGCGCTTCGCGGGGTACCAGCAACTGAAGGCCGATCCCTACGCGTTCTATTGCGAGTTGCCGCCGAAATCGGCGTCCCGGGTGTGGGATCACAGGAAATACGAATGGCAGGATGCGGGTTGGATGAATTCCCGCGCCGCCATCGACCTGCTGAAATCGCCCATGTCGGTGTACGAGGTTCACCTCGAAAGCTGGATGCGCGGCCCGATGGGTCAGATGCTGACCTATCGGGAACTGGCGGTCAAACTTGTGGAATATGTGAA
>Ga0310811_10007838_pt1 | contig 13688 bp, 11 predicted proteins | sample YCmetagenome_FD_207642 | JGI IMG/M metagenome (GOLD analysis project Ga0310811, IMG submission 207642) | Soil microbial communities from experimental microcosm in Duke University, North Carolina, United States - YC | ecosystem: Engineered > Artificial ecosystem > Soil microcosm > Unclassified ... | reverse complement strand
CGGGGAAATCCCGTCATAACTGATCATGCTGTAAATGCCGCTGCCCTGGTAAAGGTCTTTGCAATAAGTGATGGCCGCATCTGTGTAGACCCGGTCCCATTTCATCATTTCCAAACTGTCCGCGAGGCCGGCTCGGCCTCCCAGTCCGTCCCTCACATCTTTGGGATGATACCGGCTGCTGTCGAGCCCCCGCCAGGCGGCGCTGTCGATCTCCGCCAACAATTGCCGCCGCAGGGCCGCCGGCTCCTCCCCTGGTAGAAACCAGAACAAAGACTGATGCCGTTCGCGGTAAAATTGATCCACCAGCGTGGGATAGGACAGAGAAGCCGGAGGAAGCTGAAAGAACAACCATAAAATAAAAAAGCTATTCATCATGAATGGTTGGATTGGTTATGCGGAGGCTCCCGCCGCTGCAGGCTCGATAAACCCTAGCCTGGCTTCCGCTTTGTTGATATTTTCGATCCCTTTCAGCAAGGCATCCGCGTTGAAGGAAATACTGTCGATGCCTTTCTCGACCAGGAATTGGGCGAACTCCGGAAAATCACTGGGAGCTTGCCCGCAGAGACCGACCTTCGCGCCGGCGGCTTTGGCCTCCCGGATCATATTTCCGATCATCTTTTTTACCGACTTGTCCTGCTCATCGAACAACTCCGCCACGAGGGACGAATCCCGGTCGATGCCCATCGTAAGCTGGGTCAGGTCGTTGGAGCCGATAGAGAACCCGTCGAATATTTCCGCGAACTCATCGGCCAGCATGACATTGCTGGGGATCTCCGCCATCACATAAACTTCCAGCCCATTCCTCAGCTGCGACAACCCGTAAGTCCTCATAACCTCGATGACCTTTCGCCCTTCCTCGGGGGTGCGGCAGAAGGGGATCATCACTTTCACATTGGTCAGTCCCATTTCATCCCGCACGATACGGATCGCCTCGCATTCCAGGCGAAAACCATCCTTGTACCGGTCATTATAATACCTGGAGGCGCCCCGGAAGCCCAGCATCGGGTTTTCTTCCTTCGGCTCGAAGTCTCGCCCTCCCAGGAGGTTGGCATATTCATTCGTTTTAAAGTCGCTCATTCGCACGATGACTTCCTTAGGATAAAAAGCCGCGGCTATCGTGGCGATGCCCTGGGTCAACTGGTCGATGAAATAGTGTTTCTTATCCGCATAATGGCCCGTCAGCTCACTGATCCGCTGTTTCACCGAAGCGTCTTTCAGGGTGTCGAACTTTACCAGGGCCATCGGGTGGATACCTACAAAATGGGTGATGATGAACTCCATGCGTAGCAGGCCTACTCCTTCATTCGGATAAAATGAAAGTTCGAACGCCTTGTCGGGATCTGCTATGATCAACATCGGCCGGGTATGGTCCGGCATTTTTATCCGGCTCAGGTCCAGTTGCCGCTCGGCCCAGACTGCCTTACCCCTGTAGACCGACCCGGTTTTTCCTTCGCTGCAGGAGAGGGTGATGGTTTCACCGTCTTTGATCTTTTCTGTGGCATCGCCGGTGCCCACGATGGCGGGTACTCCCAGCTCCCTGGCTACGATGGAGGCATGGCTGGTCCTTCCTCCCTTGTTGGTGACGATGCCGCCGGCCTTCTTGAGAATAGGGTCCCAATCCGGGCTGGTAAGGTCCGTTACGATGATCTCCCCTTCCTTCAGATCGCCGGCTTTATCCGGACTGGCCAGGATACGGGCCCTTCCCGAGACGACCTGTGCACCTACCGCTTCGCCCTGCGCCAGGATCTCTCCTTTTTGCATCAGCTCATATTCTTTTACCTGCCAGGGGTTCTTTCGCGACTGCACGGTCTCCGGCCTGGCCTGGACGATGAACAATTCCCCGGTCAGCCCGTCTTTGGCCCACTCGATATCCATGGGTTTCCCATAATGGTGTTCGATGACCAATGCCCAAATCGCCAGGCTGGTCACTTCATCGTCCGTCAGGACGAACTGCCGTCTTTTTTCGACAGGAGTGTCCAGGTTCAGCGTGTGAACCCCTGCCCCCGCCTCCTTATCCGCATAGACCATGGTCTTTTCTTTTTTTCCCAGCCTTTTTTGAATGATGGCTTTTCGGCCTTCCGCTAAGGATGGTTTGAAAACGAGGAACTCATCCGGCGTAACCTGCCCCTGTACAATATTCTCACCCAAGCCCCATACCCCGGCCAAATGAATGATATCCCGGAATCCCGACTCGGGCTCCAGGGTAAATCCTACTCCCGAACAGGCTTTGTCCGAACGGACCATCTTCTGGACGCCGACGGACAGCGCCACTTTTTCATGGGCAAAGCCATTGTCCTCCCGGTATTTTATCGCCCGGTCCGTATATAAGGAGATATAACATTTTTTTACGGCCTCCAGCAGGGATTCTTCTCCCAGGATATTCAGGAAAGACTCATGTTGTCCGGCAAAACTGGCTTCCGGCAAGTCTTCCGCCGTGGCGCTGCTGCGTACGGCCACCTCCGAAAAATGGGCGCCGCAAAGATCTTTATAGGCTTCGGTGATGGCATCGGCGAGGTCCTGCGGCATCAGCGCATCCTGGATAAGAGCCCTTGCCTTGTCGCCGATAACGCTGAGGTTGGAGAACTTATCCCTATCCAGCCCCTGCAAGATCTCCCGCAGCACGGGGCCCATTTTATTGTAGTCGAGGAAATGCCAGAAGGCGGCCGCCGTGGTGGCGAATCCATCCGGCACCCGGATGCCTTTGTCAGTAAGTTTGGAGAACATCTCGCCCAGGGAGGCATTCTTTCCGCCCACTACCGGTACATCGGTTATACCGGTCTCGCTGAATTTCCTGATATATGATTCCATAACGGATGATTGTTTGATGAATCCCGTAAATTAGATGGATTTAAAAAAAAATCGCATGAGTTGCGTCAGACGAGGGAATGAGTTGCATCATTCCTGAACGCCACCAGCTCTTTTCGGTGTTGCATGCAATGCCGGTAACCAATCCCGAATATCTCGTCGGCCTGGCGTATGTCGAAGAGGTCATATCGGGCCAGCTCCGGCGGGTCGAGGAACAAATGACACTGGGAGGCCTTTTCATAGACCCCGGCGGCAATTGCCAGATGAAAACATTCTTCCAGGATACGCATCTTCCGGGCCATCGTCCCGGACGCCGAATGATCTTCCATCCGGTTGACATGGGAGCCAATGAGCCGATCGCAATTTTTTTTCAGGGGCTCTACCGGGAAATTGTTCAGGACACCTCCGTCCACCCAATCCCGGCCCAGGAAACTCACCGGCTCGAAAATAACAGGTACACAGGCGGAGGCCATAACCGGTTCCAGCAACGGACCTTCCGAAAAGATCACGGACTTCCTTTCGGTAAGGTCCGTGGCGGCAATAAACAGCTTCACCGGCAGATCTTCAAAACGACGGGAAGTCAGATGCTGCTGCAGTAGTAGTCGAAGGCCTTCCATTTTGAAGATCCCTCCTTTACGGAAGAGCAACCTGGAAAACCCGAAATAGGAGTTTTCTTTCAGGATGTCCTTTATATAATGAGGCTTGTTGCCGGCTGCGTACAGGGCCCCCGCAATGGCGCCGGAACTGGTACCGGCAATTGCGTCGATGCGGATCCCCAACTCTTCCAGGGCCGCCAGTACGCCCAGGTGTGCGATGCCCCTGGCGCCGCCGCCGGAAAGAACGATGCCTGTTGTCTTCATAGATTAATAATGGCTGATGAAAATGGGGAGGTTAATAGTCTTGACGATCAGCCGGGCATGGCTGGGTTTAAAGAGACGGGATAGCATACCCCTGCCATAAGCCCCCATGACCACGATGCCATTCTTCCGCTCGATGAGATAACCGAAGAGCTGATCGGAAGGCGATCCTTTCAAGACGACATATTCCACCTCGTCATAGTGGTCCTTCATCCATTCCTTTATTTTGAATTGTTCTTCCAGGACTTCTTCTCCGTCATCCCGGACACTGACGACTATCGCTTTTTTTTGCCGCAGCTCCGGGAAGAGATAGGCGAATTGTTTGATGGCGAAAACGGAGGACTTTGTCCCGTTGTAGGAAAATATGATGTCGTCGATGGTGTTGAAACTGTAAGGCGCGATGACCACGGGACATTCCGACTCCACCAGGATGTCCTTGACGAAGCGGCCGGGAAGTGGCTCGTTCTTTGGTGTGAACGAGGTCTCCGGATCCACGATGATAACATCCGCAAACCGGCTTTCTTCCACCACCTCCGATGCCGGAACTCCCCGGTCCCGGTGCACTAACGTCTGTATGCCCCGGCAGTCGCAGGCTGTTTTGAAAGTGAGTATGCTTTCCTCTGTCGTACCTTTTCCCCCCTTCTCCGGAAGATGGGTCACGGGTACGGAAAGACTGTCTTCCAGGAATACGCCTGTCAGCCGGGAATGGGTTAACCTGGAGAGATAGCAGGCGAAATCGATGGTATTCATATTTATGTGTTGCGGGTCCAACGCTAACAATATCTTTTCCATAAACATTTTTTTATAAAATTCCGCTTATTAAAAAGGGAATTAAATGACTATGATCATCGGGATGAATGACAATGCTCATTGATAACAAATCTCTTGTGGGATACCTTTATTTTATAAACCTGAAATTTATGCATGCAAGTACAATTACACGGGAACAGAAAGTAATGGAGAGCAAAGAAAGCCTGCCGTATGTCTCCCTGGTTCTCCCATTTGAACCGAAAATGACGGCAAAAAGTGAGTGGGAACCCATCCTGAAGGCGGCCCTGAGAAAAGTCGAAAAGGATCTGATGGCGGGCTATTCATCCGAGGAGGCGATGCCCCTGATCACCAGGCTGCAATTCCTGTTGAATAACCTCAATACGGCCACTCACAAGAAAAGCATTGCCGTCTTTGTTTCGCCCGTCGTGGAGAAGGTCATGTATATGGATATACCCATGGAAGAAAAGGTGGTGGTCGGCGCCCCCTTCCGGGTCCGCGACCTGGTCAATTGCCGGAAGAAAGGCATCGAATACCTGGTGCTGCTGCTCAGCGCCCGGCAGTCGAAAATGTACCGGGCCCAGGGAACCGGTTTACGGCTTATCAAATCGAATGCCCCGCAAAATGTATTTGCCTATCTGAACGAAGTCCCGGAACGGGTGGCCAATTTTTCCGACCCTTCCGGCCGCCGGGAGACCATGCTGGATAAATTCCTGCACCAGATGGATACCGGTCTTTCCCTTATCCTGAAAGCCTATCCGCTGCCCGTCTTTGTACTGGGCGACAGCCGCGTGACCGGGCATTTTGCCAAGATAACCCGCAATGACAGACACATTGCCACCTATATTCACAAGAACTGCCTGGAGGCAGGAGAACAGCAACTGCTGGACTATCTCCAGCCCTATATCACGGATTGGCAGGAAGTAAGCCGGCAGGACGCCCTCCGCCAGGTGGAAAAAGCGCATGATGCCGGAAAACTGGCGATAGGGCTGGACGAGGTGAGTAAGATGGCAAAATATAAAAGCAGCCGCCTCCTGGTAGTGGAAGAAGGTATGATGGAAGCCGCCCCGCATCCCTCAACGACGAACTTTTTCATATCCGGCAAGGTGGATACAGTCATACAGCAGGTGCTTGAAAACGGGGGGGATGTCCAATGGGTAGATAAGGACAAGCTGAAGGATTACGGGCATATTGCCCTGGTACAACATTATTAACACAAGTATAAATCTTATAAAACATGAAAGCATTGGTATATGGCGGCCCCGGGAAAAAATCCTGGGAAGAAAAACCCAGACCCACCCTTCAGCATCCAGCGGACGCGATCGTACGCATTTCAAGAACCACCATCTGCGGGACCGACCTGCATATCTTAAAAGGGGACGTACCGGAAGTGACCCCGGGGCGCATCCTTGGCCATGAAGGAGTGGGTGTTGTGGAGGAAACCGGCGCCCAGGTGGGCAATTTCAAAAAAGGCGATCACGTGCTGATCTCCTGTATCACTTCCTGTGCCCAATGCGAATATTGCAAGAAAGGAATGTATTCCCATTGTCTGAACGGAGGCTGGATCCTGGGCCATCTCATCGACGGAACGCAGGCCGAATACGTGCGCATACCCTACGCCGACAACAGTCTTTACCGGATCCCGGAAGGTATGGACGAGGAGGCCCTGGTGATGTTAAGCGATATCCTGCCGACCGGGTTCGAATGCGGGGTCCTGAATGGCCAGATCAAACCCGGTGACACGGTCGCCATCGTAGGGGCAGGCCCGGTGGGTCTGGCAGCCCTCCTCACAGCGTTATTTTTCACCCCGGCTGAAATCATTATGATCGACCTGGATGCCAACCGGCTGGAGGTATCGAAGAAATTCGGCGCAACCAGGACCCTGAACAGCAGTACGGAGAATGTGGTCGAAAAAATCATGCAGCTCACCGGCAATAAAGGAGTAGATACGGCCATCGAAGCCGTAGGAGTGCCCGCCACCTTTGAACTGTGCCAATCTATCATCGCCGCCGGCGGCCGCATCGCCAATATCGGGGTACATGGTAAAAGTGCGGAACTTCATCTGGAAACGTTGTGGTCCAGGAATATTACGATCACGACCCGGCTGGTGGACACCGTGACGACTCCCATGCTGCTCAGGACCGTTGCATCAAAAAAACTGAACCCCTCCCTGTTGATCACCCATCGTTTCAAATTACCGGAGATCATCAGGGCCTACGACGTTTTTGCACAGGCCGGTAAGGAAAAAACGTTAAAAGTGATCCTGATAAATGAGTGAAATGAAAAAAAAACGTTTACTTACGGGGGATTTAATAGTAATCCCGGTTAACCTCCCGACATGTTCAAGGAAAAATCGCTGCATATTCTCTTATTCTGTTCCATTGTAACGATAGCCTCGGCGGTGTTGCAATATCTGAATCCCGGCTTCAGCTTTTTCGACGGGGGCCTCATCGCCGCCATCCTGCTTACCATTTTCCTGAAAGAGGATAGGTATACCCGGTTATTCGGTTTCATCAGCGGCATCCTGATCATCCTAGCTACTTTTTACGAAGCAGAGAATATGGAACGCCAGCAAATGCTCATGCAGCATCTTTTCTCCCTGGCGATAGTCATTATGACCACCATCTTCGTGCTGTACGTCAAAAAACTATACCGCAGCATCGAGTCCGAACAGCGGCAGGTAGCCGCCTTGTTCGAACATGCCACCGAAGGTATTATCCTCACCAATGACAAGGGCGGCATCGTCCTGTCGAACCCCGCAGCCTCCCGGCTATTTGACTATGAACGGGAAGAGCTGCTGGGCAAATCCATTGAGATACTGATCCCTCAACGGTTTCACCATAAACATGAGGATTATCGAAAAGGGTTCTACCAGGCCCCCGGCAACCGGACGATGGGGCATGGACGAGACCTCTTCGCCCGGAAGAAGGACGGCCGGGAATTCCCCGTGGAAGTAAGCCTCAGCTATTACCGGCAAAAAGAGGCCGTCTTTGTCATCGCCTTCGTCGTGGACATTACCCAGCGTAAACAGACGGAACGGGAATTACTGAACCAGAAAAATCAGTTGGAGAAGATCACGGGGGACGTACGCAAACTGAATACGGAGCTGGAGACCAAGGTGGAGCAGCGCACCCTCATATTGCGGGAGGCCCTGCAGGAGCTGGAACGGTCGCAGCAGGAACTGAGCGAGGCGCTCAGCAAGGAAAAGGAATTGAACGAGATCAAATCCCGCTTCGTATCCATGGCCTCCCACGAATTCAGGACGCCCCTCAGCACGGTGCTGTCCTCTGCCGCCTTGCTGTCGAAGTATACGGAGACAGGTCAACAGGAAAACAGGGACAAACATATCAAACGGATCAAGGATTCCGTCAGGCACCTGAACGTGCTGTTGGAAGATTTCCTCTCCCTGGGCCGCCTGGAAGAGGGGCATATCAGGCCGGTGATGGCCCCCTTTACCTTGAAAGAATTCCTGGAAGAGGTGGTGGACGAGATCAAACCTCTCACCAAAGAAGGCCAGGAGATCCATTGCGAATTTTCGGGGGAACGGGAATTCTTTAGTGACAAGCGACTGTTAAAGAATATCCTTATCAATCTATTGAGCAATGCCATAAAATTCTCCGGAGATCAGGCGCATATCTGGCTGCAGGTTAGCCTCCCCCCCGGCGACCGACTCTGCCTTTCCGTAAGGGATGAGGGCATCGGCATTTCCAAAGAAGACCAGGCCCATCTTTTCAGCAGCTTCTTCCGGGGCGGCAATGCCTTGAATATAGAAGGGACGGGGCTGGGGCTCCACATCGTCAAAAGATATGTAGACCTCCTGCAGGGCTCGGTCCGGCTGGACAGCGTCCTGGATCAGGGTACTACCATCACGGTGGAATTACCCACCGCTGATCCGGATCCCCTGTCAGCTTAATGACAGGACATTACATGCCCGCGACTTCCCGCCAGGATGGGACTGATAAAGGGAATGCCCAGGTTGAGACCGCGAAGGATCAACAGGACAGCCATGGCGGCCATTAGAAAAGGAATACTCCGTTTAATGCTATTCCGGAATGACAGGCTGATCCATCGGCCGAAATAACTGATCCCCAGCATGGCGGGTAAGGTGCCCGCCCCAAAAAAGACCATAAATACCACCCCTTCCTTTACGCCCGATGTGCTGAGTGCACCGGCAATTGCCAGGTAGACCATGCCACAGGGCAGGAGCCCGTTAGCCATACCCAACAGGACATAGCTGCTCTTAGCCGGAGAAGACCAAAGCCGGATGATCCAGCCTTGCAGAAGACCGTAGAACCTTCCTAAAAAAGAAATACGCGGACCAGACCTGGTCCAACCATATCCGATCACGAACAATAAAAGGAGCAGACCCAGGGAGATGGACCAAATCTGCTGAAAACCGGCAACATAGATCCTGCGGCCCAGTAATCCGCATAGTAAGCCCAGGGTGGCATAGGTCAGCACTCTTCCCGAATGGTAGGATAGGATGGCAAAAGTCTGCCATGCCCGGGACAACCGTTGGACCGGCAGTCCCAGGGCCAGGGGACCGCACATGCCAATACAGTGAAAGCTGCTGATCATTCCAAGGGCCCATCCCGCTGTTAACACCTGCCACATATAGTATCATTTAAAGAGAAGAAATAGTGAAAGGCGACTCCGTAAAATACTGTACTCCCTCACTTTCCCATTGGATCTTTACCATATATTGTCCGGGAAGGAATAGACGGCAGCTGATCGCCTGGCTGGCGCCGGAATCGACCTGCAGCGACAGACGGCGATCTTTGCCCGCGTCAGAGGGACAATAAAAGAGAATAGAGCCCTTTATCACGGTATGTTTCATCTCTTCCGGCAATTGCAGGAGGATGTCCCGCCCGGCTTGTCGCAGATGTACTTTTCCGCTCAAGGCATTCGCCTTACGGGAGCCATCGATCACCTGCTGGTAGGCCAGCTCGTCCCGGTAATATTCCTTATTTACCAGGTTGACGGGTGTCTGCATGCAGCGATAGACCATATAAGAGATCAAACCGCCAAAAATTATAAATACGACCAATAACTTATTTCCCCAGTTCATAATTTTTTTTTAATGGTGTACTTCCTGGATTAGTCATTATCCTTATCCGGCAGCGGTCCCAGGAAATTGGTCCGGATCTCGTCAATCTTATGGTCTCCTTCATACAGCCCCAACCGGATGGATGTCTTTCTATCCTGTATGGACCGCCGGGGCAGTACTACGAAAAAATTCCCTGCCCCCTCTTCTTCCCGCTTAACCGGGATGGTCTGCCCGCCGATAACTTCTATCTGCCCGCCTTTATCCTCCAGTCTTATGCCTAACGGGACCTGCCGGGTAGTCTTATTGGCAATCTTGATCGTATAAAGATTGGTGACACTGTCCTTACCTCTCTCCTGGTATAACATACCCGGCGTACGCATAATGGTGGCGTCCACGTCCTTCCGGCTTAACAGGAGGGCGGAAAGGATTACTACCAGGATGCAGAGCAGACCGGTATATAACTTCATCCGAAGGGTATACCGGAGCGGCTCGTGATTGGATATGCCGTTCTCCGAGGCATAACGGATCAGGTCCAGCGGACGGCCTGTCTTTTCCATCATGTGATTACAGGCGTCTATGCAGGCCGTACAGCCTACGCATTCCATCTGTGTGCCATTGCGGATATCGATGCCTGTCGGACAGACCTTTACACACTGGAAACAATCGATGCAGTCGCCCTGCGTTGCCTCCGCTTTTTTGCTGAACTTACCCCGGGGCTCTCCCCTCCGGTGATCATAAGCGACAATCATAGAATTTCGGTCGAGCAGCACGCTCTGCAGCCGGCCATAAGGACAGACTACCGTACAGGCCTGTTCGCGAAAGAAAGCATACACGGAGTAAAATACGCCGGAGAAGAGAAGAATGGAGAACAGGCCGCCAATATGCTCGCTTGGAGATCCCGTCATGATCTTCCAAAGTTCCCGGACCCCGATGATATAGGCGAGAAACGTATTGGCGATCACGAACGCCAGCAGGTAGAAAACACTGTGTTTCGAAATTTTCTTAAGAATCTTTTGGGTTGACCAGGGAGCTTTTTTTAACAGTTTCTGGGCGGCGGCATCCCCTTCTATCGCATACTCCACCTTGCGGAACAGCATTTCCATAAAGATAGTCTGGGGACAGATCCACCCGCAGAACAAGCGGCCAAAGGCGGCGGTGAACAGGATCACGAAGATGATGAAGGTGACCATCGTCAGCCCGAAGATGAAAAAGTCCTGTGGCCAGAAGACCTTTCCGAAAATGATGAAACGGGCATTGGGAATATTGAAGAGGAATAAGGGCCTTCCCTTGACATAGACAAAGGGGAGGGTGAAGAACAGCACAAAGAATCCCCAGCTGATATAACTTCTCCAGTTATACCACTTGCCTTTGGGCTTTTGTGCAAACACCCATTTCCGGTGCCCGGTCTCGTCTACCGTGGCCAGGTGGTCTCTGAAGGAGTGGAGGGATGTTTCCATGGCTGGGGTTTTGATTATTTTGAAATAGTTCCCTGAGGCGGTTTGGGATTGGCCGGATGCGTTCCCACCAAGGTCTTCACATAACTGGCTATTTGCGCGATCTGCGAAGGGGAATAGTCATCTTTCCAGCTTTTCATGCCCTTTTCGGGCCATCCGTATTTAATGGTCTTGAATAGCTCCTGGATGCTGCCCCCATGGAGCCAGTATTCATCTGTCAGGTTGGGCCCTACGCCCCCTTCCCCTGCCTTGCCATGACAGGCAAAACAGGTAGTTTCAAAAACGGCTTTGCCCGCGGCCAGGTCCCCCTCGCCCGTTAGCAGCTTCACGGAATTCTCATCGATATTGTTGGCTGCTTTTTTTAAATAGGCCGCCTTTTGTACTTCCGCCTGCTGCATGGCGATCTGAAATTCCTCGCCGCTGAGAGGCGCGGTATGAGCAACGTGGTAACGCCAGAGATATACTCCCGCAAAAATGATCGTACAGTAAAATCCGTACAACCACCAGGGGGGTAGCCGGTTGTCCAGTTCCCGGATGCCGTCATAGTCATGTCCCAGATCGAGGTCCATTTCCTGCCCGACAGGTTTAAAGCGATTGAATTTATCCCACCAGCTGAGCCGTTGTGCGGCCGGTACCGCCGCCTCTTCCGGAAGGGCCTTCTTTTTCTTATAAATAGAGAGGATCAATCGTACGTTATACAACAGCGCCAGCAGGATGGCCACCTCCAGGAATACAACGCCCGTCATCATATAAAAGGCGGTATCGGATACCCCGTTGACCATGGACGACAGCGCGGTAAAAGCCAGGATAACCTGGCCGCCGGCCTGCTTTGGCGCCGGTACGGGACCGGTGGACTCTTCCGGCGTTTCGGATGGCCGTTCTTTTTCAACCGATAAATGCGCAGCGCCCAGCAGGACATTGGCCAGCAGCGCGATGGCCAGCCCCAGGATAAGCATGATGATGATCATGATCGTCACAAAAGGACTGTTGGTCGACGGGGGCGCCGGAGGACCGTCTGCCCGGGCAACGGCGCTGAACAGTAATATACAACCGAATAAAAAAGAGTGTTTCCCGGTATTTTTTCGAAACAGCATAAAAAGAAGTTTTGCGTTTATACTTTATGATTTATCCAACGGGATCTGCCGGATCTCTTCGATCATCTTTTTATCCGCTTTAGCCGTCCAGATCAGCATGGCCACAAAAAACAGTCCGAACAGGATTAGCGAGGACAACCCGTAAATACTTACACCACTGATTTTTTCGAGATAATTTATAAATTTCATATTCTTAATTTTTGTCAGTTACCCATGATGGATTGACCTTTCTCCTCTCGTTCAGCCGCCTTTTTTCCCGCGTCGCCGATCAACGGGATGGAAGGAGCCGTTTTGATATCCTTGCCTACCCGCTGCAGATAAGCGATGAGGGCAACAATCTCTTTAATGTTGCCGGGATGGATCTTGTCTGTTTTCAGCGAGGCGCCGATCGTCGCTGCCTGCGCCAGGAGGTCCTTATTGGCCTGTAACGCATATCCTTCGGGATAAGGCACTCCCAACTCCTGCATGGCATGGATCTTCGGTCCCGTACTGGACGTATCGATGGGGTTGTCCAGCAGCCAGGGATAAGAAGGCATGATCGAGCCGGGGGACATGGACTGTGGATCCAGCATGTGATTGTAATGCCAGCTATCCGGGTATTTTCCTCCTACCCGCGCCAGGTCAGGGCCTGTGCGTTTGCTGCCCCATTGGAAGGGGTGGTCATAGATGAACTCTCCGGCCTTGGAATACTCTCCGTACCGGGCCACCTCATCTCTGAAAGGACGCACCATCTGCGAATGACAGAGGTAACAGCCCTCCCGGACATAGATGTCCCGGCCTTGTAATTCCAGCGGGGTATAGGGCTTAACACTACTGATCGTAGGGATATTCGATTTTACCAGGAAAGTGGGGATCATCTCGATCAGTCCGCCGATCGCCACGGCGATGAGGCTGAATACCAGCATCTGCATGGGGCGTCTTTCGATCCAGCGATGCCAGTGCTGCCTGCCATGGGGCTGGAAGGTCTTCGGCAGGGGAGCAGCTTCCGCGACTTCATTGGCTATAAAACTTCCCTGTTTGATTGTCTTGCGCAGGTTGTAGATCATCAGCAAGGCTCCGGAAAGATAGAGGGTTCCGCCCAGGCTGCGAGTGATATACATGGGGATAATATGCGTCACCGTCTCCAGGAACTGAAATTTCAGCTGTCCTTCTTCGGTAAAAGTCTTCCACATCATGCTCTGTGTGAAACCGGCCCAATACAGGGGTACCACATACAGGACGATACCCACCGTACCGATCCAGAAATGGGTGCCGGCCAGTTTTTTGGAATATAAGGGTGTATTCCACATCCTGGGCACCAGCCAGTACAACACCCCGAAAGTGAGGAACCCATTCCAGCCCAGGGCCCCTACGTGGACATGAGCAATGGTCCAGTCCGTGAAGTGGGAAATGGCATTTACATTTTTCAGGGCCAGCATGGGACCTTCGAAAGTGGCCATACCATAACAGGTAATGGCCACCACCAGGAACTTCAGCACAGGTTCCTCCCTGACTTTATCCCAGGCTCCCCGCAGGGTGAACAGTCCGTTCAGCATGCCTCCCCAACTGGGGGCGATCAGCATCACGGAGAAGACAACCCCCAGGGATTGCGCCCAGTCAGGTAAAGCCGTATACAGCAGATGGTGAGGCCCCGCCCAGATATAAATGAAGATCAGCGCCCAAA
>Ga0310811_10007837_pt1 | contig 13688 bp, 10 predicted proteins | sample YCmetagenome_FD_207642 | JGI IMG/M metagenome (GOLD analysis project Ga0310811, IMG submission 207642) | Soil microbial communities from experimental microcosm in Duke University, North Carolina, United States - YC | ecosystem: Engineered > Artificial ecosystem > Soil microcosm > Unclassified ... | reverse complement strand
CACACGCCGATCTCCCACGTTCGCTGCGAGACGCCAAACGCCGTGACCCCGTAGATGCCGAGCAGCGCCAGCAGCAGCGCGACCGTTCCGAGTCCGCCCGAGACGTAGAGCGCCGCCGCTGCGGGAAGAGCGACATCGCCGTCTGCTCCTCCATCGTCTCCTGCCGGATGATCGGCAGTCACGCATCCAGGGCCTGCGCGAGCCGGTGGACGGGCGCCGCGACCGACGTGGCCGCGCCCGACGTCGTCTTCACCAGCAGGCTCGTCCGACCCATGTACCGCTGCGCGACCGCTGATGAAGTTCGCCAGTGACGAAGCCGGCGCGGACCGGATAGTCGGAGGCGCTCCAATCCGTGAGCCGACCGACGCTCGCAACGCCGCTCCCGGCAGGGGCAACGTTCATCGACCTCAGGCTTGGTGTTGACCTGGGCTACAGTGACTACATCGCGGTCGCGAGCACCGACCCGATTGAGCGACGACTGTCGCCGATTCTCGAAGCGGCCGAACAGGCCATCGTTGAGTACGAGAGCCGTATCAGCCAGTTTCCGTCGCCCACCGACGCGCTTTCGTTGATGGAAGCATTGGCGGGCCCGTAGGCATCTCGACGCCGCTACCTAACGAACGTTGGAACCGACGAGCGGGCTATGGACGCTCGCTGCGCTCGCGACTCTTGGATCCGCTCGCAGTTCAACTCATCGCGTTAGGCTGCCACACATTGCGTGGTGAACTGATGCGGTATCTCCAGTTGGACGACGACAAAGAAGTACCCGGTCGCTGATACCTGGCATCGTCGCTCACGCTGGACGGCCAGGAGTTCGATCCGCGTGTCTATACCTACGACCACCCGTCGACGTCCCCGACCTCCTGCGTCTACCGCTGCCGCGCGTCGGGTTCCCCCTGGACTTCGCGATGGCCGACTTTGCGATGCCGGTCGCCTGGCGCGCCGTCTTTGCGCTCTCACGCGCGAACGCGAATGATCCGCTTCCCTTTGACTCGCTCGGTCGGGTTGAAGGCGGCGACGGCATCGTCGAGGGTCGAGATCTTGCCGATGTTTGTCCGCAGTCGTCCGTCCCGGACTCGCTGCACGATCTCACCCAGCTGCGCGCGATCGGACTCGACAACGAAGTCGATCGCCACGCCGTCGGCGGGTCGCGCCTCGGACGGCCCGACGATGGACACCAGCGTTCCTCCCGCTCGAACCAGGCGCGCGGACGCCTTCCCGATGTCGCCGCCGATGAGATCGAACACCAGATCGACGCCGCCGACGTCTTCGAGGACGTCGTTCTCGAGGTCGACGAACTCCTGCGCGCCGAAGTCGAGCGCCGTCTGGCGGTCGGCCGCGCGTCCGGTGCCGATGACGTAGGCGCCCGCCAATCGTGCGAGTTGCGTCACTATTGACCCGACTGCGCCGGCCGCTCCGTGCGCGATGACGCTCTGCCCTGCCCGAAGGCGGCCGTGCTCGAACAGGCCCTGCCACGCAGTCAGGCCCGAGATCGGCAAGCTCGCGCCCACCGCGAAGTCGACGTCGCCCGGCAACGGCGCGAGGTTGCGTGCCTCGATCGCCGCATGCTCGGCGAGGGTGCCGTCGCGATACCAGTCCGCGAGGCCGAACACCCGCTGTCCGATCGACAGCCCCGTAGTGCCATAGCCGAGGGCAGTGACCACTCCTGCCAGTTCGTGCCCGGGGATCGAAGGTGTTCGGTCACGGCCGAGGCGATCGGTCCAGGTCGAGGGCCACGTCAGCTCGGTCGGGACAAATCCCGACGCATGAACCTGAACGACGACGTCGTTTATCGCTGCCTGCGGGTCGGGCCGCTCCATCAGCTTCATTCCGGCCGTTCCCGCAGCCTGGTCCGTCACCACGATCGCCTTCATCGGACTTGTCTCCTCGGCCAGCTGTCTCTCTGGTGGAAATGTTGCACGGATAGAAAGCCCCCTGGGCACCCAATGCCAACGACCATGGGTAGCCTCGTCGACGATTTCAGTTGTCGAGCAGCGGGTAGACCGGCGTCCAGACGTCGTCCTTCTTCGCGGTGGCCATGTGGCAGGCGGTCGCATTCCTCCTTTGGTTTGACCATCGCGCTCGATGCGTTCGGCCCGTAATGATTGAAGTTGTAATATCCCATCCGCGGTCGCCGCGAATCGCTTGGTGTCCTTCACCGCCTGGTCAGCACCGTTAAATGCTCCGGCGAAATAGCCGGGTCCGGAGGACTCTGTGCGTGAACCGTCCGGGGTGTTCCTTGTGACGGCCTGTTTCATCCTACCCGCCTGTGACCTTGCCTAGGCTGAGGACTGGCATCTTCGTCCGTTGCCCGCCCCGACACCTGATTCCCTCGAACAGCACATCTTTGCACTCGCCGGCCAAGTAGGGCGAAGCCACGGATTCGTCACGTGGGGTGTGGCTTATCCAGAAACTGAGGGCAAGCGCAAGTGCTCCTTTGCTGCCGGAATGTCACTGTGCTTCACGACGGTCGGCGAAACGCCTAACGTCCGATTCTTCCGATTCTGGGCGTTCCGACACTTCACGTCAACCATCGAGACACTCGTTACCGAACTGACGGACAGTTTGCGCGCAACGTTCGGCGATGGCGCGGTCGCACGGTGTTCCGAAGAAAGGGTCCAACCCGATCGCGATTCCTCAGGCCCCGTGTTCGGTGGGTCTGTCGCAGTGGCCCGAGAGCGCGGCGATAGTGCTCGATGCTGCAACCTACCGCGGCAGCGTATCTACCTAACGTGGCAGCGTATCTATCGACGGTTTAACGCCACCAATGGATCGACCCTCACTGCCCGCCGCACCGGAGCCGCTGCGGCCACGGCCGCCACGGCACACAGCGTGATCGCCACCCACACCATCGTCGGCCCATCCGTCGGCGTCACCTGAAACAAGGATTTTCTCAACAGGCTCGTCGACATCGCTGCACCCGCGAGCCCGATCACGATGCCTGGAATGACGACGCCAAGCGTCCGCAGCGCTACGACGCGCACGATGTCCCCACGCCCGGCGCCGAGCGCAACGCGAAGACCAATTTCGTGCGTGCGGGACGCCACATCGTGCGCCAGCACACCATACGTTCCGATAGCCGCCAATAGCAGTGCAATCGCCGAGAAGATCGTCACGAGCTCCATCTCGAAGCGAGGCTGCGCGACGGACGACGAGAGGACATCGTCCATTGGAGCCAGTCGGCGAACCGCCATCGACGGGTCGATCGCGTGCAGCACTGCGCGCATCGACGGTGCGACGTCCCCCGCCGGGCGAGCGGTTCGAATCACGAACGTGAGCTGCAACGCGAACCACGGATTGCGGTTCTGTGTGACGGGAAGATACTGGGCACCTTCTCGCTCGTCGGCCATGCTGGTTTGGGTGACGTCATCAACGACGCCCACGATCGTGACCCAATCGTTAGGTTTTCCGCCGGGCTTCCTGACGCGTTGACCGATGGCGCCGGCGCCGTCAGGCGGCCAGAACTTTCGCGCAACCGACCCGCTGATGATCGTCACAGGTAGCGCAGCGGCATCGTCACTCGCGGCAAAATCGCGTCCGCGAAGCACACGGATGCTCATAGCCCGAAAGTAGTCCGGCGCGGTCATCAAGACCGCGACCGGGTAGCCCTTGGACACGTCGGGCTCGCGCTCCGGATGAAAGTCGTCGCGAAACCTCCCGCCTTCGACGAGCGGAGGGAAGTTCACGACGCTCGCGTCGTCGACACCGGGAATCTCGCGAAGTCGCTCGCGGACACGCATGGCGAACACGCCGGCTGCTTCGGGCGTGGGGTATGCGGCCGGCGACAAGCTCGTCTCCATCTCCACGACGCCAGCTGCGCGAAAGCCGGTATCCACGGTTCGCATCCGCACGAAACTCTTGAGCAGAAGCCCGGCGCCGCTCAGCAGCACGATCGCAAGCGCCAGCTCGACGACAACGAGTGCGCGGCGCAGCCTGTCGTGCCCACCAACCAGCGATCGCGCCGACTCGGCCAGGATGTTACGCAGGGTGCGTCGTGTGCTCGCGAGCGCGGGCGCGATACCGCAGGCGATCCCCGTCAACAATGAAATCCCGAACGCGGCTCCCAGTACACGCCAGTCGATCCCGATACTGCCCTGCCGCGGAATACGACCCAGCGGAGCGGCTGCGATGACGCCGCGAACGCCCCATACGGAGACGAGCAATCCAACCGTGCCGCCGATCCAGGCGACGAGCACACTCTCCGTGAGCAGTTGCCGCACGATGCGCGCGCGCCCCGCACCGAGCGCGAATCGTATTCCGATCTCGTGCTCTCGACCTGCGACGCGAATGAGAAAGAGGTTCGCAACGTTGGCGCACGCGACGAGCAGCACGAGCAAGACCGCGCCGCTGAACAGCCACAGCGTGTCTCGAGATCGGGCGACGAGGAGATCGAGCAGCGGCCGCACGTCCGTTTGCGTCGTGCCCGGCTTTTCTGTCGCCGTGCCCGGAAGGACGGCGAGTGTGGCCTCGAGCTCTCGCAACGCGGTCTCTCTCGTGACGCCGGCGCGGAGCCTCGCCACCACCGGGCGGAAGCTTCCGAGTTTCGGATCGAGCGTATTCGACAACGGCGTCCAGAACGCCGCCGCGTTAGGAAAGTCGAAATCCGGCGGCATGATGCCGACGACCGTGTGCGGGACGCCGCTCAACACAATCGAGCGGCCCACGACGCCCGGATCCGCAGCGAACCGATCGTGCCACATGCGGTCGCCGAGAATGACGACTCGGGGGCTGGCGGGCGACTCCTCATCGTCGGCGAAGCCGCGACCCCTGGCCGGCGAGACGCCGAGGACGCGCGTGAAGTTCGCCGACGCCATGGCACCGACGATTTCTGCCGGTTCACCAACACCTGTCAGCGTCACACGATTGCCTCCGAAGCTCGCGAACGATGCAAAGGCACGGCTGTTCGCGGCGCGTAGCTCGAGGAACGTGCCATCGCTCATCACGGTCGACGCGCTGCTCGCGATCGACTTGGGCAGATGCGACACAAGCACGAGTTGTTCCGGATGGTCGAACGGCAGTGGCCGCAAGAGGACACCGTTGACGATCGTGAACATCGTCGTCGTCGTGCCGATTCCGAGCGCGAACGTCAGTATCGCAACGACGGTGAACGTCGGCGATCGGCGCAGGCCACGCCACGCGTAGGCAAGATCGCGCCGGAGCGTCTCGATGCGCCGTCCACCCCACATGTCGCGTGTGACCTCGGCGACCTGCGTGACGTTGCCGAACTCGAGGCGGGCGTTACGCTCCGCGTCGGCGCGCGATTCGCCGCGTTCCATGCGGAGTGCGACCGCCATCTCGAAATGCGAGCGTAACTCGCGGTGGAGCTCGACCTCGCGACTCGCTCGTGAGCGCCATGGGAGTTTCATGATTCACGCTCGCGAGGCGGGTTGAGGATCCCGGCGATCGCCTGCGTCATCCGATCCCACCTCGTTCGCTCGGCAGCAAGTCGCTTGCGGCCGGACGGGGTGATTCGGTAGACGCGGACGTGCTGGCCCTTCTCGGACCGATCCCACTTGGCGTCGATCCAGCCGGCGCGTTCGAGGCGGTGCAGCGCGGGATAGAGCGAGCCCGTGTCGACCTGGAGGGCGTCGCTCGAGTTCGCGCGGATCATCTGGCCAATGCCGAAGCCATGCTGCGGTCCCCAGCGCAGTGTCTGGAGAATGATGAAGTCGAGCGTGCCCTGCAGGAGCTCGATCCGCGACTGTCCGCCTCGCGCCATGGGACCGTCTCGACCAAAGGTGGAGGTTATCTACAGCAATGCTGGAGAATGTCTACAGCTTTAGTGCGCGGGCTGTCAAGGCTCGCCGGCGCGCGCCGACGTCAAATGGATCGCACCTCTTATTGCGCGGTCGGCGGCCGCCCCTGTATTTTGGACTCGTTTGCCACTCGACCGTCGGCGTTAGGCGGCGACACACACAGGCGGAGACATGCGACTGTTCTGGGCGGTCAGGGGCGCCACGCACCGACGGTCGGCATCACGCCAATGACATCGAGGCGGCCTCACGCGCCGTCGCCGATGCCGGGTGCGAACTGCTCGGTCAGATCACGCGGCTGGCGGCAATGGCAATGAGGTATGCGTACCGGCACTTTCGCGGACCCGACGGCCGCGTGTACGGCCTGAACGAGTACAAGCCACCTGTGGCGAAGTGAGCCGAGTGCGCTGAAGACGGCGTCGTGCCAAGACCTAACGCAGATTTCGAACATCGATAACGCTGATGTTCGCAGATTTGTCCCGTGCGCAGTGACGGCTCCGGCGGCACGTCCGGTCTTTCATAATTTGTTCAACGAGCTCGGGACGCATGAGTTTCCCGAGGTCGTCTCAATTCTCAACCCTGGCTCGTTGCGAGTGGAGCTCTCACGCTCGAGGAGCAATCCGCATGATCCGCTCGTTCCGTTGCATCCGCTTCACCCTTTTGGCTGTGAGGCTGGCCCTCTCAGGTTCGGCACGAGCACCGTGAGCCGCCACGATTCCGTTTACCTGAATTCGGCGAAGCTCGTTAGCGCGTCGGCGTGGGCGGAAGGGGTTTCGTGGGCCGGGGCGGGAGCGGTGGTGGCGTGCGCGGCGCAGCGGCAACCGCTGCGGCGGAGGGTTTCGCAGACGTCCATCGCGGTGAAGCCGACCGGGCGGCCGCGGACGGAGTCGCGCTCACCCACTTCGTCGGTTCGGACTTGGTAGGCGCCATAGTCGGGTAGGCGCGCTGGGTCTGGTCGGCCGTCTCTTCGCCGAAGCTGGAGGCGAGCTCCTGATAGTCGCCGATCAGATCGCCGAGCATCGATGCAGACTCGACGATGATTTTCCCGATCCCGACCGCTCCCTCGCCTGCGTTCGAGGCGGCGCTGGCAAAGGGAAGGCCGCCAATGGCGTTTCCCCCGATGGCGCCACCGGCAGCCCCAGTGGCGAGGCCGATGCCGGTGTTCAGGAGCACCTTGGTGAGTGCGGCCGCCTTCCCGCCCCAGCCAGCCACCTTCGACTGCATGTCGCGAATGATCTCCGCATAGAAGTCGTGCTCCTTCGTCCCGGCCTTCACTCGCTCGCCGAGCGACATCACCTTCTCGATGAGCAGGTTGACCTTTTCCTCCGCCTGCTCGACTTTGCGCACGATTTTCGGGTTGGGGTTCGCCCGCACCGAATCCATCAACGCATCGTTTGCCTCGAGCAACTGATTGAGCTTGATGGCGGTGTCGTGTGCCCCGACCTCGAGCCCCGCGAGCTTGACCTCGAACAGCTGGTTCAGCTCCCCGCACTTCGCTGGGGTGGCGACGAAATCCACCGTGGTGAGCGCCTTGACCGCGGCACGGCCAACCTCCTTCAACGCGTTCACGTTGGCGTCAGTCGACGACCCCTGCGCCACCTTGAGGATCCCCGTCAGCACCTGCTTCGAAACCGACTCCGCGTCATCGTACAGGGCCTTGCACTGCTGGATGATCTCGCTCGCGCTGCGCGCGATCCCAATGAGCGAGATCAGGCTCGAGCCGCCACCGGAGAGGACGATGCCAGCGACGCTGGCCGTGACGCCGGCAACGCCTAACGTGATGCTGATGCCGGCTTTCACCTTGTACTTGGAGTAGGCGGATCGCTTCGCCATGTGCGCGGCGAGAAGCGACGACGCGGCCGCCTCGATCTTCGGCAGGATCTGCTTCTTGACTTCGTCGAGCTTCGCCGGAAGGCGCGCCGAGTGCCACTTGGCTGCCGCCTCGCGCTTCACGTTGTGCGAGTCGGCCATGTTGAGCTCCGTGGTGGCGACCGCACCCGCCATCAGCTTGGCGAGGTCAACGCGGAGGAGCGGCACGAGGAGCTCCACGAGCTCGTTCCGGATGAGCGGATCCTCGCTGAACACCTTCTTCAACGCACCATCCGAATCCTCGAAGGTGACGTCGATCTTCACGTCCGGCACGACGACGTTTTTCGGCGTGTAGTACCCGAGGATGGCGCTGCGAAGCGGAAAGCCCGGCAGGACGGTGAAGGACATAGGCGCGCGCGAAGGGGGAGCGGACGATCGGGCAGCGATCATACCGCCAAAGCGCCTGGGTCGCAACAACGCGGCGCCACTTGGGAGCCTAAGTAGTTGACGTAGGGCGCGCGTGCCGGCAAGTGGGGGCCTGGCCGCCTGCGAGCCCAGCTGCTACATACTTACGCTATGTACGCGAGTAAGAACATGCGCGCTTTCCTCATTCTCCTCGAGATATCGCCGTTGGCAGGCTCACTTTCCGGGCGCATCGCCCGCCGACACCGCTGATTCATCGCCGCGGCGCACGTATCTGGGGCATCTGTCCCCTGACGACAGCACCGCGTACGGTATCATTCTCGAGATTTGGGATCGACCTCCAATGCCGGACTGGCCGTCGCGCCGACCGCAGCTGATCACGGTGCGCCGAGTCGGTGCAGAGTGGCGAACCATGTTGGACGTGGATTTTCTCCAGGGCGGTAGTCGGATCGAGATGTTTGACGACTGCGATTGACTTGCTCCGCGCGGCAGCCTAACGAACGTCACTGCAGACAACCGAGCGGTCGCGCAACTGAATCCCACGTTAGGCCGTCACAATGTGCCCGCGGTCGGCCACTATCCTCATTCGACCGATGAAAGCCCCGCCTGCCGAACCCCCAATGCTGTCGCTGTGGCGGCGCATGGGGCGGCGCGCCTTCGCCGGCTTCGCTGGTCGCTCGGGCTACGCTCCCGCCGCCAACGTGCTCCGCCGTTGAACTTTATGCGCTATGCCGCAACATGCGCTGTGCGGGCGCGAACTACACCAAGATCCGAATCGACGTGTTCAAAACTTGCGTCCACTGCTGCGACCATCTTGGAGCGAATGAGGTTCTCTCGACATTTCCTGTCGGTGAGCGCCTCGCGTTCGACTCGGTGAAGGGAAGGCTTTGGGTAATCTGCCCTCGTTGTTCACGATGGAACCTCACGCCGCTCGAAGAACGTTGGGAGGCCATTGAAGAATGCGACCGATTGTTCCGCATAACGCCAGCGAGACTGGCCACCGATCGAATCGGGCTCGCCGTCGTCGCTATTGGGACAGCTCAAGGGCCCCCGAGACTATTTTCGCGTGGCGCTCGAGCGTGTCCAGGTTCGCAACCCGCCCGGCAGCCGGGAATGGCGATGGGCGCGTTCAGTGGGACGCTCACGGCGCTCACGGCTACCGAGTGCGTCGCCCTCATGGGTTAGACGCTTCGCGTCCCATCCGGGTCGCCTAACGTCGGCTGAACCTGGCCTCAGCCAGTGCGTCGCCACGGCTCGTGTTCGTGCGCGAGCCAGACCAGCTCCGGGTCGAGCTCGCGCACCCGCAGCTGTCCCTCGGTTTGCGGCTCGTCAAGCTCGCCAAACCAAACCGCCACGTCGCCGCCAACGATAACGCGGCGTCCGCTCGTCTCGACGACGACGACCTGCATGCCGCGTGTGTGGCCCGGCGCCGGGACGAGCCGAAGCCCGGGAAACAGCTCGAGCTCGCCGTCGACGGGGACGTACCTAACGCCAGGTACCTCGACCCACTCCCGAATGGTGTAGTCGTCCTCGGTGCGCGCGTCGTCGAGCTCCCGACGCTGGACGTAGATCGGCTTGCCGGCAAAGAGGTGGTTGCCACCACAGTGGTCGAAGTGCAGGTGTGTGTTCACCACGACGTCAATGCCGGCGATATCGAAGTCCTGCTCGCTCAGTGGACAGAGGCGGGGATCGAGATCGGCCACCGCCGGATGCAGCTCTGTCATGCCGGTGTCGACCAACACGCGCGCAGCGGGATGATCGATGACGTGCACGTAGACCGGCATCCGTTCGCCCTCGGCCAGCAGGTCGGCAACGCGGACCGGCGTGACGGTGACTGAAGCCGGGACGTTCATTTCTTCGCGTCTGTCGAGTTCATCGACTGCACGTGCTCCACGAACTGATCGATGGCGATCTCGGTGCCCTGATAGAAGCCCGACGTTTTGTTGGTCTCGAGATCCGCTTCACTCCGGTGCAGCGCCGTGAAAACGTACCGAGTGCCGGTTCCCTGGGCTTCCATGGTCATGATGGCGGTGATCGGGATATCGTCGAAGACAGCCGGACGATAGCCGGGGAACAACATGGAGGTCCACACGAGCCGCTTCATCGGGATGACTTCGAGGATACAACCGAGGTTGGGAACCTCTGGACCATTTGCCACTGCGATGTCGATGCGGATGATGCCGCCCGGTCGCACGTCGATTTCGGTTCGCGCCACACGCCCCCAAGCTCTGGGCATGTACCACTCTTTGAGGTGCTCCGGTTTCGTCAACGCTTCCCAGACGAGTCGCACGGGAGCGTCAACGAATCGTTCGATGGCGAAATCGAGCTTCGGATCGATCGTGGCTTGCTGGCTCATGATTGCGATTCCTTCTCTTTGAGTCGTTTGACGTAGTGATCGAACTGGTCGAGTCGAGCCTCCCACAATTCACGACGCGCGGTCAGCCAGTCTTCAGCAACCTTGAGTCGCTCGGGCACGATCTCGTACGTCCGCACACGCCCGCGCTTCTTCGACTTCACGAGTCGGCTCTGTTCGAGCACCGTTAGGTGCTGTACGAACGAGGGAAGCTTCATATCGAACGGTGCGGCCAGCTCGCTGACGGTGGCGGGTCCGACCGACAGTTGCTCCAGGACTTTGCGCCGAGTCGAATTGGACAGAGCATAGAAGACATCGTCAGCGACTGCGGACTGAACCATTTCAACACCAGTCGATTGGTTGGGTTACCCGAGCCGACTGAAGGGATTCTATTACCACGTAATACTAAGGTCAATACCTAAGTATTGATCCTCGGCTTGGAAATGCCGCAAAAAACACCCTCCCCATGGAGCGCGGGAATGACGAGCGAGCCCTTGTGCGCGTCGATTCCGGAGTACAGCATCCGGTTGCTCCGCTGAGGTGATTGCCATCGTGTTAGGCGTAGACCTCGTTTCGACGCACTGGAGGTACTCCGCAATTCAACTCGAGGCGTTAGGGCGACGGCCTCGTTCTTCGGCAGAATCATGTTCGTTCGCGTTCTCGCTGTGACCTTTGCGCTCGGTCTGAGCGACATTGCAAGTGCGCAGGCCGACACCGCGCGCGTACGCCTTGTGCCGCGCGTCAGAGTGCCGGACTCCGCCCGCTCGCGAGACGTCGACACCGCCCAGGTGTTGGAGCTCCCCGCGATCGTCGGCGGGATGGACGTGGCGAAGCGACGCCGCATGATCGACTCGCTCGACGCGCAGCGTCGGATCTGGGAGCTGCGTCGTCCGCGCGCCTATGCGATTCGCGTGCTCTCGATGAGCTGTATCCAGATTCAGGCGCGGTCGCGCACGGGCGCGGTATTGCGCGACCAGCTGCTCGTCCAGGACACGAGCATCGTGAGACGCCAGCCCGTGCCGATCCCCGCCGCGTATGAACAGCGGTGCTCTCTCGCGTGGCGCGTCGACGACCTATTCGCAGATCTTGGCCGCGCGCTGGACGACACGACCGCCGCCGTCGGCGTCAGCTACGACCCGGCCTACGGCTTCCCGGGAGCCTATTGGATTAGCCACGGGGGCGCTGACGACGGCCACGAAGTGCTTGTCGAGTCCTTCGCCGCAGCGCGGCGTTAGGCGACACCCACCAACCGAAGCACCACGTCAGGTCCGCTCGGCGGCGCCTGGTGCTGACCATCGCATTGCTTCCGCTTCGAATCTGGTATGCAGCGATGGCCTGCCTCGCCCAGTCCACGAGGCTCTCGCCCTGACGCGCTGACACCTCCGTTTGCGAGGTCCCGTACGGCGAAGACCGTATTTCCTCGCAACCGTTCGTCCCACCTGTCGCCCGCCCTGCCCCGATGCACCTGGCCATCCGCGGCGTCTCCAAGACGTACACCAATGGCGTGCGCGCGCTGCGTAGCGTCAACCTCGACATCCCGCGCGGGATGTACGGCCTCCTCGGACCCAACGGCGCCGGCAAATCGACGCTCATGCGCACGATCGCCACGCTGCAGGAGCCGGACTTGGGCTCCATAACGCTGCGCGATCCTGCCTCGCCGCAGGGGCAGGTCATCGACGTCATCCGCGAGAAGGACCGCGTGCGCCGCACCCTCGGCTACCTGCCCCAGGAGTTCGGCGTATATCCGAGCGTGAGCGCGGAGCGGCTGCTCGATCACTTTGCGGTGCTCGAAGGCTTTATCGACCGAGGCGAGCGCCGCCGCGTCGTCGAGGCACTGCTCCGGCAGACCAATCTGTGGGACGTGCGCCGTGAGCGGCTGGGCGGCTACTCCGGCGGCATGCGCCAGCGGTTCGGCATCGCCGTCGCGCTCCTTGGTGGCCCCTCACTCATCATCGTCGACGAGCCCACCGCGGGCCTCGATCCCGCCGAGCGCGTGCGCTTCCTCAATCTCCTCAGCGAGATCGGTGAGCAGGCCGTCGTGATCCTGTCGACACACATCGTCGACGACGTCGCGGAGCTGTGCAGCCGCATGGCCATCATCGACAAAGGGGAGATTCTCCTCGAGGCCGAGCCACTGCCTGCAATCGCCGCTCTGCGCGGGCGCGTTTGGCGTCGCGTCGTGGCCAAGGCGGAGCTTCCCGATGTCGAGCGTCGCCATCGCGTGATCTGCACGAAGCTCCAGGGAGGCCGCACGCTGGTGCACGTGTACGCCGAGTCGTCGCCCGGGCCGGAATTCGATCAGACGGAGCCGGACCTCGAGGACGTCTATTTCAGCGTCATGGCCGGCCACGCAGGCACACGCGCCGAGGCTGGAGCGATCGGGGCCGCGTCATGACGCTGCGCGAAGTGTTCCGATTCGAGATCGGATACCGGCTCCGCCAGCCCTCGACGTGGGTATACGCGCTCGTGCTCTTCGGGATCCCGTTCCTGATGATGCACGCCATCAACGGCAGCAGTCAGTACCTCAACGCGCCGAAGATGATCGCGAATGTGTCCGCGGTGATCGGCGGCATCGGGATGCTCGTGACAGCCGGGATTTTCGGCGACGCCGCCGCGCGCGACGTGCACTGGCGCATACACGCGCTCTTCTACACGTCGCCGCTTCGCGAATCGCATTACCTCGGCGGTCGATTCCTCGCCGGGGTGGTGGTCAACGCCGTGTTGCTCCTTGGCGTCCCGTCAGGCCTGCTGCTCGCATCCGTGATGCCGTACATGGCGGCGGGGAAGTTTGGCCCGGTGCAGCTGGCCGCGTACGCGCAGACCTACCTGCTCGTGCTCGTCCCGAACCTCGTCGTGATTGGCGCGTTCATGTTCGCGGCCGCGGCGCTCACTCGTCAGGCACTGGCGACCTACATCGGCGGCATCGCGCTGTATGTCCTGGGCACAGTTGCCGGTAAGCTGACCGATGGATTGACGAACCAGGTGCTGTCGGCGCTCGTCGATCCGTTTGGCGGGGGTGCGATCGCGCTGACGACCAAATACTGGACTCCCGTCGAAAGCAACGCACGGCTCATTGGCTGGCCTGACGTTCTACTCTGGAATCGAGCGTTGTGGCTGGCCGTCGCCGTGGGGGTTTTTGCTATGGTGGTCGCGCGCTTCCGGTTCGCGCACCCGGGCGGGGCGCTGCGACGACGCTGGTGGCGCCGACGTGCAGTGGTCGACCCCTCGACTGCGCTCGGGGCAGGCACGCACCGGGACCGCGTCGCGCCGCTCGAGGTGACGTCGTTGACGCATGCGCCCGGCCAGAGCCGCTCATTTTCGTTCGTGGCGCACGCTCGGCAGACGCTTGC
>Ga0310811_10007836_pt1 | contig 13688 bp, 7 predicted proteins | sample YCmetagenome_FD_207642 | JGI IMG/M metagenome (GOLD analysis project Ga0310811, IMG submission 207642) | Soil microbial communities from experimental microcosm in Duke University, North Carolina, United States - YC | ecosystem: Engineered > Artificial ecosystem > Soil microcosm > Unclassified ... | reverse complement strand
GCTGAGTGCATGTGCGCCGTAGCGCAGCAGTTGATGCGGGTCCCGTGCCGATCGAGCCAGTACGGCAGCTCCGCCTGGTGGTTCGATCACGCTTTGTTCGTGTGTGGTGTGTGCGCGGAAGCTGGCCGGCATCCCACGCGCCAGCGGATCCTGCGCGCCGGCGGCCGACAACTCGATCGCCTGGGTGCCGATCTCGCGCCCGCCCGGCAGATAATCGACACGCCCGCCCAGCGCATGCGCCATCAACTGGTGGCCGTAGCAGACGCCGAACAGGGGCAGTTCGGCATCCATCGCATCGCGGATCCAGCCGGCGGTGCGCTCGCTCCATGCCGAGCGCTCGGTGACCATGGCCGCCGAACCGGTGATGATGGCTCCGGCGACTTCCCGCGGCGCCGGCAATGCCTCGCCGGCCGCGACGTCGACGATCCGCAGCTGCTGCGGATGCAATCCCGCGCCAAGCCGGAACCAGTGGGGGAAATCGCCGTGGCGGGCCCGGATGCGATCCGGCGCGCGACCGGTGCGGATGATCAGTACGGGTTTCATGCGGGTAGTCGGTCACGCATCATATGGACGTCTTTACGGCTGAGTATCGTCGAAGGCGTCGATTGGCGGCAAGACGGTGAGGATCTCCTGCACCGTGGTCAGTCCGGCCGCCACCTGGTCCGCAGCCGAGATGCGCAGCGGGCGCATGCCCTCGGACAGCGCGGCCTGGCCGAATCCACTCAGGTCGAGCTGGGCCGAGATCATGCCGCGCAGCCGCGGTGACAGCTTCAGCATCTCGTAGATGCCGGTACGGCCGAGGAAGCCGGTATTGCGGCATTCCAGGCAACCGACCGGCTCGAATACCTGCTGCGGGAGCGGCATGTCCCAGCCGTGTGTGAGTACGGTCCAGGCCTGAAGGTCTTGCCCGCTTGCCCGCTTGCAGTGCGGACACAGCGTGCGTACGAGTCGCTGCGCCACCACCCCAGTCAGGGTGGACTGGATCAGGTAATGCGGCACGCCCAGGTCGAGCAGGCGGGTGACCGCGCTCGGCGCGTCGTTGGTGTGCAGGGTGGACAGCACCAGGTGGCCGGTGAGCGAGGCCTGCACCGCCATCTGCGCGGTTTCCAGGTCGCGGATCTCGCCGATCATGATGATGTCGGGGTCCTGCCGCAGCAGCGTGCGCACGCCGGCGGCGAAATCCAGGTCGATCGCCGCATGCACCTGCATCTGGTTGAATTCCGGCGAGACCATCTCGATCGGGTCCTCCACCGTGCACACGTTGAGCTCCGGCGTGGCCAGATGCTTCAGCGTGGAATACAGCGTGGTGGTCTTGCCCGAACCCGTGGGGCCGGTGACCAGCACGATGCCATGCGGCCGCTCCACCATGCTGCGCCAGTTGGCGCCCTCGCCGGGTGAGAAGCCGAGTTGGGCGAAGTCCTTCACCACCAGGTCCGGATCGAAGATGCGCATCACCACCTTCTCGCCGAACGCGGTGGGCATGTTCGAGATGCGCAGTTCCACCTCGCGGCCGGAGGACGAGCGGGTCTTGATGCGGCCATCCTGCGGGCGGCGTTTTTCGGCCACGTCCATGCGCGCCAGGATCTTGATGCGCGCGGTCACCGCGGTCATCACCGGTGCCGGCAGTTCGAACACCTTCTGCATCACGCCGTCGATGCGAAAGCGGATATGCCCGGTATCGCGGCGTGGTTCCAGGTGGATGTCCGAGGCACGCTGCTCGAATGCGTACTGCAGCAGCCAGTCGACGATGTGCACCACATGGCGGTCGTCGGCGCCGACTTCGCCGCTCTTGCCCAGCTCGACCAGTTGCTCGAAGTTGAGGATGGCGGAAGAGGCATCGCTGCCGCCCTTGGCGTCCTGCGCCAGCTGGATCGAGCGCTGGACGCCGTAGAACTCCTGCAGGTAGCGGTTGATGTCGATCGGGCTGGCCACCACGCGCTTGATGTCCCGCCGCAGCATCTGTGCCAGATCCGGCGCCCAGCCGGCCTCGAACGGCTCGCAGGTGGCGAAGGTCACCTCGCCCGGTGCGGCCGCGATCGGCAGGATCCGGTGGCGCTTGGCGTAGGCATGGCTCACTACCTGCGTCACCGAGGCCACATTGATCTTCATCGGATCGATCTTGAGGTACGGCAGACCGGCGTGGCCGGCCAGCCATTCGGTCAGGGCCTCCAGGCTGAGTGGTCGGCCCTTTTCGTGCTGGTTCGCCAGCTTGGCGTTCGCGATCAGCACCAGTGGATGCAGCTCGACCGTGCTGCGGCCGGCCCGGACACCCATGCGCACCTGCTTGGCATCATCGGCCAGCAGATAACCGTCGACCACCAGCGTCGCCAGCACCTCGTCCAGCTCCAGTCGGCCACGGCGGCCGAGCAGGGATGCGATTTGCGGTGAAGCGGCCATCCGGATGCGTCCCCTTCGATGCACTTGTCGACCGGAATCCGGCGGAAAACCGTGCTGCGGCTATACTAACGCGCTTTACCCAAGGTCACGGAAAACCATGTCCGCACGCACCTTCCAGGATGTGATCCAGACCCTCAACCGCTACTGGGCGGCGCAGGGCTGTGTGCTGCTGCAGCCGCTCGACACCGAGGTCGGCGCCGGTACATTCCACCCCGCCACCTTCCTGCGCGCGCTCGGCCCCGAGCCCTGGGCTGCCGCCTACGTGCAGCCCTCGCGCCGGCCCACCGACGGCCGCTACGGCGAGAATCCGAACCGGTTGCAGCATTACTACCAGTACCAGGTGGTGATGAAGCCCAATCCCGAGAACATCCTCGATCTGTATATCGGTTCGCTGAAGGAACTCGGCCTCGATCCGCTGGTGCATGACCTGCGCTTCGTCGAGGACAACTGGGAGTCGCCGACCCTCGGCGCCTGGGGGCTGGGCTGGGAAGTCTGGCTCAACGGCATGGAGGTCACCCAGTTTACCTACTTCCAGCAGGCCGGTGGGCTGGAATGCCGCCCGGTGACCGGCGAGATCACCTACGGCCTCGAGCGGCTGGCGATGTACCTGCAGAACGTGGACAACGTCTACGACCTGGTCTGGACCGACGGTCCGCGCGGCATCGTGACCTACGGCGACGTGTTCCACCAGAACGAGGTGGAGCAGAGCACCTACAACTTCGAGTACGCGAACGTGCCCGAACTGCTGCACTGGTTCGACGTGTGCGAGGCCACCGCGAATCAGCTGATCGGGGCGAACCTGCCGCTGCCGGCGTACGAACAGGTGATGAAGGCCAGCCATACCTTCAACTTGCTCGACGCGCGCCGCGCGATCAGCGTCACCGAGCGCCAGCGCTACATCCTGCGCGTGCGCACGCTGTCACGCAGCGTGGCCGAGACCTACGTGGCGCAGCGCGAGAAGCTCGGCTTCCCGGGCCTGAAGCACGCGCCGTCGAAGAACCCGAAGGAGCAGGCCGCATGAGCGCCGCCAAGTCATTGCTGATCGAGCTGGGCACCGAGGAGCTGCCGCCGAAGGCGCTGGACGAACTGTCCGCCGCTTTCCTGCGCGGCATCTGCGACGGCCTGGCCAGGCGCGGCATCGACGCCGGTCTCGACCTGGCCCAGGCCTATGCCTCGCCCCGGCGCCTGGCTGCATATATTCCCGCGGTAGCCACGACGCAGCCGGAGCAGGCGCTGGAACGCCGTGGCCCGGCGCTGGCTGCGGCGTTCGATGCGGCAGGCCAGCCGTCGAAGGCGCTGCTTGGCTTCGCGCAGTCCTGCGGCGTCGGCGTCGAGCAGCTGGAAAGACTGGAAACCGACAAGGGTGGCTGGTTCGTCTGGCGGGCGGTCAAGCCGGGGCAACCGGTGGCGGCGTTGTTGCCGGAAATCATCGAGGAGGCGCTGAAGACGCTGCCGATCCCGCGGCCGATGCGCTGGGCCGACCACGACTACAGCTTCGTGCGTCCGGCGCACTGGCTGGTGATCCTGCACGGCGCCGACATCGTCGACGGCAGCGTGCTGGGCCTGCGCAGCGGCCGCAAGTCGCGCGGCCATCGCTTCATGCACCCGCAGCCGGTGCATCTGGCCGATGCGGACGGCTGGCTGGATGCGATGCGCGCCTGCAACGTGCTGGCCGATCCACGCGAGCGGCGCCAGCGTATCCACGACCAGATCGGACGGGCCGCGGGGGTGACCGGCGGCGTACCACGGCTCGACGATGCGCTGCTGGACGAGCTGGCCAACCTCACCGAGTGGCCGGTGGCGATTGCCTGCACGTTCGAGCGCGAGTTCCTCGGCGTGCCGCCCGAGGCGCTGGTGACCACCATGGTGGCGAACCAGAAGTTCGTGCCGGTATTCGATGCCGACGGCAAGCTGACCGAACATTTCATCGGCATCGCGAACATCGAGAGCAAGGATCCGGCCGAGATCCGCAAGGGCTACGAGCGGGTGATCCGGCCACGCTTCGCCGATGCCAAGTTCTTCTGGGACGAGGACCTGAAGACGCCGCTGGCCGGCTACCAGGAACAGCTCAAGGGCGTCACCTACCAGCAGGCGCTGGGCAGCCTGTGGGACAAGAGCGTACGCGTGGCCGAACTGGCGCGGATCGTCGCCAACCGGGTCGGCGTCGATGCCGGTGCGGCCACCCGCGCCGCTTCCCTGAGCAAATGCGATCTGCTGACCCGCATGGTCGGCGAATTCCCCGAATTGCAGGGCGTGATGGGCCGCTATTACGCCAGCCACGACGGCGAGTCGGCGGCCGTGGCCGAGGCACTGGACAGCTACTACCAGCCGCGTTTCGGCGGCGATGCGATCGCCGCCGATAGGCTGGGCCAGGTACTGGCCGTGGCCGAACGCCTGGACACCCTGGCCGGCATCTTCGCCGTCGGCATGAAGCCCGGCGGCAACAAGGATCCGTTCGCCCTGCGCCGCGCCGCGCTGGGCCTGGCACGTACCTTGATCGAAGGCGACCTCGAACTCGATCTGCGCGGCAGCTTTGTCGAAGCGCTGGAACTGCTGCCGGACGCGGCGCTGGCTGCCGGCTTGAAGCCGGGCAAGGACGGCAAGCCGCCGGCCCTGAACGCGGGCCAGCGACGGGCGATCCTGGCCGATGAGCTGTACGACTTCGTGCTCGATCGCCTGCGCGGCTATTACGCCGAACAGGGCTTCGACAACGCCCAGTTCGAGGCAGTGCTGGCGGTGCAGCCGGCCAGCCTGGCCGATTTCGACCACCGTCTGCGTGCAGTGGCGGAGTTTGGCCGCCGCCCGGAAGCGGCCAGCCTGGCCGCCGCCAACAAGCGCGTCGCGAACATCCTGCGCAAGCAGGCCGAGGAGGTCGATGCGCCGCCCATCGGGAGGGTCGTGGACCCGGCGCATTTCGAGGCGGATGCGGAGCGCGAACTGGCCGATGCGCTGGCCTCCGCGCAGCGGGACAGCGCCGCGGCCTTGGCTGCCGGCGACTACACCGCCGTGCTGGCGCGCCTGTCGCAGTTGCAGGTGCCGGTGGACGCATTCTTCGACAACGTGCTGGTGAACGCCGACAATCCGGCCGTGCGTGCCAATCGCCTGGCCCTGCTGGGCCAGCTAAAAGCCCAGTTCGGGGCCATTGCCGACATCGCGCTGCTCTGACTGGATGCCCAGTTAAAAAAGCGCGTCAGCCCACAAGGCTGCCGCGCTTTTTTTTATGCAAGCAGGCTTCGGCTCAGGCCGTACTGCGCTCCTTGCGTATCCGTTCGGCGAGCTTGTGGTTGAACGTCACCATCGCGAGCGGATCCACATGGGAGCCGCCAGGACCGAGCATTTCATAGAGCTGGGTCAGCAAGTCGGTATTGTCGGATAGGGCCAGCTGGCTGTTGGCCAGGCTCAGCTCGGACTGCAGGATGCGTACGGCAGTATCCAGCCGTTGCGCGTCGACCGCCGTGGTGGTGATCGTATGACTGTGCTCGAGACCCGTACGAGTGTGGGAACGGTGCGGCGTGACTTTTTCGGAACTGTACTGTTCATCCGCCCCGGCAGCGGTGGGATCGACCTGCAGCGTTCCTTCGCCGGCCACCAGCCAGACCAGCGAGATGCCCAGCGTCTTGGCCAGCGTCACGCAACGCGCGCGCGACGGATCGGTGTTGCCGTCGCGCCAACTGCGTACCACGCCCTCGGAGAAACCGCACATTCTTGCGATTTCGGTAGCACTCCCGACACGCTGGATCAGCAATCTAATACGTTCGGCGAACGTCTCGGTTGGTGAGGGATTCGTGAGCTTTTGCGTATCCATTTGAGTTGCCTAGTGGAAAGAAGGTAGCTAGCGCGGGTTATGGGCGAATGTCAAGCGAAAAAACCTTCGGAATAAGTTAGGGAAGTGTTGACCTTCGTGATTTCTTGAATTAACGTCGGACTAACTTACGCAGCAATTTGCGTAAGAAACCTAGTTTAAATCATGTGGATCGGCATGGGCTTGCATAGTTTTTGGGATGTTGCCCTTGGATGTCACGAACACACAAAAAGTTTCTTGTGCCCGGATAGCTCGGGCCGAACCATGGGGAATCACACGATGAATTCGCGCAAAAACTTCAAGGCCGGACAACCGCAGCGTACAGCGCTCGCTCTGGCACTGGGACTGGGCTTCGCCGGGTTGGCCTTCGGCCAGGCGACCACCGGCAGCATCTTCGGTCAGGTTCCCGCCGGAAGCGGTGAATCGGTGCTTGTCAAGAGCTCGTCGGGTATCACCCGTCAAGTCGCTGTCGACGCATCTGGCCGCTACACGGTGGATTCCCTGCCGCTGGGCAGCTATACGGTGACCTTGCAGCACGATGGCCAAGCCGTCGATTCGCGTTCGAACGTCACTCTCCGCGTGGGTTCGGGCACCGAAGTTTCCTTCGGTGTGCAGAACGCCCAGAACCTGTCGGCGGTGACAGTGCAGGCCAACGCCCTGCCGACCATCGACGTCAGTGGTGTCGACTCGCGCACGGTCATCACCGCTGAGCAACTGGCCCGTTTGCCGCTGGCGCGTAGCGCCGAGGCGATCGCCTTGCTGGCCCCCGGCGTGGTCCAGGGTAGCGGCCTGTTCACCAATCTAACGGGTGGTTCGGTGGTGTCGTTCGGCGGTTCCTCGGTGACCGAGAACGCGTACTACATCAACGGCTTCAACACCACCGATCCGCTCAGTGGCTTTGGCGGCATCACTCTGCCGTATGGCGCCATCGATCAGCAGGAAATCATGAGCGGCGGCTATGGCGCGGCGTACGGTCGTTCTGACGGTGGCGTGATCAGCCAGGTCGGCAAGCGCGGCACCAACGAATGGCACTTCGGTGGTCAGATCCAGTGGACCCCGAAGGATCTGCGTGCTGATCCCAAGAACTGGTACTACGTCAACAAGGACGGCTCGCAGGGCAAGCTGCGCCAGTATCGCAAGAACAACAAGTCGTGGACCACTACGGTGGACGCCTATGTCGGTGGTCCGCTGATCCAGGACAAGCTGTTCCTGTTCGCGGCCGTCGAAGCCGAGCGCCAGCAGGGCGAGTCCACCGGCGCGAACGTGGCGCCGTTCGTCGACCACTACCGCTACGACAACCCGAAGTGGTATGGCAAGCTGGATTGGAACATCACCGATAGCAACATCCTCGAGCTGACCGGCGCGTCGAGCAAGTCGTCGTACCAGGGCGTATTCAACGACTTCGACTATGCCACCAAGACGGAAGGCGGCTTCAACAGCAACGACACCCACACCAAAAACGGTGCGGACGTCTATTCAGCCAAGTTCACCAGCTATATCACCGATGACCTGACAGTAACTGCGCTGTACGGCAAGATGAAGGGCACCTGGTACAGCAGCGTTGCCGACTACGACCCGACCTACCCCTACCTGTTTGGTGCGCAGGATCAGAACCCGCTGTACAACGGCGGCTCGACGATCACCAACAGCCAGACGGTGTCGACGATCAACCTGCCGGGTCATCGCTCGACCAACACGAACCTGCGCGTCGACGTGAGCTACAAGCTCGGCGACCACACGCTGACCGCCGGTATCGACAACCAGGACCAGAAGAACGTTGATGGCGGCACCAAGTTCCCCGACGGCGGCCTTGGCTACGCTTGGGAATACAACCCACCGGTCGACGACACTAATCCGAATGCCTACATCATGGGTGGCCCGGGTACCGCGCAGCCGGGTGCCGACTGGCGGAACTCGCCATGGGTGGCAGGGGCTGGCGGCTACGCCGGTGGCGAGGACGGCTACTTCGTGGCCCAGTACAAGTACCACGATAACGCCTCAGTGCGCGTGGCACAGCGTGCACAGTACGTCGAGGACAGCTGGCAGGTGAATGACCGCTGGTTGGTCAAGATCGGTCTGCGCAACGACCAGTTCACCAACTACAACGCTGTCGGTCAGCCCTACCTGCGCCTGACCAGCCCGCAGTGGGCACCGCGCGTGGGCTTCAGCTGGGACGTGAACGGCGACTCCAGCTTCAAGGTCTACGGCAATGCCGGGCGCTACTACCTCGCGCTGCCCACCAGCGTGGCGCTGCGCTCCGCGGGCACCTCGCTGTACACCCGAACCTACTATACCTACACCGGTATCGACGCCAACGGCATCCCGACCGGCCTGACACCGATCGACACCTACCTGGGTGCCAATGCCCCGGTGTCGGCTAACGGCGAGTATGGCCAGGCGCGGGATCCGAAGACCTCGGCCTCAACCAACCTGAAGTCGGAGTACCAGGACGAGTACATCTTCGGCTTCGACAAGAAGCTGGGCGACTCGTGGGTGTATGGCGCCAAGGCGACTTACCGCAACCTGCGCAACGCCATCGACGACGTTGGCGACAACGTCTCGATCATCGCCAAGATGAATGCGATGGGCATCGATCCGAACAGCTACGACGCCACGCGAGTGCCGGCGAGCATCCTGATCAACCCGGGCAGCACCTCCGTCTTCAATATTCCGAAGCTGGGCGGTGGCTACTACACCGTGGAGATGGACTGGAAGAACGACTTCCATTTCAACACCACGATGAAGCGCAAGTACTACGGCCTGAACCTGTACCTGGAGCATCCGTTCGACGGCAAATGGTTCGGCAAGGTCGACTACGTGTGGTCGCGCAGCTACGGTAACAGCGAAGGTCAGGTGCGTTCCGACATCGGTCAGGATGACGTGTCGGCAACAGTGGACTGGGATTACGCCGCGACGATGGACTACGCCAACGGCGCACTCTCCAACGATCGTCGCCATCAGATCAAGGCGTACGGTTCGTACCAGATCGCGCCGGAATGGATGGTGTCGGGCAACTTGGCGATCCTGTCCGGTTCGCCGAAGACCTGCCTGGGCTACTACGGTGAAGCTCAGGCCAACCCGGGTCTCGGCTATGGTCCGTATTACCACTTCTGCAAGGGCCAGCCGTCGTCGCCGGGCGCCGCGCGCAACCCGTGGACCTATACGCTCAGCCTGAGCGCGGAATACCGGCCGGAGTGGGCAGGCAAGAAGCTGGCCTTCAACGTGATGGTCAACAACGTGTTCGACAGCCAGAAGATCACCCAGACCTATCCGATCGAGGCAAGTTCGAGCTATGGTCGTCCGTACAGCATGCAGACGGGACGGTATGTCCGCTTCGGTGCCTCGTACGACTTCTGATGATCTGAAGTAATACGCATACAGCTGTAATCGCAGGAAGGCCGCCGGGGATGACCCGGCGGCCTTTTTCATGCCAAGCGCGTGTGTTGAGTGACCGGATGTCTGGAGCTGCGCTGTTGTTGACCTTGACTACCGGCAATAATGAACGAGAGCGGGTGTCGCGGCTTATGGGCCACGGCGAGGACGACACACGAGAGGCATCGCATGAGCCAATTCGCATTGCTGGGCAAGCGGCGCTTTGCGCCGTTCTTCTGGACCCAGGCGCTGGGGGCGTTCAACGACAATGCGTTCCGCAACGCGCTGGTGATGCTGGTGGCGTTCCAGATGGGGCTGGACGACCACACCGTGTCGCTCTACACCAACCTGGCGCCGGCGCTGTTCATCATCCCGTTCTTCCTGTTCTCCGCCACTGCCGGCCAGCTGGCCGAGAAGTACGAGAAGAGCCGGATCATCCGCTACGTGAAGCTGTTCGAGATCGGCGCGATGCTGCTGGCCGCGTACGGCTTCTACACGCATCACACAACGTTGCTGCTGGTCGTGTTGTTCATGATGGGAATGCATTCCACCATGTTCGGACCGATCAAGTACGCGATCCTGCCGCAGGCGCTGAAGCCGGACGAGCTGGTCGGCGGCAACGGGCTGGTCGAGACGGGTACGCAGATGGCGATGCTGGTCGGCATGATCGCCGGCAACTCGCTGATGCTGGTGGCTGGCGTGGGGCCGCTGCTGGCGTCCGGCGCGACGATCGCGGTGGCGGTGGCCGGCTATCTGGCATGTCGGCGCATTCCGCCGGCGCCGGCGACTGCACCGGAGCTGAAGTTCAACTGGAACCCGTTCAGCGAGACCGCGCGGGTGCTGGCGATCACCCGCGCCGATCGCCCGGTGTTCAACGCGGTGCTGGGTATCTCGTGGTTCTGGTTCTTCGGCACGGTGCTGATCGCGCAGTTGCCGATCTACACGCGCGAGACGCTGGGCGGCGACGGTTCGGTGAACACACTGGTGCTCACCCTGTTCTCGATCGGCACCGGCGTCGGCGCGCTGCTGTGCGAGAAGATGTCGGGCCGGCGGGTGGAGATCGGCCTGGTGCCGCTGGGCGCGTTCGGGCTGACCGCCTTCGGCGTGGATCTGTACTTCGCGCGGCACGGCGTGGCGGCCGTGCGCGGGCTGGACTGGCTGACCTTCCTGCGCGGCGCGGGCAGTTGGCGTGTTGCGCTCGACCTCACCCTGATCGGCGTGTTCGCCGGCTTCTACGTGGTACCGCTGTTCGCGTTCGTGCAGGCGCGCGCGCCGCGCGAGAAGCTGTCGCGGATCATCGCCGGCACCAACATCCTGAACGCGCTGCTGATCGTGGCGGCGGCCGGTTTCGGCCTGGGGCTGGGCGCGCTGGGCATGGATGCGTCGCAGATCTTCCTCGCCGCGGCGCTGCTCAACGTGCTGGTGGCCTGGTACATCTTCACCCTGGTGCCCGAGTTCGTGATGCGCTTCATCACCTGGGTGCTGGTGAATACGCTGTACCGGGTGCGCGTCGATGGCGCCGCGCAGATTCCCGAGGAAGGTCCGGCGTTGCTGGTGTGCAACCACGTCAGCTTCATGGACCCGCTGCTGCTGATGGCGAACCTGCGTCGGCCGGTGCGCTTCGTGATGTATTACAGGATCTTCAACATCCCGCTGCTGCGCTTCGTGTTCCGTACCGCCAAGGCGATTCCGATCGCGGGCCACAAGGAGGATCCCGCGATACTGCAGCGGGCATACGACGCGATCGACGAAGCGCTGGCCGCCGGCGAAGTGGTATGCGTCTTTCCCGAAGGCGGGCTGAGCAGCGATGGCGAGATCGCGCCGTTCCGGCCGGGGGTGGAGAAGATCCTGGCGCGGCGGCCGGTGCCGGTGATCCCGATCGCGTTGCGCGGCCTGTGGGGCAGCGTGTGGAGCCGGCGCGATTCGATGCTGCATCGCGCACGTTTGCCGCGGCGTTTCCGGGCGCGGGTGGAGCTGGTGGTCGATGCGCCGCGGGCGCCCGGACAAGTCACCGCGGCGACGCTGGAAGCGCGGGTGCGCGAGCTGCGCGGCGTCCTGGCCTAGGCCAGGATTTTTTCAGCCGACCCAGCTACCGATCACGATCAGCGCCACCACGCTCAGCCATGCGAGCAAGGCGCGCAGCAACGCACTGCGCAGGCGCCGCAGTTCGGCCAGCGGATCGCTGTGCTCCTCGGCGTAGCCGTCGCCAGCCTCGATATCGATCAGCACGTCGGCCTGTGCCGCCGCGCCCAGGAAGCCCGGGCCGACGTCGTACCAGTTGGTCGGCGCGGCTTGGCTGTGCCAGCGTCGCCAGGCGCCGACTACCGCCTCCCAGTGACCGACCACGGCCAGGGTGAAGGTAAGCAGCTGCGCCGGCAGCCAGTCCAGCGCGTTGGCCACGTAGCCGGCGGCGCGGCGGCTGTCCGGGTCGAGCCGCAATGCGTCGTCACGGCCCAGCGTCTGCGCCAGGCGATACAGCAGCGCGCCGGCCGGGCCGAGCAGGAAGAACCACAGCAGCACGGCAAAGCGCCGGCGCAATGCGGCGTAGGCGATCGCCTCGCCCAGCGCCGGTGCGTTCCAGGCGATCGGATGGCCGTCGTCGGCCAATGCCTGCGCCGCGGCTTCCCGGCTGGCGCCGTCCGGGGCGTCCAGGATGGCTTCCAGATCGGCCTCGAACTCGCGCGGGCCGAAGCAGTACAGCAGCACCGCCAGCGCGAACAGCAACCGCAGCAGTTCGCCCAGCGGCGAGCGCCCGAGCAACCATTCCAGCAGCCCGCACAGGATCAGCGGCAGCAGCAGGGCCAGCGCCACGCGGCCGCCACCGCTGGTGTCCGCCAATTGCGCCACCCAGCGACGGAACAGGCCGTCCCCGCGCCAGCGTGCCAGTTGCGGCACGATGTGCAGCAGGCCGAGGGCGATGAGGGCGACGAGCAGACTGATGGCCATGACGGAGCGGACTCGCGGACAGTGGCTGCCATTGTAAGCGACGTACCGCTGCCGGCAGCATCCGCAAGTGTCAGTCGCCGGTGTGCCGCGCTCGCCCGCCCGAGCCGCCATGGCCGCCGTGCGCACGAATTTCAGCGTGGCGTGACATCGGCGGCGACCAGCGCATCCAGGTCCAGCCCCGCGCGCTGCTGCAGCCAGTGCGCCAGCAACTGATAGGACACCGACAGTCGCGTGGAGGGCAGGAAGCTGCCGTCGGCGATGCCGTCGGCGATCTGTTGCGGGGTGAACCAGCGTGCGTCTTCCAGCTCGTGGTCGCGCATGACGATCTGCCGCGACACGGCGCTGGCGATGAAGCCGACCATCAGCGAAGCCGGCATCGGCCACGGCTGCGAGGAGTGGTAGCGCACTTCGTCGACGATCACGCCGGCTTCCTCGGCCACTTCGCGGCGCACCGCATCCTCCAGCGCCTCGCCCGGTTCGATGAAGCCGGCCAGGGTGGAGTAGCGGCCGGGTGGCCAGCCGGCCTGGCGGCCGAGCAGGCAGGCACCATCGTGCTCGACCAGCATGATCACGGCGGCGTCGGTGCGCGGGAAGTGCAGGCGCGCGCAATCCGGGTTGGTGCATTGCGCGCGATGGCCGGCGGCGACCAGCAGCAGCGGTGCGCCGCAATGGGCGCAAAAGCGTGTCTCGCGCTGCCAGTGCGACAGGCCCTTGGCGTAGGCGAACAGGCTGGCCTCGTCCGCGGCCAGCTGCAGGCCGGCGCTGCGCAGATTCATGCGGCGTGCGTCCAACGCAGCTTCCAGGTCGCCGCTGCGCGCGGGATCGTCCACCACCAGCAGGAAATGCGGGCGCTCGTAGGCGATACCGAGCAGACTGGCGTGCAGCTCGCCCAGCCATTGCTCGCGTTCGTTCACGTCGAGCCAGCGCAACGCGTCGACGTCGCGGTGCAGGAACGCCTCGCCGCTGGCGTCCAGCAGCAGGTAACGCGCTTCCGGCGAGCGTGCCTGCTCGACGATCCACGCCGATTCGTCGCGCGATTCGGCGACGCGGTCCAGCACCAGGCTGAGCCCGGCGAACGTGTTCGGCGGCGGCAGTTTGGCCCGATCCATCGGCGGCGTGCTCAGGCGGAGAACGAGGAGCCGCAGCCGCAGGTGGTCTTCGCGTTCGGGTT
>Ga0310811_10007835_pt1 | contig 13688 bp, 9 predicted proteins | sample YCmetagenome_FD_207642 | JGI IMG/M metagenome (GOLD analysis project Ga0310811, IMG submission 207642) | Soil microbial communities from experimental microcosm in Duke University, North Carolina, United States - YC | ecosystem: Engineered > Artificial ecosystem > Soil microcosm > Unclassified ... | reverse complement strand
CCTTGCGGCGCGCCGGCCAGGACTGGGTAGAGGACTCGTCTAACAGCAACCGGAGCTTCGCGCGGGTGCGACTGCGGGCGTTGGCGCCGGTGCTGGCGGGCGAGGGGATGACCAACGAGCGCCTCGGTGCCACCGCCGCGCGGCTCAGGCGCGCGCGTGAGACGCTCGAACTCGTCACCGGCGAGTTCCTCGCCCGGGCCGCGACGCCGTTCGAGGAAGGCTATGTCCGGCTCGATGCCGCATCGCTGCGGACTGCTCCCGAGGAGATCGCGCTGCGCGTCGTCGCCCGCATCGTCGCGGCGGTCGGCGGTCTCGCCTATGTTCCGCGTCGCGAGGGAAGCGAAGCGTTGCTGGGCCGGCTGGTCGCCGGCGACCGCGCTCCGGGGGCGGGCAAGGCAGATACCGTGCTCGGGACCTTGGGCGGCGTGATGGCGGTGCGCACGCGCGCGGGTGAGCTCCTGTTCGTGCGGGAGCCTGCCGCCATCGGAGCCCCGGCGCCGGTCACGGGACCGGGCGAATACGAGTGGGACGGCCGTTTCCGCATCCGGGTCCGGTTGAGCACCCGGGGCCGTGTCCTGGCCATTGGGGCGCTTGGCGAGGCCTCGGCGCGGCGTCTGGTGGGGGAAGGCGGCCCTGATGGCCTCTGGCTGGACCGGCTGCCCCGCCGGGTGCGGGGGACGCTGCCGGCATTAACCGACCGGTCGGGTCGGGTGGTCGCGCTGCCGACCTTCGGCTATGGACGCCCGGATGGCGGGACTGGGACCGTCGGACACGGAAAACGGGAGATTTCGGCCTATTTTGCTCCCTCGCTGCCGCTGGTCGGCCCCGGCTTTTTGGCTGGTTCCCAGGCGGGCTTCATGCTTGTTTAAGCCCGGGGGCGACACTATCTAAGTTAAGAATTTCACCGCGCCCCCCTGGGCGCGCCGGCTGCGGGGGCCGTCCATCAGCTCCGCGAACGGGGCCACATCACGTGAACTTAGGCAAGAATCTCGCGCTTTGGGTGATCATCGGCCTTCTGCTGGTCGCTCTCTTCAACATTTTCCAGGGTCCGGGCAGTCGCGGCCCGCAACAGAAGCTGGCGTATTCCGACTTCATCGCCGAGGTCGATCGCGGGCAGGTTGCTTCGGTCAACATCCAGGGCCAGACCATCTCCGGTCACTTCAGCGACGGCCGCGCGTTTTCGACCTACGCGCCGCAGGACCCCGGCCTCGTCTCCACCCTCAAGAACAAGGGCGTGCGGATTTCGGCCGCGCCGAGCGAGGAGAACTCGCCGTCGCTGCTCAATGTCCTGTTGTCCTGGTTCCCGATGCTGCTCCTGATCGGCGTCTGGGTATTCTTCATGCGCCAGATGCAGGCCGGTGGCGGCAAGGCCATGGGCTTCGGCAAATCGCGCGCGAGATTGCTGACCGAGAAGGTCGGCCGCGTGACGTTCGACGACGTCGCCGGCATCGACGAAGCGAAGCAGGAGCTCGAGGAGGTCGTCGACTTCCTCAAGGACCCGCACAAGTTCCAGCGCCTCGGCGGCAAGATTCCGAAGGGCGTGCTGCTGGTCGGTCCTCCGGGCACCGGTAAGACGCTGCTCGCCCGCGCCATCGCCGGCGAAGCCAACGTGCCGTTCTTCACCATCTCGGGCTCAGACTTCGTCGAGATGTTTGTCGGCGTCGGCGCGAGCCGCGTCCGCGACATGTTCGAGCAGGGCAAGAAGAACGCGCCGTGCATCATCTTCATCGACGAAATCGACGCGGTCGGCCGTCATCGCGGCGCCGGCCTCGGCGGCGGCAACGACGAGCGCGAGCAGACGCTCAATCAGTTGCTGGTCGAGATGGACGGGTTCGAGGCCAACGAGGGCGTCATCCTGATCGCGGCGACCAACCGTCCCGACGTGCTCGATCCGGCGCTCCTGCGTCCGGGCCGCTTCGACCGTCAGGTCGTGGTGCCGAATCCCGATGTCGCCGGCCGCGAGAAGATCCTCAAGGTTCACATGAAGAAGGTGCCGCTGGCGCCGGACGTGGATGCGCGCGTCATCGCCCGCGGCACGCCGGGCTTCTCCGGCGCCGACCTCGCCAACCTGGTCAACGAGGCCGCGTTGCTCGCCGCCCGTCGCGGCAAGCGCCTGGTGACGATGTCCGAGTTCGAGGCCGCCAAGGACAAGGTCCTGATGGGCTCCGAGCGCCGCTCGATGGTGATGACGGAGGAGGAGAAGCGCCTCACCGCGTACCACGAAGCAGGTCACGCGCTCGTCGCCTGGTTCTCGCCATATCACGATCCGCTTCACAAGGTGACGATCATCCCGCGCGGCCGCGCGCTGGGCGTGACCATGTCGTTGCCCGAACGCGACCGCTACGGCTACGCCCGCAAGGAGCTGCAGTCGAAGCTCGCCATGATGTTCGGCGGCCGCGTCGCCGAGGAGCTGATTTTCGGCCCCGATGACGTGACCACCGGCGCCTCCGACGACATCCGTCAGGCGACGAATCTCGCCCGCCGGATGGTGACGGAGTGGGGTATGAGTGAGAAGCTCGGGCCGCTGCGCTTCAGCGAGAACGAGGAAGAGATTTTCCTCGGCCACTCGGTGACCCAGCGCAAGAACGTTTCCGAGGCGACCGCCCGTCTGATCGACGAAGAGGTGAAGCGCTTCATCGAGGAGGCGGAGACCCGCACCCGCGCCATCCTCACCGAGCACAAGGAAGACCTGCATCGTCTGGCAAAGGCGCTGCTCGAGTACGAGACGCTGTCGTTCGACGATATCAAGGCCGTGCTTGCCGGCGAACCGATCGTCCGCCGCGAGGAGGACGAGCCTCCGTCGCCCACCGGGCGTCGCGCCTCGGTCCCGACCGCCGGCCGGTCCGATCCCAAGGGCCGTCCGCCGGGCAATCTCTCACCCGAGCCGCAGCCGGGTAGCTGACCTAAACGTTCGATGCTGACGACGATGACTGCGCCGGATTCGAGAGCGCTACCAAGCGCTCTCGATCCGGCGGTTTCGCTTTATGTGCGCCCCCTCGGCATCGCCTGGGGGCCGATCCCCGACAGTCCTGAGGCCCTGCCGTTCGCCGGCGGGCGCGCCTGGTTCTCCTGGGTCGAGCTCGCGATTCGCGACCGTGACACCGTCACCCGCCACCGGGTGCCGGTCGCGGCGCTGCGCCGCTGGGCCGCCGAGGTCGGCCACGAGCACGACCTGCGCATCGAATCCTTCCTCGCCGCCTATGGCGAGTCGCTGGCGCCGTTCGCCGGCCTGTCGCTCGATCAGCCGCGGCTGATGGGCGTCGTCAACGTCACTCCCGACAGCTTCTCCGATGGCGGCGATTACGCGACGGCCGAAACCGCAATCGCCCGCGCCCGCGAGCTGGTCGCGGGCGGTGCCGACCTCCTCGACATCGGCGGTGAATCGACTCGTCCCGGCGCCGGTACCGTGCCGGCACCCGAGGAAAGCGCCCGCGTCGTCCCGGTGATCCGCGCGTTGTCCGGCGAATGCCTGGTATCGGTCGATACCCGCAAGTCACCCGTTATCTCGGCGGCTGTCGCCGCCGGTGCCCGCATCGTCAACGACGTCAGCGCTGCAACTTACGATGAGGCGACGCTCGCCGCGACGGTGAAGGGCGGTGCCGCGATCGTGCTGATGCACGCGCTCGGCGATCCCAAAACGATGCAGGTCGCGCCAAGCTACAGAGATCCGGCGCTCGACGTTTTCGACTTTCTCGAGAGCCGTGTCGCCGCGGCGGTGAGCGCCGGCATCCCGCGCCACGCGATCATGGTCGATCCCGGCGTCGGCTTCGGCAAGACGCTCGACCACAACCTCGCTCTTCTGAACCAGCTCGCGCTCTACAAGGGGCTCGGCGTCGGCGTGCTGCTCGGCGTCTCGCGCAAGAGCTTCATCGGCCGCGTCTCCGGCGCCGAGCGCCCCAAGGAGCGCCTGCCGGGCTCGCTCGCGGTCATGCTGCATGGCCTCGATCAAGGCGCCGACATGCTCCGTGTCCACGATGTCGCCGAGAGCGCGCAGGCGATCGCGCTGTGGCGCGCCGTTCGTCACGTGTAGACACTCACAAGATGTGGTATAAACTTACGATTCCCCGGGAAGGGAAAGGGTAGGAGGCCCAAAATGACCAAGCAGCCTACTCATGCCATTGATCGTCTCTTGGATATTGCCAAATCGGCGAAGATGACGCCTGAGCAGCAAGAAGAGCAGCGTCGCAGCTTCGCCTACGGCAACACCAAGATAGAAAATGATCGAATCACGCGTGAGACTATTGACCGGCAAGCTGACGATCTGAAGGCGAGCGAAAGCTAAACTTTTGCCGTATCTGTGTGACTGATCCGATAACAGAACGCCACAGTGAAGCTCTTACTCCGGAGCTAATCACTGACCCCACAGCTAAAGCAGAGCGTGAAGCCCGAAACGGGCTTCAGCAATTTGACACTGCCATAAAGCTTATCGAGGAATGGACGAGCGGCGCTCGTCCATTCCGCTTACGGCCTTCACTCGTATTGCAATTACATCGTGTCGCGCTTGATGGTCTCAGTGCTTACGCTGGCAACTGGCGTCCGGCGGGCGTTCGCATCGAGGGAAGCGCGCATGAACCCGTTGGCGCTCATCTCGTGCCGGAACGCATCGAGTCAATGTGCGACTACGTCAATGACCATTGGGGGGACCGAACCGCAATCCATTTGGCTGCGTACCTTTTGTGGCGGCTAAATTGGATTCATCCGTTCGACGACGGGAACGGCCGGACCGCGCGGGCGGTATCGTACGTCGTACTTTGCATTCGGCTGGGCTACAAGGTGCCGGGAACCCGTACAATTCCTGACCAGATATCTGAAAACAAGCAGCCTTATTATCTTGCGCTTGAGGCAGCCGACAAAGCTGACCGCACCGGAAGCGTAGACGTGTCGCAGCTAGAGGAATATGTGAAGAGTCTGTTGGCCGAGCAGCTTCTATCCGTTGTTCGGGACGCTAGCGGTTCGTCTTAGGTATTCGAAATGGCTCGCTCGCTTTTCGGCACTGACGGCATCCGCGGCACCGCGAATCTGGCGCCGATGACCGCCGACATCGCGCTTGCGGTCGGACGCGCGGCGGGTGCCGAGTTCACCCGCGGCGGTCACCGTCACCGCGTCGTCATCGGCAAGGACACGCGGCTGTCGGGCTACATGATCGAGCCGGCGTTGACCGCGGGCTTCATCTCCGTCGGCATGGACGTCTTCCTGCTCGGTCCGCTGCCGACGCCCGCCGTCGCCATGCTGACCCGCAGCATGCGCGCCGATCTCGGCGTCGTCATCTCGGCGTCGCATAACCCCTATCAGGACAACGGCATCAAGCTGTTCGGCCCCGACGGCTTCAAGCTGTCGGATGAGGTCGAGGCGCGCATCGAAGAGCGCATGCAGGGCTACGATGGGCTCGCCGAGCCCTCGCACCTCGGCCGCGCCCAGCGCCTCGACGACGCGATCGGCCGCTACATCGAATCGGTCAAGAGCAGCTTCCCCAAGGGTCTGACGCTCGACGGCCTCAAGGTCGTCGTCGATTGCGCCCATGGCGCGGCCTACAAGGTGGCGCCGCTCGTGCTGCGCGAACTCGGCGCCGAGGTGATCGCGCTCGGGGTCGATCCCAACGGCTTCAACATCAACCACGACTGCGGCTCCACCACGCCGGCGGCGATGCAGCAGGCGGTGCGCGCGCATGGCGCGGATTTCGGCCTGGCACTCGATGGCGACGCCGATCGCGTGGTGATGGCCGACGAGACCGGCTCGCTCCTCGACGGCGACCAGTTGATGGCGCTGATCGCGTCGGTGTGGAAGCGCTCCGGCCGCCTCAGGGGCGATGCGATTGTCGCCACGGTGATGTCGAATCTCGGACTTGAGCGCTATCTCTCGGGCCTCGGCGTGTCGCTGGTGCGCACCAACGTCGGCGACCGCTACGTGACCGAGAAGATGCGCGAGTCGGGCATCAACGTCGGCGGCGAGCAGTCCGGGCACATCGTGCTGTCGGACTACGCCACCACCGGCGACGGCCTGATCGCGGCGCTGCAGGTGCTGGCCGCCTGCGTCGAGGCGGGCAAGCCCGCGAGCACCGTTGCCCGGCTGTTTACGCCGGTGCCGCAACTCCTCAAGAACGTGCGCGCGGAACCGTCGGCGCTCGAGGCCCAGGCGGTGCTTCGCGCCGTCCGCGAGGCCGAGGTCCAGCTCGGAAAGCGGGGGCGTCTTCTGGTCCGCCCGTCGGGAACCGAGCCGCTGGTCCGCGTCATGGCCGAGGGCGACGATCAGGCGGTCGTCGCCGCGGCCGTCGACCGCGTCGTCGCGGCGATCGCCGCGCTCGAACGGGTCTAGCGCCCAATGGACGATTCATTGCCGCATCGCGGCCGCGTGCTGGTCGTTGCCGGCTCGGATTCCGGCGGCGGCGCCGGCATCCAGGCCGACATCAAGACGGTGACCGCGCTCGGCGGCTATGCCGCGACGGCAATCACCGCGCTCACCGCGCAAAATACGCTCGGCGTCGACGCGATCGAGATCGTGCCCGCGGATTTCGTCGTGCGCCAGATGGAGCTGGTGTTCGACGACATCGGTGCCGACGCGATCAAGACCGGAATGTTGCCGACCGCCGCAATTGTCGACAGCGTGTGCGATGTCATCGAGACCTGGGCCGAGCCGGTGCCGCTCGTGGTCGACCCGGTGATGGTCGCGAAGGGGGGCGCGCAGCTCCTGGCGACAGATGCCGTCGATGTTCTCAGACGCCGTCTGATCTATCTCGCCGACGTGATCACCCCGAACGTGCCCGAGGCTGAAGTTCTCACCGGGCTCTCGATCAAGGACGAGCAGGCGATGGCGCACGCCGCGACGATGCTGCTGACCCTCGGCAGCGAGTGGGTGCTGCTCAAGGGAGGGCACCTCGAAGGGCCGGAGGTCGTCGACATTCTCGTCTCGCAGTCCGGAATGCGCATCTTCCGCTCGCAGCGGATTCCGACGCGGTCCACCCACGGCACCGGATGCACGCTGGCATCGGCGATCGCGACCGGGCTCGCGCAGGGGCTCAGCGTTCCCGATGCCGTCGCGCGCGCCCGCGCGTACGTGCTGGCGGCGATTGCCGCGGCTCCCGGCTTCGGCGAAGGGCACGGCCCGATGTGGCATGGCCACACGGTGCGCAATTTCCCCGTTCCGCGCGGATAACTCCTAACAAATCGTGAACGCGCGCATGGCTGCCGCGCGTCGCTTTTCTGTCGCGTTTCTGTTGACCCCGCGGCGTCGATCCATATACTCCGCCGCGGGACACGCCCCCCCAACGGGGCGCAACTATTCTGGAAGGAATAGCGCCATGATGCCGACACATCGGCCGCGCAACGCCGCTTTCTCCTCTGGCCCCTGCGCCAAATTTCCCGGTTGGACGACTGATCACCTGAAGGACGCCGCGCTCGGGCGTTCGCACCGTTCGAAGGACGGGAAGGCGAAGCTCGCCGCCGTCATCGACATGAGCCGTAAGATCCTCGGCATCCCGAAGGATTGGCGCCTCGGCATCGTGCCCGCCTCCGACACCGGCGCCTTCGAAATGGCGATGTGGTCGCTGCTCGGGCCGCGTCCGGTCGACGTGCTCGCCTGGGAGAGCTTCGGCTCCGGGTGGGTCAACGACATCACCAAGGAACTCAAGCTCAAGGACGTCCGCACGCTGAAGGCGGACTACGGCAAGCTTCCCGACCTCAAGCAGGTCGACTCCGATCACGACATCGTCTTCACCTGGAACGGCACGACCTCGGGCGTGCGCGTGCCGAACGGCGACTGGATCAAGGCGGACCGCAAGGGCCTCGCGATGTGCGATGCCACCTCGGCGGTGTTCGCGATGGACATCCCGTGGGACAAGCTCGACGTCGTCACCTGGTCCTGGCAGAAGGTGCTGGGCGGCGAGGGACAGCACGGCATGCTGGCGCTGAGCCCGCGCGCCGCCGAGCGGCTCACCACCTACACGCCGCCGTGGCCGATGCCGAAGATCTTCAAGATGGCCTCGGGCGGCAAGATCCTCGAAGGCATCTTCAAGGGCGACACCATCAACACTCCGTCCATGCTGTGCGTCGAGGATCACCTCGCCGCGCTGCACTGGGCCGATGGCATCGGCGGCCTGCCGGCGCTGATCAAGCGTTCCGAGGGCAACCTCAAGGCGATCGCCGACTGGGTCGCGGAGAACGACTGGATCGACTTTCTCGCCGAGGACCCGGCGATCCGTTCCTGCACCTCGGTGTGCCTCAAGATCGTGGCGCCGTGGGTTGCGAAGCTGTCGCCCGAAGACCAGGCCAAGGTGCCGAAGTCGATGGTGGCCGCGCTGGAGCACGAGAAGGTGGCGTTCGACATCGACGCCTACCGCGACGCGCCTCCGGGCATGCGCATCTGGGCCGGTGCCACGGTGGAAACCAGCGACCTTCAGGCGCTGTTCCCGTGGCTCGAGTGGGCCTACGCGCAGGCGGAAGCGGCCTAAGGCCGCTTCGCTTCCCGCTTCTCAGCTTCGCGTTTCCTCCACGCGTCTACGGACCCCATTTCCCTTTAGGATAAGGATTGCTTCGCCATGCCGAAGGTTCTGATTTCCGACGATCTCAGCCCGCAAGCCGTCGCCATCTTCAAGGATCGCGGCATCGACGTCGACTACAAGCCGGGCACCAAGGCCGATGAGCTCCTCAACATCATCGGCAACTACGACGGTCTCGCCGTTCGCTCGGCGACCAAGGTGACCGAGAAGGTTCTCGCCGCGGCGAAGAACCTCAAGGTCATCGGCCGCGCCGGCATCGGCGTCGACAACATCGACGTTTCCAAGGCGACGGCGCGCGGCGTCATCGTCATGAACACGCCGTTCGGCAACTCGATCACCACCGCCGAGCACGCGATCGCGATGCTGTTCGCGCTCGCCCGCGACCTGCCTGCGGCCAACGCCTCGACCCAGGCCGGCAAGTGGGAAAAGAACCGCTTCATGGGCGTCGAGATCAGCGGCAAGACGCTCGGCGTCATCGGCTGCGGCAACATCGGCTCGATCGTCGCCGACCGCGCGCTGGGCCTGAAGATGAAGGTCGTCGCCTACGACCCGTTCCTGTCGCCCGAGCGCGCCCGGGATCTCGGCGTCGAGAAGGTCGAGCTCGACGAGGTCTACAAGCGTGCCGACTTCATCACGCTGCACGTGCCGCTCACCGATTCGACGCGCGACATGATCGACGCGAAAGCCATTTCGAAGATGAAGAAGGGCGTCCGCCTCATCAACTGCGCCCGCGGCGAGCTGATCGTCGAGGCCGACGTCAAGGCGGCTCTCGAGTCGGGTCACGTCAAGGGCCTCGGCCTCGACGTATTCCGCGTCGAGCCGGCCAAGGAGTCCGTGTTCTTCGGCATGGAGCAGGTGGTGGCCACGCCGCACCTCGGCGCCTCCACGCTGGAAGCGCAGGAGAACGTTGCGCTCCAGGTCGCCGAGCAGATCTCCGATTACCTGCTGACCGGCGCGGTCGTGAACGCGATCAACATGCCGTCGGTTTCGGCCGAGGACGCGCCGCGGCTCCGTCCGTACATGAAGCTCGCCGAGCAGCTCGGCGGTTTCGCCGGCCGTCTCACCGAGTCTGCGCTCAAGAGCATCACCATCGACTATGACGGCCACGTCGCCGAGCTCAACACTCGGCCGCTTACCGCCATCGTGCTGATGGGTCTGTTGTCGCCGACCATGGACATCGTCAACATGGTCAACGCGCCGGTGATCGCCCGCGAGCGCAACATCCAGGTCACCGAGTCCAAGCACGAGCGTGCGTCGGATTACCAGACGCAGATCCGCGTCACGGTCGAGACCGAGAAGGGCAAGCTGTCGGTCGCCGGCACGCTGTTCGGCGGTGACAAGCCGCGCGTCGTCGACGTCGACGGGATCTCGGTCGAGGCCGAGCTCGGGCCTGCGGTGCTGTTCGTCAAGAACAAGGACAAGCCGGGCTTCATCGGCAACCTCGGCCGCACCCTAGCCGAGCACTCGGTCAACATCGCGACCTTCCACCTCGGCCGCACCGCCCCTGGCGCCGATGCCGTGTGCCTGGTCAACATTGACGGCAAGCTCGACGACGGCATCATCGCCAAGGTGAAGGCGCTGCCGAACGTCGTCCAGGCCAAGGCGCTGGTGTTTCACGCCTGAGGCCACGTTCTGGGCCTAGTCTTCCGGGCCGATTGCTCTAAACTGGCGCCGCTCGGCCGTTCCGGCTGGGCGGTATCCAGAGGAAATCAGGGCGTGCGGCCGATCGCAGACGAGTGCGGACCGAACGGGCTGCCAAGGGGCGTAAGGGGATGAACGAGGACAGCTCGCGCGCCCTGCTGCCGCCCGGATTCAACGACATCCTGCCTCCGGACGCCGCCTTTGAGGCCGACATCGTCGGTCGGTTGATGGCGCGTGTCCGCGCCTCGGGCTACGAGCAGGTCAAGCCGCCGCTGGTCGAGTACGAGGACACGCTGCTCGCCGGCGACGGCTCGTCGATGACCGCGCGCACATTCCGACTCATGGATCCGATGTCGCACCGCATGCTCGCGGTGCGCGCCGACATGACGCTGCAGATCGCCCGCATCGCGACCACGCGGCTCGCCCATGAGCCGCGCCCGCTGCGGCTGTGCTACGGAGGCCAGGTCCTACAGGTCGCCGGCAGCCAGCTCCGGCCCGAGCGTCAGGTCGGGCAGATGGGTTGCGAGCTGATCGGCACCGATTCGCCGGTCGCCGACGCCGAGATCGTGGCGCTCGCGGCCGATTCGCTCGCGGGCATCGGTGTCGCCGACATCTCGGTCGATCTCAATCTTCCTCCGCTCGTCACGTCGGTGGCGAACGCCGCCGGCATCGATGCCGCGACCCTCGCGCGCGTGCGCGCGGCGCTCGATCGCAAGGACGCGGCGGCGGTGAAGTCGTACGGCGGCCGGGCCGCCGGTATGCTGGGCGCGATGCTGGCCGCCGCGGGGCCCGCCGACCCGGCGCTCGCCGCGCTCAACAAGCTCGATCTGCCGCAGGCAGCGCGCGAAGCGGTGCGCGGGCTCGCCGACGTCGTCGCGCGGGTGCGCGAGGCGGCACCGTCGGTCGCGCTCACCATCGACCCGGTCGAAAACCGCGGCTTCGAGTACCACACCGGCATCAGCTTCTCGATTTTCTCCCGCCGGTCGCGCGACGAACTCGGCCGCGGCGGACGCTATCGCGCCGGCAACGGCGGCACTGGCGAGCCGTCGACCGGCTTCACGCTGTTCATGGACACCGTGCTGCGCGCCTGCGCGGCGGTGCCTCCGCCGAAGCGGATCTATGTGCCGTTCGGCGTGGCGTCGCCGGAGACCGCGCGGCTTCGCGCCGAAGGCTGGACCACGATCGCCGGACTCGAGCACGCCGGAGACCAGGCCGCCGAGGCGAAGCGCCTCGGCTGTGCGCATGTGTTTGTCGACGGACGCGCCCGTCCCGTCGCCTGACGTTTTTTTGAGAGGACATCATGGCCAACGTCGCCGTCGTCGGCGCCCAGTGGGGTGACGAAGGAAAAGGCAAGATCGTCGACTGGTTGTCGAGCCGCGCCGATGTCGTGGTGCGCTTCCAGGGCGGGCACAACGCGGGCCACACGCTGGTCATCCGCAACGTCACCTACAAGCTGAGCCTGCTGCCGTCGGGCGTGGTGCGCCCCGGCAAGCTGTCGATCATCGGCAACGGCGTCGTCGTCGACCCGTGGGCGCTGCTCACCGAGATCGATGCGATCGAGAAGCTCGGGGTCAAGATTTCGCCCGAAAATCTGATCGTCGCCGAGAACGCGGCGCTGATTCTTCCGTTGCACTCGCGGCTCGACAAGGTGCGCGAGGAGGCGAGGGGACGCGCCGCCATCGGCACTACGGGGCGCGGCATCGGTCCCGCCTATGAGGACAAGGTCGCGCGCCGCGCGATCCGCGTCTGCGATCTCGCCGATTTCGCCACCCTCGGCGACAAGGTCGACCAACTGCTCGTGCATCACAACGCGCTGCTGCGCGGTCTCGGCGCGACCGAGATCGACCGCAACGAGCTCCTTGACTCGCTCAAGGATGTCGCGCCGAAGCTGCTGCCGTACGCCGATGCGGTGTGGCGCCGGCTCGACGATGCGCGTCGCGCCGGCAAGCGCATCCTGTTCGAGGGCGCGCAGGGCGCGATGCTCGACATCGACCACGGTACGTATCCCTACGTCACCTCCTCCAACACCGTGGCGGGGCAGGCGGCTGCGGGCTCCGGCTTCGGCATCAGCGGCATCAACTACGTGCTCGGCATCACCAAGGCCTACACGACGCGCGTCGGCGCGGGCCCGTTCCCGAGCGAGCTCAAGGATGCGGTGGGTGAAAAGATCGGCGAGCGGGGCCACGAGTTCGGCACGGTGACGGGACGCAAGCGCCGTTGCGGCTGGTTCGACGCAGTGATGGTGCGCCAGGCCCTCAAGGTCGGCGGCATAACCGGCATCGCGTTGACCAAGCTCGACGTGCTCGACGGCTTCGAAACGCTCAAGATCTGCACCGGGTATCGCTACAAGGGGCAGACCTACAGCCACCTGCCGTCGGCACCCGAGGTCCAAGCCGGAATCGAGCCGATCTACGAGGAGTTCCCGGGCTGGAGCGAAACCACCCAGGGCGCGCGCTCCTGGGCGGATCTGCCGGCGAGCGCCGTCAAGTACGTACGGCGCATCGAGGAGCTGATCGAGACGCCGGTCGCCCTCCTGTCGACCAGCCCCGAGCGCGACGACACGATCCTGGTCCACGACCCGTTTGCGGCCTGAATCGGCGTCAAAAGGTCGATTTTTGGCCGTTTTGCGCGTGTCATTTCCAGGTTGTTAACCATCCGTTTGCCTTTCCCCGGCACGATTCGCAGATTGCGGTTCGTGTGTGGAAAGGCGTTGCCTGATGGCGACCCAAGTCAAGGTTGTCCAGCAACCGCGCGGCGTCGATGCGCGGCAAGGCGGTATTGTCCTGAAGGAAAGGCTCGAGATCCTTCCGGACCAGCCGCTGGCCGACTTCTCGACCCCGTGGGCGCAGGCGTTCGCGACTCGAGATCTGCTCGGAGTCGGCGATGGCCTGTGCACGCTCGTCGTCGCCGATACGCTTCCGTGCCGTGAGGCGGTGCTTTCGCGCCTGATCGGCGCCCGCTCGCGCGGCTACTTCGATGTTCTGGATTTCGGCTCGGTGCGATGGAGCGACGGCCGCCGGCGCCTCGCGATTGTCGGCGAGAAGCCGGACTCGCCTGCACTGATGCCCGACCTGTCGGCGACCATCAAGGCGATGCCGCTGCCCGAGCTCATCGACAAGGTGTTGTCGCCGATGGCCGAGGGGCTCGCGAACCTCGGGCAGCTCGCGATAACCCACCGCGGCATCCGCCCCTCGAACATCTTCCGGCGCGCGGGGGCTGCCCGCGAATACGCGCTCGGCGACTTCATCACCGGACCTGCCGGCGCGGGTCAGCCCGCCGTTTACGAGACGATCGAATCGGCGATGTCCCTGCCGTCGGGCAGGGGCCACGGCACGCCCGCGAACGATGTGTTCTCGCTGGGCGTCACGTTGCTGACGCTGTTCCTCGGCCGCAATCCCGTCTCCCATATGAACGAAGCCGAGTTGATGGCGCAGCGTCTCAATACCGGCTCGTTCTCGACATTGCTCAACGTGGTGGGCACGGAAACGGTGACCGGCCCGTTCCGCGACCTGCTGCGCGGCATGCTCCAGGACGATCCCGAGCAGCGCTGGAGCAT
>Ga0310811_10007834_pt1 | contig 13689 bp, 1 predicted proteins | sample YCmetagenome_FD_207642 | JGI IMG/M metagenome (GOLD analysis project Ga0310811, IMG submission 207642) | Soil microbial communities from experimental microcosm in Duke University, North Carolina, United States - YC | ecosystem: Engineered > Artificial ecosystem > Soil microcosm > Unclassified ... | reverse complement strand
GCCAGGGGTTGCCTCTATGGTAGGATTGTTCATTAACACGTTGCCGACCCGTGTACAGATTGATCCCCAGGCACATACTATTGAATGGCTACAGGCCCTTCAGACACAGGAGAGTGCAACGCGCGAATATGAATATACTCCGTTGAGCAAAATACAGGAATGGAGCAATCTTTCTGGAGAGCAGGCCCTGTTTGAGAGCGTGCTGGTATTTGAAAACTATCCGGTTGATAGCACACTGAGTGAACATCTGCACGGTTTACAGATACAAAACTTGCAAACCAGTGAGCAGACCAATTATCCACTCACTATTCGTGTCGCGTTGCGAGAGCAGATCCTCTCTTTTTCTATCATCTATGACTCTACGCATTTTGATGTTGTTACGATCCAGAGGATGTTAGGACACTGGCAAACATTGCTGGAAGGAATGCTCACGCACCCCGAGCAGCGGCTAGGAGCCTTCCCACTGCTGACCGGTAAAGAGCAGGAGGAGATTGCAGGCTGGAACGCCACGGCCCGTCCGGAAGGTCCCGATTTGCAGCAGCGGCTGGCGGCACAGGTGGCGCGGACGCCGGATGCCATTGCGTTGAGCTACGAAGATGCCCTGCTGAGCTATGCGCAGGTGGATCGGCTGGCGCAGGGGCTGGCGTGGCAGTTGCAAGCGTCCGGAGTGCAGTGCGAAGAGCGGGTGGGAGTGCTGCTGGATCGTCGTTTCCCCTTTGTGCTGGCACAACTGGCGATCTGGAAATCGGGCGGGGTGTATCTGCCGCTGGACCCGTTGCATCCTCAAGAGCGATTGGCACAGATCCTGGAGGAGAGCCACTGCCGGGTGGTGCTGAGTAGTCAGACCTACCAGTCGTTATGGGAGGAGATTGCTGGACAGGGGGAGACGCCGTTGCTGCTGATTGAGCAGCTCTTACGCGAAGTCCATGAGGGGCTAGAGATGCATGGGGAAGCACGCTCATTGCCGCAGGCACGGCTGGTGCAGGAGCCGGGACAGCAGGCGTATGTGCTCTACACGTCAGGATCGACCGGACAGCCCAAAGGCGTGATGGTGGAGCAGCGAGGGATGCTCAACCATCTGCTGGCCAAGAGTGAAGATCTGGGGCTGAGCGGAGCGGATATCGTGGCGCAGAATGGGCCACAGAGCTTTGATATCGCGATCTGGCAAAGTGTGGGCGCCTTGCTCTGGGGAGGGCAGGTGCGGCTGGTACCCGAAGAGATCGCCTTTGAGGCGAAGCGGTTGTGGCAGGAGGTGCGGGAGCATGGGATCACGATCTTGCAGGTGGTGCCAGCGCTGCTCCGAGAACTGGTGCAGGAACTGGAAGAGGAGGAGAGAGCACAACGGGGAGTTGTGGATGTAGGTGCGGTGCGCTGGGTAGTGCCGACGGGAGAGGCGTTGCCGGGAGAGGTGAGTGAGCGGTGGAGCCGATTGGCAGGGGGAGTGCCGTTGCTCAATACGTATGGCTCGACGGAGTGCTCGGATGATCAGTGCCATTATGGCTACGAGCAGTTAGCGGGAGAGGAGGCGGAGTTGGCGATTGTGCCGTTGGGGTATCCGATCCGCAACATGCAGGGGTATGTGGTAGACGCGCAGGGGGAGCAGGTGCCAGTAGGAGTGAGAGGAGAGTTATGGTTGGGAGGAAGAGGCGTGGGAAGAGGCTATATTGGGAGGCCGGAGCAGACGGCAGAGCGTTTTGTGCCAGATAGATGGAGTGGAGAGGCGGGAAGCAGGTTGTACCGGACGGGGGATGTGGTGAGGCGTCTGAAGAATGGGAACCTGGAGTATGTGGGGAGGAAGGATCATCTGGTGAAGGTGAGAGGATACCGGATCGAACTGGGGGAGATCGAGGCGGTGCTGGCGGAGTGCGAGGGAGTCGAGGCGAGTGTGGTGGTGGCGAGAGAGGGGAGTCGAGGGGAGCAAGAGTTGATCGGGTATGTGGTGATGGGGAGGGGGAAGGAGTGCTCGGAAGAGGAGGTGCGGGGATATGTGCGCAAGAGGTTGCCGGAGTACATGGTGCCCAGGAGATGCGTGCAGTTGGAGGAGTTGCCGTTGACGAGCAATGGGAAGGTGGACAGGAAGGCATTGCCAGAGCCAGAGGAGGAGGAGAGCAGTGAAACGGAGAGGAGAGAGGAGCGAGGGAGGAAGGGAGAGATAGAGGAACTGGTGGGAGCGATCTGGGGAGAGGTATTGGAGAGGGAGGAGATAGGGAGAGAAGAGAACTTCTTTGCGTTGGGAGGACATTCGTTGTTGGCGACGAGAGTGATGGCGAGAGTGAGAGGGGCATTGGGCGTAGAGTTGCCGTTGCGGAGCCTGTTTGAGTGGCCGACGGTAGCGGGTCTGGCCCTGCACATCGAACAAATCTTGCGGTCTGAGCAGGGCATTAAAAAACCAGCGCTCAAAGTGTCATCCGGTGCTTCAGAGATCCCCCTTTCATTTGCGCAACAGCGGCTCTGGTTCTTGCATCAACTAGACCCACACAACCCTGCGTATAACATTCCTGGTGGGATACGTATTCGCGGAAAGTTGAACGTACAGGCATTATTCCAGAGCCTGAATGTAGTTGTGCAACGTCATGGGAGCCTGCGTACGGCCTTTCAGGATAGATATGGCCGGGCTATACAGGTGATAGAGCCGCGTGGGAAGCTAAGCATGCTTTCAATTGATGTGAGCCACCTGGATGCTGCCGTGCAAGAGAAAGAACTGCGTCGTCTGGTGCAGGATGAAGCACATTGTCCTTTCAATCTTGCACAGGGACCACTCTTGCGTTGTGTCTTACTGCGTTTGCATGCTGATGAACACGTCCTGGCGCTTACCATGCACCATATCATTTCTGATGGCTGGTCATCGGAAGTGCTGATACGTGAATTGACAACGCTCTACGAGGCATTTGTGGCTGGACGTTCTGCACCTCTGCCTCCCCTGCCTGTGCAATATGCCGATTTTGCGCTCTGGCAACGTTCATGGCTGAAAGATGAGGCACTGGATACGTTGTTGGATTATTGGACTCAGCAACTGAGAGGAGCAACCGCCCTTGAACTGGCGAAAGATCGCGCTCGTCAGGGGAGCGTGCAACATCGTGGTGCAACGCATACGTTTATGCTCTCCCAACAGCTCTCGCGAGCTTTGCACACCTTGAGTCAGCAAGAAGGCGTGACCCTGTTCATGGCATTGCTTGGTGCTTTCCAGGTCTTGCTCTACCGTGTGAGTGGGCAGCGGGATATTGTAGTGGGAACCGATGTCGCCAACCGAACCTATGAAGAGACGGAGGCCCTGATCGGCTTTTTTGTCAATCTATTGGCGCTGCGTATGCAACTGCACGGACAAGATACATTTCGAGAGATCGCCAAAGGTGTGCGAACCATGGTGCTGAATGCCTATGCTCACCAGGATCTGCCCTTCGAGAAGCTCATCGATGCTTTGCAACTGGAGCGTAGCGGCCAGCAGGTTCCCCTGGTGAATATCCTGTTTGTCATGCAGAACACGCTTCCGCCGTTGCACTTGCAGGATCTGGAGGTCAGTGCGTTCGATATCGAGATTCAAACGGCCAAGTTCGATCTGGCCGTGTTTATGATGGAACGCCTTGATGGTCTGCATGGTTTTGTGAATTATCGAGCCGACCTGTTTGATCATGAGACCATTGCCCAACTCTTCAAGCATTTTGAAATCCTGTTGGAGAGCATTGTGCGTGCACCTGATGCATCGGTAGACACCTTAGAGATCTTTACCCCCGAAGAAAAAGCACAACTCCTGAACCGCGAAACCACAGAGCGCGCTGAACAGCGCCGCAAGTTAAAAGTTACAAAGCGTCGTGTCATTGCACTTGCCGATGCTGATAAGCAGGAGCGCGGTTGAGCGGAACATTTTCTCTTTGATCGTTTGTTAGAATGAGGAGGCCGTTTGTGACATCCACATCCAGTCCGGGCAATTTGAAAGCTGAATATGATGTAGTAATCTGTGGCGCTGGCATTGCAGGTCTCACCCTTGCCAGACAGATTACGATGGAAATTCCCGATGCGTCATTGCTGTTGATTGAAGGCGTAGGAGATAAGAGTCGTACCGGTGCCATTCAGGTCGGCGAGTCGACCATAGAAATCTCCGCTCGCTATCTGGCTGATGTTGTGGGATTACGGGATTATCTTGAGGCGTCACATTATCATAAGTGGGGATTCAGATTTTTCTTTGGCAATGGCCATATGTCTTTGCAGGAGCGGCCTGAGTTTGGTACTTCTCATGCCTCTCCACTCAATTCATATCAACTGGATCGTGCTCTGCTAGAAACTGATGTAAAAAAATTGAATGCTGCTATGGGCATTCAGATGCTTGAGGAGAGCAAGGTTGAAGATATTGAGCTGGCGAGCGATGTTGGATTGCATACGATTCGTGTGCAGCAACACACGACGAATGAACAATACACTATTCGGTGTCGCTGGGTGATTGATGCTATGGGGCGACGACGTTTTATTCAGCGGAAACTGGGTATCGCTGAGCCAAAAAATCAGCTTCACAGTGCATCCTGGTTCCGTCTAAAGGGACGTATCGATGTCTGCGATCTGGTCCCACGGAATGAAGAAGAATGGCATGCACGCGTCCCTGATAACAATCGTTACTACTCTACCAATCATCTTATGGATAACGGACGTTGGGTCTGGCTGATACCGCTGGCTTCAGGAAATACGAGCGTAGGGATTGTGGCGCGCGAAGATTTCTTTCCTTTTCCTACTTATAATACCTATGAGCGTGCGCTCCAGTGGTTGCAAGTCAATGAGCCAGTGCTCTGGATGCGGATCAAAGACCTGGAACCGCTGGATTTTCAGTGTTTGAGACACTACAGCTATAGCGCCCGGCAGGTCTTTTCGATGCAGCGCTGGGCCTGTACGGGTGATGCGGCAGTCTTTTCTGATCCCTTCCTCTCTCCGGGTATCGATCAGGCTGGCTTTGCGAATACGCTCATCACTGAGATGATAAAGCGCGACCGGGCTTCATGTTTAGATGTGCAGGCCGTAGAGAAATTTAATGAACAATTCCTGGCCTTCCATAATGGCGTGTCCTGGATTACCCAGCCTGCCTATGCCTTCTATGGCGATGGCCTGGTAACTGGTACGAAGATGTTCTGGGATATCGCACGCGGTTTCTCTATTAATGCGGCCCAACGCTTCAACGCTATCTATCTCGATGAGCAGAAAATGAAAGCGGTCGATCCTATCGTCTCGCGGATTTTCGCGCTGGCGGTACGCCTGGAGCGCCTCTTTAAGGTCTGGGCTGCGCGAACAAGCAAAAAGTACTCGTATAAGTTTGTTGATTACTTTGCGGTTCCGGGCATGCTCGATCTCTATCACACGAATTTCAAGACGGGGAAAAGTGTCGAAGAACTGGTAGCTGATCATCAGCAGACGCTATTATACATGGAAGAACTGGTGCAGTTGATTTTTTTAATGGCGTTAGCTGATACGATGCCTGAACAGTTTGAACAGCTACCCACGCCACTCTGGTTGAATGCCTGGGGGGTGGGATTGGATCCTAAGCGTTGGAAGCTTGATAAACTCTTTGTCCCCACTTCTAGTCCGCGTCCTCTCAAGATAGAGCAATTTGCCACCATCTTTGGCGTAACTGATCTGCCCTCATTGGTAGCAGGCCGAAGTAAAGTAGTTTTTTAGTCGCGTTGTTGTCTGGAGAGCATGTATCGCCGTCAGAGTGATACATGCTCTCTTTGTGTATCCAGTTGGGGCAAAATTGTTGTACCTCTTTTTATACCCAAAAATACCTCTAGGGGGTATTGCATAGCGCCTGGTTCCAGAGTTACACTGTATGATGTGTTCTACGGAATGGGCTGCCTGCGTAGCGACAAGTCTTGCTCCTGCGGTCCGGTCTGACAAGAACCTCAAACGTTCGGTTTCTTCGGCATCCGTGATGCTGAAGTGACGGAGTTTGCCCACATGTTGGTCTGAAATCCTTTCCACTTCATCGTTATCTACCTGTTCTCATCCTACATTCATAACACTGCCATTTTGACGAGTCCATATTCCTTGATGTAGGGAATGAAGCCTCTGTTATGTTATTGTGACGACGGCTACTCCTGGCACGGTTGCATGTGTCGGCTTTTGTGGGTCGAAGGGTGTCACGTGCCATTTTCAGAAAAAGGGGTAAAAAATAGATGCAAACAGCAGCGTTAAAAGGCTCACCTCTCTCTGCCCAACAGGCGCGCCTGTGGTCTCTGAGCAGGAACAACCCGGTCTATCGCGTTACCTGTGCTCTTCATCTGCAAGGGCGTCTGAATAAGAGTGCTTTGCAGAATGTATTGCAGCGATTGGTTGCTTGCCATGAGATCCTGCGCACTGTTTTTTACCTTATGCCAGGTATGGATATCCCTGTGCAAGTTGTCACTGATGATGCGGCCTTGCGGATGCGGGTAATGGATCTGGATGAACTATCTCCACAGAGGCAAACCGCTCTCGTTGAACATCTGATGGCCTCTTTGCAAAACGAGACATGCGATCTGGCTCAGCCTCCTCTTTTGCAGGTCTGGTTATTGCAGCTATCTTCTCATACTCATCTTTTGTTGCTGTCTTTACCAGCCCTATGTGCAGATGCTGGCGCACTCAGGGTGTGTGTTGAAGAAATTCAACGCGGCTATGCCTTATCTCTACAGCAAGATGAGTGGCCAGATGAAGAAGATCTGCTTCAATATGCCGATGTCGCTGCCTGGCAGGAAGATATATTAGTGGCAGAAGATGCCGAAGCACATCGACGATACTGGCGTGATATCGATGGAGCATGGCATGCGACCCTTCATGTGCCTTTTGCAAGAGCCCAGGAGAGAATAAAAACTGGAATGGGAGCACAGAAGGGATTTAAGCCAGAGGTGTTATCAGTGCCTCTGGACGAAAATCTGCTATGGCAGGCACAGGAACTGGCTGCGCGCTATCATGTATCGAATGCTTCTTTATGGCTTGCCTGCTGGCAAATAGCGCTCTGGCGTCTGAGCGGTGAAGTGAAATTTCTTATAGGCGTGGCCTGCGAAGGGCGTATATTTGAAGAACTATCGAACGCTCTGGGCCCCTATACGCGTTTTGTCCCCCTTGAAGCTTCCTTTGCGCGAGAACGCTCTTTTACGCAGACGTTGACGGCTGTGGATGCGTCTCTCCAGGAAGCAAACAAACAGCAGATGTATTTTACCTGGGAGGGGAGTGAGCGAGATGGGGAGGAGAAGATGGCTCCTTTCTTCCCTGTAAGTTTTGAATATGATGTCTGGCCTGCTGAATTTCACGTGGGCGATCTCTCAATTGCTCCTGTCCATTGCAGGCATTGTATAGATCGTTTCATGCTGAAGATGCATATTTTGCAGATAGGTGAGAGACTTCAGCCTGAAATACACTTCGATCCGACTATTCTAACTGCTGAGCAGGTAGAGCGGCTGGCACTGGTAACAGGCACGCTATTTCGTGCTCTTGTTACTCAACCTCAACTCTCTGTAAGCCAGTTGCCGCTTCTTCCCCAGACTGAGCAAACACTCCTGCGTACCGCGCTTTCTGGAGCACAGAGCACACTGCCTGCGCGAGGATTGTATCACTATTTTGAAGAACAGGCCAGCAGATATCCGGAGCAACTGGCAGTGTTGAGTGCCTCCGAACGGCTAACGTATCAAGAACTGAATAGCAAGGCCAATCAACTTGCCTGTGTTTTGCGCAAAAGAGGGGTCGGAGCGAATGTACTGGTCGGGTTATGTACGCAACGTTCAGCTTTGATGATCGTTGGATTGCTCGCTATTTTGAAGGCAGGAGGGGCGTATGTTCCGTTTGATCCCGAAAGTCCATCAGAGCGACTGGCGTATCAATTGACGGATGTACAGCCCCTCATAGTGCTCACGCAGCAAGCACAGTTATCTCGTCTGCCTGGCACCGATGCAGAGGTGCTCTGTCTGGAAGAGATACTGCAAGAGGCAGAGCAGGAAGCGACAGAGAATCTTGCTGCCGTTGTCGATCTTGAAGACCTGGCTTACGTGATGTACACTTCTGGCTCGACTGGCGTCCCAAAGGGAGTACAGATTCGGCAGCGCAGTGTCGTGAATTATGCACTGGCGATCGGCGAACTCCTGGGAAACGAGCCCGGCTTACAATTTGCTACCGTTTCTACGCTGGCCGCAGATCTGGGGAATACGGCGATTTTCGGTGCGCTGACTTCGGGTGGCTGTCTCCATATTCTTGATTATGAGACCATTACCTCTGGTGAGGCTTTTACACACTGGCAGCAAGAGCATCCGATTGATGTACTGAAAATAGTGCCATCACACCTCTCAGCTCTTTTACATAGCGCAGGCTCTGAAATGCTTCTTCCACGTCAGGCTTTAATTCTGGGAGGAGAGGCTCTACCGTACAGCTTGATCGAACAATTGCGTCGCCTGGGAGCACCCTGTCGCATCTATAATCACTATGGCCCGACGGAAACGACGATCGGGGTCATCGTGAATGAGTCTGGTCAGCTACAGAGCAGTGCGGATCAGCTACAAGAGCCGATGCAGCAAAGCTCGGTTCCCCTGGGATTGCCCATTGCGAACACTGAGGCCTACGTTCTGGATCAGGCACTACATATGGTGCCCGTAGATGTTGCGGGGGAGCTGTACCTGGGTGGAGCTGGTCTCGCGCGTGGATACCTCCATCAGCCGGAGCAGACGGCTGAACGTTTCATTCCTCATCCATTCTCAACAGAGTCAGGCGCAAGGCTCTACCGGACAGGTGATCTGGTGCGTTACACTGAGGAAGGACAGATAGTTTTTCTTGGGCGGCGTGACAGTCAGGTCAAATTGCGTGGTTATCGCATTGAGCTGGGTGAGATTGAGGCAGTGATCAGACGTCATGCGAATGTGCGTGACTGCGCTGTAATGCTGCGCGAAGATCTAGCAGACGAGCCCCGTCTGGTTGGGTACATTGTTCCCCAGCGCCAGCCCGCGCCTGACACTGAGGATATTCGCACGTTTGTACGCAAATTCGTGCCCGAGTATATGGTACCTTTGACGTGCGTATTTCTCGATGCTTTGCCGCTGACCGCTAACGGTAAAATGGATCGCCGCCAGCTCCCTCTGCCTGAGCAGATACAGAATAGCGGGCAACGGATGTTCGTGGCGCCACGCACCTCCCTTGAGGAAATATTGCTGGATATCTGGAAAGACCTGCTCGATGCACCGATGATCGGCGTCCATGATAATTTTTTCCAATCAGGCGGGCATTCGCTGCTGGCAACTCAGGTGATATCCAGGGTTCGCTCTATCTTGCACGCCGAAATCTCCATCCTCAGTCTATTTGAGGCGCCGACGATTGCAGGGTTAGCGCAACATATAGCGCAGAAGTTATTGGACGAGCAGCAGGCAAACGCCCCAGTTGCGCTCATGCCGGTGCCACGTACGCAAGATTTGCCGCTGTCTTTTGCGCAGCAACGACTCTGGTTTTTAGATCAATTGGAGCCAGGAAGTGTGGCCTATCTCTTGCCTCGTTCATTGCGCATGCATGGTGCGCTGCATGTGGCCGCTCTGGAGCAGAGCTTGCAAGCCCTGGTTGAGCGCCATGAGAGCTTGCGCACGACGTTTCATGCGCAGGTTGGTCAACCCGTACAGGTGATTCATCCATCGGTGCGGATCTTGCTTCCCATCATCGATTTGCAAGGGCTGGCAGGTGAGGCGCGTGAGCAAGAGGCCCGAAGGCTGGCCGAGCAGGAAGCCAATTCTCCGTGTCATCTGGAATATGGGCCGCTGATGCGTGTACGTCTGCTCAGATTAGCTACAGCAGAACATATAGTGCTGTTGACAATGCATCATATTATCTCGGATGGCTGGTCTAATGATGTCTTCGTCAGAGAACTGGCCGCGCTCTATCAGGCGTGTAAATCCGGTCTACCATCGCCTTTACCTCCCCTCTCGGTGCAGTATGCCGACTTTGCCTCCTGGCAACGTCAGTGGTTGCAGGGAGATGTCCTGGACGAAAAAATCCATTATTGGACTGAACAGTTACGAGATCTCGCTCCTCTCGATTTGCCCACTGATCACCTTCGCCCTGTTGTGCAGTCTTTCCGTGGAGCTTATGAGAGCACGCTTCTACCTGTCGATCTCTATGAGCGCCTCAAGAGTTTCAGTCAGGATGCGGATGTGACCCTGTTCATGACCCTGCTGGCGACTTTCCAGCTTCTCCTCATGCGTTATAGCGGTCAGGCCGATATCACTGTCGGTACTCCTATCGCGAACCGGACGCGCCAGGAATTGGAAGAGTTGATTGGTTTTTTTGTCAATACCCTGGTCTTACGCACTGATCTCTCCGGCAATCCGACGTTCCTTGAGCTGTTGCATAGGGTGCGTGAGGTGGTACTGTCTGCGTATCTCCACCAGGATGTCCCGTTTGAGAAGATTGTTGAGGTATTGCGGCCAGAACGTGATCTGAGCCGTTCCCCTCTGTTCCAGGTGATGTTTATCTGGCAAAACGTTCCTCGTCCGACCCAGACCTTTGAACAGATTACGATGAGCCCATTGGAACTGGTCAATGTCTCCTCAAAATTCGATCTCACCTTCTTTATAGAGCATGTTGATGCGGGATTACTATGCAATGTTGAATACAGTACCGATCTATTTGAGCCGAATACGATCCAGAGGATGCTAGGGCACTGGCAAACGTTGCTGGAAGAAATGCTCGCACACCCTGGACAGAGGCTGGGAACCTTCCCGCTGCTGACTGGTAAAGAGCGGGAGGAGATCGCTAGCTGGAACGCCACGGCCCGTCCAGAAGGTCCCGATATGCAGCAGCGGCTGGCAGCGCAGGTGGCCCGAACGCCGGATGCCATTGCGTTGAGCAGCGAAGATGCTCTGCTGAGCTATGCGCAGGTGGATCGGCTGGCGCAGGGGCTGGCGTGGCAGTTGCAAGCGTCCGGAGTGCAGTGCGAAGAGCGGGTGGGCGTGCTGCTGGATCGTCGTTTCCCCTTTGTGCTGGCACAACTGGCGATCTGGAAAGCGGGCGGGGTGTATCTGCCGCTGGACCCGTTGCATCCCCGAGAACGACTGGCGCAGATCCTGGAGGAAAGTCATTGCCGGGTGGTACTGAGTAGTCACACGTATCAGCCATTGTGGGAGCAGATTGCCGGGCAGAGAGAGACGCCATTGCTGCTGGTTGAGCAGCTCTTACGCGAAGTGCATGAGGGGCTAGAGACGCATGGGGAAGCACGCTCATTGTCGCAGGCAAGGCATGTGCAGGAGCCGGGGCAGCAGGCGTATGTGCTTTACACCTCCGGCTCGACCGGGCAGCCCAAGGGGGTCATGGTGGAGCAACGGGGGATGCTCAATCATCTGCTGGCCAAGAGCGAAGATCTGGGGCTGAGCGGAGCGGATGTCGTGGCGCAGAATGGGCCACAGAGCTTTGATATCGCGATCTGGCAAAGTGTGGGCGCCTTGCTCTGGGGAGGGCAGGTGCGGCTGGTGCCCGAAGAGATCGCGTTTGAGGCGAAGCGGTTGTGGCAGGAGGTGCGGGAGCGTGGAATCACGATCTTGCAGGTGGTGCCAGCGCTGCTCCGAGAACTGGTGCAGGAACTGGAAGAGGAAGAAGGGCAGCGGGGAGCGGTGGATCTGGGAGCGGTACGCTGGGTGGTGCCGACGGGAGAGGCGTTGCCGGGAGAGGTGAGCGAGCGCTGGAGCCGACTGGCAGGGGGAGTGCCGTTGCTCAATACGTATGGGTCGACGGAGTGCTCGGATGATCAGTGTCATTATGGGTACGAGCGGTTAGAGGGGGAAGAGGCGGAACTGGCGATCGTACCGTTAGGGTATCCCATCCGTAACATGCAGGCGTATGTCGTCGATGCGCAAGGGGAGCAGGTGCCAGTAGGGGTGAGAGGGGAGTTGTGGTTGGGAGGCAGAGGCGTGGGAAGAGGCTATATTGGGAGGCCGGAGCAGACGGCAGAGCGCTTTGTGCCGGATAGATGGAGTGGAGAGGTGGGAGGCAGGTTGTACCGTACGGGGGATGTGGTGAGGCGACTGAAGAATGGGAACCTGGAGTATGTGGGGAGGAAGGATCATCTGGTGAAGGTGAGAGGATACCGGATCGAGCTGGGGGAGATCGAGGCGGTGCTGGCAGAATACGAGGGAGTCGAGGTGAGTGTGGTAGTGGCGAGAGAGGGGAGTCGAGGGGAGCAAGAGTTGATCGGGTATGTGGTGGGAGCGAAAGGAAAGGCGTGGGAGGAAGAGGCGTTGCGAGGATATGTGCGTAAGCGGTTGCCGGAGTACATGGTGCCGAGGAGATGTGTGCAACTGGAGGAGTTGCCATTGACGAGCAATGGGAAGGTGGACAGGAAGGCATTGCCGGAGCCAGAGGAGGAGGAGAGCAGTGAAGAGGAGAGAAGAGAAGAGCGAGGGAGGAAGGGAGAGATAGAGGAGTTGGTGGGAGCGATCTGGGGAGAGGTGTTGGAGAGGGAGGAGATAGGGAGAGAGGAGAACTTCTTTGCGTTGGGAGGACATTCGTTGTTGGCAACGAGAGTGATGGCGAGAGTGAGAGGAGCGTTGGGCGTAGAGTTGCCGTTGCGGAGCCTGTTTGAGTGGCCGACGGTAGCGGGGCTGGCCCTGCATATCGAACAGATCTTGCGTAGTGATCATGAAGCGCGCATATCGCCTCTACTCCCTGTAGAACGTTCTCAGACTATCCCGCTCTCATTTGTACAACAGCGGCTCTGGTTCTTGCATCAACTGGAACCTGAAAATACAGCCTATCTTCTGCCTGGCGTGCGACGTCTCTCTGGCCCGCTGAATATCATAGCTCTGGAACGGAGCCTGAAAGAGCTGATACAGCGTCATGAAATCTTACGCACCACCTTCCCGGTTTACAATGAGCAGCCCGTACAGGTGATTCATCCTGTAACCTCTTTTAGTCTGCCGCTGATAGATCTCGGCGCGCTGCCTGAACAGGAACGTCTCTTAGAGGCAGAACGTCTGGCTACTCAGGAACAGCAATATCCCTGTAATCTTGCTACAGGTCCGTTGTTGCGCACGTACCTGTTACGGCTGGCGGTTGATGATCATGTACTCTTCTTTACACTGCATCATATTATTTCAGATGCCTGGGGGAATGAAGTCTTCGAGCGTGACCTTGCTCACCTGTATCGTGCGTTTATTGCCGGGCAGTCTCCGTCCTTACCAGCTCTTGCTATTCAATATGCCGATTTTGCTGCCTGGCAGCATCAATGGTTGCAAGGGGCAGTGCTCGACATCCAGCTTGAGTACTGGAAACAACAGCTCACCGGAATCAAAAATATTGATCTGCCTCTCGATTATCCTCGTCCTCCCCGCCAGACATTTCGAGGCGCGAGCCTTGCCATTCCGCTTTCCTCATCGCTCTATGCACAGCTTGTGGCTTTGAGCCGACAGGAAGATGTGACGCTGTTTATGCTCTTGCTGGCAGCGTATCAGGTACTCCTGGCCCGCTATACCGGCCAGACGGATATCAGCGTGGGGACAGCGATAGCTAATCGTACCCGGCCAGAGCTGGAAGGATTAATCGGCTTTTTCGCCAATACCCTGGTGCTGCGGACCGATCTCTCCGGCAATCCATCCTTTCCTGAGCTCTTACGTCGGGTGCGTGAAGTGGCGCTGGGTGCCTATGTCCATCAAGATATACCTTTTGAACAACTGGTTGTCGCGCTACAGCCGGAGCGCGATCTGAGTCGTAATCCGC
>Ga0310811_10007833_pt1 | contig 13689 bp, 10 predicted proteins | sample YCmetagenome_FD_207642 | JGI IMG/M metagenome (GOLD analysis project Ga0310811, IMG submission 207642) | Soil microbial communities from experimental microcosm in Duke University, North Carolina, United States - YC | ecosystem: Engineered > Artificial ecosystem > Soil microcosm > Unclassified ... | reverse complement strand
TGAAAAGGTTCGTCTAGAGCTTGTTTTATATATAAACTTCCTGACCGTAATTGTAGCTGACGGAAGTCGCTGGCACTGGCTGTATCGTACGAGTGATGACTGACCGAAGAACTGTATGAATTAGCATACCGACGCCGCTATAGCATTAGACATATAGTATGATGGGTTTCAACCACGCGGCAGAATTAACTCGAATTTCCAGTATTTTGATTGACGTGGAATCTACTCAAGCAGTAACAAGACCTACAACAATTCAGATTCGACTACGAATACATTTACGAAGAACATTGCAATATTACATTGGGCCCTAGTGTTGACTGTTGACCAGAACTACAGTCAGTCAGGTCCCTGGAAGAATGACGCTAAACCTAGGGCGTGACATGGGTCGACCCGGGTCATACCCGCACCCAACCCGCGGGTACCAAGATTTTCAGAGGCCTACCCGTACCCGCCCGGGTTAGAGCATCGTGGGTGCGGGTCAACCCGCGGACCAACCCACAGGTGGTACGGGTCACCCGCGGGTGAGTAGACATATTTTGCAATAGCGGTATGTACATGTGCTGAGCAGCGAAAAAGTACTATGTACGATGCTTTAACAACCTCATTGCCCCCTTCCTTTCCTGAAGCCTTGCCTTTGCCCTTTTCCATCTTTGTGCGCATGATTGATGTAACAGTACGAAGATCATTCATGAGAGGAGTGTTGTACCACGATCCAACAGCCATCTGAGCTCTGAAGGTTTGCAAACTAACATCATGCTGGAGGTGATTCACCTGAAGACGGCCGCCTGAAAAAGCCCGCTCTGCATCAACCGAGGAAGCTAATTGGTCTACGTCAGACTTCATCAATCAACAAGCAAGGAACATACCTGGAGCAGACAAAAAATTCAGTGCCATTTGTGCAAGTCGTGGACGTGTGGCACGAGCATTCTCCCAGTACTGAAGAACGCCCCCTGCAGCTATGACCTCCTCCCTTAGACATTAAGGTCCGTGACATCAGCTTTTGTTCGTCGTTTTTTGGTGGGAGACTCTAACACAGGAGTAGCTACCACCGTGCGCTTGGGGCTGCGTGTGTTCTTGGCTGGTGACGCATTAAGTTCGAAATCACTCGTTGGTGTACTGGGAGAGGTGCCCGGTGACATGAGGACAGTGAGGGTCACAACTTGCAACGTCCGTTCGGAAGTCTTGACTTATGAGTTGCGCTATCCATGTAACCATAACCACTTAGCGCTATCGTAATAAATCAGAGACACTGTAGTAGACATCGTGTAGATTTTTATAAAGATAATCCATCGATAATCCATCGATAACGATGGATTATGGTTGGTGTAGCACTGCCACAAATATACCTATGGGTACCCGTGGGTACCCACGGGTAGGCAAGTTTTGCAGGACCTCTACCCGTACCCGCGCGGGTGAACCAAAACGGGTACCCATGACCCGTACCACCCGACCCACGACTGACCCGCAGGTGTTTGCCCGGGCGGGTACCCGGGCAAACCCTACCCGTGTCACGCCCTAGCTAAACCGTACCCTGAACAGATGCTCAATCGAGAAAATCTTCCTCAGTCAGAATGCGGCCATTGAACATTTTTCCGAGGTGAGTTGGCAGATATCCCATCCCTTTCCTTCTCATTCCGAACAACTCTTTCAGCGGAGGAAGCTGGGATGACTGGAACGAGCATGACGCCCTAGCAGAAGGGCGATTCTCCTCCCTGATAAATCCATCACTGTCCGCTATCAAGTCCTGGTCCCCCAAATCTGGTGCGTTGAGCCCTAAGAAACCGCAAGCGTGGAGATACTTCTCGTAACTAGAAAAATAGAGTTGGCCGGCAAAAAGGTTGAGCTGGCAAATCAGTGGTTCCAATGGTGCCAACCGCGATGCCGAGGGAACACAGTAGAGGCGAAGGTTATCGCATGTCTGCATTGTTTTTGTTGTGCGAGGTGTATAGACGCATAGCTGAACTGCATTGCTTTTGCGGATGGCAGGTAGTAGTGTGTTCGCTTCGTTCGGGCTCAATACAACCAACAGGCGTCCAACGTTACTGGATATAACCCAATTGACTGGCCGCAGATAATCATTTGCCTTTTGAAGCAAAGGGGGAGTCCCCACCGTACGAGTGAAGTCATGTGTGACTAGAACAGTTTGTGCCCACTGATTGCGCTCATGGAATACAGCAGTAGTGTTGACAAGGCTGGACATTGCTTGAATGAATGCGGGGGACCCCTTGGGAATTCGGCCAGTCTTCACGAAACGACGGACGTCTGGATGCAGAAAATGGGTTGCAGGATCGACCCTAGACGGCCTTTCCACTCGACGCTCTCTCTCTACCTCGTGAAGTACCTCCCTTTCTTGTTCCTCATCCATGCTTCCCGCGAATGCTGAGAGGAATCCGAATTCTTCGCACTTCTTTTGAATGTCTGGATCGAAGAACTCGAATGGTTGTAGGGAACTACGTGGCGCATACATATCTTCCAATGAACGCTCCTCAGGCTGCAACCAGGCGGTCTTAAGGGTTGAGATTGAAGTGGGGGTACGTGACAATTTAGCCCATGCGGAATGTCGTGTATTGAAATCTGACCCCTGTTGAACCCAGTGCGGCGCACGCATCTGGATATCAAGACAGGTTTCAAGCATCGCCCAGTGCAGGATATCTGCCACGTCGACATCGTCGGTATCAGCTTTCCATGTCGCTGAACGAATGCTTCGGTCAACTTCCGTCGGAGCGAAGAACATGACTGAGTGGCCATTGCCCAGCTTCCGCATCCGCATGCATCCTGTGTCATTGGTTATTGTGGAAACTGATACTCATCAGCTCTGCAACCACGAACCTTGTGTCAGGCGGTCTTTCGTGACTTTCGGACCAAGCGTGACAGCAGCTCGGAAGCCGGAAGGAAGCTTGACATCTGTTCCTCTGGTATGCGCGTCGTCCAGATAGATCACGCACTGGTCTAGCTGCTGGGAAAAGGGGGACGACGCAAGGGGCTCCACTGTCCCATCCCGACTGACAACGACAATTTCGTCGTCGTCGTTCACGAAAACTGCAGCTTGGGCGTCGTGCTTGGCTCGAAGCCATGTCTCGGCCAATTCCTGATTCTTCAATTCCAGCATCTGCGCGCCCACATCTAGGAGCACGCGGACCTCGGGGGTTTGGGCGACAAGGATATCAATGAAGTGTGACACCTTTTGGCCGGGCAGTGTGGATGTATAGTAGTTGTTCTCTGGGCGCAAAAGGAACGCCAGGACTCGGGCATTCGTGCTGCGTTGGTAATCAAGGTCATGCTGAACTATTGAACTTGGTAACAAATAACGATTATCGTTCGTGCCAGAAAAGCCAGTTGTGAGATGCCTCTTCTCTTGAGCGAGATCCCACCCGGAGCAGGCGAGCTTGCTGGGGAATGCCTTTGCTTCCTTCGGAAAAACCACTCGAGACAGGTAGAAATCTATGACTGCCTTGTTGCATGCAAATAACTCCTCGAGATCTCGCAGCTGCTCTGCGGATTCCGTATTGATTCCACTAAAGTGGCGCAGACTTTGTGGGACGAACTGAAGTCCAAACACCCAGGATTCATACTCGAGCGCAGGATTATCCTGCTTCAGCAGAAGATCGAAGCATAAGATCAGCTGGTCGTGGGTAAGACCTGCATAATAGTACGATATGCATGTGAGGGTGACAGCAATATCTGGATGGCCAAACTCAGCCCGTAGTGATGGCATGTCTTTAGCACGAAAAGGAACAGCTAACATGGTTCGCTTTGGGGCAAGGCCAAAGTCTACGCGCCAGCGACGTTCTTTGAGAGCGTGCACCAAGGACCCATATGCTAGCAATCCACGCAAGACTAAAAGGCCAGGCCAGGCCGTGGTATGTTTGTAACGATCCTCCACCAAACTGATACTTCCGCCGGATATCTTCTCAGTTGCGATGAACTGACGGATTGCTTGTTTCACATGAAGAGATGCTTGATCAAAGCTGATGTTTTCGAGCGCGCCATTGATGACATCCTCTGCGATCCATTGGACTAATGCTCCGCCTGCTGCCGGGTGCAGAATACGAACGAAGGGGAACCCTCCGTGCTCACGAATGGACACTTCTGAATGGGAGTGAAATTCGTTCATGAGCCGAGCGGCATGCTTCGCGACAAGACTCAACACTTGTTGTGTCGTTGTCCACCGTTCGGGATAACCTTGAAGCGACCTTTGGAGACCCACAGTGTATACCAGCTGGTAGCGGACGTGTAGAATTTCATCGCTTTCATCCAGGATGTCACGCGTATGATTGTCGAGCCACAACTGAGCCTGAAGCATATCTTGAGCGGCATGATTCTGGGGGGACAGTTGACGGTCAACAGCCATTAACTGGAACGACAGGATATGGTCCGGTTGCACGACCAAAATGCCCTTGGCGTCCATGCATTCCTGCATCAGGTCACGATACATTTGCACCTTTGATGAGTTGATAGAGAGTGCACGGGAGAATGGAACATAGAAAATGCGCCTCTGTGCAAGGCCGCTTAGTCGCTCAACCAGGAGCTGGAACATCTGGGCTGACAACGACTTCAGCACGATTACTCGGACCAGTCTGTGGCCATCAGAAAGTGCGGCTGCTGTGAGGGGAACGATCACGTGGGATTTGCCTTCGCCCATGTTCAGCTGGAAAGAAGTATTTCCTCCTGTGGATGGCGACATCATCTCCAGCGCAACCTTGACCTGGACTGGCCGTGCTAAAAACTGACTTTCGATCTGAGGATGTTACCATCAGCAACTATCTGCGATTGATTTCTTTATAGCGTACCTGTATTAAAAGCCAGTCAGGGTATAACTCCGGATCAAATGCCTCGCATCCTTCATTCTCCAATTCCTTGAAGAACTCAACCCAATTTTTGTTAGCGGCAAAGACCAACAGCCTTCGCGAGCGCTGAAGTTGGAGAAGTATCTGCGACAGGCGAATGAGAGCCATACGCCACGCCTTTCCTAAACAACTTCCGGATATAGATGCCATGCAATCGAAGAGAAAGTTTGGTGTAACTCGGGGCCACAACCCAGCATTGGACAATGCGTTCTCGATGACAGAAGCAGGAGAGAGGACGTCTATGATAGTGGCGAGTGAATCTTGAAATCGTTGGCTATGCAGAGAATGGTGTTCAAGAAGTACTTCCATAGTGTACGCCGTAGGATCTGGCGAGGCAATGGGCCTCTCCTCACACAAAATCGACCTGCTCCGGTCCAGATCATTAGCATAGTTCTCATGGAACTTAGTACTTCCTCTAGCGCAAAAATCGTTGATCAGCTTTTGCAATCTCGACGATGCGACACCGGGGTCTGCTGATACCATATCTCTCCGTTGGGTGATGGGTGAAACTCGGGAAGACCCGAGCGTGCGTATTACGGGCGGATTCTTGTCAAAAAGGTACTGGGCATCAACAGAAGAGGGTGGTGAAGTAACATCATCGAGATTCAAATGAGGATTATATCGCGAGCGTGGTTTTGAAGGACGATCGGGAAGGTAGAATCGGTTGAGAGTAACTTGGTGAATATCCAAGCCCTCCTTCAAACAACGGTTTGCCCAACAACTACGAAATACTGGGCGTAGTTTCTTTAACAGTCCTTCGAGATCGAAGCAGGTTGCGTGCAGCGTATTGAACGTGGGAAGATTTTCGCACGGCCAAGCGTCCCAAACTCTGCTGAGAATGAGTTGCTTTTGAGAGTGACAGGTTGTGTCGAAAGCTGAGCGACAACGCTTTTGTCGTGCCTTTTTACCTTCCCCGGGTATTGCAGCTAGGTGACTGTACTGATTCTTTTTATATTCTTTCTTACACGAATTGACGAGATTGTCCAATCTGGCACGGGAAGGCATAAAGCCATCCGAGAAATCATAGGAGGTGAACTCCGGAAGGCGAGGTAGGTTGCGAATTTCGGGAACTGTGGAGAAGGCTAAAAGTGTCGGGATGAGCGTGTGCTGTTGTTCCGTTGAGCTGTATGATGCCGAGGCCAGGGTGAACATCAGCTTAAATTTGTCTTTCTCTGTTGCACTATGGCAGCGGTCGCACGCAGAAAGGAAGATGCGAGGAAAAGCCGGTTGAAGCCAGTCTTTGGAGTACCGCAAGCTGAGGGATTCGCAAACGCCCTGGACCTTTCCCCATGAGGTCAACAAACCCACTAGATCTCGTTGCACCGGAAGGTTGCTTGGCCACTGGTGTACCATAAGGGCTGCATTGAATGCCCTCTCTTGCGCATCTTCATCAGGGACCTCGCATGGAATATACACGCCATCTGTGTTACCATATGGAAAAGGCAAAGAAAACTGATCGGGATAGACCACTGAGGCACGAATGGATGCGCGCTCAAGAAGGTGATCGGTGGACGGCGGAAGATCAAAGGTAAGCTGAAGGTTTGCAGACCCTTCTGAGAAATTCGACAGCCGCTTGCCGTAGTCCATGATAGATTTTGCGACTAGATGAAAATCGTGGTGCTGTGCAAGGGGCGCAAGAGACGACCACGAAACTGTCTGCATCTTCCGGAGATGAATGGGATACCAGGTACGCCTGGTTGACAGTGAACTGATCTCACGTAAAAGATCTGTATCGCGAGAGCGAAGCTTCATGAACGACCGACAAGCAGCAGAATGCAAGAGCCGCAATGCTTCCTCTGTCCCCGTTCGACCCGTAAGAGGATCAGGGAGACAGCCGCTGGTGAGAGCGTGAAGCAGCGCCTGATAGAGCTTACTGGTCAGACCCACGTTCCCAGCGAGACAGCGTAGATCTGTATCAATCCTGTACAACTGGTACGTCACTCGAGGGCCTTTAGGAGCGATGGTGACGCGGACATGATTGCCGTAAGTGGAATGTGAGATACGACCGTCTGGGATAATGACAGTGCGTGGATGCTCATCTGCAATTTGTGATTTCGGACGCAAGACGAGCTGGTTGATTAATCCCAACATCGTTCCAGTCGACTGAATGGTATCGACAACCATGTTGCGCATATTGCGAGACTGCAGTTCCCCATCTTCATCGACGAAAAAATCAAGACCATATCGAGGCAAGTCAATCTTCAGTGAGGAGAAAGTACCGCTGGATGCTCCACTGTATGTGACCATAATGTAGCGGGTATCCTCCAGAGGACATAACCTCTTGGAGATCATGTTCCATGTTTGGCTACGTATGTCAACAAGAGTGACACTGCCAGCCTTCTCCAGTGTCGAGGAGCCTGAAACGGCAAATTGCATGAGCCAATTGTCAGGGGAAGACTTCCACATATTTTCCGCTGGGCGAATCTCAATTTCGCTCGTGTGCAGGTTGAGCCAGTGGGTATGGTTGTCTATCAAGGTTGCTGGTAGGTCATCGATAAATTTTTGGTTTGGAATGAGTTGAAAGACGGGCGAGCCTCGGTCAATATGCTTGGCACGGATGATGAGATCATTTGAATTGCGAAGGGCGAAAGACACCTTCAGTGAAGTATTATTTAACTGTTGAGTGATGACCACGAGTGACTAACCTGATGGTCATAGAAATTTCCCCGTGTCGCATAATCCATTCCAGGAATATCAGCAGGAACGACATCGAAAACTCGCTGCAATTGACATTCAGCATACGCGAAGAGACCTGCAACTCGAAAAAACTGACAGCACCAAACATTGATCTGTATGTGGAATGTTGCCCTATTGTTGACGGGAGCCTACCCAGCTGCTTCCCGTCAACAAGTAAGCACCCGCTGACCAGATTGAAGTGCACAACTTGAGGTAATTGAGTGTACGAACGTGTGGTATGTGACATAAGCCAACGAGAATTTGGAGCCGGTAATGCCCTCCATGGAGTTCCAGGTCTGTAGCTGCCCCAGACCTCCGCAACTGCACAATCAAGACCCTCCCTATGAAGCTCTGCATATTGACGAACAACGGCTTCTAATGCATGACAGCATCTTTTATCTCGCTCGAGCAGGAGCTTGGAATGTTGGCTAAGTTCGCTCAATTGGCTCGGGGTGTTATCATAAATCATGATGGCACAGCATGCATAAACCTTGATGTCGTTTGATGTCAGGAGCAGCGATACATCTCCATCCACATCAAAGGTGCTTCGACAGGTGATGGCCATATCACGGATGCGTCCTTGTAACTCCCGACTGAATGTCACGTCCGAGTCGTTGCTGGCTTGCATTTTGGTTGATAGCTGTATCAACAAGGTAAAGGTCGCAGTTCGTATCCTTCGAAGTAGAGACTGTCCACGATTTTTGATACTCTCCCCCTGAGTCGAGGACAAGACACGGCACACAAGCATGATGATGGTACTTATCGTGATACCTTCTAACCAATTTTCTTCGACGCTGGCCACCAAATATTCTAGCTCTCCAAGAAGTGCATGAAGGAAGGGAATGCTGCTCAGTTCCTCATGCCACAGAAGGCCCTCGTCAGACCAAAGTGGGCCGACTTGCGAAACAGCTTGAGCTAGTAGCAGATGGACTTCCTCGCGTCGAAAATTGAGTATCCTTGCACGAAGTTCGCGTAGGATATTCATCCATTGCAATTGCGGTCCACTCCGCAAGGATCCGAATGCGATGAACTCGTGGATGGTCATGTCTTTGTGACAATCAGTCTGATTGGCTATAACCTCGTTTGAGGTATGGGACGTTGCCGCAGAGAACCGCTGTAAACCATGATATGGTCCCTCGGGAAGAACAAATGTGCACAGCTCGCTAAAATCGTACTGCAGCGATACTATCTTGGCGGCCCAAGTATTTGTGGCTGTATCAAAGGGCCGAAATACGAGTCCGTTGTTGACACAAACTCTGCTACCCACCGTGGGAATGTGAACGTGCTTGTAATGGGAGCTGCCGAAGGATATGGTATCCGACGCCAAAGTCAGTCTCTGTCTTGGATGACACTGACGGTAATGCTCCAAGGCGCGATATTTCGGCAGTGTCGTAAAGGGACGAGCTTGCAAAATGTTCTTTGGAGTACAGACATCAATGAGGACATGTAATGTCATACATCTCCACATGTCGAAGGCGGTGGGGCATACCAATTCAAACACAACTGCGATTGCTTCTTTTTCTTGGGCTGGTAGTGGCCACTCGTGGACTGCGATAGTCATGGATTGCATCTCCTTTTCCAGGCGACACTTTTGACAGCGCTTCTTCTTATGGTGCTCCTTGCCGTGGGGGTCAACGGTGTATTCGTGTGATAAGTTTCCTGCTTGCCCGTCTAGACCAGCATACCGCTGATTGAGTGTCGAGAGCTCAACCAACTTCTTCTCCCGTTCTATCTGAGCATGCGCCTCGATGGTCAGCTTCAGACGCTGCAGCTTTGAAGACTGATAAAAATACTGCACGACAAATGACTTGTCATCGGTCATGGACGAAAACACCGACAGATAACTGGAGGCGTGGTAACGAGCTTGAAGGTGGGCGCTTAGCTTCTTTAGACGATCAAGAGCTGAGGGTGTGCGGACCAGCAGACACTCCCAAATGGTCAATGGGATCTCGGGGGGATAGTCTGCCAGAAGTGGGATTTGTCCAACAACGATCTTATCCATGGCTACCCAGAGCTCAAAAAGCGTGATAAACATGATAGACAAATTCTCCGGGTTTCCTTTATAAACATCCAGTGCTCTCGAGGAGTATGCAGAGGCGCATGCCTCAATCGAGACGCATGCGGAATCGATGCCCTGGAGTGGAACGCGCGCCACCCAGTCGTCAATCCCTGATCTAATGGCGGTCTCGAAGTCTGCGAGGGCAAGAAATGGTTCTGCGACATGAGCGGCTACCAGGAAGCTCGCATCAGAGTCAAGGAAATTATCGATTGACCCGCGTGTGCGGTGGCTAGGATTGAATGGGGGTGGTTGAGGGGACGAATGTTGGTTCTGCAAAGCTTGGCGTATGTACTCTCGGCTTGTGTCCAAGGAAAGATGGGTATCTCGTAAGACTCGGAGGGTCTCGGGAGCCCAAGGGGGCGAGGTTTGTTGCGTGTCTTGAACAGATCCCCATCTTTCTTCCAGGACACTCTTCACATCACTGGTGACCACACCGACCATCTGCGACAACTCCGGAGACGCAGAGGATTCAAGCTTGAAAAGACGGCGTGCGATCTTTGCCGACATGAAGTGTAAGATGTCATTCGACAAGTCATGGTCGAGAGCAAGGGACGTGAGCCTCGCCATGAAGAACAGCATGAACGATTTATACATCGCTCGCCCAAGAGTACTGCGCTCCAGAGTTGTCTGTAATGCAACGCGAATGACAAGCCAAAGTGACGACCGCCTCCACGGTAATTTCGCGCCGTCCCACAGGACATCATCTCCGATGCGCTTGCGGATGCGAGGAACATCAGTGATGCTCCCGATGCCACGTAATATACCAGTAAGGAGTTCTGTGATATATCGAGGGTGCGTTGTGTCCCTCTCTTCGAGAACAGTGGATTTGGCCTTTTCCCTCGTTGCCGCCGCGTCAAGGACATCCTGATCCATACAAACGAGAAAATTTGCCAGCTCAGCAGAAAAGGTAGCATTATCAATGTTCGCATCTGGGACTGTGATAGCAGGTCCAGGATATGAACAAATCAGCTTTCCCCTTACACCCATCACTGCGGTGGGGTCAGGAGACATTTCAAACGATTCGAATATGGTCTCAGTTTCGAGTTTTGTCATGATCACCGCAGCGTTTTGCGCGCGAATCATGTATACAAGGACATCTGCCAGCTGATGCTCAGCACAGGAAGAAAACAAATGAAAATAACAGACCTTCGTTGTCCATAGTATTAATCTGATACTCGACTTCATTTGTAGACATTGTGCTAAATCTGACCGAATCTTTGAGATTGCGAAGCATTTTCAAGCTGGTTGTCCAAAGCCACTGCTCATCGGACAGCAGTCCGTCGCTGAAGATGAGAGCAGCATCAAATACCGCCTGAGATAAGGCCAACTCGTTGTCGACGGAATGGTCACTGCCTTGCGGCAGCTTGAGAGGCAGAAAAACATGATTTATGATATATTCCAGACCGGACCGGTCTGTTGGATGACGTTTTGGATGTTGGGACATGTTATAGTTCTGATATATGAGAAGGGTGGAATGGCCACTGACGGTGAACTTCAATGGACTCTAATAGGAACTCTTAAGCGCTCCGTGACACAGCCCTTTGTGCCCAAAGAATAGTCAATGTTAGAAGTCCAGATCACAATACCGTATTCTGTAATAGTCGAAGAATTTACAGGGTTTGAGGGGGTGTCATAGGATCATCGTCAAGACTGTACTGGGACATTCACTTGAAGAATGACCTCAACTTCCAAAAAAGGTCATTCTGAGTCTGAGGGTTTGATGCCAGACGGAAAGGAATCTAACTATGGAGTGTGCTTATTAGAGTGCATCAACCTCTTTGATCATGATCTAGCGCTCACAAATTTCGAATCTTATCAGCTCCAATACTCCTCAATCAACCTTCCAACCCTCTCTATCGCAGTAACATATTCCAGAGCCCTGTCATCCGACCTCTTTACTGTGACTGCACCACACACAGCTTTACGAACGGCAGGAGGCATTTTGGCCGAAGAACTGTCGTCGGAGCTGAGAATTCATCATGCACCATGTGTTCGATCCAGACTAACCCTGAGATGATAAGGATGCCTCGTTGCCGCCCCAGCATTGTCAAAATATCCTGTGGGTCTTTCTGCATCAAATCTTGCAGACGTCCATCTGGACCGTCACAAAATCATGCAACGTGTTGTGCTTCTACATCTGATTTCCATTCCGAGAAAATGCTGATCCTTGTGTGCGGGATGGCAGTCAAAAAATACACAAGATACTAGCTGGGGTTATCAAAGATCAGCAGATGTACAAGGTCGGTCAAACATACTGTTGCATCCCACGCGTATACGTTGTTCAAGGGTGGCGCACATAGCCTAGGTGCTATAATTGCTCCTGGGCAGGCTGGACCAACGCACAGTAACAGAGATGGGGATGGAGCTAACGAAACGAGGAGAATCGGGTCTTCCAGATCATTGTAACGTGAGGTTCAGGTACTATGCTGGAGCCACTGATTTGGGAACACCTAGTCATCTGCGTGGTTTCCACCCCCGATTGAAGCTGAACCCAGAGCTATGACTTCATTAGGGACGTTCAAAGTTGGGTTTTGACGCCGTTTTCGACGTCGCTTTCAATTCTATTTTCAATTTGCGGCAGTGACGGCGGGGGCGTCGGACTCCGAAATTCGGTACAAACCGAGCCGCTAAATCGAGTTTAACCCAGGATAATTGGACGAGCATGCTCCTTAGCAGTCTTGTCCCCCGAAATATCCCCTTATTGAGGGTCAGACCCTTTGACACCTTTGGCCAGTGCCCTGTGCATCATTTTGACATGCATTTCGTTTCTAGTTTAGGGCCAGTCCCTTTTGCTGTCTCATGCCAATGCCCTGTGCATCTCTGGCATATCAAATAGGCCATGTGCGCATCCTCCTTTAGTGGAGTAAACAGTTTATGTCTAGCAAGACCGAGTGCTCTGGAGTTCCTCAACTCTTCTCACTCGAATTCCTTGTCTTGCTAGGTATGCTGTTCATTTTTTAGGTCTCGTATCTCTTCTCACTTGAATTACTTGTTTGCTAGCAGCTTTTGCACACCCTCCCATACATACCCACCCTTTCTTTCGTGTAGAGCATTGTATTCTAGGTACAGGTTTGTGTTTCGGGCAAGAGGTGGGGAAAACCTTAATTCCCAACATGGTGCTCGTCATTATATAAGCTAAAAAACTCTAATGTACCACCACTTGAAGTTTCGAGAGCAGTGTTCTGAGTTACTCTGTAGAGGAGTAAGATCCTCATAAAAACATTAACTGAACACTGGAAGGCCCCCATTTTCACTAGTTAAGAATGCATCTAGATATTTGGATCAATGAAACAAGAGCATGCAATGCTGCTACAAGCCAAATCAATCTGTCCAGTTGTAAAAATCTAGAACATGTGACCAATATAATGTGAGATGTGTATGACGTGCTCATACTAGTACATGTATTGACATGCCTTGTCTCTCCGTTGCCTCACACCACCATCATCAAGACTCATTCATTTTTGCATACTCTCATTCAAATCATGTATTCTACAACACAATTGCATGCACAGAATCAATTCAGTTTCCCAGCAAGTTATGAAGATTCGGCTCCTATCAGAGACAAGGTGCATATACATAGCTACATTGTATCAGGTGATGGACCTCGTCGGATCAGATCCCAATCCCAATACATCAGCATCTGGACACTTTAATAGCCCAGACATAGACTTCAATGTACAATTATCAGATGATACCATGCATACAGCATACCCAGAAGACATCCCTAACTTATTGCCTCCTTCTCAAGGTCCTAGCTTGTACTGGGGCTGGTCAGATTCAGACTCACAATGTTCATCTTTGGTTCCTGATTCTGAGATCAATATTGAGGAACAATTACTAATAAATACGCCAGACTCGCTGAAGGCGAGGAATGATGGATGGGTGAGGGCTAGACCTGACGTGAGCTCTACAGTGCTCCTCTGGACGCGAGATATGACTCGTCCCAAGGGGATTGCTACTGAGAAGAAATTCCTCTGTAGTAGAGGGGAGTCGTGGGCTGGGCTTTGGTCTGGCTAAGGGCGCGTGAAAATGCGCTGTAAGTCGCGAAGCGCGGGAAAATGCGCGAAAATATCGCGAAGTGCGTTATTCTATGAAAACGCGAAAGCG
>Ga0310811_10007832_pt1 | contig 13691 bp, 12 predicted proteins | sample YCmetagenome_FD_207642 | JGI IMG/M metagenome (GOLD analysis project Ga0310811, IMG submission 207642) | Soil microbial communities from experimental microcosm in Duke University, North Carolina, United States - YC | ecosystem: Engineered > Artificial ecosystem > Soil microcosm > Unclassified ... | reverse complement strand
CCTATCGGTCACCTCGACGCCGATACCGTGCACCTCGGTCCGGGGCAGCGAACCTATTCGGCGACGAACATCCTCGATTTCGCGACGCTCATGCGGATCGTTCACCACTGGCGGTGGCTGGTGCTGGGCGCGGTCGCTCTAGGCATCGCCGGGGCCGTGCTGGCGACGCTTCTGACGCAGCCGGTCTATCGCGCCTGGGTCACGCTCGAGGCAAACCCCCCGACCGTCCAGGTGACGGACGAGCAGAACCGCAACAATGACGCGCCAACCGTCGACAACTATGACTTCATCGCGACGCAGGTCGGCCTGGTGCAAAGCAGGAGCGTGGCGGAGCGGGCGGCGCAGGAACTCAATCTCGCCAACAATCCCGACGTCGTGCCCCAGGACATCGATGCCTCGAAGCGCCTCAAGATCGCCACTGGCGTCGTTGCCGATGGTCTCGAGGTCACTGCGCCGGAAACCGGGGAGCTGATCAAGTTCAGCTATGACTCGACCTCGCCGCAACTCGCGGCGACGATCGCGAACGGGGTTGCCGACAGTTTCATCAACACCGCGCTTCAGCGGCGCTACGAATCCTCGGCCTACGCGCGCAACTTCCTCGAGCGTCAGATCAACAAGACGCGCGGCGATCTGGAGCGGTCGGAGCGGGCGCTGGTGAGCTATGCGCAAGCGCAGGGCATCATCAACACTTCGGCCGAATCGAGTGGCCCCAGCGGTTCAACGAGCGGCGGGGATACTGCTTCACTGCAAGGCGAATCGCTGATGAAGCTGAACGATGCGCTGGCCGAGGCCACTGCCCGGCGGGTTGCGGCGGAAGGCGCGTATCGGGGTGCGCTTGCGACAGGCCCGACCGCCGATGTCGCGGCAAGCACGCAGGCGCTGCGGCAACAGCGCGCGCAGGTTCAGGCCGATTACGAACAAAAGCGCACGTTCATGAAGCCAGACCATCCCGACATGATTGCACTGCGGTCGCAAATCGCCGAGCTGGACAAGCAGATCGCGAGCGCGTCCGCGCTGACGAACTCGGGCCGCACCAACAGCCTCCTGTCCGACTATCGTGCAGCCCTCTCTGCCGAGAATGCGCTGAAGGCGCGAGTTGCCCAGCTCAAGGGCGACGTCCTGAACCTCCGCGGCCGGAGCATCCAGTACACGATCCTTCAGCGCGAGGTGGACACGAACCGCGCGCTCTACGACGCGCTGCTTCAGCGCTACAAGGAGATCGGCGTCGCCGGCGGCATCGGAATCGCGCCGGTCTCGATTGTCGATCGCGCGAACGTGCCATCGCTTCCGTTCAAGCCGAACCTGTTTCTCAACCTGATCCTCGGCCTCGGTCTCGGTCTCGCCGCTGGAATTGCGGGCGCGATCGGGCTCGAGTTCATCAATGACACGATCAAGAGCCGCGAGGACGTTCGCAAGAAGCTCGCTCTCCCGTGCCTCGGCACGGTGCCGAAGACGTTGGCGAAGGACACGTTCGTGGAGGATCTCAAGAATCCGACGTCGATCGTCTCGGAAGCCTATTCGGCGATCGTGGCGGCGCTGCGTTTCAGCACCGAAGCGGGCATGCCCAAGCTGATGCTGGTGACCAGCACCAGGTCGGGAGAGGGCAAGTCGTCCTCGGCGCTTGCGCTCGCCCAGAACTTCGCACGGAGGGGCAAGCGCACGCTGCTTATCGACGGGGACCTGAGAAAGCCGGCGTTCAAGGCCGCGAGCGACAAGGTCGGGCTTAGCAAGCTGCTGACGACCGAAGACAAGGTCCTCGACCATGTCGTGGAGACGCAGCACGACCATCTATGGCTGCTCCCGAGCGGGCCGGTCGCGCCCAACCCGGCGGACCTGCTGTCGACCGGGCGCATCCGCAAGATCATGGCAGAGGCCATGGATGGCTTCGAGCTCGTGGTGATCGACGGGCCGCCGACACTTGGCCTGGCCGACGCACCTCTCCTCGCGTCAGCCGCCGGGGAAGTCCTGTTCGTGATCGAAAGCGGAAAGACCCGTACTCGCGCCGCGATCGAAGCGCTGAACCGCCTTGAGGCAACCGGTACTCACGTTCTTGGAGTCAGCCTGACGAAGTCCACCGATTCCGGCGGCAGCTACGGCTATGGCCGCTACGGTTATGGTTATGGCTACGGTTATGGCTACGGTTACGGCTATGGCTACGGCAAGACGGCCAGGGTGAAACGGACCGAGATCCTCATGATTCCGCAGGGCGAAGACGATCAGCCTTCCGAGAGGGCGGTCGAGGAGTCCGACGCCTGATAGTGGCGCGGGGGGCGCGAGTCCGGTGATCGTGCGCCGGATAGTCGTGGTCGTCCTTGCCCTGCTCCTTGCGGCGCAGGTCGTCCGAAATTCCGCGGTCGCGGCTCTTTCAGAACTCCACCCGGCTACCGCAGCGCGCCTGTGGGCCGCCCATCCGACCGTCGAGCTTTCGCTTGGTTTGCTCGAGATTGGCCGGGCATCGCGGGCACGAACACGCGTTCCGCCGGCGAGCTTCGCCATGATCGACGATGCAGCGCGCAAGTCGCCGCTCTCGCCCGAGCCGTTTCTGGTCCACGGAGTCCAGGCACGCCTTGCGGGTGACACCAATGCGGCGAGGCGCGATTTCGTCGCCGCGCAGTGGCGCGACCCACGCTCATTGCCCGCGGCTTACTTCCTCGCGGAATATTATTTTCGGAGCGGACGGCCGATCGCGGGACTGAGACAGACCGCGATCCTCGCGCGCCTCTCGCCAGGCGGCATAACAACCGTTGCGCCCTATGTCGCCGCTTACGCGCAGAACCGGTCCAACTGGCCGCAAATCCAGGATTTGTTCAAGTCCGAGCCGTCGATCGAAGACGACGTGCTGATGGCGCTTGCCCAGAACGCGGCCAATACCGACGCCGTGCTCGCCCTTGCGGACGCGAACCATCGTCGTAGCGATAGTCCGTGGGTGGCCGTGCTGCTCCACGGCCTTGTCGACGGCGGCCAATATTCGAGAGCCAGGACTATCTGGGCATCGGTTGGCGGTGCGGGCTCGCGGTCGGCCGGACTGATCTATGATGCGACCTTTGACGACCCGAAAGCGCCTCCGCCCTTCAATTGGGCGCTGACTTCGTCCACAGTCGGCTTGGCGGAACGGCAGCACGGGCAGAGGCTGCATGCCATCTTTTACGGGTCCGAGGACGGCGTGCTTGCCAGCGAGCTGCTGCTGCTCCCGCCCGGGTCTTACCACCTGCAATTCCGGCTTGGGCCGAGCGCGCTTCATCCGGATGCGATCAGCTGGTCGCTTCGCTGCGACAGGGCGCAGGAGCCCTTTGCCACGATCACTGTCGATGCGGCGGCCAGCCGGGGTTTGGACTTTCAGGTTCCAGCCGGCTGTCAGGCCCAATGGCTCGAGCTTTCGGGACGCTCCGGCGACATCGCGCAGCAATCCGATGTGACCATCACGGACCTAAGGCTCAGCAGGATGGGTGGCGGTGCTTAGTCGCGCCCGTCAGGCGATCGCGCCGACCTATCTCTTCGCCTGCCTGATCCTTGGGGGCAGCGCCCAAGGCATCTGGCAGAACATGATTTTGCAGCTCGCGGGCGTAGCGATCATCGCATGGGCGGCGGCTGCACCGGCTGAAGAACCGCTCCTCCGACCAGCGAAGCAGCTGCTCTTGCTGGCAATCCTCGGCATCCTTGTCGTGACATTCGAGCTGGTGCCGCTTCCGCCGGGCGTGTGGTCGCACCTTGGCCCCCGCAACGAGTTCGTCGAAGGTTATCGTGCGCTTGGGCTTGCGGTGCCGTCGCTGCCGCTCTCGATGACTCCCGCCCAGTCGCTCGATTCACTGCTCGGCATCATCCCGCCGCTCGCAATCTTCTGCGCGATCGTTCGCTTGCGGGCGTTTCGACCCGATTTGCTTGCCGGCGCCTTGCTTGCAGCGATGGTCATGGGAATCCTGATCGGTGCACTTCAGGTCGCAAGCTCAAGCTCCGGACAATCGCCCTGGTACCTCTACGAGGACACGAACGTCGGAGCAGCGGTCGGCTTTTTCGCCAATGCCAATCACATGGCGATCTTGCTCGTCGTCGCGCTGCCGTTTCTCGCGGCCATTGCCGCCACGGCGCGGCGCGCCAACGTCCAGCGTTACTCGGCGGTGCTGGCGCTGACCATCGGCATCGGCCTGGTCGTGCTGGTTGGGCTGGCGCTCAACGGATCGCTTGCCGGCTATGGCCTCGCGCTTCCGGTGCTTGCGGCAAGCGCGCTCATCATCCTTCCGTCGACTAGCCGGTTGCGAATCTGGACCGTCGCCCTTGCAGTTGTCCTCGTAATCGCCGCAGTCGTGGGTCTCGAAGTTACATCGATCGGCAGCAGCAAGTTTGGCCAGGAAGCGTCGACTTCGGTCCAATCGCGCACGGACATCCTCGTCACCACGACCAGAGCGATGCGCGATTTTCTTCCATTCGGCTCCGGCCTCGGTTCGTTCCGCCAGGTCTACCATCTCTACGAACGGCCCGAGCAGGTGACGAACACCTACGTGATCCATGTGCATAACGACTATGTCGAGTTCGCGCTGGAGATGGGGGTCGCAGGGATAATCGTCATGGCGCTGTTCCTTGCCTGGTGGGCCGTCGCGGTTTGGCGCGTCTGGCGCACGGCGGAGGCGGGGCCCTTCGCACGCGCAGCATCGATCGCCTCGGCTGCGATTTTGGTCCACAGCCTTGTCGACTTTCCGCTTCGGACGGCGGCGATGAGCGCGTGTTTCGTAATGTGCGTGGCCCTGCTTGCGGATCGGCGCGCGCCGCGGGCAAAGGAACCATCGGATCTTCGGGCGGCACGGCACGCCGTCATTCGCTAGTGCCGCTATCCGGGAGCTAATCGCTGCACGATATCTGGGAAGCCGTGGTGGCGGCGATGACGACATGGCATCAGGGCAAGCTGTTCATCGAACATGCGGTGACGATCAGTCATGACTCGCTGCACGTCATTGTCGGCGTTCTTCTGTGGCTGGTATTCGGCCTCGTCACCCGGCGCCCGCTGTCCTCGTGGATTCCATGGGCCTGGATTTTCGCCGTCATTCTCTGGAATGAGACCGTCGATCTCTGGCTCGAACAGTGGCCCGATCCTGGCCAGCAATATGGCGAAGGCGCAAAGGATCTGATGGTCACCATGCTGCTTCCGACCGCGCTCATGTTTGCGGTCCGGCTGAGGCCCGACCTTTTCAGGGCGGGAGTCAGGAAGCGTCGCCGCTGAGCGCGGTCAGGCCAGCGGCACCCTGGCCTGCCTCAAGAACTCGGAGCCTTTGAATCGCAAGCCTGGCATGAGCAGGAACTGAGTCCAGTGAATGCGCAGGGTACCGAGCCGCCTGGAGGTCGGTTCGATCGGCTCGGGCCGGCCCGCGAGCTCCGCCAGCGCCGCCCGATAAAGGAGCCTGCTTGTCGGGTCCCGCAGCAGCTTGGTCTTTAGCGCTGCATTGTCCGCCAGTGTGCCGAACAGGCGATCGGCCAGGAGCAAAGCCTGCGCAGGTGCGCGGCCCGCGGCAAGCCGCAGTGATTTTCGATAAAGCGCATCCAGTTCGTTCGGCGATTTGTCCGCGAGCAACGCCGCGAAGTCGCAGATCCATTTGAGGCGAAACCAGGCGCTCGACGCCCCGTGCACCGCCAAATAGGCAAAGGTTTCGGTAGGTCCGAGAGTGGGCAGCTCGATGCCGTTGCCTACGTCGACCAGCCGCGCTGGAGAATCAGCGCTGATTGTCGGAATCATTTGCGGATTGTCGGCGGCGCGGGTGTGAAGGTCGATCTGCACTCCGGAATCTGGCGCTATCCAGACCGACTCCTTCCGAACACCATGCCATTGGCGCAGCCTCGCCCGGTCCCCCTTCGGAATCGTGAGAATATAACCGCGATGATCAAGGAGCTCCGCGGCGCAATCTAGCTCATCGGGAGCGATCAGGAGGTCGACGTCCACTGCGGATTTCACGCCTGCTGAACCGTAGGCAAGAGTCCCAACTGCCAGGCCTTTGAGGAACAACAGCGGCATTCGCGTTTGCATGAAGTCGGCGAGCAACGTCCGGCAGTGTAAGGCGACGTGAAGATTTGTGGCAGCAATGGCAATTGCATCGGCTGCGAGCGCTTCCGAAACACTCGCTGGAACTTGGCTTTTTCCGCCTGAGATCCCTTTCCAAACGAGCCCCTGCACGCGATGGAATCGCGCGAGCCTTAGAAATCGCGACCAATCCAGGCCTTTGGCCTTTGGGAAGGCACCACAGGCCGCCGGATCGGCAAAGGCCGACTGGCAACATCTCACTACAAAACGGAATTCCCGAGATTGCGCCACCAGCGTCCTATAGCCGTTGGACCCGATTTCGAGACGCGATTTGTTTGACCGCGATATCCTGACATTGGCAAATCCGGCGCTATTTTCAGAAGTGATGCACATGATCCGATCTACGGCGCTGCTGCGCATTTACCGGATGGGCGCGAGACGGCGGCGCTTGCTAGTTCGGGCCTGGGTGGTGCTGACGATGGCCTCGGCTGCTGTCGCAGTACTGCCGTTCCGGATCGCAATCCGCTTCGGCACAAGATCGATTGGCGGTGCCAAGCAATCTCTTGCCGATTGGATCGGCGCAGTCGAAACCGCCGCGCGCTATATGCCGTGGCGGACCATGTGCATCGAGAAGGGACTTGCGGTGCAGCGGCTGCTGCGCGGGTCCGGCGTCGATGCGCGGCTTCACTATGGGGCGCGTCATGCTGCGGAGACGGGCAAGCTCGAGGCGCATGTCTGGGTGACGGTGGCGGCGGAGGCAGTCTTCGGAGGCGAAGAGGCAACAGGGTACGCTGAACTGGCTCGCTACCCATGACCCCGCAACGCGACTGGTCGGTGTTCGGTTTGGTCATTCAAAGCGAGATACCACTTCCCGAACTCTTCCCAGGCGAGTCTAACGCCGTCCCTGACGTTGTGATCCGCGCCGGAAAGCTGCCCGAGGCGGGTGGGGCGCCAGCAGGTCTGTCGGTCGTGGACGGCGCCTTAATTCTCGTGATCCCGGGAGTGGCCAAGTACCGAATCGCTGACGGCCGTTCGATTACCGTCGACGCGGAGGTGGGCGCCCCGGACCGAAATGTTCGACTCTATTTGCTCGGGTCGGCTTTCGGTGCCCTTTTGCATCAGCGCGGCCTTCTCCCGCTGCACGCGAATGCCGTCGATATCGGCGGCACAGCGATAGCCTTCATGGGAAAATCGGGAGCCGGCAAATCGACGCTTGCAGCCACCTTCCGCGACCACGGCCATCGGGTAGTCGCAGACGATGTTTGCGTTGTTGGCTTCGCCGCTGATGGCAAAGCTCATGCGAAACCTGGCCTGCCCCGTCTTCGACTGTGGGCCGAAGCGCTCGACATCATGGGTCACGGCACTGCCGGATTCGAACATTCTTATGTGGGAGGGGAGGAGTTCGACAAATTCGATGTGCCCCTCGATCCGTCTTCTGCAGTGCGCTCCGATATTCCGTTGTCCAGCCTATATCTGCTCTCGCGCGCTGACGAATTTTCGATTGACCGCCTGAGCGGAGTCGAGGCAGCCGAGGCGGTGTTCGCCAATACTTATCGAGGAGCCTTCATCTCGGCCGCAAATGGTCAGGAGAGCCATTGGTCGTCTGCGGTGCGCCTCGTTCGCAGCCTGCCTGTTTTCCGGGCATCGCGGGAATGGAACCTTGCAAGTCTCGATGAGCAATATCGAATGCTGCTCTACCACGCGACCGCATGGGTCGGCTGAACTCTGCTCGTCGGGCAATCAGTTCGTGCCGGCAACCTTCCGCATGAAATGTCCCGCCGAGATCCCGCGCAGCAGCCCATAGCGATAGCGCATCATGATATCGTCGCGCGCCCAACCGTCCTTTGGCCATGAGTGGGCGGCGTTGCGAAGCCATGATATATCTATGGCGTCATTTGCTTGGGAGCAACGCGATATTGCCTCGATTTCTTCTTCGAGCTGGGCAAGATTCTCGCCAAGCATGACGTACCAATCAGCAGATTGATATCCGCGCCTCCGGCATTCGAGGACTGTTTTCGGCAACCGCCCCGCGAACGTTCTGCGAGCCAGCGAGCGAGGGGCGCCACCGCGGAGAAATTCTCCGACCGGAATCGAGAGACAGTAACTCACTACTCTCCTGTCGGCCATCGGATCGCGGATGCTAAGACCCCACTCCGCTAGGACTCCCTTGAAATAGTTTCCGCCATCTCCGTGAGAAAGGGCGGCCACTCGTGCTCCCAACGGGTCGGTTTGAGGTGCGTAGGTCAGGTCCTCATTGGCGGCTCTTGCCTTCAGCTCGATGTCTCTAAGGTGACGTGGGTTGATCGCAGAATAATCAACCAGTCTCGTAACCCTTCCATGCATTCGCAGAAGAAACGTCCATAAAGGCTTCGGCAGGAACGGACCGACGAGCTGAGCGCCCAGTGTGCGCCAAGGCACACCGTTCCTGGCAAGGGATCGGGCTGACCTGAGGGCCCGGATAAAGCGGCCATGCGCAACTTCTAGCCCGAGCCATTCCATCCCCGAATAGCTGACGGAGAAATTTCCAGTCGAACCGATCAGCAAGACACGCAGGCGGCGCTCGTGAGCCATCCTGTTTATTTCGCGGCCCCAGACAGCATTGCATAGGTTCGCGATCGGTTGTTGTTGGTAATAATGCTCTCGATCGAGCCCGTCGAAGGGCGACGTATTGGCTGCTTCAACTAGAACGTGGTCGATATTGGGGTGAAGCCGTGCCGTGGCCGCAGCGAGCTCACCTTCATCGGCAATTAATCCAGCCGGTACCTGATAATCAACACCACGGCGCGGCACCGCCGTAAATGCGGTCAGTCGCTCCGGAACAATCTGTATTGCGGCGCTACTCGTGACGATCGAGCTGTCGAGCCCTGAACTGAGGTGTGTTCCAAGCCCTCTTTCCCCCCCGCGAATTTGCGCGTTCACTGCCTGATCAAAGATCGTACGAAGCTCATGTTCGTAATCGCGTGGGTCCGCGTGCCTGATCGTATCGCTCGGGGGCCGCCAATAGCGTGTGGAGGAGACGGAGCTCGCCTTCGCTTCTGCGATGTGTGCGGGTTCAACGCGATGAATATCTCGATAGTAAGTTCGCGACCCCCGATGCGGTAGCAGGGCGAGGCTCTCCGCCATGAAGTCGGCGTCGAACGAACGAGGCACTTCGGGGAGGACATGAAGCCCCGAAGGCATGCTCGCAAACGCGAAGCAGCCGTTTCCGCGATAGTAGTGCAGTGGTCGGAAGCCGAAAATATCCCGCGCCAAGATCAGACGTTGTGCGGCAGAGTCCCAAAAGGCGAACGCGAATTCTCCAATCAGGTGTTCGACTGCCTGCTCCCGCCACTTGAGAAGGCATTCGAACAGCAATGCTGTATCGGACAACCGGCGTAAATCGCGCTCCGCAATCCGCAGGTCACGACCGATTTCCTCACGATTGTCGAGCCTCACGTCCCCGACAAGACTGAAAGGGCCGTGCGTTAGTGGACCGTGATCGAAGGAATCTTCTGGAAGGATCGGATACAGCGCTCGGCCGATCGAAACATGCCCAAGATCGACAGAAACCGGTGCATGTCCGTACGCTCGCTGGCCCGCAAGTATCCGTTCACACAGGGGAAGGGGCGGCCGGCCGTCGAACGACCAATAACCGGCAATCGCAGTCAGACGCCGTCTCCGTCAACCGAGGCCAGATGCCGATAGCTGCCCCTAGTCGAATCGGCGAAGCTCAGGAAAAGTTGTTACCGCCGCCACCACCGTCATTTTTGGTGCCGGTGTTCCCTTCCGCAGAACCGGCCCTCAGCACTTTGACTTCGGGCTTGCGCCATACTTTCTTCGCCACGGGCGATCTCCTTCAAGCCAGTGGGTGCTCTATATTTGCTCCATTCACACTTGGCCAGCATAATGCTCATTCGCGCGAGTTGTTCCTGACGGAATCAATCGTAGTTACGAGCCCCCTCGCCACGAGATCGTCTAGTAGCGCGCGAAGCTCGGTGGTGCATTCCTCGCGGCTGACATCATATTCGTCGAGCAAGGCGTTTCGTAACTCGTCGAAGGTGAGGGGGCGAGCAAGGCGCCGCCAGATCGATGTTGCGACTCCGTTGAACCCAAAACAGTGACCCCCGTCTGGATCGAGCGCGACAAGCTCATCCCCTAATTCCGCTTCCATTAGGTTTATCGCTCGTGTGTACGCAGGCTCTTTCACGCGCGCCTCCGCTTCTATGCCCGGTGCAGGCAATAGGTGGTGAGCCCAGCTGGATTCGAACCAGCGACCTACTGATTAAAAGTCAGTTGCTCTACCGACTGAGCTATGGGCCCACCTGCCGCGCGGTTACCCGTCCCGCTTCACGCGGGCAAGCATCTCCGCCCCGGCTTGTCTGGCGCGGAAGGTTCCGGCAGCAGGTGAGGCATGACGCTAGCGGCGTGGCTTCGCTCGAACATCAAGGCGGCACGTAAGCGCGGCGCCCAATGGGTGCCTTTCGTCGATTTGGCGCGGCTCCTCCCAAGTGCCGAGGGCCGCGCCAGGCTCTGGACTCGACTGGTCCACGCCGGCGAGGTTCATCAAACGACGCCTCAGACTGCTGAGGAGCGTTATCCCGAGCTCTTCGATCTTGCTGCGACCTTGGCTCCCAAAGCCAAACGCATCCTCTCTTTCGGCTGCTCTACGGGGGAGGAGTTGGTCTCGCTTCGGCGCCGGTTTTGGAAAGCGGAAATCGTTGGTGCCGAGATAAATCCCCGATCGAGGGAGATAGCCAGAAGGCGAGTTTCCGCCGATACTCGTTCGACCGTCGTTCCGCCAAAGGGCCTGGATGGCACCTTTGATGCGATTTTCGCGCTTTCGGTGTTTCAGCGTGAGCCGCACAAGGTCGCCGAGACGGAGCTCGAAGACCTGTCAGAATTCTACCCGTTCGCCCTGTTTGATCAGGGGATTGGTCAGCTCGTCGAAATGCTTCGACCGAACGGATTGTTTTGCGTCATCAACGCGCAATATCGAGTCGAGGACAGCAGCGTTTCCGATCGCCTGGAACCGGTAACCGAATCGCCGTCGATGGACTCGATCATGTTCGGTCCAGACGGGCGTCGCCTCGACCGACCCATTGCGCGGGCGGTTTTCCGGAAGCTCTAGCTCAAGGTGCGGGCCGTTTGCGCAGCAGGCGCTCGCTTAGCTGCCTGACGGTGAGGCCCCCGGTCCGCCAGCCGGGTGCGACGGCGGTGAGAGGCTCGAGCACGAAGCCGCGGTCTTCGAGCTCCCTGTGGGGGATTATCAGGGGGCGCGACCGGAACTGCCCGCCACTCCAAAGCGCAATGTCGAGGTCCAGCACGCGAGGGCCCCAATGCCTGCCGGGCCGCCGGCCGAAGGCGCGCTCGATCGCCTTGAGCTGTCTCAGCATCTCCGGCGGTTCTGCATCGCTTTCTACAAGTGCGACGGCATTGGCGAATTCGCGGCCGCCGGGGCCGACCGGTTTACTTAGGACGATGGGGGATGCATCGAACAGTCCGAATTCCTCGTCGAGCTTCGCGATCGCGGCTTCGACGACCTGCGGCGGACGGCCGTGCCGGCCGTGACGCCGGTTCGAGCCGATCGCGATGGCATAGAGGTGGGACACACCGTCGCCCTGTCATTGCGAGCGGAGCGAGGCAATCCACGATTCAACTGGATTGCTTCGTCATCGCGTTCCCCCCAATGACGAGCAGTGCTCCAACCCGCCGACCTGTCACCCATCCCCCAGGCGGAAGCGCCGCGCGATTGCCCTTTATGCCCGCGCCTCGTGCGGTTTCGGCACGAGTGCCGCGCCGAGCATCCCGACTGGTGGAACGCGCCAGTTCCGGCGTTCGGCGACCCGGATGCCTGGCTCGCGATCGTCGGCCTCGCTCCCGGTAAGCAGGGCGCCAACCGCACGGGACGACCGTTCACCGGCGATTATGCCGGCGAGCTGCTCTACGGCACTTTGCTGAAGTTTGGCCTGGCCGAAGGCGAATACCGCGCCAGCCCCGGGGATGGGTTGCAGCTCAACGGCGCGACGATCCTCAACGCGGTGAAATGCCTGCCGCCCGGGAACAAGCCCGAGCCGGCGGAGGTCGCGACGTGCCGCAATTATTTCGAAGCGGCGCTCGCCGCCTTGCCGAATGTCCGCATTCTCGTTGCGCTCGGCCGGATCGCGCATGTCGCCTCGGCGCGCGCGCTCGGCCTTCCGACGGCCTCAACAGTCTTCGGCCACGGCGCGGAAGCGGTCGCGCCCGACGGCCGCATCCTCCTGTCGAGCTATCACTGCTCCCGCTACAACCAGAACACCGGCCGGCTCGACCAGCTCATGTTCGAGAACGTTTTCGAGCGGGCGCTCGAACTTCAAACGTCTTCGACCAGTCGCCCGTAGAGGTCGGGCCGCCGATCGCGGAAGAAGCCGAAAGCCGCGCGGTGCTTCCTGGCCTGCGTGAGATCCAGGGTAGCGACCAGCACCCCCGTCTCGTCCGCCCCGAACTCGGCAACAATGTCGCCGCGCTCGTCGCAGATGAAGCTGTGGCCGTAGAAGTGCTGTCCGTGCTCGGTGCCGATGCGGTTTGCCGCCACGACCGGTACGACGTTCGACACTGCATGGCCGATCATCGCCCGCCGCCACAGCCTTGATGTATCGAGGTCCGGATCGTGCGGCTCGGTCCCGATCGCGGTCGGGTAGAAGAGAATGTCGGCGCCCATTAGCATCATGGCGCGCGCCGTCTCGGGATACCATTGGTCCCAGCACACGCCGACGCCCAGCGTCGCGTGGTGCGGGCCGTCCCACACCTTGAAGCCGGTATTTCCCGGGCGGAAGTAGAATTTCTCCTCGTAGCCAGGCCCGTCAGGGATGTGGCTTTTGCGATAGACGCCAGCGACTTTCCCGTCGGGACCAACCATCGCGAGGCTGTTGTAATGGTGCGGTCCGTCGGCCTCGAAGAAGCTGGTCGGGATCCAGATTTTCAGCTCCTTCGCGAGCTCCTGCATTGCCAGCACGGAAGGATGTTCCGCGGTGGGGCGGGCGTTGCCGAAGAGGCTCTCATCCTCGACGCGGCAGAAGTAATGACCCTCGAACAGCTCGGGCGGGAGCACCACCTCGGCGCCCTTCGACGCCGCTTCGCGCACGAGTTCGCCGACCGCGCGGATGTTCTGAACGGTGTCCTCGGTGAAGGCGAGCTGGAGGGCGGCGACGGTGAGCTTGCTCATGGTCGGCGGATGTAGTCAGTCGCCTGTCCGATTGCGAGCGGGCAGGCACCTTGTCGAAAGCAGCGAGCAACGGCAGGGGAGCGTGATGATCGCGCCGGAGAAGCTCGCGGCTTTCGCGTTGATGTCAGCCGCCGCGAGCCTGGTGCCGGGGCCGTCGATGCTGTTCATCATGGGCCAGGCGATCTGGCGCAGCGGGCGCTCGGGCGCGGCGGCGCTTGCCGGGGTTCAGCTCGGCTATGTTTGGTGGTGGTTCCTCGCAGCCGTCGGCCTTGGAACGCTCGCGACAGCCTATCCAATCGCATTGCACGTGCTGGCATTCGGCGGTGCGTGCTACCTTGCGTGGCTTGGCTTCAGCGCGCTCCGCGGCGCCGGCGCTCGAGGAGGAGAGCAGCCGCGAGCGCGCAAGCCTTCGTCGAATGCGTTTCGCGACGGGATCTTCGTCGCGATGAGCAACCCCAAGTCGCTGGTCTATATCGTCGCGCTGCTGCCGCCCTTCGTGGACACGGG
>Ga0310811_10007831_pt1 | contig 13691 bp, 12 predicted proteins | sample YCmetagenome_FD_207642 | JGI IMG/M metagenome (GOLD analysis project Ga0310811, IMG submission 207642) | Soil microbial communities from experimental microcosm in Duke University, North Carolina, United States - YC | ecosystem: Engineered > Artificial ecosystem > Soil microcosm > Unclassified ... | reverse complement strand
GCCGCGACCATCGAGCAGGCCACCGGTTCGAAGCCGATCACCAGCAGCGGTGATCTGTCCGACCGGGCCAATGCCGAGGCGCTCATCGAGACCTGCAAGCAGGCTTACGGCCGGGTCGACATCCTGGTGAACAACGCCGGCGGCGGGGTCGTGCGCCCGACGTTGACCCACACCGAGGAGACGTTGCGGGCCACCATCGACCGCAACCTGTGGACGACGATCTACTGCTCGCTGGCGGTGCTCCCGGTCATGCAGAGCCAGCAGTACGGCCGGATCGTCAACATGGGCGCCGAGTCCGTCCGCAACGGTCTGTACTGGCACGCGGTGTACAACGCGGCCAAGGGCGGCGTGCACGGCCTCACCACCGGCCTGGCCCGCGAGTTCATCGGCGACGGGATCACCGTCAACACCGTGGCGCCCTCGGCGATCAGGACCGAGGCCTACGACGCGTTCACCACACCCGAGCAGCTCGCCGCGATCGACAAGATGATCGCGCTGATCCCGGCCGGTCGTCCCGGCTCGGTCGACGAGGTCGCCTCGCTGACCGCCTACCTCGCGTCCGACGAGGCGAGCTTCCTGACCGGGCAGGTCGTGAGCGTCAACGGCGGGAGCTCGATGCTCTGACCAGAGCATGACGTTCTCTCGAATTCGAGTTAAAGTTCGCCCGTCCCGCGCTTCGGATCTCCCAGCCGGTAGGCGGCGACTTGGTGTACAGCTCAGGTCATCGTCCGCCGGATCGCAAAGAAGCGAGGTACAGGTAATGATCGGTAGAACGATCGCGAAGTTCGTCAGCCAGGTTGCTGTAGGTGCCCACGACGCCGTGTCGGTGGTGTCGCCGGTGGACGTCCCGGGCCGTCAGCTGGCGCTGGGGCCGGCCGTCGTCATCGAGGCGACCGGGCAGGACATCCTCGACTTCCTCGGGGAGGACCTGGAGGAGCGCGCCGAGCAGATCGACGAGCTGCTCAAGCGGTGCAGCCAGGAGGAGCTCGACGAGATCTTCGCCGCGCTCGCCGAGGCCATGAAGATCCGGGCCGCCCGCGGCGAGGAGATGGGCAGCCGTCGCACCCGCGAGAGCTCCCGGGCCCGGCGCTCGCGTCGCCAGGCCAGCAGGTCCGCCCGCGCCGCCTGACCGGCCCCGCCCGTCAGATCGCGCCGGAGTCCAGAGCCCGGTGGGCGCGGTGCTGCACCGGTGAGTCCTCGGCCAGCGCCATGCAGGCGTTCATCAGGCCGGGCTCGACCCGCAGCGCCGCGCCCGCCCAGGTGCCGTCCGCGCGGTTCTCGGCGCTCTGCTCGGCCAGCGTGCGCATCCGCAGGTAGATCGACAGGATGTTCGCCGCGGACAGGTCGAGCGCGAGAGTCAGGAAGTGGCTGCATCCCAGGGTGCCGCCGAGCGTGTCCATGACCGCCCGCCGGTAGCCACGTCGGAGGCTCACCCCGGTCAGGCCGGAGACGGGTGCGGCGGTGTGGGCACACCGGTCGTAGGGCTGCTGGTCGGCGTGCGCCGCGATCTCCCGGATGACGAGATCGGGCAGCGTCACCGTCGCCTCGATCCGCAGCTCGTGGATCAGCTCGACGTCGGCAGGGTCGTCGAGCGCCGTGCTGGTGTCGATCAGCCGGGCGATGAGGCGCAGCTCGGAGTCCGAGAGCGGCACCACGTCCAGGGTCTTCTCCCGCCGTGCACTCCTCGGCGCGGGAGCGATCACCGGTCGGAGACCTCGGCGCGTGCCGGCAGCAGACCCTCCAGGTCGGCCTTGATCTGCAGAGCCAGCGATCGGGAGTACAGCCGCGACTCGTTCAACGCCCCGCCCATGATCCAGAAGCGTTCCTGGGCGGTGCGCTTCCACATGTTGCGCATGAACCCGTTCTCGTCGAAGCCCCAGATCGGCCCGACCTTGTCGGCGATCTCGTCGCCGAGGATCCGGCGGACCAGCTCCTGCTGGTTCTCGTAGCCCGTGGCCAATACCACCAGATCGCTCTCGATCTCGGTGCCGTCGGTCAACCGCAACCCGGTCCTGGTGAACGTGTCGATGTCGCGCGCCTGGACCAGGCCGATCTCCCCGTCCGCGATGAGATCCGAGCAGCCCACGTTGATGTAGTACCCGCCGCCCCGGCGCAGGTACTTCATGTGGAACCCGGTGCCGTCGGGTTCGAAGTCGGTCTCGAAGCCCGCCTTGTTCAGCCTGTCCAGCAGCTCCTCGTCCAGCCGGCAGGTGGTCTTGGTGATCCACTGGTAGGAGTTCTGCAACACCGGGTAGGGGATCGACGCGGTGATCAGGTCGATGTCCGCGTTCGGCGGGCCCTCGGAGTAGAGGGCGTAGACCATGGTCCCGCTGGGCACCAGGCTTACCACGCAGGTGGGGCTGCGCTGAATCATGGTGACCCGTTCGGCGCCGTAGCTGTGCAGCTCCTGGGCCACGTCGTGCCCGCTGTTGCCGGTGCCGACGACGATCGCCCGCTTGCCGGCGTACTCGGTGCCGGTGGTGAAGTTGTTGGAGTGCATGACCTCGCCGGCGAACCCGTCGAGCCCCGGCAGGGCGGGCCAGCGCGGCTTGCCCGCCACACTGCCGGTGGCGAGCACCAGGTGCGGCACACGCAGCACCCGCTCGGAGCCATCGGACCGGGTGACCCGGGCGGTCCAGGTCTTCGAGTCCTCGTCGAAGTCCGCTCCGGTGAACTCGGTGGACGTCCAGGTGTTGAGCTCCATGAACTCGGCGTAGGACTCCAGGAACCCGGCCAGCTTGTCCTTGGGTAGGAACGTCGGCCAGGTGGGAGGGAACTGCACGTAGGGCAGCTCGTTGGCCCACGTCTGGTTGTGCAGGGTCAGCGAGTGGTAGCGGGTGCGCCAGTTGTCGCCGATGCGTGGGTGCTTCTCGACGATGAGGGCGTCCACCCCGAACTGCCGCAGCCGGGCGCCCAGGATCAGCCCGGCCTGGCCGCCGCCGACGATGAGCACCTCGGGGTCGCGGTCGGTGTACTGCGCGTCCTTGACCCGCTGGTCGAGCCAGTTGTCGCCGCCGAAATGCTGGGAGTACTCGACCCCGCTCGGGCGGCGCTCGCCGATCTTCTCCTCGAACCCGTGCAGCTCCTGCAAGGCCGTCAGGAGCAGGAACGACCGTGATGCGGCGGGGTTCGCGTCGTCGAGCACGATCCGGGTGAACGCCGAGCTGCGGCCCACCTCGGTGTCGAAGTCGAAGTAGGCCTCCACACACCGCCGGCCGCTGCGCTTCACCAGCCGGGGCGCGGTGCGATCGGGCGAGCGGCGGACGGCCTTCGGGCTGACCTCGGCCAGTGCGGTGCGCATCCCCGCCTCGATCTCCTCGGGCCCGGAGAAGGTTCGGAAGTCCCAGGTGAACGAGAGCATGTCGCGCCAGTAGCCGTCCTCGCTGACGCAGGAGGCGACTCCGGCGGCGTCCCCGGACTCGAGCGCGGCGCCGAACTCGGACAGCCAGCCGTCGAAGACCTCGAGCGCAAGGTCCGAATCGACCGGGCTCACCGTGCTGGTCATGGCCGAGCTCCCTTCCGTGGCACAACGGGTCCGTGGCGAACGGCCTCCCCGTCGATTGAAGCGGTCGTACATCGCAATGTCAACGACCCCGTTGACATTGCGATGTGAGCTGGACCTCCCGGCTACCAGCTGATCGGCAGCACCCGCGGTCCGCGCGCCAGCACGCCACCGATCACCACATCCGCCTCGTCGGTGATCCGGAAACCGGGGATCCGCCGCAGCACCTCCTCGAGGATGACCCGCATCTCCAGCCGGGCGAGGTTGGCCCCGAGGCAACGGTGGACGCCGTTGCCGAATCCCACGTGGGCGTTGTTGGGGCGGTCGATGACCAGGCTGTCGGCATCGGAGAAGACCCCGGCGTCGCGGTTGGCGCTGGCCCAGCACAGCAGCACCCGGTCGCCCTCGACCATGTCCACGCCGGCCACCGTGACGTCCTGACGGACGGTGCGCGCGAGGTTCTGGATGGGCGGGTCGTAGCGGAGGATCTCCTCGACGGTGTTCGGGATGATCTTCGGCTCGTCGATCAGGCGCTTCTGCGCGTCCTGGTCCCGGGCCAGGTGCATGATCATCGCGCCGATCGCGCTCACGCTGGTCTCGTGGCCGGCCAGCAGCATGAACAAGGCCAGCCCGAGCACCTTGTCCGGGGCGATCGGCTCGCCGTCGATCTGCATCCGGGTCATCCAGGTGAGCATGTCGTCACCGGGGGTCGCCCGGCGTGCCTCGATCTGTTCCCAGAGGTAGCCGAGCAGCTGGCCCCCGGCGGCCATGTTGGCCTGCTCGTCGCCCGACTCGGCGGCCTCGATCATCTTCTCGGCCATCTCGCGGAACTGCTTCCAGTCCGAGCGGTCCAGGCCCAGCAACCGGGCGATCACCATCGGGGGCAGCGGGCCGGCGATCTCCGCGCACAGGTCGGCGTGGCCGTGCTCGACGATTGCGTCCAGGCGTTCGGTCACCATCTCCCGGATGTCGTCCTCGAGCTCCAGCATCCGCTTGGCGGAGAACCAGCTCTGCATGGGCTGGCGGTACTGGGAGTGCTCCGGAGGGTCGAGCTCGATCGGGATGAACGGCATCGGGTTGCCGGCCGGCGGGATGACGATGCCGCCGTGGCTGCTGAACACCTCCGGTCGCCGGGCCGCGTCGCGCACGTCGGCGTAGCGGCTGATCACCCAGTACCCGCCGAAGCGCTCGGCCCGGGCCACCGGGCACGACTCGCGCATCCGGGCGTAGACCGGGTACGGGTCGGCGATGAACTGCGGGTCGATCGGATCGAAGTCCGGGGTGCGCCCGGTCGCGGCGGAGCCGCTGGTGTCGGTGATGTCGCTCGTCTCGCTGCTCATCGGAATCCGGGTCGCCTTCCACTGGGAGCTGCAGGCACGTTCTGGTGCGCCAGGGTAGGCAGTCCGACGGCATGGGCCGGTGCGTCGTTTCGTGGAGTGGAATGTGGCGTTGCCGTCGGCGGACGCCGTGGAAAGCATGGTGTGGCAGCGCCGCGTGCAGCGGTGCGGACGAGGGAAGGTCTTCCACCGATGTTCAGCTTGACGCCGACCGACGCGCAGACCGGTCTGGACCGGCAGATCCGTGCGCTGGCGGTCGAACGACTCCGTCCCCAGGGGCTGGCTGCCGAGCGCGAACGCACGGTCACCCCGGACCTCGGCGACGAGCTGGACAAGCTCGGACGCCAGATCCACGGCACTCCCGAGCTGTGCGACCCGATGTCGGCGATCATCGCCTGCGAGGCCCTGGCCTTCGGCGACCCCGGCATCGCCTACGCGGTGCTGCCGGCGTTCCAGGTCGCGCACCTGGTGCGGACCTGCGGCTCCCGGCGTCAGCGGGAGCGGCTGCTGCCCCGGACGGCGGGCATCTGGTCGACGGCCACCAGCTTCATGTACTACGAGGGCTTCGGACGGGGGCAGACCGAGCTCGAGACCGAGGCCGCCCCGACCGAGGACGGTTGGACGATCAGCGGCCGCAAGATCGCGGTGCATCACCCCGGGGTCGCCGACGTCTCCGTGCTGCTCGCGCGCACCGCCGAGGCCGGGGACGCGCCCGCCGGGCTGGCCGCCTTCGCCTGCGACGGGCCGCCCCTGCGCTGCCGTACCGAGAGCGACAGCTGGCAGACCGGCGCGCTCGGCGCGAACGTCACACCGACCGGGACCGTTCGTCTCAACGAGGTGACCTGCGGCGGTGGGCAGCGCCTCGATGTCGCGGGGGTGCCGCTGCACCGGGAGCTCGGCTACGCGCGGTTGATGCTGGCCGCGGTGCTGGTGGGTGCGGCCGGGGCGGCGGTCGACTACGCGGGTGCGTACGCGGGGGAGCGGCACACCTTCGGTCGCCCGCTGACCTCCTACCAGGGCGTGTCGTTCGTGCTGGTGGAGTGCGAGACGAAGGTCGACTCGGCCCGGCTGGAGCTGTGGGAGGCCGCCCAGCGGCTCGGGGAGCTGTCCGATCCCGCCGCGATCGAGCATCTGGTCGGCCGGGCGGTCCGCACGGCGACGAACGCCGCCACCCAGGTCACCAGAGAGGGCATCCAACTGCTCGGCGTGCACGGCATCGTCACCGAGCACCCGGTCGAACGGTTCTGGCGGCACGCCTCGACCCTGTCCCTGATCGACTTCGATCCGCTCGCGACCACGCTGTCACTGGTCTGAGAGGCAAGCACATGAGTGTCAACTTCGACGTCTCGCCCGAGACCCGTCAGCTGCTCGCGGAGGTGCGGGACTGGTCGTTGCACACCCTGCGCCCGCTCGCGCGCCAGGCCGACACCGAGCAGTACTACCCGCGCGACAAGAAGTGGTGTGTGGAGACCTGCCCGGTCGACCTCTCACCGCTGGCCTTCCCGGGCATGCGTGACAAGGACGGCATGCTCACCCAGCTCTACGGCGACAAGAAGTGGGTCGCCTCGCTGCGTGAGGACGGCAGCAGCCTGGTCGGCGTCATGGTCATGGAGGAGATGAACTACGGCGACGGCTGGGGCTGGCAGCAGCTGGCCGGCTCCGGGGTCGGCGAGGTGGTCATCGACATCCTGGGCGACCAGGCGCAGATCGAGAAGTGGGTGGGCGGGGTCTACCGGGGCGAGTTCGGCCTCACCGGCTGGGGGAGCACCGAGCAGGGGGCCGGCGCGGATGTCACCGGGGTCGAAGCCACGGCCGTGCGCGCAGACCGGGACGGCGAGCCCGGCTGGCTGCTCAACGGCACCAAACGCTTCATCTCCAACGGCGCGTACTGCGACTACATCGTCTTCTTCGGTTCCATCGACCGGAGCCTGCCCGGGAAGGGGCTGCGGGCGTTCATCGTGGAGAAGGACGCTCCCGGCTTCACCGTGGAGACCGAGAAGGAGGACAAGCTCGGCCTGCGCTACACCCCGCAGGCCAAGCTGAGGTTCTCCGACGTCTGGGTGCCCGACGAGAACATGCTGCGCGGCCAGGCGGACGGGGCGGGCACCCTGCGCGCGCTGGCCACGTTCAACCGGACCCGCCCGTACTGCTGCGCGTGGGGGGTCGGGATCGCCCAGGGCTCGCTGGACTACGTCCGTGACCACCTGAAGGGGCAGCGCCGCTCGTTCGCGCCGCACCGCTGGACCCGCATCGAGGACACCCTCGACGAGCTCGACTACGCCCTCGACCAGGTGCGCCGGCTGATGTGGCGGGCCGCGTGGACGTTCGACCAGGGCCTGCCGGACGCCAAGACGGCCTCGCAGGCGAAGGCGTTCGTCCCCCAGGTGTCCGAGGCGGTGGTGTTGCGGGCGATGCAGCTGATGGGCCCCGAGGCGGCCTCCGAGGAACACCTGCTGGAGAAGTGGTACCGCGACGTGAAGCTGATGGACCTCGTGGAGGGTCCGCCGCAGATCCAGAAGATCACCGTGAGCCGTCAGATGTACGGCTCGCAGGCAGCCCGGGGCTGAGGGGACTCGCGAAGACATGGCTCTGGCGAACGAGGGCATCATCGAGGTGCCCGGCATGCTCAGCCGCTGGGTGCGGCTCGGCAACGGCGCGCGGGCGCACTACATGACCTCCGGGGAGACCGGGCCGGCGGTGATCCTGCTGCACGGTGGCATCACCGGGTCCTCCGGACTGGCGGGCTGGCGGTTCATGGCCCCGTTCCTGGGGGAGAACGGGTTCCGGGTCTATGCCCCGGACCTGCCGGGTTTCGGGCTGGCGGACACCTCGCCCGAGCACCGGCCGCGGTCCTACGCCGACTACGTGGACTTCATCAAGGACTTCGCCGAGGCGTTGTGCCTGGACCGGTTCCACATCGCCGGCAACTCGATGGGCTGCGGTAACGCGGTCAACTACATCTGCAACCACCCCGAGGACGTGATCAGCTTCGCGCTCATCGCGGGGCCGGTCGGCGACGTCGCCCCGCACGTTCCGATCGACGACGACGCGAAGAAGAGGCTGATGGCCTTCGACGGCAGCCCCGAGTCGATGCGCGCGATGATGGCCGGGATCATCTACCGCGACGAAGCGGTCACCGACGACCTGATCACGATGCGGACCACTCAGGCGCTGGCCCAGAAGGAGTCCTACTCCGCCATCCCGCCGTCGTTCCTGGGGTGGGTCGCCGGGAAGTCCGACCCGGTCACCGCCGCCCGGCTGAAGACCAAGGGGCGCCTGGACGTCTGCGGCATTCCGGGCGTCTACCTCTACGGCCGCAACGACGTGATCCTCCCCGTCGAGAACGGGTTCGGTATCGAGCCCTACCTGCCCGACGTGCAGTTCTTCTTTCCCGACGAGTGCGGCCACCAGGGGCAGACCGACCAGCCGGAGATGTTCAACCAGCTCGTCCTGGAGTTCTTCCGGGACGGCAGGGTGACCCGCAAGACGGCCGACTGGGCCGGCGTGTCCGACCGGCGCCCTGAGCTGCCCGGTCTGGTCGAGCAGGCCGGCTGAGCCCGAGGGCGACCGCGGCGTCCACCTTCGCAACACATCACCCGCCAGGGTGCGCGTCCGACGCGCACCCTGGCGTTTCTCATCACGCTCCGCTACAAGCCGAATTTGTCGTGATACAGGTTGTGACAGACAGGACTTGTAAGGTGACAAGTCAGGGCGCTAGATTACCTGCATGGTGGCCGATACCTCGTTGGTGGGCCTCCGGGCGCACGCCGACGAGCTGCTGACCCGGGAGCGCCTGGTGCTCACCGGGGTCAGGGCGTTCTCCGCGAGCGGGTTCGACGGCGTGTCGGTGCGGGAGATCGAACGTCAGGCCGGGGTCAACCGCGGCGTCGTCGGCTACCACTTCGGCTCCAAGGAACAACTCTGGAAGAGCTGCATCGAGTGGCTGATGGAGAGCTGCCACGCCGAGATGCAGCGCTACAGCGACCTGCTCTCGGTGGTGTCGGGCCCGGAGCGCCGGCGGGTGCTGCTGACCGCGTTCGTGGAGTTCGTCGCCCGCCGCCCCGAGTTCTTCCGGATGATCGTGATCGACGGCATGTACCCCTCGGAGCGGACCGCGTGGGCCGTCGACGGCCTGCGCGAGACGCTGAGGTTCTTCGACGAGGCGTCCGGCCGTCCGCGGGCGGCCCCGGAGCAGGACGCGGCGGCCGCGTACATGTTCCTCGGCGCAGCGTCGATGGTCTTCGCGGTCCCGGCGCAGTGCCGGTACCTGTTCGGCTTCGACCCGGCGGAGCCGAGCTTCGTGGGCGGCTTCTCCCGGACCGTCGCCGGGCTCGGAGTACTCGAACCGCCCGACGGAACCGGGCCCTGAAGCGGGCCCGAGCCGGGCCCTCAACCGCAGCCGGACCGACCAGCCAAGACAGCGAGCCTTCGAGGAGGATGGCGATGAGCGATCAGATCACCGCGGGTGGAACCCAGCTGTGCGACCCGTTCACCGAGCCGGCCGACCAGGTTGGGCCGAGGGCGGACTCGGACTCCGTGTCGTCGGTTTCGAAGGCGCTGTCGCTGCTGGAGGTGATGTCCCGCACCGAGGGGCGCACGGTGGGGATCTCGGAGCTCGCGGCGGCCGCGGAGCTGCCCAAGAGCACCACCCACCGGCTGCTGAAGGCGCTGGAGGGCCGGGGCTTCATCGGCCGGGCCGGTACCCGGTACCGGATGGGTGAGCGGTTCATCGAGCTCGGCTCGGCGGTGTGGAGATTCGAGTACGACGCCTTGCGGGAGTGCTCGGTCACGACCCTGGAGTGGCTCTTCGAGCGCACCGGAGGGACGGTGCACCTCGGGGTGCTCGTCGGTACGCAGGTGCTCTACGTGGAGAAGATCACCGGTCGCGGCGGCTGCGCCATCCCCTCGCGGGTGGGCGCTCGGATGCCCGCGACCTGTACCGGGTTGGGCAAGGCGATGCTCGCGCACAGTTCCGACGACGTGATCGAGGCGGTGCTGCGCTCACCGCTACCACAACGGACCGCGAGCTCGATCGCGCAGGGCCGGGGTCTGGAGCAGGAGTTCGCCCGGATCAGGGAGACCGGCGTGGCCTACGACCGCGAGGAGGCCCGGGCGGGAGTGTTCTGCGTCGGTGCCGCGGTACGCAGTGCCGGGTGGCCGATCGCCGGCATCTCGGTCGGCGGACCCGCGCGCCAGTTCGGCACCGAGAGCTACGCCAATCTGGTGCGTGAGGCGGCCGGGCGGCTGACCAGGCGGTTCGAGACCGCCAGCCTGCAGGCCGCCGGCATGTGAGCGCCAGGGCCGACGGCTCGTCGGCAACGGGTGGATCCGCTACCCCGCCTGCACCCGGTGGCCCAGTTCGCGGGCCCGCTCACGCAGCGCCAGCTTGTCGACCTTCAGGCTGCTGTTCAGCGGCAGCCGGTCCAGCTCGAGGAAGAAGCGCGGGACCTTGTAGTTGGCCAGCACCTCGCGACACCAGGAGTGCAGCGCGTCGACGTCGAGCGCGGCGCCCGGCTCCGGGACGATGAACGCCGCCCCGACCTCGCCCAACCGGTCGTCGACGACCCCGATCAAGGCCACGTCGCGGACGGCGTCGTGCTCCCTGATGGTGTTCTCCACCTCCGCCGGGTACACGTTCAGCCCGCCGACGATCACCATGTCCTTGAGCCGCCCGGTGACCTGGACGTAGCCGTCCTCGGTGAGCAGCCCGATGTCGCCGGTGTGCAGCCAGCCGTCCGGGGTCACCGCCTCGGCGGTGCCGTCGGGGTCGTTGAGATAGCCGTCCATCACGGTGCTCGAGTGCACCAGGAACTCCCCACGCTCATCAGGGCCCAGCGTCGCACCGCTGTCGGGGTCGACGACCTTGATCCGCACGTGTTCGAGCGCCCGGCCGGCGTAGGTGCAGACCTGCGCGGGGGTGTCCTCGAGTGAGGACACCGAGACCGGTCCGCAGGCCTCGGTGAGTCCGTACGCGGTCAGCACGTGGTCGAAGACCTTGTTCTCCTGCAGGCTGACCACCAGCTCCTCCGGGATGACCGTGGAGCCGGTGAGCGTGAGCCGCAGCGAGGAGATGTCCCGGCCCTGGGCGAGCGGGGAGAGCATCGCGGCCAGGATGGTCGGCGGCCCCGGCAGGAAGGTGATCCGTTCCCGCTCGACGAGGTCGATGATCCGCTGTCCGTCGAACACCGAGTCGATCACGCTGGTCGCGCCCTCGATGATGTCGATGAACAGCCCGCAGCGCAGCCCGAACTGGGCGAACAGCGGTGCCAGCACGAGGTTGCGGTCGGTCGGGACCAGCCCGACCGCCGCGGCCAGGGCGCGCATCGCCACGATGTTCTTGCCGTGGGTCTGCACCACGCCCTTCGGGAACCCGGTGGTGCCGGAGGTGTACATGACATCGGAGACGTCGTCGGGTCGCACGGCCTCCAGCCGGGCCACCGCATCGGCCTCGGGGATCGACGAGCCGGCCGCGACGAACCCGTCCCAGGTGAGGTCGCCGTCACCGGCCTCGCCGTCCATCACGACCACGGGCAGCCCGGTGTGGTGGGGGGCGGCGGCCCGCAGCATCTCCGGGTAGTCCGCGCCGAGGAAGCCGGTGGTGGTGAACAGGGCGACGGCCTCGCTGTTGTCCACCAGGTAGGCCGCCTCCTTGCCCCTGAACCGGGTGTTGATCGGTACCAGCACCGCCCCGGCGGCGGCGATCCCGAGACAGCTCACGCACCACTGCCAGCAGTTCTGGGCCCAGACGGCCACCCGGTCGCCGGGGTTCACACCCATCGCCAGCAGGCCGCGGGCGGTGTCGACGACCGCCCGATCCAGCTCGCTGTAGCTGAGACGGACGGCGCCGTCGACCACGGCGTCGTGGTCGGGATAGCGGGCGGCGGTGGCGCGCAGGGTGGCCGGGATCGTGCTCGCCGTATCCGCCATGTCTGACCTCCTCGGTTGGGGGACCCCATCATTTCCGGCCCGGGGGCGGCCCACCACGAGCCATTCCGTCGGCCGGAATAGGCCTCACTTCCGGTGGATGGAACGGTTCGTGGTCGCGGTGCGGGCGGGGCGATTGAATTCGCCGATGACCACCCAGGCCGTCCGATCCGCGGTGTTCACCGGCGCCGACGGGCAGCGGGTCAGTGCCCACCACCTGGGCGGATCCGGTGAGCCGCTGATCGTGGCGCACGCCGCCGGCTTCTGCGGCGGCGCGTACGCGCCCATGGCCGCCGGGCTCGCCGACCGCTTCGAGGTGTGGGCGGTCGACCTGCGCGGTCACGGCGACTCGCCCGCGCCCGTCGACGGCGACTTCTCGTGGGACGGCATGGCACGCGACGTCCTCACCGTCGCGTCGGGCCTGGACCGCGGTCCCGCCGTGTTCTTCGGGCACTCGCTCGGCGGTGGCGCCGGCATGCGGGCGGAGGCACTGGCACCCGGCACGTTCTCCGCGATCTACGTCTACGAGCCCGCGGTGCTGCCGGCGCTCGAGGGCATCGGCGCGATGAGCATCGACATGGGCAGACTGGCCCGGCAGCGGCGAGCCGTGTTCGCCTCCCGGGAGGAGGCCATCACCAGGCTGGGCGCGCGGGCGCCGTACGACACCATGAGTGCCGAGTCTCTGCGCGCCTACGTCACGGCCGGCACCCACGACAGTCCTCCGCCCGGCACACCTCACCGCGCCCTCGACAGCGGGGTCGTCGCCTACCGGCTCAAGTGCACCCCGGAGAACGAGGCCTGCGTCTACGAGGCGCCCAACAAGATCACCGTCGACCAGATCGCCGGTGTGACGGTTCCGGTGATGATCGGGATCGGGGAACGCGAACGAGGCCTTCCCGCGCTGGCCGCCCCGATGGTGCTGGCGGCGCTGCCCGACGCCCGCGCTGAGTCCTTCCCGGAGCTCGGACACCTGGGCCCCTTCGAGGACCCCGGGCTCGTGGCCGGCCACGTCGCGCGGCACCTCGGACGCGGTCCGGCCGGCTGATACGGTCGTCACGACGATGGAGCAGCGAGCCATGACCGGATCGACGGGCGGGACCGTCAGCCCGCCACACACGGGCGGGCAGTCCGAGAGCGCGCGGGACCGCCTGCTCTCGGCGGCCGTGGCGGTGTTCTCCGTGGTCGGCTTCGACGGCGCGTCGCTGCGTGACATCGAGCGTCGTGCCGGGGTGAACCGGGGCCTGGCTGCCTACCACTTCGGTGGAAAACCGGAACTCTGGCAGGCGGCCGTGTCCTGGCTGATGGACCGCTTCCATGACGAGATGTCGCGCTATCAGGACGTGCTCCGGGTCGTCTCCCCGCAGGAACGTGGCCGGGTGCTGGTCCGGGTGCTGGTGCGGTTCGCGGCGAAGTACCCCGAGTACTTCCGGCTCGTGCTGCTGGAGGGCGCGGAGCAGACCGAGCGGTCCAAGTGGATCGCCGAGGAACATGTCCGGCGGCACATCGACTTCTTCCACCGGCTGGCCGGCACCGGCGGCATGCAGGACTCCGAGCAGGAGGCGATCGCCTACTACGCCCTGCTCGGCGCCGCTTCCACGGTGTTCGCCGTCCCCGAGCAGTGCCGCCAGCTCTTCGGCCTGGATCCTTCGCAGGAGTCGTTCGTCGACCTGATGGCCGACCGGATGGCGGACCTCTACCTGGCCGTGGTCGACGACGCGGCGGTCGGCCGGGGCTGACGCGGCCCGCCGTTCTGATGGCCGGAACCGGTCGTTGTCGGTGCCCTGCGCGCGGAAGAGAATGACGCGGGCTCGAGAGGCTCGCGACCTGGAGGTGCAGTGCGATGACCGGACCGACGACACAGCCGTTCGTGATCGACGATCGGGAACGGTCGCGGTTCCTGGTGAACCGGAACGTCTTCGTCTCCGACG
>Ga0310811_10007829_pt1 | contig 13691 bp, 15 predicted proteins | sample YCmetagenome_FD_207642 | JGI IMG/M metagenome (GOLD analysis project Ga0310811, IMG submission 207642) | Soil microbial communities from experimental microcosm in Duke University, North Carolina, United States - YC | ecosystem: Engineered > Artificial ecosystem > Soil microcosm > Unclassified ... | reverse complement strand
TGCGGCATCCGTGCGACCACCGATGAAACGCCGCCCGCGGTGGTGCCGATCTTGCCTTCGGGATAGATGAAGCGTGTCGTCTCCGACGCCACGCATAGATCAGCCATCTGCACCAGCACGAAGCCGCCGCCGACCACCCAGCCCGACGTCGCGGCGATCACCGGCTTGTCGAGCTCGACGCCGAGCCCGGGCACCGCGTGCCACATATTGACTGGCAGATCCCTTACATCGGCGCCGACGCAAAAATACGCCTCCTCGCCGGAGGCCAGCACCGCCACGCGATCGTCGCTGTCGCGAAAGCGCAGCCACGCCTCGCGCAATTCGTCGCACAGCGCGTTGTTCAGGGCGTTATGCGAGGACGCGCGATCCATGGTGATGGTCGCGACGTGGTCCTTGCTTTCGTAACGGACAAGTGTCATGGGCCCTCCCTGCATTGGCCGCTTATCTCCCGTCATTGCGAGCCAACGGGTCCGCGCAAAGCGCGGCCCGATGACAGGCTCCGGGAAGCAATCCGGACTTCCTCCACGGAAAGAGGCTTGATTGCTTCGTCGCTTTGCTCCTCGCAATGCCGATAATGACGATGCAGCCTTATTTCTTCTCATCCGGATGCCGGTGCACCGGGTCGACCCACAGCACGGTCTCCGGCTTCTCGACCGGCTCGATGTCGAGATTGATCGCCACCGCCTCGCCGTCCGAGCGCACCAGCACGCATTCGAGTACCTCGTCCGGACTCGCATTGATCTCCTGGTGCGGCACATAAGGCGGCACGAAGATGAAATCGCCCGGGCCGGCTTCAGCCGTGAATTGCAGGTGCTCGCCCCAGCGCATGCGCGCCTTGCCCTTCACCACATAGATGATGCTTTCGAGATGGCCGTGATGATGCGCGCCGGTCTTGGCGTCGGGCTTGATGTGGACAGTACCGGCCCAGAGTTTCTGCGCGCCGACGCGGGCGAAGGTGATCGCGGCCTTGCGATCCATGCCCGCCGTCGACGGCACGTTGGGGTCGAGCTGGTTGCCGGGAATGACGCGCACGCCGTCATGCTTCCAGCGCTCGTCGTCGTGATGGTGATGCGAATGACCGGAATGGCCGTGATCGTGTGAGGCAGACATAGCGATGCTTTCAGTTGACCTTGATGAAGTTCCTTCACGCTGACGCTACCGAAATCCGTGCAGACAGGCCAGACGATTCAGGAACATTTTCAAGGAGCACGGGTTGGTTCGGCGAAGACGATCTGAGCCGGAGGCTGGAGGTTGAGGAGGGAAAGACCGGCTCATCGCGGCCGGTCTTTTCTCTTATGCGACGTCCTTTCGCGTTTTTACTTGCGCCGATGACCGAGCGCATCGGGATTGACCACATTGATCGGCTCTCCCGCCGCAAAAGAAACGATCTGGTCGAAAATGTCGGTGAATTGAATCTCGTATTCGTCGCGCGAGACATAGCCGATATGCGGCGTTGCCACGACGTTATCCATGTTCAGGAGCGGATCGGCGGCATCGCGCAACGGCTCTTTTTCGAACACATCGACCGCGGCAAAACCAGGACGGCCGGCGCGCAGCGCGTTCACCAGCGCGTTCGGTTCAACTAGTCCGGCGCGGCTGGTGTTGACCAGCGTCGCGGTCGGCTTCATGCGCGCCAGATCCTCGGCCTTGACGATGCCGCGCGTGGCATCGACGAGGCGCATATGCAGCGAGATGAAGTCGCAGGTCTCGAAGAACGCCGCCTTGCTCGCCGCCGTCCCGTAGCCATCGGCGCGCGCCTTCGCCATCGCCGGCTCGCGCGCCCAGACCAGCACTTTCATGCCGAACGCCTTGGCATAGCCGGCGACGACGGCACCGATCCGGCCATAGCCGTAGATGCCGAAAATCTTGCCACGAACGGTCGAGCCGACGCCGAATTGCCAACGGCCGGCTTTCAGTGAAATCACCTGCTGCGGGATCATGCGCGCCGAAGCCAGCACCAGGCCCCAGGTCAATTCGGCGGTTGCATAGGACGGCGTGTCCGCATGCTGGCTCGACGACACCACAATGCCGAGCCTGGTGCAGGTGTCGATATCGATATGCGGAAACACGCTGCGTTGGCTGATCAGCTTGAGCCTGGGCAGCCGTTCGAGCAACGCTGTGCGGATCTGCGTGCGCTCGCGGATCAGCACCAGCGCTTCGGTATCCTTCAGCCGCTCGGCGAGCTTGCCCTCGTCCTGGACATGGTCGTTCCAGATCGTGACGTCATGGCCGTCAAGCTTGGCAAAGCAGTCGAGGGTACGCACCGTGTCGAAATAGTCGTCAAGGACCGTGACCTTCACCATGCGCCCCCTTCAAGCGATCACTTCACCGCCAGCAGCTCGACGTCGAACATCAACGTCGCGTTCGGCGGGATCACGCCGCCGGCGCCGCGCGCGCCATAGCCGAGCCCGGGCGGGATGATCAGCGTGCGCTTGCCGCCGACCTTCATGGTGGCAACGCCCTCGTCCCAGCCCGCGATCACCTGATGCTTGCCGATCGGAAATTCAAACGGCTCGTTGCGGTCGACCGACGAGTCGAACTTCTTTCCCTTCTGCCCGTTCTCGTAGAGCCAGCCGGTATAGTGCATCACGCAGATCTGGCCGGGCTTGGGCGAAGGGCCGGCGCCGACCTTGGTGTCGATGATCTGCAATCCTGAAGCTGTGGTCATGGGTTTTCCTGGCGCTTGAGCGAACGCGCCCGCGTCCGCAATGACGATGGCGGCCAGCGCGATCGCGACGGCCGAAACAAACGAGGCTGCTAAACGACGGAAGCGCATCCGCTCACCTTCCCTGTTCAAATGCGGGAGGGTATTTAGCGCAACATGATTGGCGTTGCTACCCCGTCGGCGGCGCGAAAATACCGGGGCCCTCGACCCGAGGCGCAACTAAGCCGCATCAATTCGCAACAGGATTCGGGAACGTTTCGTCCCGGGCCGCGTAGGCCCGATGCGTCCGCCATTCGCCACCCCCGGATTGGCGGAAGCTGCTTCAACAAGTGCCCCCGGGGCGTTTGATCGCCGCCGGGGCCGGCATATACATATAGGAGCGTGTGATGCCGCTCTATCATTTTGACCTTGTGAATACCAAGACCAACTTCGATGCGGGTGATGCCGATTTGCCCGACGATATCGAGGCGATGGACATCGCCGATTCGATCGCGCGCCGCGTGCTGCGCGAACGGCCTGAAGCGAAGAATCACCACTACTCGATTCTCGTTACCGACGAGGAAGGCGAAGAGATCTGCCGCCTTCCGCTCGACGTCCTCCACTAAAGCACCGATCCTGCGCCCGTTCCATCGCGCGCGGACGCGAATTGGCAATTGGTTCCCATTACCATTGTGTAATTGTCAGTTGTAATGCGCATATTCCCTCCCCACGTGGTTTCCATGAAGCAGTCGGACATATACAGGGAAAACGCCGAAAACTGCCTGCAATTGGCGGAGCGCGCCGAAGGCCAGCCGGCCTTCCGTCGCTATTCGCGAATGGCACAGGCATGGCTCGCGCTTGCCGATGAGCAGGACTGGCTCGACGGAGAGATCCCTCCGCTCAAAGCGCGCGCCTTCGCCAGGTAATTCGGCGGACCTTTCGAGACCCAAGACATATTAGACATATTGGAGGCAGTGCCATGCGCATGCGCATTGCGTTGGCTGCATTCGCTGCAGCGTTTAGTCTCGCAACCGCTCTCGCCGCGGTGACAACCATCAAACACGTCAGAACGGCGTCTTCGACGCTGTCGCAGCCGGTCTCGCGCACTTAACGCTCTAACCGTTCAGATCAGCGCGATGCCTGGGAACCAAGCTCCCATTGGTGCGTAGCACCAACGCGGGGCCAGGACCCGAGGGTAATCGCATTGGACGCCCGAACCACAGAGCGGAAACCTTCCGCGGAAGAGCCACGGCTGCCGGTTACGCGACCGGACAAGGCGCAGCCAACAGATCGTGAGACCGAGGACAAGCGGCAGGAGCAGAAAGCGAAGTCCCCGTCTTCGCTGCGTGATCGCATGCGTGAGCACTGGTTGCTCCTGACAGTAGTGCGGTGCGTTCTATTGGTCGCAGTGACTGGTGGACTTCTCTACTGGTTCTCCGTCCGCGACTACGAATCCACCGATGACGCCTTCGTTGCCGCGCGCAGCTTCTCGGTCGCACCGAAGGTCGGCGGCTATGTCACCGCGGTGCCCGTGACCGACAACCAGCATGTCAACGCAGGCGATCTCCTGGCCCAGATCGACGACCGCGACTACAAGACCGCGGTCGACCAGGCCGAGGCGCAGGTCGCGGTGGCGCAGGCCAATATCGACAATATCCAGGCCCAGATCGACAGCCAGAACGAACAGATCAAACAGGCCCAGGCGCAAGTCGACCAGGCCAAGGCGCAACTGCAATTTGCGCAGGAAGAAGAGGCGCGCGCGAAGGATCTGGTCGAGAAGGGTGCCGGCACCGTGCAGCGCGAACAGCAGACCCGCTCCGATCTTCAATCGCAACAGGCCAACACCACCCGCGTCAACGCCGCGCTGATCGCGGCTCAGCTCGGGATCAAGACGTTGAACGCTCAGCTCGAGAGTGCGCACGCCTCGTTGCAACAGGCGCAGGCGCAGCTCGATCAGGCCAATCTCAATCTGCAATATACGCACGTTACGGCCGCGCAGTCCGGGCGCGTCGTCAAACTTTCAGGCGCCGTCGGAACGTTTGCGACCCCAGGGCAAAGTCTGATGATGTTCGTGCCGGACAAAGTGTGGATCGTCGCGAACTACAAGGAAACGCAGCTCGCCGATATGCGGCCGGGCCAGCCGGTCGAATTCACCATCGACGCCTATCCCGGGCGCAAGCTGACCGGCCATGTGGCTTCCGTGCAGCCGGGATCGGGGACGGCGTTCAGTCTGCTGCCGGCTGAAAATGCGACCGGCAATTATGTGAAGGTCGTGCAGCGCGTGCCGGTGAAGATCGTGGTCGACAATTGGCCGAGTGACGTCGCCATCGGACCGGGCATGTCGGTTGTGCCCTGGACCAAGGTTCGATGACCGACACCACGCAGGGCGCAGCCGCGGGAGGCTGGTCGCCGCAGCGCTCGGCAGCCGGTGGGCACAATCCATATCTGATCGCCTTTGTCGTCTCGATCGCCACCTTCATGGAGGTGCTCGACACGACGATTGCCAACGTCGCCCTGCGTCACATCGCCGGCGGCTTGGCGGTGGGCATCGATGAGAGCACCTACATCATCACGAGCTACCTCGTCGCCAACGCGATCGTGCTGTCGATCTCGGGCTGGCTGGCGACGGTGATCGGGCGCAAGCGCTTCTACATGATCTGCGTCGGGACCTTCACGCTGGCGTCCCTGTTGTGCGGCTTTGCGTGGAATCTGGAGGCACTGGTGCTGTTTCGCATCCTGCAAGGCCTCGGCGGCGGCGGCATGGCGACCAGCGAGCAGGCGATCCTTGCGGACTCCTTTCCACCTCACAAGCGCGGCCAGGCTTTCGCCATCTACGGCATCGCCGTCGTGGTCGCGCCGGTGGTCGGGCCGACGCTCGGCGGCTGGATCACTGACACCTATACCTGGCACTGGATCTTCCTGATCAACGTGCCGATGGGACTGCTCTCGCTGTTCCTGGTCGGCTCGCTGGTGAACGAACCCTCGGGTGCGGAGGAAGGGCGGCAGAAGCTGCTCAGCAAGGGCCTGCGCGTCGACTATATCGGCTTTGCACTGGTCGCGATCGGCCTCGGCTCGCTGGAGTTCGTGCTGGACGAAGGACAGCGCAACGACTGGTTCGGATCGAACATGATCCTCTTCTTCGCGTTGACGGCCGCCTTCTGCCTGGTCGCGCTGGTGGTCTGGGAGCTCATTGTCGAAGATCCCATCATCGACATCCGCCTGCTCGGCCAGCGTCAGTTCGGCGCCTGCTTTCTCGCCATGCTCGGCACCGGCGCCATCGTGATTGCGACGACACAGATCCTGCCGCAACTGCTGCAGGCCGAGCTGAGCTACACAGCATTCCTCGCCGGCCTGGTGCTCTCCCCGGGCGGGCTCGTCACCATGGCGATGATGCCGATCACGGGAAAGCTGATCGGCTCGGTGCAGCCGAAATATCTGATCGCTACGGGAGCTGCGATTGCCGCGCTATCGATGTGGCATCTGACCGGCATCACCGGCGACATCAGCTACGGCTATGCAGCAATGTCGCGCATCTATCTCGCGATCGGGCTTCCGCTGTTGTTTCTGCCCATCACCACCGCCTCCTATGACGGCATTCCGCCTGACAAGACCAATCAGGCCTCCGCGCTCATCAACGTCGCGCGCAATCTCGGCGGCTCCATGGGCGTGGCGCTGGCGCAGACGGTGTTGGCGCAGCGCCAGCAATTCCATCAGAGCCGGCTGATCGAGCATATCGCCCCGTCCGATCTCGGCTACCAGCAGACCATCGACGCCATGACCCGCTTCTTCCAGGCGCACGGATCGAATGCACCCGACGCGTCCGGCCAGGCGCTCGCCTGGGTCGGTCAGACGCTGCAGCACCAGATCGACCTGCTCGCCTATATCGACGTGTTCTGGACACTTGCGGTGATCGGCCTGGTCATGGTCCCGATCGCGCTCTCGCTGCGAACGATCGACCTCGCCGCGCCGGCACGCGGACATTGACGCGGCGCGCTCAATAGCCGAGCGCGCAGCCGTCCTTGCGCGGATCGGAGCCGCCGGTGAGCGTGCCCTTGTCCCAATCGATCCAGATCGCCTGAGCGCCGCCGAGCGGCGCGACCACGCTGGTGGTCTTGTGGCCGAGCTTCTTCAAGCCTTCGACGGTCGCGGCCGGCACGCTGTCCTCGAGCTGATAGACGCCCTCGTAGTGCAGGCCGCGCGGCATATCGATCGCCTCCTGCACGTCGCAGCCGTAGTCCAGCATGTTGGTCAGCACATGGCTCTGGCCGACCGGCTGATACTGCCCGCCCATCACGCCGTACGGCATCACCGCGCGGCCGTTCCTGGTGGCCAGCGCCGGGATGATGGTGTGCAGCGGCCGCTTGCGCGGCGCGATGCAGTTGGGATGGCCCACCTGGATGCGGAAGCCGCCGGCGCGGTTCTGCAGCAACACGCCGGTCTTGTTGGAGACGATCGCCGAGCCGAAGGAATGCGCGATCGAGTTGATGAACGAGCAGACGTTGCGGTCCTTGTCGACGACCGTGATGTAGACCGTCGACGGGTTCATCGGCGGCGCCACGTTCGGCAGGTCGAGCATCCGGTCCATGCGGATCTTGCCGACATATTCGTCGGCGAATTCCTTTGCCAGGATATGCGCCACGTCGACCTTCACCTGGGCCGGATCGCCGATGTATTGCTCGCGCATCATATAGGCGACTCGTGCGGCCTCGGCTTCGAGATGGAAGCGCTCGATGCTGAGCGGCGCGAATTTTGTCAGGTCGAAGCGCGAGAGGATGTTGAGCATCACCAGCATGGTGATGCCGGGGCCGTTCGGCGGGCACTGCCAGACGTCGAGACCCTTATACTTGGTGCCGATCGGCGAGGTCGTCTCGGTGGTGTGCTCGGCGAAGTCGTCCATCGTGTGGAGACCACCGATGCCGCGCAGCGTCTCGATCATGTCCTCGGCGATCTCGCCCTTGTAGAAGGCGTCGCGGCCATTCTTGGCGATCGCGCGCAGGGTCTTGCCGAGCTCGGGCTGACGCAGCACCTCGCCGGCCAGCATCGGCCTGCCGTGAGGAAGCAGGTAGCGCGGCGTGTTGGTGCCGTTCTTCAGCTTCTCGAACTGGTTCTTCCAGTCAAAGGCGATACGCGGGGCAACGACATAGCCCTCCTCCGCGGCCTTGATCGCCGGCTGCAACAGCGTGTCGAGCCCGAACTTGCCGTGATCGCGCAGGATCACTTCCCAGGCATCGACTGAGCCGGGAATGGACACCGCATGCGCCGAGGTCAGCGGGATCGAATGGATCTTCCGCTCCAGATACCAGTCGGCGGTGGCCGCGGCCGGCGCGCGGCCGGAGCCGTTATAGGCCACGATCTTGCCTTCGCCCTTGGGCTGGATCAGCGCAAAGCAATCGCCGCCGATGCCGGTCGATTGCGGCTCGATCACCCCGAGCAGCGCGCAGGCCGCGACCGCCGCGTCCGCCGCCGTGCCGCCGGCCTTGAGCACCTCGATACCCGCCAGCGCCGCCGCCGGATGCGAGGTTGCGATCATGCCGTTCTGGGCGTGGACGGTGGACCGGCCGGCGAAATGGAAATTCCTCATGCGAAATCGCTCATCTGATCGTTGTGTTGACTGCGCTTAACCCAGGGAGAAGCGGGGTTACATGACATATTCATGAGGGCTTCGGCAATGGATGGTATACCAGGGCCCCAATGCAGGAATTGCAGGGTTTACTTGGAGGTTTCCTTGGGAATAGACCCCTGATAGACCGCCCGCCATGTCCTTCAACGTTGCCGCTTTCTACCAATTCGCCGCCCTGCCTGATTTTCGCGAGCTGCGCGAGCCCCTGCGCGCGTTCTGCGCCGGCCTTGGCCTCAAAGGCAGCATCCTGCTCGCCGCCGAGGGCATCAACGGCACGGTGGCCGGCCACGATGAGGGTATCGACGCCCTGGTCGAGGCGTTGCGGCAAGGCACGCTGTTCGCCGGCAGGCTGAACCAGCTCGAGCTGAAGTTCTCGCGGGCCGACACGATGCCCTTTGGGCGGATGAAGGTCCGGCTGAAGAAGGAGATCGTCACCCTGGGCGATCCCAAGGCCGATCCGACGCGGCAGGTCGGCGCCTATGTCGACCCGGCCGACTGGAATGCGCGGATCGCTTCGCCCGATACCCTCGTGATCGACACCCGCAACGCCTTCGAAGTGGCGATCGGGACGTTCGAGGGCGCACTCGATCCCAAAATCGCAAGCTTCGGGCAATTCAAGCAATTCGTCACGGAGAAGCTCGACCCGGCCCGGCACCGCAAGATCGCGATGTTCTGCACCGGCGGCATCCGCTGCGAGAAGGCGAGCTCGCTCCTGCTGGCCGAGGGCTTTGCCGAGGTCTACCACCTCAAGGGCGGCATCCTGAGGTATCTCGAGGAAATCCCTGAAGCCGAGAGCCGCTGGCGCGGCGAGTGCTTCGTGTTCGACGAGCGCGTCGCACTCGGCCATGGCTTGCGCGAACGCGTCAAGGAAGGCGTCTCCGATGAGTGAGAAAGAGCTCGGCGAGCGCATCGACGCGCTGGAAGCGCGGGCGATGCACCAGGAGGAGACCATCGAGCAGCTCAACGCGACCATCACGGCGCAGTGGAAGCAGATCGATGCCTTGATGCGCCAGCTCGCGTCGCTGACCGAACGCCTGCAGGAAGCCGAGGCCAATGCGCCCGCCCCCGCAAACGAGCGGCCGCCGCATTATTAAGTTGCCACTAAACGCCCATCGCAAAATAAGTCGCGAGCGCCACGACAGCGACAACGATCATGCACCAGACCACAGGCGCGACCTGCTTGTCGCTGCCGCTGCGCGGGGAGTCGTTGGCGGCATGGTTGAACTCGGTGTGCACCATTGCTCACCTCATTGTTTCAACCTCAATGGAACACGGCCTTGACCTTGTCCCATAGCGAGGCTTGCGGCTCGTTATCCTGTTCGACGTCCTTTTCGACGTTCTTGGCGGTCGGCGCATCCCGTTTGCTGTCATGACGGTTCGGCGCCGGCTGTGTCTGACTGACGGGATCGGAGGCCGGGAACGTATCGATCAGCCCGGCTTCCAGTCTTGCATGCATTTCGGCATCGGCGCGCGCGGCTTCCTCGGGGGTAACGGCGTGCGGGTCGTGGGGTGCAGGGTTGAATTTCTCAGCCATGTTTCTCAGCCTTGGTTAGCCTTCTATGCCGAAATAACGCCCCGGATTCGCGCCAGTTCCCGCCTTCAAATCTTCCTCCAATCCCTGCTTCAATCGTTCCTTCAATCGTTCCTCTAATCGTTCCTTGGCCAAGCCCTCCGCGACGTGTATCAGGGTTCAAAAATCGGAACGTTTGGCTTTGACAGAGAACAGCACAAAACCCTTGCTCGAGGTCCTTGGCGGGCGGCGATACGAAACACCGCCGATCTGGATGATGCGGCAGGCCGGCCGCTATCTGCCGGAATACCGAGAGGTCAGAGCCAAGGCCGGCGGTTTCCTCGATCTCTGCTTCACGCCGGAACTGGCCGCCGAGGTCACCTTGCAGCCGATCCGCCGTTTCGGCTTCGATGCTGCGATCATCTTTTCCGATATTCTGGTGATCCCCTATGCGCTCGGCCGCGAGGTGCGGTTCGAGGTTGGCGAGGGCCCCAGGCTCGATCCGCTCGACACGCCGGAGAAAATCGCTGGCCTCGCAACGCAAGCCGATTTCCGTAAGCTTGGTCCTGTCTATGAAGCGCTGCGGCGTGTGCGCGCTGCGCTCGCCAATGATATCGCGCTGATCGGATTCTGCGGCGCCCCCTGGACGGTTGCGACCTACATGGTCGCCGGCCAGGGCACGCCCGACCAGGCGCCGGCGCGGCTGCTCGCCTACCGCGAGCCGGAAGCATTTTCGAAGATCATCGACGTACTCGTCGAAAACTCCATCGAATATCTGCTCGGACAATTGAAGGCTGGCGCCGACTGCGTGCAGATTTTCGACACCTGGGCGGGCATCCTGCCGCCGCGCGAATTCCTGCGCTGGTCGATCGCGCCGACCGCACGCATCGTCGAGGGCGTACGCGCGAAAAGGCCGGATGCGAAGATCATCGGCTTTCCCCGCGGCGCCGGTGCGCTGCTGCCGGCCTATGTCGGCGCGACCAAGGTCAATGCGGTTTCGATCGACTGGGCGGCGGAGCCGGCCCTGATCCGCGAGCGCGTGCAGAGCCGGGTCGCGATCCAGGGCAATCTCGATCCGCTGGCGCTGATCGCCGGCGGCGGCGCGCTCGATCGCGCCATCGACGACGTGCTGGCGAATTACGCGCAAGGCAGGCTGATCTTCAACCTCGGCCACGGCATCACCCCGGAGACCCCGATCGCACATGTCGAGCAGATGGTGCGGCGGGTAAAGGAGTATCAGGGGTAGCGGGCGGCGTGCTTCTGTTGATTTGAATGTCAAAGAGCTACTCGGTGTCGTCGCCCGGCTCGACCGGGCGCCCCAGTATTCCAGAGGCGGTCGTGCTTAACCTCGACGCCTCTAGAATACTGGATGCCCCGCCGGAGCCTGTCATCGGGCGCGCGTTCGCGCGACCCGTTGGCAGGGCATGACAGCGGAGAAACAGCAAGAAACATCCTCGCGGCACGAAATGCCCGAGTGATGCTTGAAACGGTGCCCCCTCATCAGACAGAGGGTGCAGGGAATGCCGGGCGCTCAACCGCACCCGCAGCCTCGCGTGGTGGTAAAAAACACGCGAGTTAGTCACCACAGGTACGCCGAACCATCCGACATTCCCTGCGCGATTGGTTTTAACGGCTTATCTTCGCGCTCTCCCCGGGGTACCGGGCTTGTTAGCCCCCGTCGTCTTGCGGATCGCCCGCGAAACTTGACACCAGCGTCGGGGTGCCGGGACCACACGATTTTGCCGTCCGCCCTGATGTCGCTCGTCTGGCGCATCAACGCGTCCATCGCATCCTGCCGCCAACGTTCGTGACGATCGCGAAGCGCCCCTCTGATCGGAGCAGGACGGCGGGAAGATACACGATTTCTGATTTACGTAAATAGGAATTTTACGCAACCTGACAGCGACGCACGCGATCCGATTGAAGCGGCTCGCGAAATTAGTTTTTCAGCGCGGACGGGATTTCGGGTCAAACCACCGCTGAAAGCGGCTGAACCAAAATCACACTTGAGACTGATTTGCCCGACGGCAACTCAGTCCACCCTCCCCTGGAGGGTAAGCACTCAAACGCCGACGCCGACTACCGGCGGCGCCGCGCTAACGGAAATGCAAGTTTCTTTTCCTAGGATGCGTTCAACAACACCCGCTGCCATCGCCGGGTCAAGCCAACGCGTTTTGTGAACGCGGGCGAAAAAGAAATCAGATGCAAGAGCATGGCGACAAGTCTCAAACCATTTTGACAAGCCGTTCTCACGTCGCATGAAGTCGTTCATGCTGATTTTCAGCGTGAGGTTTTCGCGACCGCAAAGGACGTTTGCCAGATGAACCGGAATCCGGTCAGCCTGCATGAGCGTCGCTTTGGCCGAGCAGCGACGACAGTTCCTGCCCGAGTTGCTTGAGCAATCTGCCGGCGGCGCTGGCGGGTTTCGCGTCGAACTGCGGGCCCATGCCGAGCACGGTCACGGCGGCGACCACCTTGGCTTCGTGGTCGACCAGCGGCACCGACAGCGCATTCAGCCCCCGCCGCCGTGCCCCGAGCGACGCCGCAATGCCGGCTTTTCGGATCGCGGCATATTCCGCATAGACGGCTTCCACCGCCTTGCTGCCGGAGGTGCCCCGCTCCAGCAGCTCCTGCTCGACGATCGGCTCGGTGATGGCGCGGGGCTGATAGGCGGCGAGCAGCATGGCCGTCGCCGACGTGGTGATGGGCAGCACCACCCCCGGCTTCATGCGAATGGAGAGCGGCGAATTGCTTTCGAACCATCGCACGATGGTAACGCCTCGCCCCACCCATTGCCCGATCCCGACGGCCTGGCCGTGGTCGGGCTTTCCCAGCTTGGCGACGAAAGCCTCGAAGTGCGGCTCGAGCAGCGACAGCGCATTGTGGTCGTGCGAGGCCACCTGGCTGATGCGATAGCTGAGCAGGCCGAAATTGTAGCGATGGCCGCCCTCCTCGCGCGTGACGAGGCCGCAGCGGATCATGCTGACGAGATAGCGATGCAGCTTGGCCGAGGCGATGCCGGTCTTGGCTTCCAGCTCTTTCAGGCGCGCCGGACGCGGCAAGGCGAGCAGGGCCTGCAGGATGGTGCCGACCACCTCGACCGCATCGACGCCGCCGCTGCGTGCCGCTTCTCTCGTCGCCATCCCTTATCCTCCGAAGGGCGCGCCCGGGTCCGGCGTTGACACGCCGTCTGCCGCCTGCCTAATCTTACACCACGCGTAAAAGATTACGGCAACCGTAATTTTGCGGAGGGGGCGCCTTGAACCTGTTGCCCTGTCGGGCGGCTCTGCTCGCCCTTGCGCTTGTGACGACGACCGCCGTGGCTGAGGACGCCTATCCGTCGCGGCCGATCAAGCTGATCGTGCCCTATCCCGCGGGCTCGCTGGTCGACCTGCTCGGCCGGTCCATCGGCGACACGCTATCCGCCTCGCTCAAGCAGCCGGTGGTGGTCGACAACAAGCCCGGCGCCAGCACATTGCTCGGCGCCATGGCCGTCGCCGCGGCGCCGTCCGATGGCTACACGCTGCTTATCCCGACGGTGACGACGCTCAGCATCGCGCCGCAGCTCGTGGCCAAACCCGGTATCGATCCGCTCAGGGATTTCACGCCGATCGCGCGGCTGGGAGCCACCAGCTTCTTTCTCAGCGTGAACCCGTCATTTCCCGCGCGCACCATGGCCGAGTGGATCGCGGAGGTAAAAAAGCATCCGGGCAAATACACCTATGCCTCAGCCGGCGTCGGGACGCCGCACCACATCTTCATGGAGCGGCTCAAGACCGAGCTCGGCCTCAACATCGTGCATGTGCCCTACAAGGGCTCCAGCAGCGCGATGACGGATTTGATCGCCGGGAGGGTAGATATGGCCTTCCTCGACGGCACGCTGGCGATCCCCAACATCAAGGCCGGAAAACTGTTCG